>Ga0207421_10000309_pt1 | contig 61535 bp, 53 predicted proteins | sample SodLakKL_010_SED_4_FD_187542 | JGI IMG/M metagenome (GOLD analysis project Ga0207421, IMG submission 187542) | Alkaline sediment microbial communities from Lake Tanatar, Kulunda Steppe, Russia - 8KL_010_SED (SPAdes) (version 2) | ecosystem: Environmental > Aquatic > Non-marine Saline and...
AACCATCCAAGCATGCGAAAGATGGGATGATTTTTGGACCCGCTTTTTCCATGCTTATCAAGATCTAGCTCTATCCCAGGCTGAAGCTGCTTGCGGCACAATAACTAACTAAATGTTTGTGATGAGGTCAATAGGGCACTACTCCTGGTACATCTTCTCTATTAAATCAATGTATTTTTCAATTATAACTTTGCGTTTTAATTTAAAAGTAGGGGTGATTTCCCCCCTGTCCATAGAAAGTGACTGGTTAACAAGGGCGAATTTTTTGGGCTGCTCATAAGATGCAAACTCTTTAATAGCTGATTGAAATTCTTTTTCCATGAGTTCTCTAATATTATCATTTTCCATCAAGGCTGGATCAACCTTAGCCGGAACTTCTTCCCCACCCTGGCCGGTTTCATATTCGGTAAGGCTTTCGTCAAAAGGAATATTATTTTCCCGGGCATATTTCAAAATAAACTGGTAATTGGGCCATATTAAAGCGCAAGTATACTTGCGGTCATCACCAATCACTATAGCCTCGTCAATCCAGGCGCTTTTCTTAAGCGCATCCTCCATGGGAAGAGGAGCTACATTTTTGCCGGTGGATAATACCAGTAAGTGCTTCTTGCGTTCCTTGAAAACAAGGTAGCCGTCCTCATCAAAATAGCCAATATCACCTGTCTTTAGCCATCCATCCTCCGTAATTACCTCTCTTGTTTCCTCCGGAAGTTTGTAGTATCCCTTCATTACATGGTCTCCCTTAATTAAAATCTCACCGTCTTCCGCAATTTTAATCATAGTTCCCGGTAGAGGTGGGCCTACCGTTCCCGGCTTGATTTTTTCCAGGGGACAAATGCTAGCAGGTGCAGCATTTTCAGTCATACCATAGCCTTCCAGTATCTTTATCCCTGCTCCGTTAAAAAAATAAGCCAGATCTCTGGTCAAAGCACTGCCACCAGAAACTGCACACTTAAGATCCTCCACACCCAATCTCTTTCTCAACTTGCTAAAAACAAGTCGGTCAGCCAACTTATATTGCACCTTTTTCCCAGAAGGCATGGGTTCCCCTTTTCCCTGAAAATATCCTACTTCTCGAGCTATAGAAGCAGCCCAGTAAAATATTTTTCTGCGGAGGGGAGATGCAGATTCCATTTGATCCACAATCCGGGAATAAACCCGCTCGAAAAGACGCGGCACAGAAACAAAAGCCGTGGGCTTAACCAGGGGGAGGTCTTCAGCTAGCCTCTCTGGCAAACTAAAATAAGTAGTAGCACCCGTGCCCATAATCCCCAGGCACACACACCTCATATATGCATGGGCAAGAGGAAGAAAAGCAAGCATCCTGTCGCCAGGCCCGAAAGAAAAATTCTCCGTTACTGCGTAAAAATTAATTCTCCAGTTCCAGTGAGAAAGCATAGTTCCCTTGGGCAGGCCGGTTGTCCCACTGGTATAAACAATACTACTTAAGTCATCGGGCTGAACACTTTTCCATCTTTCTTCGTACAGATCAGGATTATTACCCTGAAACTCCCGCCCTCTTTCAATCACTTCGTGAATAGTAAATATATTATCCCGCTCTCGCCTGGTTTCATCTATGGTTATAATATAGGTAAGTTCGGATAAATCATCTGCAATCTCCATAAAACGATCCAGGTGTTCTTGATTTTCCAGGATAATTATTACACTATCAGAATCCTGGACTATATGCTTAATTATGGAAGAAGGCAGAGTGGGATAAATTGTAACAGTTACTCCACCGGCAGTTAAAATGGCAAAGTCAGCAAGCACCCATTCCCACCTGGTTTGGGAAAGCAGACTTACTTTTTCATCTTTACCTAACCCCAGGCTCATTAAACCCTGAGCCAAATAACGCACTTTTTCACCGAACTCAGCATAGGTAAAGCCGGAAAAATTATCGCCTTCTTTGTATTTTACAGCATACCAACTGGGGTAGTTTTCTATAGAACGCCATAACATCTGATTCAAAGATTCTCGCTCAGGTTTAGCCATCTCCTTGCCATGCACAATCTTTTCCTTTTCATTAAACACGTTCATCACTCCTCTCAAAAAAGTGTATTTACCTGGCTTATGTTTATTGCAACCCAACTTGTGCTACAACATAAATGATTAAAGGGTATATGATTATATAAAGTGTTAAAAATCTGGTACAGGTATTGTTTGGATGTTGCTTGATTTAGCTACAAAGGATAGTTGAAGATATGAAGGCAGTTTGAAACTTGGCGCAGACAGTGCTTTAACATGTCAACCAATCTTCTAAATATTATTTATATTTATTCTATTTTATGCCAATACAAATAAAATGGCAATAATAACTTTCAAATATTAGGAGTATAGAATTTTAAGCTTCCCTTTTACATTTTTTTATTCTTTTTAAACACAATATTAATGAGGTGAATATTAATTGCCAATGAAAAAAAGAGCAAATTGGGGCTCCCGTATGGGGTTTATTCTGGCAACCGTTGGCTCAGCGGTTGGCCTGGGAAACGTATGGCGCTTTCCTACAGTAGTAGCGGAAAACGGTGGAGGAGCTTTTGTTTTGCTCTATTTGTTGATGGTGCTGCTTATTGGATTGCCCACCATGGTAGGAGAGCTCACCCTGGGCAGAGCCGGAAATCGTAATGTAGTTGGGGTGTTCAGCCAGCTTACAACTCGTATGCATAAATGGTGGCTGATTGGTATTTTGCCTATACTGGCATCTTTTGCAGTGCTTTCCTTTTACACAGTGGTTGCCGGTTGGTCGCTACTCTACGTATTTTCCAGCCTGGCCGGCATTACAGCAGATTTAGGAACTACAGAACTGGAAAAACTTTTTAATTTCCTTACCGGAAATGTTTATTTTCCCATTTTAGGACAGTTTGTTTTCATGGCACTAACGGTGAGCATAGTAATCATAGGGGTTCGCAAAGGAATTGAACGTTATGTTACTTTTCTGATGCCAGCGGTAGTTCTTCTAATGTTAATATTATTTGCGCGGACGCTTTTCCTGGAAGGAGCCTGGGAAGGCATCGGCTGGTTTTTCCGGCCCGAACTTCAACAATTATCATTCAATACTGCTCTGGAAGCTGTGGGACAAGTTTTTTTCAGTTTCAGCCTGGGCATGGGAGCCATTATTATTTATGGGAGTTACCTGGGCAAAGACTCTAATATTCCCATGAATTCTATCCTTATTTCAGGAGCGGATGTTGGAGTAGCACTTCTTTCCGGGCTCATAGTCATCCCCTCTCTCTTTGCTTTTGGAATCAGCCCTGAAACAGGTCCAGGACTTATATTCGTCACCTTACCAGCCATATTCAATACCTTCCCGGGTAGCATCCTGTGGACCACTATATTTTTCTTACTCCTTACATTTGCTGCGCTTACCTCTGCAGTTTCACTACTGGAGGTAATAGTTTCCTATTTAAAAGAGGAAAGAAAATGGTCCCGCTCTATCTCGGCTATATTCGTGGGAGGTTTGATTTTTGTGGTTAGCATTTTCGCCGGCCTTTCTCAAGGCCCTTATGAAGAAATAGCCCTGGCAGGCATGAACTTTTTCAATTTCCTGGACTTCACTGCCTCAAATATTCTCCTTCCCCTGGGCGGACTTTGCATCGTATTATTCATTGGCTGGGTTTGGGGAACACAGCAGGCTTCTGCAGAAATAACCAGGGAAAACCGCAGTTTCAAGTGGGCAGCAGCCTGGTCCATCCTCATACGCTATTTAGTTCCGATAAGCATCGGCTATATCTTAATTTCCGGGCTCTTGTTCTAACATGAAAGAATAAACGAGGAATCTGGCCTTTGAAAACTATTGCTTTCTTTTTTCCTTATTTTTCAACTTTTCCAGAAAGCTCAGCGCTTTTTCCTTGCGGGCTCGAGTGGCTTCCATATCAATTTCAAAAGATACTGAGAGCACATCCCCTTCTCTTACCCCGTAAGGCAAAACCTCCAGAGGAATATCCACCCTAATTTCATCCTCACCAAAAAGCACTACCGCATAATTAGCTTCTAAGCGTTCTATTATCGCTTTCATAGCCCTCCCTCCTCCTTGCGAAAAGAATATACTTTTGTCCAAAACATTCATTTATTTATCACATTGTAATTCATCAAAGCCTATAGATAAACCAAAATATTTTTATTCTATAACCATGGTAGCTCGATTACCTTTAGCGTTATAAAAAAGATTGCAGGAAAGCAAACAAAGCAGAGGTATACCGCGGCCTCTTTCAGTAAAATCTTCAATATCCAGAGGTTTATTTATTTTTTCACACCAATTAAACCCTTCTCCCTCATCTTCTACTTCCGCCGCAATAAATTGAGGAGCTAAGGTAATATTAATGGCAACTTCTTTGTTAGGTTCGAATTGGTTGCCATGCTCCATTGCGTTAGCTACCAACTCATGCATGCAATTGAGAAAATTTTCTTTTTCCTCATACCCACTTAAAATGTCTGATACTTCTTCATAGAGAGGTTTTAATTCTTCCAGATCGCTGGGTATTTTAAAACTGTAGTTCTTTTGTTGATTAGAGTGACTCCCTACCTGAAAAACCAGAAATGTAATATCATCTTCTCCCACCAAGGAGTTATTATTAAAAAAGCAAAACTCTTTGTTTACATCCTGGACGATTATTTCCGGTGTTAAATGACTGTGGCGATAAAATATATCTTCAATATACTGATAAAACCACTCTTCGCCGTTTTTCTGTTCGAAAAGGCCGTCGGTAGAAAACATTATGGTAGTGCCGTCGTCAATGTAAATTGAACTTTCCTCGAAGTTCAAAAATTCGTAGGGAACCATATTGCTGATAAACAGCCCGGAGGTCTTAAGTTTTTCTCTCTCTCCAGTGCCCCACCGCACAAGGGGATAGGTTTGAAAGCCCGCGCTGGAATACCTTAATTCCATGGACTCAAGATCAATAACTCCCACAAATATGCAAATCAACTGCTCATCTGGATAAGTTTCCCGGTAATATTGTTCACTGACATGCTCAATTATCCGGCCCGGCATAATTTCGTCCGGCTTAAGCTTAACATAACTTTCAATAGCTTCTTTAATAAAAGCACTGATCATGGCCCCGTCCAATCCATGGCCTGAAACATCTGACAAATAGAAGATAAGTTTGCCATCTCGGTGAATTACATTGTAAAAATCACCCCCCATTATCTCTGCCGGTTGAAAATGGGCAGCAATTGATATGTTCTGGGGCTGAGGTATCTTTTGAGGCAGGATCTTCTCATGAATACTTGACGCTTTATTTATTTCTCTTTCCAACAAAGCATAAGCCCGTTGAAGTTCATATTTAGCCTGCTTACTTTCGGTAATATCCATGCAATTGATCATTCCTGCAGGGGCGCCTTGATAGCTTACGGTGGAACCAGAAAGAAATATCCACTTTTCCAGCCCCTGCTTGGTAAGAACCTTAAATTCATAAGGAGTAGTATCATTAATGCCCGCCTGTCTATTCTTCCCCCTACTTTTGGCTATTTCCTTATAATCGGGGTGAACAAAATCCCAAAAACGCATACTGTAAAAGTCTTCTGCAGAATAAACAAAAAATTGTTCCGCGGCTGGATTAACATAAACCCAGTAATCATTTTGGTACATCATAACAGCAAGCGGTGAGGACTCCGCCAACAACCTGAATTTTTCTTCGCTTTCCTGTAACTCCTTTTCTATTTGCTTACGGTCAGTAATATCCCTGGAACTGAATAAAATTTCTTGGGGACGGCCTTCATCATCCAAAATAAACTGACCTACAGTTTCTAACCACATATAGCTTCCATCAGCGCACCTGTAGCGATACTCTTCCTGGGGAGAACTTTCGTAATTTGGATCCGTTATAAACCTGTTGAATTTTTCAATCACTCGTGGGTAGTCTTCGGGGTGAACAAATTTCATAACGTTTTCTCCGTATAATTCTTCAAAACTATACCCCAGGATCCTGTGAGAGGAACCAAGATATTTATAGTTCCCTTCCAAATCAGTTATACTGATTATTTCGTTAAGGTTTTCAAATATTGTTCTCAGGAACTGTTCATTTTCCTGAAGCTTTTCCCTGATCTGCTTACTTTCGGTAATATCCATGCAATTAATCATTCCTGCTGGGGCACCTTGATAATTTACAGTTGCACCAGAAAGGTAGAGCCACTTTTCCTGTCCCTGCTTGGTAATAATCTTAAATTCATAAGCAGTTTTTTCATCAAATCCTTCCTGCCTTTTCTTTCCTATATTTGTAACCGATTCTTTATAGTTAGGATGAATAAGCTCCCAAAAATGCATATTATACAATTCATCAATTGAATATCCAGTAATTTGTGCCGCGGCCGGGTTAACATAAACCCAGTAATCGTTCTGATACATCATTATAGCAAGAGGGGAAGATTCCGCCATTAGCCTAAACTTTTCTTCGCTTTCCTGTAAGTTTCTTTCCATTTGCTTTTGCTCAGTAATATCCTGAACAGCAGCTATTGAGCCCATGTAATTCCCTTTATCGTCAAATAAAGGAGAAGTTGATAAACGGGTAATTATTTGAAACCCTTCTTTATGTGTAAATTTTCTTTCATCTATTTCTTTTACGCCCTGTTTGCGTCGTTTCAGAGAAACCTCAGTCTTTTTCCTCTCTTCTTCATTCAAAAATTCAAAGAGGTGTTTACCCCTCATTTCGGATATGGTATATCCAAGCATCTCTGCCATGGCCTGATTAACATATTTCGTATACCCACCTGCATCTATATACCAAATTCCTTCCTGCAAATTCTCCACTAACAAGCGGTACTGTTCGCCATGTTCAGCCAAAATCTTCTCTATTTCTTTGTGAGGAGTAATATTGGTGTGGGTAATAACCACCTTGCGAGGCAGAGAGTTATTATCCTCAAAAGGCGTAATGGCAGCTATAAACCAGCGTTCTTCGTGGGGAGAATGACAGGGGTATTCCATTTCAAAATAATCTTTTTCTCCTCTTATTATGGAGCGAATTGCCGAAGCAAATTTTAAAGCATCCTCCCTTTCTTCGCCCTGCACAGTTTCACAAACTTCCAGGTAATTAATACCTTCCCCTGTCTTCTCGAGGTTACCTTCATTGTCCGCCGCAAACTTGTCCCAAGGGCGGTTTACTGCCTCAATAAAACCATCTTCATCGATTACGCAAATATGGGCGCTGGAAGAATCAAGTACCGATTGGGTAAATTGCCGGGATTCATAGGCTAACTTTTCTTTCTTTTTTTCCTCGGTTATATCCCTAAAGATGGTAGTAATAAAACTACCATTCTCACTATAAGCGGTAATATCAAAATAACTTCCTGTTAAATGAAAGTAATATACAAACTGAATATGCTCTCCTGAATAATAAACTTGATTTAAGGTGCCAACCCAATCAAAACCCGAATTATCTAGTTGAGGAAATATTTCCGTAACAGTTTTGCCCGCAAGTCCATTTCGGGAAATACCCATATTTTTCTCCAGGGCAGCATTTACTTCCAGGAACTTATAATCTGCAGGTTGCCCCTCTTCGTCTAAAATTACCTGCAAGCGCACCACTGGGTCGGGTAAGTTTTCCAGTAAAATATTTTTCCATTCTTGCGGGCTCTTCATTTTTTTCATCCTTACTTAAGCGTTATAATATACCTTTTAACATATATTGCAGCATTAAACAAATCAGGTTTTGCGAACTGCTTTACTAATAAAATACAATAAAAAGCCAGCCCAAGCATATCAAGGGAATCAACAGGCGAAAGTTCAACTTTCGGGTTTTGTGCCTGGCTGTCAACATCCCTGCGTACACCCCAAATGCACCACCGGCGAGAGAAAGAATAAATAAGTTAGCCTCCGGAATTCTATCCCTGCCATTTTGGGCGGCTTTCTTGTCAAAAATCATTACTAATAAGCCAATAATAGATATTACTAGTAAGTAAATATATAGCATACATGAAGTAATTCTTTAAATAAAAAGCAACTCCTGCATAAACCTCTTCCCTCTAATTCTACTCCTTTAAAAATTCCGGCTATGCTGCCCTTTCCCGGTCTATCTTTGGCAAAAATCAGGCTACCAGTTTTAAAGGTTTAATATGGTTTTGGGGTTTTCTTCAGTTAATTTTTGCAGAGTTGACTCTTTTATATTCAATTGCCTTAACTCATCCAAAACTCTCTTGCGCGGCAACAGGGGGTGGTCTGACCCAAAGAGTGCTTTATGAGATAGAATAGAATCCATTAATTTAATAACCGGTTCGGGGATATACTGGGGTGCCCAGCCAGCCAAGTTAAAATATACATTGAAGTTCTTCTGGGCCACGGCCAAACCTTCATAAAACCAGGGATATCCAAAATGGGCCATTATAAAGTTTACCTGCGGAAAGTCCACCGCTATTTCATCTATGTATTCGGGTTTGTTGTATTTAATTTTGCAGCCCAGGTGGAAGTGGGTACCCGAATGAAGCAGAACGGGTATTTTATATTTATTTGCTTTTTCATAGATAGGATACATGAGCTCGTCGTTGGGGCATAAATCAATCAAATGAGGTATAAATTTTAGCCCTTGCAGGCCCAGTTCTTCTATGGCATATTCTAATTCTTCAAGGGCAAGCTTGCCCTTGTGAGGATCAACCGAGGCGAAACCAATCAACCGCCCCGGATACGTTTTAACGGCCTCTGCCACCAGTTCATTGGATATTTTATAACCTCTTTTGGTTTCGGCATCAATGGCCACCACAACTGATTTGTCAACGCCTGCCTGGTCCATATCTGCAACCGTATCCTTAACGTCTTCTTTGAAAAACGAAGCATACCCCATCATGTCCAGGCCTTCAATTTCGCCATTTTTAACCTTTTCATAAAACTCTGTGGTAAATAGCTGGCCGTGAGTATCAATAATCATTTAAAGCCCTCCCCAATTTATTATTTTAATTATGCCGGCATTATCGGCAAAGATAATAGAATCCCATTAATTAATAATTTTCCACTTCTGGATGTTTTCATCATGAGAAAAGGGCTTTTTCTTGAAGCTAGAGCCTTACCTTGAGGTTATTTGCCTTCTGTAGAATTTTAGAATTTACTGGTAGCGAAGTCTGGTGATATAAGAGTAGAATATTAGGGCCATAACCGTCCATAGGCCGGCTCCAAAAACATAATGGCCATCAATTGTATTAATAATTCCCAATATGCCCAGGAAAGATATTAGAGCAAGTTGCATTCTTGAAATCCATTTATGCCCCCGTTTATCAATTTCTGTTACTTTCTGGCCTCTTTCTTTTGTCTTTTCAATATCAAGCTCCACCATCTCTTTAGCTTTATCTTTATCAATATCTCCCACGTAATCTATTACTTCATGGTGATAGGTAGCTTCCGGTATTTTTTCTTGCAGGCTTAACTTATCTTTTATATACATAATTTTTTCCAAGAACAACCAATCAAAAGCAAATCGCGGTGTCTTGGCAAAACAGCTGATATTTTCCAATTCCGGATACCAAGCCACATAATATACATCGCCATCATCTACCACCCGAGCATAGCATATACGGTGGCATTTGCTGACCTCATTTTTTTCGCGCCGGCTCAACTTCATCTCGTCAATTATTTTTTTTAACCTGGCGGAGTCGCTCTTATCCATTACCATTCCGTAATCAATCCTTTTTCTACTGCTAATTAACTATCAATATTGACAGTAATAATCATATTAGAAAATAATAATAAACAAAAGTAATTAACTTTTTAATTCATATCAAATATAACCATCTGGATAAAAACTTATTTCCCACATCAATTATATAGTACCACGGCTAAATTAGGTAGACATTTATTGGCTATTTTTTCATTTTTAATAAATTTATTATTAACCGTGAATTTATTGAGATTCCAAATATGATTTTACGGCTTTTACATATTCACTCAAATTGGAAGAAATCATGGGAACTGCAAAATCTTCAATTGTTTTGCTTATTTTGCCAGACCCTAACTTAGGAACACCGGGGATTTTGGAGGCATCTATTTTTAGCTTGGCATCAATAGTTACTTCCGTTTCATTATTCCCTTTTTCTTCGAAAGTAATTTTACCTTCACAATTGATAGCTTCTTTCAAGTGATCAGGTTCTATACTAAATTGAGATGCCCATTTGTTTTTATCATATGTAGCATGCTCTTTCCAGGATAACATATCGGGCTTAATAAAAGAACGCAAAGCTTTGGGAACCTGATCCCCGCTAGCTTTCCAATGATTAACCACCTTTATGGTGTTTTCATCTACCTCTTCCCTTTCTAAATTCTCGATACTATCTACATCCGGCAGATGGATATCTAATTCTTCCGCTTTATCCCTAAAAGCCTCAAAAAAACTTTCCCTTTCAAAATTAACCTGTTCTTTAATATTTATATCTGCCATGTGTAACAACCCCTTTCCCCAAAATACTATCCCCAAATGCTACCTAATTCAGCCATGAGTATTGTTAATAACTATTCTTCCACCTCCTTGCCAGATTCCTATCCAGGACTAAAAAAATTTAATTTAATTGTAAAATACATTAGGTAGTTCAGATCCCATATTTCTGCCTGATCTTTTCTATTACCATTAGATCTCCTTCAAAAGCCATCTGGGGCAGATCATCTAAATAGAAAAAACCGGCATCTTCCAAATCATCCTGCGCTCTTAATTCACCACCTATCCACCGGGCCATAAACCATATTCCTACTGCATGCTTTTGCGGTGGAAAAAAATTTGAACGAACCTGCAAAACTTCTTGAGGTATTATATCTAAATTTGTCTCTTCCTTCAACTCTCTAACTACTGCATCCCAAACATCTTCGTGGCAATCAACGTAGCCACATGGAATACACCAAAGCCCTTTTTTGCGGCCTATTTTGCGTCGGCCAAGTAAAATACGGTTGTTATCATCCAATACTACAGCAGCAACACCAACACCAGGATTTTCGTATACAAAACTATCACAACTTGTGCAGTATGGACGCTCCCTCTCACCGTCATGGCTGTTTATAAGCCTGTTCCCACAGTGTGAGCAATAAAACAACCTCTGTTTTTTAGCTAATGTTTCTTTAATTTTTTCTCTTTCCATATATCTCATTTATTAGCACATCCAGCTCCTTGCTTTTCATTAATACACTGGAATTAAGTAAACTTCCTTTTTTGCTTTTACTTATACTATAAAGTTCTTTTCTCTTTTTTTCAATCTCTTGTTTACGATTTAAATTACTAGAATTATTTTCTTCCATACGCCCTATTACCTTTCATCATTTTCAGGTTCATAGTCGAGAATTAGGGAAATTGGTTCCTCAAGAACTCTAGCAATCCTCTGCAAACTTAAAATAGAAGGATTAATTCTTCCCTTTTCAATATCACACAAAGTCGAACAAGATATTTGTGCTAATTCTGCCAATTCTTTTTGTTTCAAGCCTTTCGCTTTCCTTTTCAGCCTAATATTTCTTCCTAACTTTGACAATGTTCCTTACCTCCAAATTTAGATTACCTTCAATATATACGTAAATAGCAATTGTTACAACCCTCGTTTACGTTATTGGCGTATAATTTCCTGGGCATTGTTTCCGTTTCTTCTAATTTTTGCTTTATTGCGCACATTTACGCTAAAAACGTAACCACAGAAGAATTATTATATTTTAAATTGTGCTATAATAGTTTACGGTATTAACGAAAAATTAGAAGGTAGTGAAAAAAAAGGTAGTGAAAAATTGGTTTTAGGGGATAAAATTCGCCGATTAAGAACTTCTTCAAAAATGACTTTAAAAGAACTTGCCCAGTTGGCCAATATATCAATATCTTATTTAGGGGATATTGAAAAAGGGAGAAGCACGCCTTCTCTTGATACCCTATTAAAACTGGCTCATGTCTTGGGTACCACCCCGGGTTATCTACTTAGTGAAGATTTTGTGAAAACATCTGAAGATAGTTACCAGGTTACTGCTCGTGTAGCAAATATCCCTATTTTAAAAGATGCTATGGCTAATGGAGTTTTATCAAAGGACTATGATTACAACTATGAACCTGATAAACAAAACAACTTTTCAATTCATTTTGAACAGCAAACTGTTTTAATTGATGATCATACTAACATTGATAGTTATTTTTTATATATAGCCCCCGACAACAGTATGAGCTATAATCGGATTAATCAAAATGATAAAGTTTTGGTTAAAAGACAGGCTTCTGTAAATAATGGAGAATTAGCTGTTATTCTTTTACCTAATTCCCAGCCTATTCTTCGTAGAATATATTTCGAAGATGGATATATTATCCTTCAATCTGAAAATCCAGAAATCCCTCCCATAATTATAGAATCTCCAGAAGAAATTAATGTTTTAGGAAAGGCAGTAAAAGTTATTTCCGATCTATCATGATAATTTTTATAATTTATAGGCCGGTACATCTCTTTGCCCATATTACAAACAAAATAAATAAGGCAGAATAACTTAAAACCTCCGAAATAAGCCATTCTGCCTTTTTGTTGCTTTTGTTTGGGTTTAATGATTGAAAGTTAAGCTTAACTAATCAATAATTCCTTGACGATAAGCTTTTAGGTAATTCATGCACATTTGATCGTTGCCTAATATGGCATCAGTTGCATGCAGCGCTCCCATGGTCCTTTTGTCCAGCGGATTAAGAAAAACTGAGTTCAGCCCCAGAGTCATGGCCGATATCAAGAAAGCTCTATTGAGAATGCTCCGATTAGGCAATCCAAAAGATATGTTGCTCAAGCCCACAGTGCTCTGCCATCCTTTTTCAGCAATTTGCCGGATGGTTTCCAACGTTACAGAAGGATTCTTGTGGTTGGTACTAAGAGGTAGCACGAGGGCATCAAAGTAGATGCTCTCCGTATTAATATTATACTCGGAAGCTCTCTCTTTAATTTCACTGCAGAGTTTAACCCGTTCATCTGCCGTCTCCGGAATATTCTCCTTTACCGGCAAAACAACAATCTGTCCTTCATACTTGGCTGCCAACTCCAGAAAAGGTTCTTGCCTTCCACTTTCAGCGCTAACTGAATTAAGCAGGGGCTTGCCCTGGTGCACCTTTAAACCTGCTTCCATTACATTATAGTCAGTTGTGTCAATAGCTAGTGGCTTATCAACTACACTCTGCACCTCTTTTACGATCCATTCCATATCCTTTATTTCCTGATCTTGCCCCTGTCCAGTGGCCACGTTTACATCAATATAATCTACCCCTGCTTCCGCCTGCTTGATAGCAGTATTCCTTATGTAGTCAGTGTCATGGTTGATAATGGCTTCCTGAACAGACTTAATTGACGCATTTAATAATTCACCTATTACTAGTATTTTAATTACCTCCTTTTAGTTTATTGCATCTAAGGCATTTGTATAATAAGCCTTAAAACCATTAATGTTATCTTTTAACGCTTCAATAACCAACGTATTATATAATAACTGTTTCCTTCTCCCTAAACAAATATTCTCATTTGCTCTCACACTCGCTCTGTTTCTCAAATCCTCCAGAAGATTAAATGATAACTTCTACCTCTTGTTTTTCGTCCGATTACCATGAATGTGCTTGAGTTATGGACTTCATCAATAGCTAATATAAAAACAAGAGCATCCAACTACCCAATTATCTCATTAAAAAAAAGACCGCTTGTTAAGCGATCAACATTAATAACTGAAAGATAGAATTTTAAACATAAAATCGTTATTAGCAAAAATGGTGCCGGGAACCGGACTTGAACCGGTACGGGCAAAGGGTTGCCCGAGGGATTTTAAGTCCCTTGCGTCTGCCAGTTCCGCCATCCCGGCATAAAAAATTTGGAGGCGACACCCGGATTCGAACCGGGGAATCGAGGATTTGCAGTCCTCTGCCTTACCACTTGGCTATGTCGCCTCAAAAAAAATGGAGCGGAAGACGGGATTTGAACCCGCGGCTTTCGCCTTGGCAAGGCGATGCTCTACCACTGAGCTACTTCCGCATGAGAGTGGTGCCGAGAGACGGAATCGAACCGCCGACACGCGGATTTTCAGTCCGCTGCTCTACCGACTGAGCTATCTCGGCACACATGATATCATTTTCTTCGATGCCTATTATAACCCAACTGAAAATTGTTGTCTATAGATATTTATAAACTTTTTAGCTTCAAATTATTCATATACTAATAACTTACACATATTTTTTTGCCATACTGACCTACCAATTATATTTTATCCATAACATCCTTTTAACGCAAGAGCTCACGAGCCAAAACATTGAAAATTGATGCCTGGATATCAACTCATCCAATGGTCTGCAAACATATAAGATAAACTGCGCTTAAGAATAACCCTAAACTTTAATTGACGGTTATGGGATTGCCCCAGGTGGAAAAAATATCAGCGTGGGAAAGGAGGATAAACTGCCTTTCTGTGGCCTGATTCTGCAATATGTGGTAGATGTTATTCCGTCGCCTGCCATCGGTACTGATGAAGGGGTCGTCAAAAATAAGAGGGAGTTTTACCTCGTCTGCCAGCAGGTCTGCCACCGCAAAACGCAAAGCCAGATAAAGCTGATCCCTGGCTCCTTTGCTTAAAATGTCCAGAGAGCACTTGCGACCAGCCTCCCGCACATAAATTTGAAAATCATCATCCATTTCCACCAAACGATTGGATAACCCCGAAATCTTCTGGCAGTAGCTCGAGGCCTGATCCTCCAGATGCTCCTTGTAAGAACTACGATATTCATTCACAGCCGCATCCAGTTCTTTATAAGCCACTTCCAAGGCGTCAGCTTCTAATTCCAGCTGCTTTTTTCTCTCCTTTAGTTCACTGAGCTCTTCTTCTGCCGCAGCTATATTCAGAGGAGCTTCACCTTCCAAGGCTGCCTGTTGCCTGGTTAAATCATTACGCTCTTTTTCCAGGGCTTTTTGTTCTTCTTCTAAGTGAGAAATTTCGGTCTCTAATTTTTCCAGGTAACTTCCAATCCTCTCCAGATCATCAGCCTGGTCAGTAGCAGGTAACCCGGGATAAAGGTCTATATGCTCCTTCCACCGGAGCATGCGGGCGTTAACATCATCGCTTTTCTGGGACAACTTACTTTGCAGAGAACTTATCTCCTCCACCCCTTGATTTTGCAAGATGGTTTCCAACTTTGTTTTTGTGTTCTTCAAATCTGCCAGCACTCCTTCCATCTGCTTCCACTTTTGGTGAGCAGATTCCGGGTCATGCTGGTGCGCTTGCAAAACCTTCTGCATACCGGCAGCAATCTCCTCGAACTTAGCATAAAGTTCCTTTCGCCTTTCCATCTCCCCATTCAAATGATCGTTTTCCGAGTTAATTTTAGGAATCAGTTCATTTACTTCCTTTTTAACACGGGCCAATTCTGCGGCCTTTTCCTCTTGCTTTTGCCACCATTCCTCGGAAAGTTCCTCCAGTTGCCCCGCCAAAGAAGAAATATCTGCCGGGGGCGTATTATTGGATGATAATAACTGCATAAAACGGGCTGCTCCCTGCCAGTGATAAGCTGCTTTTTCCGAAAGTGGGTCTGCCCCATTTAATTCTAGAGTATCACCACCAAAACTTTCGCGGGCCAATTCACCAATCCAGGTTTCCAGAGTCTTCTTCCTATCCTTTTTCGCCTGCCATTGTCTCCACCCTTCAGCAGCATCCTCAAAATGGCTGGAAAAAAGCGATGTTTTAGATTTAAAATCCTGCAGTGCTTCCTCAGCCTTTTGCAGTTCATCCTGGAGCTGAAAAAGAGTTTCTTCCGAGGGAAGCTTTTGGGCTTCTTCTTCCAGGCGGCTATTTTCTTCCGCATATTGCTGCAACTGCTGGGCCAGGCGCCCCAGTTCTGCCTCACCAGCGGAAGCATAAGAACCCAGCATTGAATCAAACGACAAAATATCATTCTGAAGTTGACGCAAACTTTCCTGAATCTGCCATAATTTTTGCCGGCTCCCGCCGGATATGAGCGAGTATATAACACCAGCTCCAAAATAGCCAATTATTACAGCCACCGCCAGGCTCACTGCTAAAAGAATTGGATCCAGCGCCCCCGTTAATATGGAAGCAAGCACTGCCATTACAGCCATACCAGCCAGGCGCATGCCGGCTGGAGGTGTAATTTTGCGCTTAATGCTTTCTTCTTCAGCACGCAAGTCTTTTTCTTTTTTAAGGGAGTCAAGTTTGCCATTTACTGCTTCTGCAGCATTCGGGGGCAATTTGCGCAGTTCCCCGTATCTTTCTTCCAGAGACTGGCGGGATTTCTCATGATTATCAAGTTGAGCTTTGACGTTATTCAGTTTTTCACTGGCTTTATTAAACACTTCTTGCTTTTCTGCCAGATAACGATGGTAATGTTTGACCAAATCAATTTGCTCCTGAGTTGCCTGCTCAAAAGCAGCAAACTCATTTTGCAATTCTGACTTGATCTGTTCCAACTCTTCTTTATATTGCCGGTACTGTCGCCATTCTTTCCGGCAAGCCTCACAGTTTTTACGGATATTTTTAACCCTGTCTACCGGGTCTGCACCCAACCATTCCCATCCAGGAAATTTCTCATTTTCCTGGATATATAATTCGGAAAGACGGTTCCATTTCTCCATTATTGAGTTGCGTAGCCTTTCAATATTGTCATCTTTTTCCAGCATGCTTTCATTAATATGGACAAGTTCGTCAAGTTTTTCTCCCGTTTCGGCAGATGACTCTTTAAATTCTATAAATTCGGGGTATTCTTTCTCCAAGCTTTCTTCTAGTTCTGTTATTTTCTTCTGCAGCCTATCAGCCTCTTTTTCTGCTTCCTGCAAACGGTCTCTTTCTCGGGCAGCGCTATTATACTCTTGTTGCAACCGCTGCCATGCCTCCCAGGCCTGACGTGTTTTTTTCTTTTCATTTAGCTCTTTTGTTTTTTCCTCATAATTCTTTTCCGCTTCTTTTAGCTGCTTCTGAATTTCCTCAAGGGAGTCCGCTGTTTCCCTTCCCTTTTCAATGCTCTGCTCAAACTCGCTAATTTCTTTAGAAAGCCTTTCCAGCTCACCTTCCTTGGAGGAATTTTTAGGAGTAACTCCCCGGTTGTTAGGCCCTGTATATTTAGTTAACGCCCGTAGATTTTCCGCCAGATGCTTCAAAGCACCCTGAAATGAAGTCCCTCTCCCTCCTGCCAGCAAACCCTGCAATTCGTCGCTAATAGTGGTGTGTTCCGGCAGAGGCTGCTCCACGCAAAAGGTATCCAGGAAAAGTTCCTGGCTTTTCATTCCCAGCAACTCCCGAAGCTTATCTTCATAGGCTTGCAACGGTTTCTGAGCTTCCGGGTTATGGGTTCCTTCAATTAATAAATTTTTCGGAGTAAAATCATCTTCCACTTTCCATAACTCAACCTGATGGGTATCAAAATTTCGGTTAATCAGGTACATATCATTGCCGGCGCTAAAATAAACTTCTCCTTTACATCGAGCAGGATTATCCCAGTTGCGGAAGCGTTCCAGGGTAAATGAAGTTGCGGCACGCTGCCGGTGAGATAGACCGAAATAAGTAGCCACCAGCCCGGCTATCATTGTTGTTTTGCCGCTTTCATTTTCCGCCACATAGCAATTTACCCCGTTAGTAAAATCAAATTCAGTTCTCTCCCGGTATAGACCAAAGCCTTCCAGGATCAACTTTTTAAACTCAAGGACATGGCCGCTCACCTGGCATCACTTCCTTCCAGGGCAGCAAGACCTTTTAGCAATGCCTGCTCCATAACATCTTTCTCCTGATCTGTAGCTGCCTCCTTCTGTTTTTCTCGCATGCGCCGCACATAAGCCCCTCTTACCGTGGGCTCACTTGCAATGCTTTCCAAGAAGCTTTCATCGAAGTAGCTAGCCTCGCTTTTTACTTCCAAATAGAAAAAATAAGGAGCAAGTTCATCTTCCAGGATTTCGGGGTTCACTGGAAACCGCGGCGTTCCGGTAAGGGTGATTTGGACCATTGCCTCTTCATCGGCAAAATTAGAACACGCCTGTCGCAGCTCTTCCGGATTTTCATAATTAGACAGGTCTATTTTCTTAGAGAAGTTCTCCCGCACATCTACAGAATAAGTCTCTATTCTAACATTACTGCCTTTTAATTTATCATCTAACTTCACGTTTGACAGATACCCTGTCCCCCTATCATGGAAAGTCTTGAATTCTATGGCACCCGGGTAGAGGACTTTGGCAGAACCAGCCTTTTTTTCTATATGGCTATGGTAGTGACCCAGAGCAATAAAATCATACTCGGCTTGGGCCAATAAAGAAGAATCCAGAGGCAAACTTCTATCGGCAATACCAGTCCAATCCAGGGACCCGTGGAAAGCAGCCAGGTGGATGCCTTCCTCCTCGTTACGAGGAAATTTTTGTAGGCCGGATACATTTGTTAACCCCCCGGTATAAGCCAGAGAATATATATGCAGTTTGGAGCCATTTACCTCCAGGGTAACAGATAGATCAGGATTGGGATTTCGGACCAGAGTGCCGGGCCAATTATCCCCATAACGGCGATAAACAGATTCCCGGTAAGTGATTTCGTCATGATTGCCTGGGACTGTCACCACCTGCAGGCCTGCTCTGGTTAGGCGCGAAAGCTGGTCCATTACATGCCTTACAAGTTTTTCCTCGGGGTTATAGTTTTCAAACAGGTCCCCCACAATCAAAACTACCTGTGTCTCGCTTTCGCGCTTGAGAGCAAAATCTACTGTTTTTTCCAGAAGCCGATCTCTTTCCTGGCGGCGCTGCTTTCTTTTATCATCCGGTAAATTACGGGGCTCCCAGCCTAAATGTAAATCAGCAAGATGCAAAATATGCAAAAAAATCTCTCCTTGTAATCAAGACAGATTATCCTCAATTAATTTTATGATATACCAGTAAATACTAATTAGCAACCTGCCATTGTGGAAAATAATTTTACTATATGTCAGACAGCTTTTAAGACAGAGAGTTTCAAATTTGATGAAATATATATTAAGGGTACACTAAATTAACTCCCTGCAGCATTATATCAGCTATATTGCCTGTATTTACGTGGAAGATAGAATTGACTTTGCTTTTTTCAAATAATAGAATCTTTTTTTAGAGATATTAAATTAAGGAGTATATGATCTTTTGGAATACTCCATGGTAAAGATCTTCACTAAATTATTTACAGGAAAGGGTGCAAGTAATGATAATAGGAATTCCCAAAGAAATTAAGCCCGATGAAGGCAGGGTTGCTGCCATACCCGCTGGCGTTGAAATGCTTTGCTCCGACGGACACCAGATTGTTGTAGAAAAAAGCGCCGGTGAACTCAGCGGTTTTAGCGATGAAGAATATGAAACTGCAGGAGCAGAGCTGGTTGACTCGGCGGAAGAAGTTTACTCCCGCGCCGACTTAATCTTGAAAGTAAAGGAGCCTTTACCTCCTGAGTATGATCTCCTCCGGGAAGAGCAAATGATTTTTACTTATCTGCACCTGGCTCCTTTAAAAGAACTGGGAGAGGTGCTGCGTCAAAAGAAAGTTACTGCCATCGGTTATGAAACTGTAGAAGCAGAAGGTTATCTTCCTCTTTTGACACCTATGAGTGAGATTGCAGGGAAAATGGCCATCCAAGCAGGAGCCCGCTTTTTGGAAAAAATTCATGGCGGACGTGGCATACTTATGGGGGGAGTACCCGGTGTGCCTGCCGCAGATGTGGTTATAATAGGCGGCGGAGTTGTTGGCAAAAATGCTGCCCGCGTAGCCCTTGGTATGGGTGCCCAGGTAACTGTGGTGGGCAGAAGCCCGCAAAAATTAAGAGAATTATCGGATCTTTTTGAAGGCCGCATCATAACTTTCATCTCTAATAACTACAACCTGGCTAAAGTAGTGAAGTATGCTGACTTACTCATTTCTGCTGTTTTGATTACAGGGGCAAGGGCTCCCCGCTTAATTACTGAAGATATGGTAAAAAAGATGAAAAAAGGTTCGGTCATCCTGGATACAGCAATTGACCAGGGTGGCGCAGTCGAAACGGTAGACGAGGAAACTACCCATTCCAATCCGACTTATTCAAAACACGAGGTGATTCATTATGCAGTGCCCAACATGCCCGGCGCCGTTCCCCGGACGGCTACGGTTAGTCTCACGAATGCTACCCTGCCTTATGCCCAGGAAATTGCCAACAAGGGCGTAGATGCATTTAAAGATGACCCTATCTTGGCACGAGGAGTTAACGTATTCAAGGGAGAAATAACCAATAAAGCAGTGGCAGAAGCCCAAGATCAACCCTTTGTTCCCCTGGAAGAACTCTGGTAAGCACAACTGCATGAAGAAAAGGATAAAGAACTTTAAAAGCTCAGCTGGTAAGCGTTTTGCATTACCTGCTGAGCTTTTTTTAAAGGTGGCGGAGCTGACGGGACTTGAACCCGCGATCTCCGGCTTGACAGGCCGGTATGTTAACCATCTACACCACAGCTCCGCGTCATTCTCAGTATAACCTATTAGTGGTGGCTATGTCAATTCCTCTTAAGTATTAAAGTATTTTAAATCTCAATTACCTCATCTGCCACCTTCTTGCATTATTCTAACATGAACAATCAAGGCCATCAACATATTTTTTCCCTTTAATTCATTCTTGTTCTTCACTCAGGCGCCCTATTTTTTCCTGCTCTGTGGTGCTGTAATAAATTAAACTCTGCAGTTCATTGGTAAGATCCACGTTATGAATATAAACATCCTCAGGATAATCAAGCCTGACAGGAGCAAAGTTTAAAATAGCCCTAATCCCGGCGTCTATAAGCTTGTTGGCAACTTCCTGGGCTTGCTCAGCAGGAACACTCATAATAGCAACCTTCACTTCCTCTTTTTCCACCACTTGCTCCATATCAGAAACCGGCAATACTTCTAGATCAAGTATCTTGCTACCCACTACCGAAGAATCAATATCAAAAGCTGCTACTACATTTACGTAAGGATTTTTAGTTATGGTATAACGAGTAAATGCAAAACCCAGGTGCCCTGCACCCACTACTATAACTTTAGTTTTTCTGTCTAAACCGATAATTTTAAGAATTTTATCCCTTAAAAATTCTGTATGGTAACCGGTTCCTCTGGTCCCAAAAGCACCAAAATAAGCCAGATCTTTGCGAATCTGTTCGGCGGTAAAACCGGTTTCTTCACTTAAGTCTTTTGAAGATATCACATCAATATCTCTTTGCACTAGCATGTCAAGAACCCGCAGGTATATTGGTAATCTTTTAATTACAGATTGTGGGACTAAACGATGCGGCATTTAAATTCCTCCTTAATTATTCAATTGATTAATTCATAATCTAAGTCATGATCTAAGGCAAGTTTTATTATTAATTCAATAACTTATATACAAAATATTAACACAATTCTTGCAACCTTTCAAATTCCTTTTCACTTCAATTATAATTCTCTGCACTCAGATATTTTTTCTACAGCAAACAACTCCGGCGGTGAATTTGCCTGATTAATAAACTCATAATGGATAACCTGGAAACTTTTCGAGCTTAAACCTTCTACCATCTCTCTAACTGTATCTCTTTCCTGTTCCCCTCCGGGGTGACCGGGATAACAGACCAGAGTTATCAAACCTCCAACCTCTAATAAAGATAACGCCTGCTTCACTGCTTGGAGGGTAGTCTCAGGCCTGGTTATAATTGAGCGGTCTCCCCCGGGAAGATAGCCCAGGTTGAACATTATAACCTCGACCTCTCCCTCAATATATTTATCCATGTTTTCATGACCCGATTCAATCAATTCCACATTGTTTGAAATTGAGACCTTTTCAGCCCTTAACTTCTCAGCAGTTGTTTGCAGCGCCTTTTCTTGTATATCAAAAGCAAAAACCTTTCCTTTGCTCCCCACCTGCTTAGCAAGAAACAAAGTATCGTGGCCATTTCCAGCTGTAGCATCTACAGCTTGTCTACCTTGCAAAGCCAACTTACTTACCAGCAAATGGGCAAAATCTACAGCCCGATCCAGTATCATAACTTTGGCTCCTTATCAAAATTTTGGATACCAATAAATAAATCGATTGTTTTCGGGTTTATGCTCTTGCAAAAAACTCAAACGTAATCTATCTCCTGCCTGACAATCTCTGCCCTTCCATCAATTTCAGCAAATTTAATTATTTCCTGCAATACTTTCTCGGCACTACTTCTATTCTGGGCAGCAACAGCTATTTCCAACTCTGCCTTGTGCCAGTTATCATGATAATTGTTTTCATGCACAGATGCATTAAACCTCTGGCGTATCCTCTGGGTAATACTTTTAATAATTTTACGCTTGTCTTTCAATGAGTTCGCTTCTAATATATGCATCTCCAAAACGCATATACCAACCATTGCAGGCACGCTCCTTAAATTAATAATAATATCATCTTGTATATGGAAATTTAATGAAGCTGAGGGCCGCCTTCACCCGGAAAATCATCGGGATTAGTAAAATCAGTTTCTTCTACCAGTTCATCTACCGAGATAGTATAACCATAAACTTCACCGCTTAAATAGATAGGAGCACCAGCTGTTAAAGCCAGTGCCACAGCGTCACTGGGTCGCGCATCAACTACTATTTCATTATCGCCACGTTCCAGGTACATCTCCGCAAAAAAGGTATCTTCATGAATATCATTAATAATGATTCTATTTATGCTCGCACCCAAATGATTGCAAAGCGAACTCATTAAATCATGAGTCATTGGACGTGGAAACGGGCTTCCCTGCATTTTCATTATTATAGCCTGGGCTTCCCACAAGCCAATAGCAATAGGCAAAACATTTTCTTCTTCCATATCCACAAGCAACAAAAGAGGATTGTGTTCTTCGTCCAGGACAACCTCTTTAACCTTTACCGGAATCATATATTTCCCGCTCCTTTCCTCTTATAACACATAATAAACAATCTAAAGATATCTGGTTCTCATATCGTTTATAAAATCATCCACAGTAATACCACGTGCCTCCAACTGATTAAAAATCTCTTCAGCTTTACCGCGGAGATGCTTTTTATTTAAATCATCTAGAGAACGAAAGAGCCCGGTTCTGCGGCCAAGCCTGAAAAGTTCCTTTTCCTGGGGATATAAAGCAAGATAATTATCTATGATGTTGAGCATATCTTCTTTATCATCAGGCAGAACTCCTTCTAATTCTTCCAGCAAATTAAGGATATGGTCACTATAAATTGCACTGTTTATACCGTTTAAGTTTTCCATAAACAACCTCAATTCCTGAATAATCTCATCATCGGTAAGAGGGTCAAACTTACCCTGGTTCCATTCTTCCATCAAGGGAGATGCTGGATGTATAGCAAGAGTCCTAATTCTAATGAAATCTGGATTGATCTGGTTAAGAACTCTGGCTGTTTCCCGGGCATGCTCCTGCCACCATGTTTTCCCACCCAGTCCGGGCATGACATATTCACTAACAATAAGGCCTGCTTCCTTGGCCTTTGCCCCTCCCTCAATCTGCTCCTGGGCGGTAACCCCTTTTTGCATATAATCCAGAACATTATCGGAACCTGATTCTAACCCTATATGCACACGGCTCAACCCGGCTTCTTTAATGTCTTTCAATTCCTCCAGGGTGCGGCGAGCTAGCGATTTTGCCCTGGAATAGGTTGTTACCCTTTCAACGCCAGGTATTTTTTCCACTATATAACGAATAATTTCTGCCAGTTTATCACCTTTATACACAGTACTATCTGCATCCTGTAAAAAAACTGATTTCTCATTCAAGTATAACCAATTCGCCACAGGTAACAAAGCAGGAGCCTGATGATATAACATGCTCAATAATTTATGAGTGACCTCTCCTCCAAATCCCTTCTCTATCGAAAAGTTTTTTAACTGCTCTATCCCAGCGGCTATTTTATCAATGTCTTCTTTTATTTCTTCCATAGAACGAGTGCTGAATTTTTCTGTTTTGTAAACGGGGCAAAACAAACAACGGTTCCAAGGGCAGTTTCTACTTACTCGTATTAGCAAACTTCCTGCCTCATTAGGAGGCCTGATTGGCCCCTGTTCAAAAGTAAGGGTTTGATCCTGCATATTAACCTCCTTGCTACCTACATATATATTATTAAAAGTATAACGCAAAGCAAGGGCTACTCTCAAGCTTAATTATTGTTTTCTTTGCATAACTTTGATTAATTAATTTGTTACAGCAAAAGGAATTTGGAGAAAATTTAACGAATATATCTGCAAATTATTACTATTTTTTAAGAAAACTTATAGCATTTAGCTGTTTCATTATCTATATGTACAATTTATGCCACAAGGAGAATAAAAAATGAACACAAATCCATATGTCATAGATCCGCAGAAAGTTTATTTCTCACTGGATGTTGGCACTCGCACCATAGTAGGACTTTTAAGTTATCCCGAAGAAAATGGTTTACGAGTGCTAGACGTTGAAATTCGGGAGCATCCTGAAAGACATATGCTCGACGGCCAAATCCACAATGTAGAAAAAGTATCCGCAACCGCAAAAGAAGTCAAAGAAAGTCTGGAAAAAAGAACGGGAATTCCCCTATCCAGTGTTTCTGTGGCCGCAGCAGGCAGGGCTTTAACCACCTTGCGTGAAAGAGCGGAACAAGAGTTGAATCCAGACCATAAGATTCTTCCCGAAGAAATAATAGCCCTTGAATTAGAAGCCATGAAAAAAGCAACCAGAGAGTTACTGGGAGATGAAATAAATGGCCTCCGCAGTTATTACTGCATTGGTTATACGCCCATTCATTATTACCTCAATGGATATCCCATCTCCAGCCTTGCTTCACAGCAAGGCCAGACAATGGCAGTGGAAGTGTTGGTTACATTTTTACCTGCTACTGTGGTTGATAGCCTTTTAACGGTAGTAGAAAAAATAGGCTTATCTTTACACAATATGACTTTAGAACCCATAGCCGCCATTCAGGTCTTAATTCCTCCAGATTACAGGTTTTTAAATTTGGCCCTTGTAGATATTGGCGCCGGCACTTCCGACATTGCTATAACCGACCAGGGCTCTGTAATAGCTTATGATATGGTCCCCATGGCCGGAGATGAAATTACCGAAAAAATAGCTGATCACTATTTGCTAGATTTCAACACAGCTGAAACTATAAAATGCAAGCTTAATACCTTTCAAGAAAATTTCCGGTTTCAGGACATAATCGGTAATTACATAGAAGTAACCAGAGAAGATATTTTAGAAATTATTGCCCCTGTGGTGGAAAACATCGCGGACAGGATTGCCAGTTCCATAGTTTATTATAACCAGAAACCTCCCCGCGCCTTGTTCTGCATAGGAGGAGGAAGCAAACTTCCCCTTCTGCGCGAAAAACTCTCGGAATTGCTGGGAATCCCCTTGGAAAGAGTTGCTTTGCGTGATTATGAGTCCATAAAAGGAGTCACTTACGATGGAGAAATATTAAAAGGGCCTGAATGCGTAACCCCAATGGGGATAGCCGCTACCTCCTTAGAAGAAAAGTATTTTGGATTTGCCTCAGTTACAGTAAACGGCAAGGTGGTAAGGTTGCTACAGAGCGAACCTACCAGCATTAGCAGAGTTTTGTTAGCGGCAGGATTTAACACCCGCGACCTAATAGGCAGACGCGGGGCTTCCAAAAAAATTACTATAAACGGGCAAACAAAAATTTTCCCTGGCAAACCGGGCAAAAGCGCTGAAATAAAACTCAACGGTGAAAATGCCACTATGGAAACCTACGTACAGGACAATGACACCATCATTGTAGAAAAGGCTTCACCAGGAGATGACGCTCGTATCACATTAGAAAATATAATTAACTATGATGATTACTACATTATCTTGAACGATCAAAAATTGCCGCTGCCACCAAAAGTCCTGGTTAACGGAGAACCGGTAGAAGAAAATTATGAACTGGATGACGGTGACGAGGTAAGTATAGGCCACATTGGAACCCTGGAAGACTTAAAACAAATGGCAGGCTTAGAGTTCCCTCCTGAAGGGGTTATGGTAAACGGCACCACCGTAAAAAATGAAACATATCAATTAAGACCCGGAGACCGTGTGGAGTGGTAACTTACCCCCATGCCCAGTCAAAAATCGAATGAATCTAATCTAGTATCCCAGGTTTTCCCCAACCAGGATCACTGTCATGTTGGTAAGCATGGGTTTGCCTTCAATTATGGTCATTATATTACACATCCTGGTTTGTTGATTGCAATCCACACATTCTCCTTTAGCAGCACAGGGAGTGTCTAAATTGAGACGCTGCGCATTCAAAGGGCAAGCCTTATTTTTTATTCTCTGGCGGGCCTCTTCCAGATCTGAAACCACTTTATTTTTCCCGGCTATAACAACCGAAGTTTCCGGGCCGTAAACCATTCCCGTAACCCGGTTTCCAATACCATCAATATTCACCAGGCAACCATCCCTGGTAATAGCATTAGTACTGCTCAAGTAAAACCTGGCCCTGGTAGCTTTATTGCGCACCTCCATCATTTCCTCCGGCTCACAGTTCCAATGCCAGATCACCTGACAACCTTTTTCCTGCAAGACCTCATTTAACCCCAACTCCTGAATAGTCATAGAGCCACCTATGCCTATTGAGTCACCCGGTTTTACAAGTTTTAAAACCTCTTCCCGGGCCTGTTGAGAATTTTCCACATAAACAGCATCTATCCGTCTTTTCCGCAATGCATCCAGAGTTTGGATAAGATCTGCTTCAGCCATAAATTCTCCCTCCAGCATTTCTATCTCACTTCTATCTTTATAAATTTCTAGAAATGTGTCTGCTCTTGTTCTTCATTAAGCAAATATCTCTGATTTTCACTACCTATTATATGCTTTTCCAAGTAAAGCTCTGGCTTTAACTGGCAACCCTCACCTATTATACAGTCATTTAATTGGGTTCCATAGCTAATATGGACGTTTTCCCAGAAGATTCCCCTTTTGATAATTACATCCTCATCTACAGTCATTTGATGTCCTAGAACTACCGGACCAAATATCTTTGCTCCTCTCCCGATAAAACAATCATCTCCGATTACCACCGGACCCACAATCACTGTATCCGGATGAATAACGGGTCTTTCACCCAGCCATACATTTGATTCAAAACGCTTGCCGGGTATATCTACCTCTACCAACCCGGTAAGCATGTCATAATGGGCCTCACGGTAAACCTCCAAATCACCGATATCGCACCAATATCCTCTCATAACAAAGCCGGATATTGGTTCTCCCTTTTTTAATAGATCAGGGAAAATGTCCTTACCAAAGTCAGAAAATTGCCCGGCGGGAATATGGTCAAATATCTCATTTTCAAAAAGATAAATTCCCGTATTGGCAAGCTTGCTAATGGCCCCTTCCCAAGAAGGTTTTTCTTGAAAATCAGTAATTTGGCCTCCCTCGTCTAATAACACCACCCCATAATTAGTTGGATCCGGAACCTTCTTCAAAGCCAGGGTGGCGATATTGCCCTGTGATTTATGATAGTTATAAAAAACATCCAGATTAATATCAGTCAGGGCATCACCGCTTACTACTAGAAAAGGCTCTCCTTCAAAATAATCTTCCACATTTTTTACACCACCGGAAGTGCCAAATAGCTCATCTTCATAGGAATAGGTGATGTTAACCCCAAACTTTTCCCCATGGCCAAAATGCTTGCGAATTAAATCCGGCATGTAATGCAAATTTATTATAATATCAGTAATGCCATAGCTTTTCAACAGGCGAATTGTATGCTCCAGACAAGGTCTGCCAGCCATTTGCACCATAGGTTTTGAAACCAGATTAGTTAAAGGACGCAGCCGGGTTCCTAAACCAGCTGCCATGATCATAGCTTTCATAATCTACACACCCTTTCTGGCTTTTACAAGCGTCTTTCTCCTCTTTATACATGCATATGCAAAAGATATTCCGCCAAATCTTTTGCATTTACTTGAGTTACCATTAATTTTAAGACCTTAAAGGTTCAATTGCCCAATTATTATATCATATATGTATAAAGGCACAAAGAATGTATCAAAGAAAAATACCGCAAAAAATGCGGTACTTTACCATATAATATTAAAGTTAAAATAAAAGAACAAACAAAACAGCGGCCAAAATATATAATACTAATCCCTTCAATATAATTTAATTATATAAAAAATTATAATCTATAAAGGCGTATTATATACAGTTATCAGGTCCGACCTTTAAGTCTTTTCCGTTTTTTAGACCTTCTTCTTTTTTTGCGCTGTCTCTTCAATTGCTTCCTGGTTATTGTCTTCTTCCCGATAACTAAGCCCTCCCTTTTGTAGCATTTTCAGACATCAGACAGTAATTATTTTAACTGTAAAAACGGCATAAATCAATATCAAAATTACAATTCTTATTCTTAAAAGCACCATAAAATGTTTTTAAATTAATGCAGATTATTTCAAATAGTATTATATCCTCCCTGGAACCTTTATATCCAGATAGCTATCAAAACTGTAATATTGCTTGTTAAATAATCGTCACATAAAATAATCGTCAATATTTGACATCAAAAAATACTTTCAGGTATACTTAAGTTGTTGTCAAAAACCAACAATATCACATCCATCAACAATATAACAAATAAAAGAAACAGGAGTTTATCATCATGTCTAAAATCAACTATATGTTTGCCCCCAAAAGCATCGCTGTGGTAGGCGCTTCCAATAGCGAACAAAAAATCGGACACGCTATTTTAAAAAATATTATTGACAGTGGTTATGAAGGAGATATCTTGCCAATTAACCCTAAAGAGGAAAGCATTAAAGGGTTAAAATGCTATTCAAGCGTCAAGGAAGCAGGAGCAGTAGAAGTAGTGATAATCTCAGTTCCAGAAGCTGCAGTAATTGATGTAGCTAAAGAATGTGGAGAGGCTGGAGTAAAAGGACTTATAGTAATTACAGCCGGATTTAAAGAAGTAGGGCCACAGGGTTTTAAATTGGAAAAACAGCTTATCCAGATTTGCGAAGATTATAATATGGATATGCTGGGTCCTAACTGCGTTGGCTTAATCGATACTCACTCGCCACTGAATGCATCTTTTGCACCGGATACTCCCTTAAAAGGGGATATTTCTTTCATTTCCCAAAGCGGGGCTATGCTTGTATCCATTTTGGATTGGAGCTTTGCAGCAGGAATTGGTTTCTCCCAATTTATCAGCCTTGGCAATAAAGCAAACCTCAATGAGGTGGATTTCATCCGCAGTTCAGCAGATGATCCTAACACCAATGTAATACTATGCTACATTGAGGATGTAATAAACGGAGAGCATTTCCTGGAAGTAGTCAAAGAAGCTTCTTTGAAAAAGCCAGTAATAATTCTTAAGTCAGGAACCAGCTCGGCTGGTGCTCAAGCAGCAAGTTCTCATACAGGTGCCTTAGCCGGCAGTGATAAAGCATATGACCTCTCTTTTTCCCAAACCGGTGTGATCAGAGCAAAAACTATGGATGATCTTTTCCAACAAGCTATTGCATTTTCCAGGCAGCCGTTGCCCAAAGGAAACCGAGTTGCCATAGTCACCAATTCCGGGGGGCCAGGCATCATCACTACTGATGCCGTGGAAAAATCAGGATTAAAAATGGCTCGCTTTAGCAAAGAAACCACCGATTATTTTCATGATAATTTACCGGCAGAAGCCAACATATACAATCCTGTAGATATTTTAGGAGATGCTTCCGCCGAACGTTATGAACTGGCCTTAGAACAAACCCTGGCAGATGAAAACACTGACAGTGTATTAGTTTTATTTACCCCTGCAGCTGTTATCGACCCCATAAAAACAGCCGAGGTAATCATCAACATAAACAACAAATACAGAGACAAGCCCATATTTGTTATTTTCATGGGCGGTAAAAGGTTGGAAAAAGCGAAGGAGATAATATCCCAAAACAATATACCAACTTATACTTTCCCGGAGCCTGCCGTTAGAGCTATCAAAAGCATGGCTACTTACACTAACTTTTTAAAGCACAGCAAAAAAGAAAGTCAACATATAAATATTGAAGGGGATCAAACCTTAGTAAAATCAGTATTGTACGACCTCCTAAAAGAAAAACGGCTTGTATTATTAGGGGATGAAACTTCAAAACTGGCTTCTGCTTACGGCATACCGGTCAACACTATTTACCGTGCTCGCAATGCAGATGAAGCAGCCCAATTAAGCGAAAAAGTTGGCTATCCAGTAGTAATGAAAATATCTTCCCACCATATCATCCATAAAACAGATGTAGGTGGAATAAAATTAGGTTTAAACAGCCCCGAAGAAGTTAAAGAAGCCTATAACGAAATGATAGAAAATGTCCAGCTTATGCTACCGGGAACGCCAGTCTACGGTGTGGAAGTTCAAAAAATGGCCGAAGAAGGTCTGGAGTTGATTATAGGCGTTAACCGGGATGTCCAATTTGGTCCCATGGTAGCTTTTGGGCTGGGTGGAATATACGTAAACCTAATTGAAGACGTTTCTTTTAACCTGGCTAATGTTTTAAAAGACAGGGATGAAATACATAATATGATCCGCCAAACCAAGTCATATACTCTCCTTAGGGGGTATCGCGGGAGCGAGCCTTATGACATTGATGCCCTGATCGATGCCATTGCCCGTGTAGCCAAGTTAGTTGAAGACTTCCCAGAAATCGTGGAAATGGATATAAACCCCATTCGCGCTTATCATAATGGAGCTACAGCATTAGACATAAAAATAACTATTAGTCCCACTTGGGAAGATTAAACTTATTCTGATAAACTATATACAACCAGGTGGGTAAAATAATCTAATTTAAAATAAAGAGACTCATCTTGGTGAAAAAACTCCACCTTTAAAGGTGAGATAGAATTTAAATAAATTATAAAGGAGTAGAAAAAATGAAATCCATATATCTTTCGGGTAAAGCCGGTAGCGGAAAAACGGCAGTTGCAATGCCTTTTGCTCTAAAACTGAAGGAGGAAGGTTTTCAAGTTGCATACCTCAAGCCCCAGGGGTATAGAAAATGTCATACTAAAACAGAAGATGATGACATCCAATTTATGAAAGACGTTTTGGGGTTATCCGTAGATAATCAAAGCATTTCCCCTGTTACCTTAACCCAATTCTATCTCTGCTCCTGCGCTGAAGATACTATCGAAAGCGCATTGCAAAAAGCTGATGCTGCTTATAATAAACTTGCCAAGGAAAACGATGTGGTTATAATAGAAGGAAGTGTAAACCCATTTATTGGTGGAAGTTATCAAATGGATGACTTTAGCCTTTCCCAGAGATGGGGAGCTTCCATGTTGCATATACTGCGAGCAGATGATGATTACGAATTCGATACTTCGTTTATTTATCTAAAATACGCAGAGGCCCTTGATTTACCGGTTTTAGGCTGCATTTTCAATAATACCAGTGACGCTCAGTGGGATGTTACTCGAAACATTTATAAAAATACTGTAGAACTTACAGGCATCCCTGTGCTGGGTATTCTGCCCAGCAGGCGTTCCATATCTTCCCCTACCGCAAATGAGTTTCTTAAGTCTCTTAACGGTGAATTAATCACTGGCGAAGAAAACCTTGACCGTCAGGTAGAAAACATTACGGTAGGAACCATGACCATAGAAAGCGCTCTAAGTTATTTGCGGCGCTCACCCAACAAAGCAGTTATTACTGGTGGAGATCGCAGCGATATGGCCCTAACTGCTCTGGAAACAAGCACTTCGGTATTAATTTTAACTGGAGGCCTTTACCCAGACGTTGGTGTCATTTCCCGAGCAGAAGAAAAGGGAGTACCCATTATTCTGCTACATCAGGACACCTTTTCCACCATAGAAAATATCCACAACGTTTATCGAACTATCAATCCGCGAAACGAAGAAGCAATCCGCATATTAAAGAAAGATTTTGACCAGAACGTAGATTTTGAATCCATAAAAAAATATTTACAAAAAACATAAGAGAACAAATTTAAAGCTTATATATGTAATAATCTCTGGAAAGGTGGAAGCATGCCATGAACGTAGACCAAATTGTTAATGTGGTTATCGACTATGGTATAACCCTTCTGGGTGCACTGGTAGTCCTTCTGGTAGGCTTAAAAATAATCGGAGTTTTAACTACAACAGTAAGCAAAAGAATGGAAAAAAGAGAGGTAGATCCATCTCTGCGTCCTTTTTTGCTCACCTCTTTCAAAGTTTTATTGCAAGTATTGCTGGTTATAAGCGTAGCTTCCATGCTTGGGATAGCTATGACTTCTTTTATCGCGGTGATCGGAGCAGCATCTCTTGCAGTTGGGCTTGCTCTCCAGGGAAGCCTGGCAAACTTTGCAGGCGGAGTGCTTATACTGCTTTTAAAGCCTTTCAGGGTAGGAGATTACATAGAAGCAGCCGGCTTTGCCGGAACAGTAACAGAAATCCAAATATTTTACACTTTACTGGATACTCCTAACAATAACAGAATTGTGGTCCCTAACGGCATACTCTCAAATAATAGCACTATTAATTATACCGTAAACGATATCCGCAGAACTAACATTTCAGTTGAGGTTAGTTACGATGACAACATTGAACTGGTAAAAGAAACACTATATGAAATTGCTGCTAATCATGAACAGATACTCGATGATCCTCCTCCCCAAGTGGTTTTAGGAGAATTCGGAGATAATGCCATTGTTTTCTACTACAGAATATGGTGCTCTACAGAAAATTTCTGGCCCATATATTTTGAACTGATGGAGCAAATTAAGCAAACATTCGATGAAAAAGGAATAAGCATCCCCTATCCTCAAAGAGATATTCATATCGTTAGCCAGGAAACAGTTTAATACCCATCCCCTGGAAATTAAGCGCAGGCTAGTAATTAGCTTTTACGCTTTCCATTTCTGATTTAAAAAAAGCAAGAGATAATTCACTTGCTTTTTTTAGTGTAAATTTTTTTACTGCGAAATTAGAGGCTACCTTGGCAAAGCATATCGTTTAATGAAAACTTTTATAAACTCTCCAAATTTTTCTCCATGCAGGGTTGTCAAGAAAAAGATGATACCTTATTATATATGAATGTATCCCCGTGCTTACAATTCAGGAAAGAATAGAACGGGTATCTTAGTTTAATGGAGAGGAGGAAGCAGAATGTTGGGCATGGCTGACCCATGGATTGCATTAGTTTATATTATATGCATTATTTCCGCCGTTGGCGGGATTATTTATGGAGCACTAAATTGGAATACGGGGGATGACCGCAATGGAAATTAATACACTATCCATGTCCGTAATAATTATTATCTATATAGGAATTTTAAGTATCCTGGCCTTTTATGGTTATAAAGAAACCAAAACTGCCGATGACTATATGCTGGCCGGGCGAAATATCCGAGCCTGGATCATGTCTCTTTCGTATGGGGCAGCTTTTATTAGTACTGCAGCCATTGTAGGATTTGGCGGAACTGCAGCTCAATTCGGGTTTAGCCTGTTGTGGCTTACTTTCCTAACAATATTTGTAGGCGTCATAGTAGCTTTTGCCTTTTTAGGTACCAGGATCAGGAGTATGTCCCAGCATTTTGAAGCCAACACTTTTTCCACTTTTCTTGGAAAGAGGTACGATTCTCGATTTATTACCGTATTTGTGGGAGCCATGATCTTTATTTTTCTACCTATCTACACGGGAGCAATTCTCAAAGGTGGTGCCTATTTTATTGAAATCGCTCTCGATATGGAACACAATTTGGCTCTGTTTATACTAGCCATAATTGTGGCCGCTTATGTTTTATCTGGTGGCCTACGGGCAGTAATGTATACAGACGCATTTAACGGTTGTATCATGCTGGTAGGTATGATCATTCTGTTGTTTAGCACTTATGCGGCGGTAGGAGGCTTTGTTGATGGCCATCAGACATTGACCGATATGGCAAACCTGGTTCCCGACGATATGGTTGAAATTGGACATCGAGGTTGGACATCCATGCCGGAAACAGGTTCACAAATCTGGTGGACAGTGATCAGTTCCCTGGTAATGGGGGTCGGTATAGGAGTGCTGGCCCAACCACAGCTAACCATGCGCTTTATGACAGTAAAAAAGACCAGTTCTCTCTATCGCGCCATAGCCATTGGCTGCGTATTTATCTTTTTCATGACAGGGACCGCTTTTATCGTGGGGCCTTTGAGTAATGTTTATTTTCAGGAAACCCAGGGAATGCTTGCTATGCAGGTGGCGGAAGGCAATGTGGATCAAATAATTCCTCTGTTCATTGATCATTTTATGCCATCCTGGTTTTTGTATCTGTTTATGCTAACTCTTCTGTCAGCGGCAATTTCTACTACCAGCTCACTAATCCACGTCCAAGGAGCCAGTTTTGGAAAAGACATTTTGGAAACATTGGGCATCGTTAAAGGAGAAGAAAATGCCCACGGAACAGGCAATTCCAACGGTGCTATTCCCACCCGGGTGGGCGTACTCATAGGAGTGGTCTTGGCAGTTATGCTCGCTTTCTTCTTACCCGAAAACGTTATAGCCCGGGCCACTGCTTTTTGGTTTGGTATCTGTGCTGCAGGATTTTTGCCGGCTCTGGTAGGCGGGTTGTATTGGCCGGGAGCCACGCGGGCAGGAGCCATTGCCAGTATGATCAGTGGATATGCCGTCAGTATTTTTGGGTTTCTGTTTCTACACATTTCTGAATCGGCCGAGATTGGCCTGGCTCAATTGTTGTTTGGCAAAGATGCCCTGCTGGAATTTCCCTGGACCCATATCAACCCACTGATTTACGCCTTGCCCTTGTCGGCCTTAGTATATGTGGTGGTTTCCCTGTTCACCAAGCCTCCCGCAACACAAACAATCACTCATTACTTCCAACGACGGGGGTAAGCCTTCTGGAACAAGTTACAGTTGGAGGAATTTTATACATAATTTCTTTATCCTATTAAAAGAAGCAAGGGAATTCCCTTGCTTCTTTTGGTGCGCCTGGGAGGATTCGAACCCCCGGCTAACGGATTAGGAATCCGCTGCTCTATCCCCTGAGCTACAGGCGCGAGGCTGTTGCAAGCCCTATTATACAACACTTGTGGGTTTCGACGCAACAGCTAATTATCTGGGTTAATTATCTGGTTCTATTCTTATTTTAGACGTTTTCGCCTAACCTTTAGATCTCAAAAAATATACAAGTGGATTTACTGTTCGGTTTCTACCGGATTGGCTGTTCAGCTGGTTCCACACCTTTCCCTAATAACGATAAACATCTTTCCTATGAGCTACTTTAATTATCCAGATGATTAAGTCTTTATCCTGGATTGAATACAGAATGCGGTATTTACCTTGTCGAAGGCGGTATCTGTCCTCACCGGTTAGCTTCTCACATACCGGAGGAAGAGGATTAGTGGCAAGCTGTTTAATAAGGTCCATAATTCTTTGAACATCTTTCGAAGGAATGCTACTTAAATCTTTCTCCACCGAACGTTTGAAATATATTTTATAATTGGCCATTATCTTTTAACCTTTTGACCATCTCTTCATAACTAACCAGAGATTCTCCCACTCTCTCTTCAAAAGCTTCCAAATCCTCGGCATCCTCTGCAAGAGATCTCCGAACCGCCTCGTTTATCAATCCTGACACGGATTGCGATGTTTCTGCAGCTTTTAGTTTTAATGCTTTGTGTAGATGGGGATCCAGATAAACAGAATACCTTTGGGGCTTCGTCTCCATTATATCACCTCCATAATCACAGCATCCTCACCCCAAAAGCATTATAGCATTATAACACTATAACATCAAGACGAAATTACTGTCCCCAAAAAGCAACCGCCAGTGGAAGCAAGCAAATTCTTAACGATTCTGTTAAAGTGGCATGGGAAGTTGTTTTAACACATTTTGCTCTCCTTCACCTATATTAATTTCTTAAATTTCAAAATTGCATTATCTTACGAATATGATTTTTTCAAGGTACAATTGGAGGAAGAATAAGTTTTTTGTAGAATTTTTTTATAGAACATAATAGGGGAATGTTTTTTAGGTCAGAATTGTAAATTAATGCAGTTCAGGCAATAATAGGCAATGCTATTTTGTAATACAACGAAAGGAATGAGTTTATTATGAGTGAACTTAATGCAATTAATTTGAAAGAAATTGTTACCGAAGCGACTACTGATATTTTTAATGTTATGCTTTCCATGGAATTGGAAGTTATTGATGATGAACTGGCAGAAAGCAATGAACAAAACAAAGAATCTTCTATTGTAGGATCAATTGACTTTACCGGTAATGTGATGGGTAGCTTTAAGATCTTTATTACTAAGGATTTTGCTTTTCTAATAGCTTCTAATATGCTTCTAATGGAGCAGGATGAGTTAAGTATGGAAGAAGATGTTTATGATGTTGTAGGCGAGATTAGTAATATGATCGGAGGTAACTTAAAAACTTTTCTAAGCAATAATGGGTTCCCCTGCAATATAACTGTACCTTCCATTGTTAGTGGAAGTGATTTCAGAACACAAGTTATGGGCTATAACAGGATGGAAACATATCATTTTGGCTATGAAAACAATGTTATGACAGTAAAAATATTTATAAAAAATGGTTAAACGCAAACTTAATTTAATTTTTTTTGCAGTAAATAGTGTGCGGCTATGGAGATGATTTCTGTTTGGGGTATCTTATCTGGTAACATTGCTTTATGAATCTCGGTTGCCTTGATTACTTCTTCCTCTAATTGGCTATACAATACGTTTATTTCATTATTCATCTCCGCTAACTGCGCTACCTTTTTGTTTAGCTTGATTAAGTTTACTTACTTAATTGTTTAGTAAAAACAATTAAAATCATGCATCATATAATCATATATATTGCCTTTTCGGCTAATATACATATTTTTAAACCATTCCAACTTCTCTCTAAACAACAACAAACTATTGCTTTCATAGCAAATAATTATGGTTTCCAGATAATCATTAATAATTACATCAAGAAACTGTTCCGGTGGTATCGAGTGCCCTTGAAAATAATCTTTGCTAATACAAGCCTCTTTTATTGTGGTTAAAAGGGTTGACTTGTTATTATCTATAAACTCTTTAGGTTCAGAAACAGCCATATCTGCACTCCTGTTTTTCTTTTTTGGTATCTTGTATCACTATTAGCCTATTATAACTCCTCAATGCTAACTAATTTATTAAGCTCTATTGTACGAAATAAGTGTTTAATATAATTATTGGTTACATTTATAATCTTCAGTTCACCACCCCGTTCTTTTAACCTGTGTTGAAAAATGGCTACTCCACTTATACCTGCAGTATCAAACATCTGCAGATACTCACAGTCCAATATAATAGTGCTATATCCTTGATCATAAACCGACTGCAGCATTTCCTTAAACTGGCTGGAATACGGAATCATAACTTTTTTGGGCAGTTTAACTAATGCATAGTCTTCATGGTTCTCAAGTCGATATTCAAATTCCAATTTTAAAATTCCTCCTTATAGGCTTCAAATAAAAGGGTTGCTTTATTGCCCTCAATGTTATAGTAGAGATCGCTGGAAAGTTCCCTTGCTAAAGATATACCCCGCCCTCTTTCTCCCAAATCTTCTACAATGCAAGGCTTGTTTATCTGCTCACACCAGTTAAAGCCCTCCCCTTCGTCTCCCACTTCAACAAGGACATAATCAGGAGTTATGGTAAGGTTTATTTTTACTTTCTTATTCAGATCAAATTTGTTCCCATGTTCGATGGCATTAACCACTAACTCATGCACACAAGCTATCAGGCCTGTGTTATTAGGGAAACCGGCAGTTAGCTTCTCAATTTTATGGTTGAGCTCAGATATATTTTCAAAACTGCTGACAATTTCCAGAAGGTGTTGTTCTGTTCTATCTGTATTTACCTTTAATACCAGGTAAGCTATGTCATCATCGCCGGTCAGGCGCCCATTGTTAAACAAGCAAAAGTTTTTGTTTATGGCCTGCACAATGCTTTCCGGAGGAAGATAGCTTTTATCGTAGAACAATTCATCAAGGTATCTCATAAAAAAATCTTCCCCATTACCCTGCTCTGTTAAGCCGTCTGTAGTTATTAACATAGTAGTTCCTGGTGTTAGAGTAATAGTTTTCTCTTCAAAAGTAGCGGCATCCAGTGGCATTGAATTACTAATAAACATACCCTTTGTATCTAACTTTTTCTTCTCCCCATTGCCCATATTGACTAAGGGATTAGTTTGAAAACCTGCGCTGGAATACTTAAATTCATTTGTATCTAAATCAATTATCCCGATAAAGATACAAATTAACTGCTCTTCAGGAAAGTTTTCACGGTGATACTGGATGTTTAAATGTTGCAATATCCTTTTAGGAGAAATAATTTCCTCTTTTAAGGAGATATAACTGTCTATGGCCTCTTTGATAAAAACACTCAACATGGCTCCGTCCAGCCCGTGTCCCATTACATCGGCTACATAAACCACCAGCTTGTTTCCTACTCTGATAGCATTATAAGAATCTCCACCCATTTGAGTTGCAGGTTGATGGTATGCAGCCAGTGAAATATTCTCCGCTTTCGGCAACTCTGAAGGGAGAACCCTTTGGTGTATTTCTTTTGCTTTGTATACTTCTTCATTTAACTTTCTATATGCTTCTTGTAATTGTTTTTCTGTTATTTTGCGTTCCGAAATGTCGCTTAATTGTTGTACAACCTGCATAACATTGCCATCTTGGTCTAGAACTGGCTTGCTGCGGCATTCTAAATAAATACCTAGCTCCGGAACATATTTTTCCAACTGGACCGCTTCTCCACTCTGCAGCGCTTTATAAGTAGCACATTTCTCGCATTTTTGCTCCCGCCCTATTAATTCGTAACATTTTTTCCCATTCACTTCTTCCGGGGTCATCCCCAACAGGTCATAACCAGCCTGGTTATAGCGCGCTATGCTTAAATCAGGGTGTTGTATGGCCAAAACATCTGTAACATTATCCATAATTCCTTCAAGCAGTTTCTGCTGAGATATTATTTCCTGTTCATGTTGTTTTTGGGCCGTGATATCCCTGACCCACTCCACAAATAATTCTAAAGAGCCATCTTTCCCCAGAATGGGTATGACGCGCAAGTCAACCCAGTTCCCTTCGGGCAACCTCACTTCTTCCTGAAAAGCTTCTTTGGTATTCAAAACTTGCACTGCATGACAATCGGGGCAAATATCATCACGGTCTCGGTAGGTCTTGTAGCACTTGGTATTTAAAACTCTTTTTTCTTCAGGTACAGCTCCGAAGCCTTTCCAATTGCTGTATAAAATATTCATATCATTATCGTGGATGGAAACCATATCCGGAACCAGTGACAGCATTTTTTGAAAGCGCTCTTCGTTTTTTTCTAACTCTTCCTCTTTTTTCTTATTCTTAGTGATGTCCTTAGCAAAACAGACCACGTATTCTACATTATTATGTCGATCAAGCTTTAGTGTTTTGGTAATAGAAAGCAACCTTTCTTCCCCTCGGCCATTTAGAACCAGCTCTTCTGTATGAACTTTTTGTTTTTTAGAAAATACCTCCAGGTTTCTTTCTATGCATGCCCCTGCCTCTTCTCTGCTAGACATCAATTCATACAAGTCTTTATTCTCCAAATCTTCCTTTTTGAGCCCCCAAAAATTAGCATGGGCCTGGTTCACCAAACCATAAGTTCTTTCATCTATTAGATACCAGACCTGAGTTTCAATGTTGTCCAGTAGCATTTGCATATCGTCGTTTTCCATTCTAGATCCCTCTCTTTTCCAGGGACAGGGGGACAGGTCCCTTGTCCCACCAACATCTTCCATTTAGAATTTGGGGTAATAGCTTTTACTGCATGTCTTTTTAATCATGTTCAGTCCGCTTATTACTTATGGTTAATGCAAGACGAGGGATCTAGTCCCTCGTCAGCTACCCTATCGTTCTTCGCTACGATTTTACGGCGCACTCCCTGCTTCTCTAGCTAACCTCATTAATTTCGCCAATTTCATTAGCAGAAATAATCTTATCAGGATCCAACAACATTATAATCTTATTTTCAGCTTTGGCCATGCTACTTACATGTTTGGTTTTGATGTCCTCTGCAAAGTCTTGATCCACTGCTTGCACATCTTCATCTTTAAAGCTCATTATATCTGAAACTCTGTCTACAATTAACCCCATAGCCTTTTTGTTAACTTCAATAATTATTATAACTGTATATTCATCATTCTCTTTTTCAGGCAAATTAAACTTAATCCGCATGTCAATGACAGGTATAACTTTGCCTCTGAAGTTTGTAACCCCTTTAATTGCAGGATTAGAATTATAAACTGTTGTAGGCTTGCTGTAACGAATTATCTCCTGAACCAGTATAATATCTATACCATACTCGCTTTCACCAATACTAAAAGTGATATACTGATTTCCAGTTGCAGACTTAATTAGATTATTGTTCATCATACTCAAGGCCTCATCTCTTACTGAATGCTCCATATCAGATGCCTCCTCATTTATGCCCCGCCCCTTTTTTGTAAGAGGCAGGGCACTTATTTAACAAATTAAAATTTCTCAAACTCATTATCTTCTGTTGAACTACTCCCTTTTCCCTCGGCAGGTAGTTCACGGCTCATGCTTTTCTCCAGTTTTTCAAATTCACCATTCCCGGAAGAACCGGTAATTTCTTTTCTTTTTTCCTTGCCTTTTGCAGTAGAAGAGCTGACATTGCGTTTTTGCGAATCTTTTTTGCCTTCATCTAGCTTGAACACATCCACATATTCCCCCAACTCCACAGCCTCGCTGCTCATACTTTCACTGGAACTAGCTATCTCTTCTACCAAAGAAGCATTTTGTTGAGTTACCTGGTTTAGCTCTTCAATGGCTGACCTAATATCACCTACTGCAGTTGATTGTTCACTCAATGAACCGGAAATCTCGCTGACTATAGTTGTTGTCTTCTTGGTATTCTCTACAATTTCTTGTAATACTTCCTCAGTATTATTCATGAATTCGTTACCCTTCTCAACCTTGGTGATACTATCATTAATCAAGTTTTCTATTTCTTTGGCTGACTCAGCAGAGCGTCCGGCAAGATTTCTAACTTCGGCAGCAACTACTGCAAAACCTCGCCCCTGTTCACCTGCTCGAGCTGCCTCTACTGCAGCATTAAGTGCTAAAAGGTTGGTTTGAAATGAAATGTCATTAACTTTAGCAATTATTTCTGCAATTTGTTGACTACTCTGAGTAATTTCTTCCATAGCTCCTTGCATATTTTGAACTACCGTCTGGCCTTTCTCTACGGTCTGCAATGTATGGCTGGCAAGATTGTCAGCCTCTCCGGCATTGGTAACTGTTTCTTCAAGCGAAGAATTAACCTCTTCTACTGTTGAAGAAATCTCTTCTAATGACGATGCTTGTTCTTCAGTTCGCTGAGAAAGATCCTGGTTGCCAGATGAAATTTCTTCTGCCGCATTTTCAACATTTCTGGAAGAGCCTTCGACCTTAATTAATGTACTGTTTAAAGAATCTAGTGCTTCATTTAAATTACTGGCAATATCTCCACACTCATCATTAGTAATTTGCCCAATTCTTCCTTGTAAATCATTATCTTTTACTCTTCTTACCAAATTAATGATTCTATCAATAGAAGCCCTGATGCTTTGGCTCAAGAAAATCGCCAAAAACAGGCCAACAATGATAGCTATGGCAGTGGTAATCAGAATCACTCGCTGAGACATTTCCCCTTGATCTGCGGCTTGGGCTATAACTGCATCCCTTTCCTGTTCCATTTCGGCAGTAAGGTCGTTAAGTAATCCTCTCAGTTCTGCTAAATGAGGTTGAGTTTCTCCCTGATAAACTTCCAAGGCTTCATATTGACCCTCCTCAAAACCTTCGGCCTCAATAATATGTACTATCTCTTCTGCCGATTCGTGCAGAAGCCGGTGCGGTTCTTCTATCTCTCTAAAAATTTCTTGGAATTGAGGGGACATTTCGCCAAACTCTTCAGATTCTTGGAAAGCAAAATACCATTCCCCAAAACCACATTGGGTATGGTCCAGTTCTCCTTCAAATTCAGTCTCAAGGGTAAAAACATCTCCTAATTCATTAATCCAATCTAAATGTGCAACTTCATTGTCAATAATTTGTTCTATTTCTTCCATTGTATCTAAAGCTTCTTGATTAGCTTCTTGTACTTGGTTACTCATGGAATATGCTACTGCTGCCATAACAATCATTATAACCAGGACCAGGCCAAAACCTCCGATTAACTTAGCTCTAATAGTTGGTCGCATTTTCTCCCTCCTTATAGTAAATAAAATAATAAAAGATTAAATAAAAAACTATACAACTTAACTAACGCCACCAGTTCAAAAATAATTAACACCCCCGACGTCCCCTGCCATTAGAGCGGTATGGCTTTTTCCACTATTCCCCCTTTTTTGAATAAATTGTATTAGGCAGCAAACATATTCAGATGCCAATTCCTGTTCAGATATTTTGCCTAAACAATCTTCCTTAACACTAACATTTATTGTCATTAAAAGTTTATAATTGTTTATATTTGGATGTATTTCTTACAATAACAATAATCCAAATGGAAGGAATAGGTAAATTGGGAAAACTCTCAGATAAACACCATAAAAACCCCTATTTTTTTTTATAAAAAATAGGGGTTTTTATGGTTCAGGGGAACAGGTCCCTATGTCCTTACTGTAAACTCCGGTAAAGAGCCTTGAGTAAAATAGCATCGGGATCATGGCTCAATTCCCAGACCATAGCTCCGGCCAGGCCATGGGAATTTATATACTCTGCCTTAAGGCTTAGTGATTCTTCGTCTTCGTAACTAATAAAAGTAGAACCATTAAAAAGCCACGGGACTTGGGCTTCATGGTGAAAATAACGGTCAAATCCTGCAGCACCCAAATAATTGTCCGCGATTTCCGAATAACCCAGAGCAGAGCCATCCCAGAAATACTGGAAAAGCCCGTCGTTGGCATTTACCACTCCTTGGTATTTATAACCATAGAAAGGCATCCCCATTACCAGCTTCTCCGCTGGAAAACCAGCATTCAGCCAGGCATTCACGGCAGAATCAACGCTCCAGCTGTACTGAGGCGAGTCCGAATTTATTTCATATAGTGGTGCATTGAAGCCAGTGTGGGCCTCCCAAGTGGCGTGAATATCGTAGGTCATGATATTTGCAAAGTCCAGGTATTCATGGATAATATCCAGCTCTACGTTTTCAACATAACCTCTATGCGCACCTCCTGCTATGGTAAGTAGATACTCTCCCCCATCACGTTTTTCCTGAGCGTCCAGCTCACTACGCAAAGCTTCAAGAAGAAGGGTAAAGTTCTGTTTATCTTCCGGCCTGCTGGTATTTGAAGAATGACCACCACGAACAGGGTATTCCCAGTCAACGTCTATCCCGTCAAAGCCATGCTCGACTATGAACTCCACAGCGCTTTCTGCAAAAGCCCGGCGAGAAGCTTCTGTCAGGGCCACATCCGAGAACTTGTCTGACCAGGTCCATCCTCCAACAGATATAAGGGTCTGGAGGTGAGGATGTTCTTCTTTCAAGGACTTAAACTGGCTAAAGTTATCGGGGTCAATATTGGGATCCCCCATGGTAATGCGAAGGTCATCGCCGATATTGGCAAACGCATAATTGATGTGAGTTACCTTTTCGACTTCAATATCATGGGGAGAATAGTCGGAATACGCTGCCCAGTAAGGATAATACCCCACTACTTTTTCTCCTGTCCTTTTTTCTTCCTCGGGATCTTCCGGTTTTTTTGGCTTTTCTGGATTGGAAGTAAACCATCCGGCTACCCACCCTGTTTCCCCGCTTTCTTTGCGCACTAGCATCCATCCATTTTCTTCGGCCAGAACAGATAAACCGGTTCCGCCGGGCAGAACATCCAGGGAATAATATTGTGTGCCCGGGCCAAGGCGAAAATTAAGCCCTCTAACCATAACCTCTACATCTGTTTGATTACCACCAGATACAACATCAGTCGGAATAAATAAGCCATTCAAAAGCAATAAAAGTATTACCAGGGAAGCTGTTTTCTTAAGCATTATCCACATTCACCATCCTTAATATTGAAGTAATTTTTGATTGGGAAGAAAGAATAAAACAAAAAAACATGTTATTATGTTTACCATATTATAAGCTGCATTAATAACATCTTCAATCTTCTATAAGGGCATTACAAGATGTTCAGACATACTGTTGGATGATTATATTATGTTAACTTATGCAAGAGAAGGTTATTAAGGCAAATCAACTCCCTGCAGCAAGAAGGGAAATATATCAAATATTTATTTTCCACTTACACAATTTCTCAAAAGCTAAGGATAATTTAAACTAAAATGGCATGCTTAGATTGACTTTGCTGAAATTTCTTGATAGTTTATAGTTACTAATATTGTAAGATCAAGTTTGTATGCAGTAAAAGCTTTTGGCGAGGCACTAGATGATATGGTTAATACAAGGAGGTTCAATTATGAAGGACCCTGAAAATAATCCCAGAAAAACTGATAATACCAAGCAAAAAATAGTTTTCCTATGCACTGGAAACTCCTGTCGGAGCCAAATGGCAGAAGGTTTCGCTCGCCACCTGGCAGGTGATGAATTCGAGGTTTATAGTGCGGGTTTATCTCCCGCTGGTTTAAACCCTCTAGCTGTGGAAGTTATGAGTGAAGCAGGTATAGATATATCCCATCACAGTTCTGATAGCATGAACCGGGAACTTATTAAAGATGCAGATATAATAATCACTCTATGTGGTGATGCCAGAGATAGCTGCCCTATGGTAGGGGAAAAAACAGTTCATTTTCATTGGCCTTTAAGCGATCCTGCTAAGGCAGAAGGCTCACCAGAGGAAGTAAAACAAAAATTTCGGGAAGTAAGAGATAAAATTCAAAAAAAAGTAAGAGAGTTATTCAGCCGGGACGCGGGGACAGGTCCCTTGTCCCACTAACCAGCAGAATCAAAATGATTAAAAAAGCCCTCAAACGTTGAGGGCTTTTTTTAAATGGAAGATATTGGTGGGACAAGGGACCTGTCCCCGCGTCCCGGTTATGGTTTTTGAAATTCATTCGTTTCCGGGTTCCAGAGATACAAATTCTGCAGAGCATGGTTCCACCTGGCTCCATGGCCTTCCTGTGCTTCTTCAACCATTAATTGGCGAATTATTAGAGAGCCACCATTCCAATCATCAACTATATAGTATCTTTCAAATAAGCCATCACCAAAGCCATAAATCAACCATGAAGGTAGAGGTGAATCCACTTCTTCTGGAAGTGATACTTCGCTATACTCTTCCTGGAGTTGGGGAACAATTTCTTCTGCTTTTTTCTCAGCTTCTTTGCTTTCTTCGATCCACAAATCCATATAAATATTATCTGTTTGATTAAGACCGCTAGGAATTATCCGATCATATTTATCATTTTCAATAAACTGATAATCACCTTTACTTAAATAAATTGCATAAGGATAGTTCTCACTTACTACAAGCTCTTTTTTCAATTCTTCCTCCATTCCTTCTATTTCAATAACAGAGGTAATTTCTTTATCCAGGTTATGTCCCTCTAACCAACTCCCTTCCTCAATTATCTCACTTGAAGGTTTTTGCACAGCACTTTCCACTTCTTCCTCTTCACATCCTGTAGTCATCCATGATGTTGCTAACAAAGCTACCCCCAACAAACTCAACCCCAAAAATCTTTTCAACACAATCACTCCTCTGTTATTTAGTTAGAATAAAAACAAACCATTTTTAATTGACTTAAATTAGTTCCAAGGCATTTATATGTACATAATACTTCCGAAAAAAACCTGCTTGGGTCAGCCAAGCAGGTTTAATACCCCCTTTTGGGCAACCTATTTTTTTTTCACATATTAACTTTTGTAAACTTTCCCATCTATTAATGCTAACTTGTGCTAATTACCTTCAGATGGACTATGAGCGCTTTTCTTAAATAAATTATACCATGCCTTAATCACCCTGAGCAACTAAATTTTATTAAATATATTTAAATATATCCATATAATCCAATTTTTAATAACATACTACCAATTGTTATTATATTTTTCTATTTTCTATTATATATGACCTTTTACTTCGTCTTAATCACTTAATTTTAACAAGCTCTACCCTTCTCTCCCTGGCTTTCTCGCCACACACCCCCTGTGGTAGGGTTTTAAGCTTTTCACGCAAAGCTATCCTTTTTCAATAAATCATATCAAATTAGAATATATTCAAATAAAATATTAAATTTTGACAGTTGTTGCAGGAATATCAAGGTTAATGGCGAATACCTTTTGAAAATTCCATGTAATAAGGAGGGATTGTGTTGAATAAATCAGATCTTGTAAACAACATCGCATCCAAAACGGGGCTCACAAAAAAGGACTCTGAGAAAGCTCTAAATGCAACACTGGAAAGCATCTCAGAAGCCCTGAAAAAAAAGGAGAAGGTTCAGCTCGTAGGATTTGGCACTTTTGAAACTAGAAAACGCGCTGCAAGAAAAGGCAGAAACCCGGCTACAGGAAAGGAAATGAAAATTCCCGCGACATCTGTTCCAGCATTTAAGCCAGGCAAAGCTCTGAAAGAAAAAGTTAAGTAAAGTAAGCCAAATTGTATATGCTTACTTGAATATCTTTTGCAAAAAACACCTTCTTTGCTAGCTAGGAGGTGTTTTTTGCTGCATTATGCAGGATATAAAATTGCATTTTTAGAATTATAAACATTAAAATTCTAAAGGAGGCGGCCTTTTGATTCTGGTAACAGGTGGCGCAGGGTATATTGGTAGTCATGTAGCAAAAGAATTGTTAAAAAGCAATTACACCATTTCAGTAATAGATAATTTAAGCACCGGGCACCAGGCAGCATTGCCCGACAAAGTGCCTTTTTTTAATGTTGACCTCCTCGATGCTGTAGCCTTAAAAAAGGTTTTTGAAGAACTGAAACCTTCGGCAGTAATGCATTTTGCAGCTAAAAGTATTGTTTCCGATTCCATCACTAACCCGCTTGGAACTTTTTATCCAAACCTGGTGGGCACCATGAATCTTCTTGATGCTATGAAAAAATATAGCACAAATAAGATGGTTTTTTCATCAACAGCAGCAGTTTATGGTGAACCGGAAAAAGTGCCCATCGATGAAAATCACCCCCAAAAACCAACTAACCCCTACGGGGAATCTAAACTGTTCATAGAAAAAATCTTTTCCCGCCTGGCAAATGTTGGAGATTTGCAATATATATCCCTTCGCTATTTCAATGCAGCGGGCGCTGATCCAGAAGGAGATCTGGGGGAAGATCATAGCCCGGAAACACACCTTATACCCCTGGTTCTTGCCACTGCAGGAGGTCAAAAAGAAAAACTAATGGTTTTTGGTGATGACTACCCCACTGAGGATGGCACCCCTATTAGGGATTACATTCATATTACCGACCTGGTTTCCGCACACATTTTATCCCTGGAAGCTCTTTTAAACGGCAATAAAACCGAAGCAGTATATAATTTAGGTAACGAGCGCGGTTACTCGGTTATGGAGATAATTAAAAAAGCTGAAGAAATTACCGACAAAAACATCAGCTATGAAATAGGCCCACGAAGGGAAGGTGATCCTTCAGTGCTTATTGCCAGTTCCAACCAGATAAAACAAGAATTAAACTGGGATCCCCGGCACTCAGATTTGGATTATATTATAAAAAGCGCTTGGCAATGGCACCAAAAAAACCCTGCAGGTTACACGAATTGAAGGGAATCAAAATAAAATCATTTAAAACTAAAAACTTAAGGACTTACCGCAAATTTCCTAACCTAACAATAAGGGAGAAAGGCAGTGATAAATTGTGCAAGTTTTAAGCGAGGCACCGGGCAGAGTGAATATTATTGGAGAACATACCGATTACAACCTGGGTTTTGTACTGCCAATAGCCATAGATAAAAAAATGTCACTGAAGGCTACCTCCCGCCCCGACGATGTGGTTAATGTTTACGCCCAAAATCTCCAGGAAACTGCTTCTTTTTCCATTAACAATTTGACACCCCCCATTCAAAGCAACTGGTGGGATTACCTGGCAGGAGTTTGTTGGGTGCTTCAAAACGAAGGATATGAATTAAGCGGAGCCGATATTAATTTTGGTGGCGATGTGCCTATAGGGGCAGGGCTGAGCTCCTCAGCAGCCCTGGAAGTAGCTACCGCTGCTGCCTTTTCTCATTTAAACGCTCTTGACATAGAACCGGATCGTCTGGCTTTTTTTGCCCAGCAAGCAGAAAACAAATACATAGGCGTCCAGTGCGGCATCATGGATCAATTCGCTTCCGCTCTCGCCCGTAAAAACCATGCCCTATTCATAGACTGCCGGAGCCTGGAATATGAACATATCCCACTCAATTTAACCGAACATATTTTTGTGATAATTGATAGCCAGGTAAAAAGAAGCCTTGCCCACTCTGATTACAACCGCCGGCGAGAAGAGTGCGAAGAAGCCCTCTCCCTAATCAATGACCACTCCCACTTCTCCAGGGAAGCACTGCGAGATGTAACTATAGAGGAAATAAATCATTTGGCTTCCGTTTTACCACAAGAACTATACTACCGGAGTCGGTTTGTAGTTGAAGAAAACCAAAGAGTCCTGCAAACCATTGAAGCTTTTCGCTCTGAAGATCTGAACAGGGTAGGTGCGTTGATGAATGATTCCCACGCTGGCTTGAGAGATCTCTTTGCTGTCAGTTGCCCGGAAGTAGATCTTATCGTAGAGTTAGCTCAAAATACCGAGGGAGTCCTGGGAGCACGCATGACTGGTGCTGGATTTGGCGGTTGCGTAGTAGCCCTGGCGCACGAAGATTTCTTCGAAGAGTTAAAGACCCGCATCACGGAAAAAACTAGAGGTATTACTCCCAGGGAGCCGATTTTATATACCACCCCACCCGCTGCCGGCTTAAACGTAAAAACTATTGGCTAATCAAAACGCCAATAGCTATAGCAGTTACCAGTAGTAACTACAATAATTACAATAATAATTATAATAATTACAATAAAAAAATAAGAAAAAGACAGCCTAATGATTCAATAAGCCTTCCTCAACAACTTACATTACTTACCACTCGGTATATTATCTTGCTGCTGGCTAAATTGCCTTACATACACTTCAAAACTATCAGGTATGAGTATTAATTTCCGCCCGTAATTCCCACCTGTATCCTGAGTTACTACCGGAATCCCTTCCATCTTCAAATAAGAAAGGGCAAATTCGATATTGGAGTCAGCCACGCTTCTGGAAATAGAATTATTACTGCCTCCGCCAAAAACCTTAGCTTTCATTCTATTTCGCTTTCCTCCCAGCTTTTCCATTTCTGCGAGCAACTTGTCCATGGCCACAATCCCGTATCGTCCACTCCCGCTAAACATGGTATCTTTGTTTTGAGTATTTCCTGGCGATAAATAATGGTTAATCCCCACTACTCCTGAAACCTCATCCCGCAGGCAAACGGAAACGCATGACCCCAAGAGGGTGCTAATGGCAAACCCTTTCTCGTTAGTAGCCATATATTCTCCTGAATAAAGCTCATATATATCTAGCTTTAGCTTGGAATCATACAATTTTTTCTCCACGAAAACCATCCTTTAACGCTCTGTTTGTTTAAATTATATAGTACTTCTTGTTATATTTAAACCTGTTGAATCAATAAAGTAGCCCGATTACCTTTATAATTGTAGAATAAATCGCCTGAAAGCAGGCAGGTCATAGAAATGCCTCTTCCTCTCTCTGCATAGCCATCCATATTTACCGGTTTTTTAATTTTATCACACCAGTTAAAACCTTCCCCTTCATCTTCTACTTTTGCCACAATGTAATTATCAACATCAGACTTAATAATTTCAATAGTCACTTTTTTCTCAGGATCAAATTCATTACCATGTTCAATTGCATTCACCACCAGTTCATGGAGACATGTAATTAAATCATTCATCTTCGATGTATCTCCTATTGAATCTGTAATTTCATCGTATAATGAATCCAATTCATCAAGCTTGCTTGGAATCACAAATTGATATTTCCTCTTGTTTTCTACTGGAACCTTTAGTACAAGGTAAGATATATCGTCATCCCCTACCAAGGAATGCTTATTAAACAAACAAAACTCTCTGTTCATGGCCTCAACAATTACTTCGGGTGGTAGATGGCTGTATTTATAAAAAACATCCTCATAATAATCAAAAAACCACTCCTCACCTTTCTTTTGTTCCATTAATCCATCAGTACTGATAAAGACAGTAGTTCCTTCTTCTAATTTCACGTTATACTCGAAGAATTGTAAAACCTCGTAAGGCACCATGTTGCTTATAAATAAGCCCTTTACATCCAGTTTATCTTTTTCACCGTCCCCCCGCTTCACCAGGGGAGGAAATTGAAACCCTGCCCCACAATAGCTGAAATCCAAAGTTTCCAGGTCCAGAACACCCATAAAAATGCAAATCAACTGGTTATCCGGATAATTTTCACGGTAATATTGATTTGCCAGGTGTGTAAGTATGTTCCGGGGAGAAATATCTTCCGGTTTGAGGCTTATATAGCTGTCTATGGCTTCTTTAATAAAAACACTGATCATGGCTCCATCCAGGCCATGTCCCATAACATCAGCCAGATAAACATACAACTTATTGTCTTTTATAGTTACATGGTAAGAATCGGCTCCTATTCTTTCTGCTGGCTGAATATGCACAGCCAGGGATACCTCATCAGGTTGAGGAATTTTATCGGGAAGAATCCGGTTATGAATCTCCTCAGCTTTTTGAAACTCTTCAGTTAACTGTTTATACGCTCTGGCCAACTCCTTTTCACTTTTCGCCAAAGCCTCCTCCGCCTTTTTTCGCTCAGTAATATCTGCTGCAGAGCATACTACATACTCTACTTCTCCTTCTTCATCAAGCTTGGGAGTTTTACTTATAGATAACAACCTGTGCTCCCCGTCCCCATTTATAAGCCACTCTTCGGATCTAACCGGCACCTTCTCCTCAAAAACCTGCCTATTGCCTTCTATGCAGTCCTCTGCTTCTTCTTCCGTGGACACTATCTCTCGCAAACTTTTGTGTTCCAAATTTTCCTTTTTAATCCCAAAGAAGTTCGCATGAGCATTGTTAACGGCGCCATAATTTTCTATGTCTTTCAGATACCACACTTGAACTTCAATATTGTCCAGCAATATATCCTGCTCTTCCACCTGCCGATTCAAGCGTTCTTGTGCCTCTTTCAGGTCGGTAATGTTAGTCAGCACTCCTTGAGCCCCCACTACCAAACCTTCTCGAAAAATAGGCTGTGCTGCAGTCTTTATCCATATCACATTGCCTTTCTTAGTAATAAATCGGTATTCAGAACGAGAAGCTTCTCCCATCAGTACTTCTTTGAAGTTTTCCATGCGTTTGTATTGATCTTCAGGGTAAATAAAATCAGTAAAGCTTTTTCTAATTATCTCATCCTGGCTGTAGCCGCTTATGGTTTCAATATTGGGGGTAACATATTCTATTTCTCCTCTTTCATTCAGAATATAGACAATCTCGTTCAGGTTCTCCACCAGGGAGCGGTATTTCTCTTCACTCTCCCGGAGTGCTCTTTCATTTTTTTTCCTTTCGTTAATATCCAGTGCCATAATCACGATCTCTTTAACCTTGCCCTCATAATCCGTCAAGGGAGCCATGGAAAGATTTAACTCCACTAATTCCCCGTCTTTTTTCCAACCACTGGTTTCGTAGCCAGTGACCATCCTTCCTTGCATTACAGCTTCAAATAAAATTTCTCCGCGACGATCATTTGCCATGGGAATGACCGGGTTTTGTTCACCAACAACTTCTTTTTCCTTCCACCCAAAAATCTCCTCTGCGGCAAAATTCCACTTGATAACTCGTGCCTGATCATCGGTTAGAATTAGTGCTTGTGGAGATGATTCTATTATCTTCTGGATCTTCTCATTTTGATCCAATAACTCCAGTTCTTCCTGTTTTTTTTCTGAGTAATCTATTCCATAACCTACCAGATAATCTTGACCATCCAGGTTCACTCTGGACTGAGACCATAAAACCGGCACCTGCAAACCATTTTTGCTTTTTATATAGTTTTCGTGGTTGATAGGGTATTCATCTGGTGAAATGGACTGAAAATAATGAGCAAACATCGCAGCTTCATCTTCAGCCAATAATGCCTCCCATAAAGATTGCCCCTTTATTTCTTCCAGTTTGTAACCAGAGACTTCCTCCAGCTTGCCATTAACTGAGACAATCCGCCCACCTTCATCAAGCACAAAAACTAAAACGCCTGCATCTTCTATTAGGGGTGACATTAAATCTTTGCTCTTTTGACGGTTATGATCAACCATCCTCAATTACCTCCATTACCATCAAATGAATACTTTCGGCAAGGTCTATGACATAAGGTTCATGGTGAGGTACTTTCTTCTCTCCCCTGTATAATACTTTAACTTTAGGATTAAACGGGTAACCTGGAGTGTTACCAATAACCACACCACTATCACCATTGTTCAATAAAACCTCAGTGCCCACAGGGTAGGCTGCCACAAAAGAAAATAACAATTGCAAGACTTCTTCATCATAATAATCACTTCCCTGTTCTTGCATTATTCTAATAGCCCGAGAAGGAAGTAAAGCCCGGCTATCCGGTTGCGGAGATACCAAAGAATCATAAACTTCCGCCACAGCAGCAATGCGTGCCAGGTAAGATATCTCATCCCCCACTAACCCGTAAGGATAACCCTGGCCATTCATTCGTTCATGGTGCTGTAGAATTATATTTCCTGCATCTTCGTCAAACAAGCTCGAGTTTTTAAACATCTCATACCCAAGTATGGGGTGCTGGTGCAACTTCTCCAGTTCCCAGTCTGTTAAAAGTTCCCTGTTTTTTAATAAACTCTCCTGAGCCTTGACCATGCCTATATCAATCAACATATATCCAGGCGCATACTTTTTAACCAGGGCATAGGGATAATTGCTTTTTAGCAAAATTATGAGAGATAGAACAGTCACATTGATAGAATGAGTGACCATGTAATCATCTAAGGATCTTATTTCCGAAAGCTGAACAATTACTTCTTTATTTTTCAAAAGATCATCAATTATGTTATGAGTAATTTCCTCCATCTGCTTGTCTACAACTACCTTGGAAGAAGTTCCTCCATTTTTGCAGTCATCAAAAATATTGGATAGCTTTATCTGGGCATCAATTTTGGTATTTTCATGAATTACATCCTCAATTTCTTCCGCTTCCGGCACCCTGCTATCGGATATGTAAACATGCGTTATCCCCATTTTCTTTAAATATTTCGTATAATGGGGCTTCAATTCCACGCCCTTTCTAAGCAATATTTGCCCAGCTGTGCCATATATGCTTTTTGCAAGGTACATCCCGGGATTTATTCTGTCAACGGAAGCTAATCTCATTAATAACCCCTTCTTTTCTGCATCAATAGAGACTTTAACACACACCATCTACAATTTTAACACTTTTTTTCAACAAAAACCTTAAAATTTTATTTTCATTTTAATACTTTAAAGCTATTAAGTGAACCAATTAATTGTTGTTTATGACAATTACCCTATATCAGATACTTATCAGATATTTTAGGGAGCTTGCCGGGTAGCATCCTGGAATAATATAACATCTTCCCCGCCAGCTTTTTCCTGATTTTGGCATCATAATTATTTTACTTTTATCCACCCTAAAAAAGGGTGATAAAACTGGATATTGAAAAGCTGCTAAAATTAATTGAAGTATTGCGTCAGGAAATGTATGAGTTGGTTGAAAAGAAAGGTCTTATGGATGACGACGTAATTAAGAAAAGCGAAGAACTAGATGAACTTCTAAAAGAATATTATCATCTTTTGGATGCAAAGAAAAAGAATGACTAAAGTAAATTGAAGCCAATTCTAACAGGCATCAAAGGACTATCCTCCAGCCACTGGCGGAAATATCGCTACTCGATCTCCTTCCTGAAGCCTGTAATCCTCGCCACGACGCACATGATTCACAAAAAACTGCTTTAGTTCTGAAGGAGGTATTTCCAACTGGCGGCACAACTCATCTATTGTGATGCCTTCATCCAACTCCATAGTAGTAGAACCTTCTATTGATTCAGGTGGGGCATATTTCCTAAGGTTAGCAAACAGATTTACTTCCACTTTAATTTTATGTTCGCTCAAAGCAGTTTCTCCTTTCTTTTAGCACCTGTTTCCTTTGAAAAAACAACTTACTTCTTTAACTTACTTCTTTGTTAATTCCCCTACCTTCAACCATGGTTTAAGAAAGAGGCACTTTCCCTGTTTGGAGAGTGCCTCCCAATAAACCATTTAACTATGTTTAAACCTATGCCTCACAACTACTTCCAAACAGAATCCAGCTCTTCGTCAGAGATATCGAAAGTTCTATTATGCGGGGGCAAAGACTCATAACGCATAAACTCAGGCGGCCTGTCATGAACACTGGTAATACCCGCCTTTTGGTTAAACTCTCTTTCTATCTCCAATGTTTCTGCCCCCAGTCGAGGCACATCTTCTGGCTTGTAATTAGTGCCCAGCACCCCGTTGACAGTTTCCACCATGCCTTCATTGGCAGAATCAATATCCAGGATGGCAAAGGCAATGAAGAGACAGTATCCGGCACTGTCCACAAAAGCAGTAACCTGTTGGAATGTTCGGGAAAGATCAATTTTGCCTTCTTTGGCCAGAGGATCAACCTGCCCGCCTACGGACAAAATTTCCGGAGCAATGGTATATCCAGCAGTGTGATCTGCACCCATGGGACTGGTAATATAAGTTACCCCGATGCCTTTAACGGACCTGGGTTCATAAGCAGGCATACCCTGGCGCTTAACTGTGGGAATGCGAGTTACACCGTAAGCATTGCCCGTGAATTCACTTCCATTGCCTAAAATGCGCCCCAAAGTTGAATTTTTGCCAACTTCTTGCAAGAGTTTAATAGCGCCTTCTCCATCTCCAAACTTAACCAGGCCTGCCTCCATAGCCACTCCCATGGTAACACCAGCCTCAATGGTGTCTATCCCGTATTCGTTACACAGCCTGATCAACTCAGCTACATGATCCAGGTTATCAATGCCACAATTAGCACCGAATGCCCAATCAGACTCATACTCAACACAAGAAACATGCTCACTACCATCCGGCTTGGGATACACATTAGAACACTGAATCAAGCATCCCGGGTGGCAGCTGTGTCCCATCATCCCGGCTCCTCCACGCTGATTAACTGTATCAGCAATAGTCTCGCCAGAAATTTTCTGAGCACCGTCAAAAACTCCCTCGCTGAAATTGCGAGTGGGCAATCCGCCTGCTTCATTAAGAATATTGATTAACACAGCCGTTCCAAAAGAATTCAATGCTCCTCCAGGCTTGGTAACATCGTGACTTCTAAGCCCTTCTGCCAGTTTCTTAACACCTTGCTTGAACAAGTCCTGGTCCTTTATATCAACTTTTGGAGCATCAGCCTCATCAATAACTATCGCTTTGACTCCTTTGCTTCCCAGAACAGCTCCCAGGCCTCCCCGGCCGGCGTAACGAGAAGCACGACCCTCATTATCGTTAAAACACACCCCAGCCATGAACATACGATTTTCGCCGGCAGGACCAATGTTAATTACTCCTGCCTTTTCGCCATAATCTTTAAAAAGCGCCTCATTAACCTCCGAAGTAAGCTTTCCTTTTAGTTCCTGAGCAGGAATTAGCTCACCGCCATCTTTGTTAAGCTTGAGAATCCAAGGCCCTTCTTTATCCGGCTGTCCTTCCACAACCACGGCCTTAATTTGAAGGCGTCCTAGTTTCTGAGCCACCGGAGTCCCCGCGTTAGACTCCTTGATTCCACCAGTAAGGGGAGACTTCCCGCCTACCGATACTCTTCCTGAACTGGGAGCATTAGTTCCAGTCACCACGCCGGGAGAGATGATAATCTTGTTGTTTGGCCCTAGCGGGTGACAGTCAGCAGGAACTTCATCATAGACCATACGAGAAGTAAGCGCCCGTCCCCCTAAAAGCTCATAATCGCCAGGAACGTCTTCGACTTTCACACTCTGATCCCTCATATTTACTCTGAGAATCCACGCCATAACTTTTCCTCCTTTCATTTATTCTGAACATTTCTTGTTGAAGACTTATATTTGAGACATATCCAAAATTAACTAGGACTTTGAAGATTTCCGGGAAGTGTATAATCTGACAATTTGTTTAACGGGCAAAGTTAAATTAGATGCAATACCAGATGAAATACCTAAATTTTCTCTATCTTCTCTTCTACTTCTATATAATTATTTTCTATATAAATCTTATATGTCCTTCTTAATTAGTTTCAATTTTTACATAATCCCCCCTCCCACGCTCTTTATAATAAGTATGAAGGGAGGACTAATAATCGCCGGGAATGCTTATTCTCATAATTTTTTTGGTTTAAGTATTTCAAATATCATATGTGGGATTATTCTACAAATACAGCTGAATACCAGTTTTGGGGATCTTTTTTATCACGTAACGTCTCGATTGGCAGACCAAACTTGCGCACAGTCTTGAAAACATCTATCCCTACACTGTGAAAAGCAGGTCGTGCTTTTTGGGGATTGCGGCAAAACTCGCCATGAGCTCCGGCACATTCCCGGCAAAGAGCACAATCGCTTAAAGAAAAGGCAAAATAATAGCCCGCCAGGAATGCCTGTCGTTCCAATTCAAAAGATATTTCCTGGGAGAGTGAAACATTGTTGGTATGTATAATAAGGCCCCAGGCATACTCAGAAAATATTTGCTTGTATTCCCAGGGCTTTAATGAACCAGGGCGAGAAGGGCAAGTGTGATTTAGCCCCCACTGAGCACAACCAAATATGCATTTGAGATAAGTACGGTTGTCAAATTCTATGTCATCAATTGAAAAATATACTACATCAAGGGCATTCATACTCCTTGCCTTTTCTGTCAATTGGCGATATATATCAGTCATAATCTACTCCTTTACAGGCAATAATTTGGCAATAATTTGGCAATAATTAATTTAAAGCTTGATTTTAATCTCTCTCTCGATCTCTCTATTCTCTCTATTATTTTTATTTATAATGATATTAGCATATTATTATGAACAAGACACTACTAAAGTAATTATTTTTAACTCAGAATCCTCAGAACCCTAAATCTATCAAATGTCCTGAATAAAAGCCCCCTCCTCCACCTCCTCCCGCCAGGGGAGGAGGGAATTTAAGCCAAACTTTTGAACTTTTATGCTAGGTGCTTCGATGGACTTCTTTCCCAAGCTATGAACAAATCCTGCTACAAACGTTATTGCCTATCGGTGAATTGTCACCCCTGAATAGTTACGATAAATCTGAGCAAACCCTAAAAAAAGGTTTGCTTTTTCCTGGAAAGTGTGATAGAGTTTTATTTAGTGTTGAAAAGAGGTATATAAGTGTAGGATCTTCTAAGCAAATCTTCTCCATGTATCCCCTTTTTGATTCAATTTATTTTTAAAGGAGTTTTCTGATAAATGCAAGGAACGGTTAAATGGTTCAATCCAGACAAAGGTTATGGTTTTATCGAAAGAGAAGGAGAGAAAGATGTATTTGTACACTTCTCTGCAATCCAAAGTGAAGGATTTAAAACCCTTGATGAAGGTCAAACCGTAGAATTCAACGTTGTTGAAGGCGAGCGTGGTTTACAAGCCGCCGAAGTGGTAGCCCTGTAAAAAAATATAAAAGGCTGCAGAAGGGCATTTCCAGTCTTTATGGAAATGCCCTTTTTTGTTTACAGATGTATTTACAGATGTATAATTTAAAGGTTTATAGTAGAGATTAAATTTTAATTTAAAAATATCAAAACGCAGGAGGAATATTATAAATAAATGCCTACTTTTCATGAATTTGAACTTAGCAAATTGGTTATAAAAGCAACAGATAACATGGGGTTTGAAGAAACCACCCCTATCCAGGAACAGACCATTCCAATGGCCATGAGTGGCAAGGATATTATAGGGCAGGCTCAAACAGGTACCGGCAAGACAGCTGCCTTCGGAATCCCTATTGTGGAAAGATGCACGCCAGAAAAGGGACAGATCCAGGGACTGGTTATCACTCCCACCCGTGAACTTGCTGTTCAGGTAGCTGAAGAAATTAACACCTTAGGACAATTTAAAAAAATACGTGCATTGCCCATTTACGGCGGCCAAGATATTAACCGGCAAATTAAAGCACTAAAAAATAAACCGCAAATTATTGTTGCTACACCCGGAAGATTAATGGACCACATGCGCCGCAAATTAATACGGTTGAGCCAAATATCTACTGTAGTGCTTGATGAAGCAGACGAAATGCTTAACATGGGGTTTCGTGAAGACATTGAACACATACTTTCCAACGTGCCCGAAAATCGCCAGACCATGCTCTTTTCAGCAACCATCCCCAAGCCCATCCAAGAGCTGGCCCGGAACTTTATGGTGGAGCCTGAATTTATCAGCATTAAAACCAAAGAGGCAACCGTTCCCAATACCGAACAATATTACTATCAACTCCACGAAAAACAAAAATTTGACACACTCTGCCGGTTATTAGATTTGCATTCACCAGAAAGCGCTATAGTTTTCGCCCGGACTAAACGGCGGGTAAACGAGCTTTTTGAAGCTTTGAACAAACGTGGCTATCCTGCAGAGGCTATCCACGGGGATCTTACCCAGGCTAAGCGTGATGAGGTTATGCGCAAATTTAAAAAAGGAATTGCCGAAATCCTGGTAGCCACTGATGTGGCTGCGCGGGGTCTTGATATCAGCGATGTAACTCACGTTTACAATTTTGACATTCCCCAGGATCCGGATAGTTATGTTCACCGGATTGGAAGAACTGGGCGGCTGGGCAAAAGTGGTATTGCCTCCACTCTGGTCACACACCGCGAAATGAGCCACCTAAAGTTGATAGAAAAAACTATAAAACGGAAAATTATTTCTAGGCCTCTTCCTTCCCTAAGTGATGCGCTGGAAGGGCAGCAGCGCCAGGTAATGGAAAAAATGATGCAAGTTATCGAAGATAAAGAACACCATTCTTACAAAGAGGTTGCCCAGGAAATGCTAGAAGATAACGACGCTGTTTCACTAGTGGCAGCAGCATTAAAATTGCTTACCAAAGAACCGGATGAAACTCCGGTAAACATTACCCCTGAGGAAAAACCCTGGCCTAAAAAAAAGAAAAATTATGCGGGTAAAAATAACGGAGGAAACGCCCCTTATAAATCTAAATCTCAACCTCCAAAGCACCATGATAAATATAAAAAGAAAAGTAAACATAAAGCAAACTAGTGAATCTTAATCAATAAATGGACAAAATATGGACAAATATTTTATTCAGAAAAACCATCTTTATGATTCTGCGGATACTGCGCCAAAGTCGCCAAAATCCCTTGCGGTAGCTAAAAACCCTTTACTATGAGTATAATCTTTGCTATGAGTAAAATCTTTGTGGGTGATTTACATATCATGTTTTCTGTTGTATATTTAAAAAAAGTAATATGCAAAACAATATATTCCCTTTGATTCATTTGTTCATCTGAGAGGAGGAATTAATCATTAGCTCTAATTGGTATGTAAATGCTAATGGAAAAACTGGCGGCCCTTACTCCACCCAAAAACTTCAAGAAATGGCTGCCAAAGGCGCGTTGAAGCCTGATCACTTAGTCTGGTCTGAAGGCATGTCAAAATGGGTTCCGGCAAAAAATGTAGAGGGAATTTTTACTTTTGCGTCTCCACCTCCCCCACCACCACCTAATGAGTATTCAACTTCACAACCACCTCCCCCTCCGCCGCCAATGCAAAAAGGAGACGTTAAATCACAGCGCCAGACAGAAAAACAACAAAAACAACAGGAGAGGTCGCAGCAGCAACCTGCAGATCAATCAGATTCAAAGCAAACATCCCGTTCAACTGTCAATACTACACCTTTGAAAAAGAAATCTTCATCTCAAATTGATGACAGCCAATCCTCTGCAGCATCCTCCTCTTATTCAAAATCCTCGGCAACCCTGATGGAAAAAATAAAAAAATCTAGTGGCTCATTTATCATATTGGCAATAATAGGGATTGTTATACTTCTGGGAGCCGTAATAATTCTCTGGAGCGACGAATTTCAAACACCATCTTTAACAAGTAATGAAGTAGGGGTAATAGATGATAGAGAACTATCTCCAGAACAAGAACCCGGTAATGAAATAACCAGTCCCCAAGAACAACAAGAAGAACAAGAACAACAAGAAGAAGTTTCGCCTACAGAAGAACCCCATGAACCAGAAGAATCATCCCCTCCGGATTACGATCAGGTATCTGAAGTCATTGCAGAAGATATCAGGAGTGCTGGTCACGTTCAAGATTTTGAATTAGCCCCGGTTGAAGAACTAAAAGCTGACGATGAAGCGTTCTTCGAAAAATACACTGCTGAAGAAATCTATGTTTATGATTATGAAAAAACCGGTTCCATTATAGAAGTAGATGTAGGGTGGCCATACAGCGAACTATTTGCCACTTACACCCTTGAGTGGGAAGATGACCGGTGGTTAATAAACAACATTACCACTTATGATTAATATTACCACTTATGATTTTCTTATGATTAACATTACCAATTATGATTTTTGATTTTTCACCAAAAGATGCTTACAACTCAAAAATCACCCTTAAGGGTGATTTACATCTCATGTTGGCTGTTGTATATTATATAAAATCAACGCGCAAAAAATAAAACATGAAGAGAGGTTTTACTAATGGAAATTTTAGGTGGAATATTGGTAATGGCAGTTTTTATTGGTATAGTCATGCTACTCAACAAGGGAAAAGCTCCACCAGCCAAAGATAATTATTATTATTATCAAAATTATGCTGATGATGACGATTCAGACGATGATTAAATGACAGATGACAGGGGACGGTTCTTTGTCACTTTTTCGCCCCCGGCCTGTCCTGCCGCTGAATTATTCCTCTCCCAATTCCCAGGATAGAAGCCAACTGTCTAATAGAAAGGTTCGACCTTTCTCTAAGCTCTACTATTAGCTCATTTCTTATATCTTCGTAATCTTTCCATAGCAGATCCTCAATCTTTAAATTTTTCGTCTTTAAAAAATGATCAATAAATTTTCTAGCTGCCGCTTCGCCTTTAATCTCTTTATCATTTTTTATTTCATTTTCAGCAACATCAACAAAATCAAAATTATCCGCTTCATTTTCTTTTGAAAATACCTTAAATAATTTTTTCCCCTTTTCTATGTCCTCAGAGAACATTTTCAATATATACAGGGGGTCAAAACAATTTTTTGAATCCTGCCGATAATCAACATAGCTGCGATAACTGCTCCACTTGTAGTCGTAGGGTTTTTCGGCTAATCCAGCTTTAACCGGGTTATTATGAATATAACGCACTGCTGCAAGTAAATAGACTTCTGTCTCTACAGGTTGACTTTTATATCTATCATGAAACAAGTGCCCTAAGCGATCATACTTTTTATTAAAATAGTATACAAAGCTTGTGTTTATCCTTTTGATGAGCTTTCCCAAGGCTTCATGTTCTCCGGAAAGAAGAATATGGACATGGTTAGGCATAAGACAATAGGCATAAATAGTAAATTCTTCTTCTGTAGCTTTCTCTTCTAATAAATGCAAAAACCTGTTTCTGTCT
>Ga0207421_10000310_pt1 | contig 61477 bp, 52 predicted proteins | sample SodLakKL_010_SED_4_FD_187542 | JGI IMG/M metagenome (GOLD analysis project Ga0207421, IMG submission 187542) | Alkaline sediment microbial communities from Lake Tanatar, Kulunda Steppe, Russia - 8KL_010_SED (SPAdes) (version 2) | ecosystem: Environmental > Aquatic > Non-marine Saline and...
GCTTCGGCCATCGCATCTGCGCGCGCAATCTCATGGTCATTCAGCCCGTCCCAGTCATGGACGATCAGAACCGTGCCGCGCGCCTCACCTTGCGGCATTGCGACATACCCCTCAAAGACCATGTCCCCGACGGTATACTCGAAATTCTCGGCAAAGCTGGCGGTGCCCAGCACAATGGCGCATGTGCTTAGAAATGTCAGGTGACGGTGTTTCATCTGTATATCCTCCTGTTGATACTCAGAAGATAGCGCTGCACCGCGAATGCCAAGGCAGGGCAGGCCGGATCAGGCCAGTTTTTGCTTGACCAAGGCCCCGGCCTTGCCGAAATCCATCTGGCCCGCATAGGCCGATTTCAGTTCCGCCATCACCTTGCCGATATCGCGCACAGAGGTTGCGCCCGTCTCGTCGATGACCTTGGTTATTGCAACAGTCATCTCTTCCTCGGTCAATTGGCGGGGAAGGAAGCTTTCGATGACGGCAATCTCGGCGGTTTCCTTGTCGGCCAGATCAAGGCGCGCGGCCTCTTCATAGGCGCGCGCCGAATCGCGGCGTTGTTTGACCATGCGCGTCAGCACAGTGGTCAGGTCTGTATCGGTCAGCTCGGTCACACCCTGATCGCCCCGCGCGGCGATTTCGCGGTCCTTGATGGCGGCATTGATCAGCCGCAGGGTGGCCAGACGCTCGGTGTCGCGTGCCTTCATCGCGGTCTTGAGTTCGCTGGAAATCTTGTCGCGCAAAGACATCTGGTCGCTCCTGTAAGCAGAGTTGGGGTAGTCGTTCAGAGTATCGAAGCCCATGGATGGCGGCAAGCGTCATCGCTGCGGGCGGATAATCGTGCAAACAAACGCATCACGGCACCGGATCGCCTTGATTCTCCCGCTCACCCGCCGTAGAGGTTCGCGCAAATCCGAACAGACGGAGACGCGCCCATGTCTGCCCAGACCTCCAAGCCCACCGCGTGCCTTGCTTTGGCCGATGGGACGATTTTTTATGGCCGAGGATTCGGCGCGACTGGTGAAACAGTGGCCGAACTGTGCTTTAACACTGCGATGACCGGCTATCAGGAAATCATGACAGACCCGTCCTATGCCGGGCAGATCGTGACCTTCACCTTCCCGCATATCGGAAATGTCGGCGTGAACCCCGATGACGATGAGACGCAAGACCCTGTTGCCGCTGGCATGGTGGTAAAATGGGACCCGACCACGCCGTCCAACTGGCGCGCAGTTGAAGATATGGTCGCATGGCTGCAAAAGCGCGGGCGCATCTGTATCGGCGGGATCGACACCCGCCGCCTGACGCGCGCAATCCGCCAGCAGGGCGCGCCGCATGTGGCGCTTGCCCATAATCCCGACGGAAAATTCGACATAGAGGCGCTGGTTGCGAAAGCGCGCGCATGGAAAGGGCTTGTAGGCCTTGATCTGGCGCGCGATGTGACCTGTGCTCAATCCTACCGCTGGGATGAGATGCGTTGGGCATGGCCCGAAGGATATGCGCGCCAGACTGCACCGGTGCACAAGGTTGTCGCCATTGATTATGGCGCAAAGCGCAACATCCTGCGTTGTCTGGCGTCTGCCGGATGCGACGTGACTGTGCTGCCCGCCACGGCCACTGCCGAAGATGTGATGGCGCTGAACCCGGATGGCGTGTTTCTGTCCAACGGTCCCGGCGATCCTGCGGCGACGGGCGCTTATGCCGTGCCGATGATCCGGCAGGTTCTGGAATCGGACCTGCCAGTTTTTGGCATTTGCCTTGGCCACCAGATGCTGGCGCTGGCGCTTGGTGCGCAAACAATCAAGATGAACCACGGTCATCACGGCGCGAACCACCCCGTGAAGGATCACGACACAGGCAAGGTCGAGATTACGTCTATGAATCATGGGTTTGCGGTGGACAGTCAAACCTTGCCGCAGGGCGTGATCGAGACGCACACCTCGCTGTTCGATGGGTCGAATTGCGGCATTCGTATGCAGGACAAGCCGGTTTTCTCGGTCCAGCACCACCCCGAGGCCAGCCCGGGCCCGCAGGACAGCTTCTACCTGTTTGAACGGTTCGCGGCGTCAATGGCAGCGCGCAAGCCGGTTTAATCGCTTCGTCAGGCGCATAGCCGTTTCGGGAATGGCGCTAAGGCGCGCTCGCCCATTGAGCAGGCACAGGAATATTTCCTGTGCACGCACAAAACGTTGTTGGCAGTGCGAAGAGACTGACTTAGGGTAATTTCAGTTACAAGAGGATCAGGACACCCGATCATGGCCAGATCCCAAATTGGGGTGCAGACACAGTTTTCCCGCCCGGTGCGGCAGATCGTGATGATGCTTGTCGTCATCGCGCTCGTCACAGTTGGGACATGGTTTGCGCTACCCGCCGTTTCAGGGATATTTCTGTCGAATATCTGGCTGAACGGATTTATCTTTTTCGTTTTCGTCGTGGGTGTTTTCGCAACCTTCTGGCAGGTGATCCAGCTTAATCGGTCGATCATCTGGATTGAGGGTTTCGCAAGCGGAATACCGGGGCATGAAGCTACTGCGCCACCGGCGCTGTTGATGCCGTTGGCAGCGTTGTTGCGCGGACGGGGGCGGGGCAGCCAGATCGGGTCCAGCTCGGCCTCGTCGATCCTCGATTCCGTGGCGACACGGCTGGACGAATTGCGCGACATCACGCGCTACATCATTTCGCTGCTGATCTTTCTGGGTCTGTTGGGTACGTTTTACGGTCTGGCGACAACTGTTCCGGCGGTGGTGGATACGATCCGCTCGCTCGCGCCCGAAGACAATGAGACAGGCATTCAGGTTTTCGAGAATCTGATGACCGGGCTAGAGGCGCAGTTGGGCGGTATGGGTACGGCCTTTTCCTCGTCGCTTCTGGGGCTGGCCGGATCGTTGGTCGTGGGCATGCTGGAATTGTTTGCCGGCCACGGTCAGAACCGGTTCTACCGCCAGTTGGAAGAATGGCTCAGCTCGATCACCCGTCTGGGCGTTGTCGGCGATCAGGAACAGGGCGCCGAAATGGGCGCAGTTGTTCAGGTTCTCGATGGAATGGTCGAGCAGATGGAGGCGATGTACCGACAACAGGTGCATGCCGATCAGGAACGCGCGCAAATTGATCAGGCGCTGGGGGGACTGGCGGAAGCTGTCGACCGGCTTGCCTCTGGCGCGGGAATGAACGCGGCGGGACCGGATGCCAATGTCGCACCTGCGTTGTTGCGCATTGCCGATGGTCAGGACGCGCTGTTGCAGCATCTGCGCCACTTTGCAGATGAAAACGGCCCTTCGGCACAGGCAGAAATTCGGTTGCGGTTGCGCAATATCGACAGCCAGATGTTGCGGATCGCCGAAGAGATTTCCGCCGGACGGGTGGAAACCACTGCCGATCTGCGCTCGGACCTGTCGTCGCTCACATTGGCGGTCCGGCAGTTGTCACGCTCAGGTTTCAGCGCCCGTCGGGATGGAGAGTAAGCGATGGCGCTGGCGCGCAGAACCGGGCAACGGCGCGATGTAAGCGGGGCGATCTGGCCGGGCTTCGTCGATGCGATGACCGCCCTTTTGCTGGTGCTGATGTTCGTGCTGTCGATTTTCATGATCGTGCAATTCGTTTTGCGTGACACGATCACCGCGCAGGACACCCAGCTTGAAGGGCTGTCTGCCGAGGTTGCAACCCTTGCAGATGCGCTGGGGTTGTCGCGGGCGCGTATTTCCTCGCTTGAGAGCGAGCTTGGCGCAATGGAAGGCGACCTTGATCAGGCACGCGCGCTCGCTGCGGCACAAATGGCGCAGATATCCGCACTGACAGGCGATCTGGCCGCGCGCGAAAGTGCGCTGAGTGCGGCTGAAGCACGCATCACAGATTTTGAGGCGCAGGTTGCTGCCCTGATTTCGGCGCGGGACACTGCTGTGGCGCGCGGGGATGCCCTGAGCGCGGATCTGGCCGAAATGGATGCGGCACAGGCGGAACTCCTGTCCGAGCAAGAGGCGTTACAACTGGCACTGGCATCCTTGCGCGATGAATTGGACGCCGAGGCCGAGGCTGCGCGCCTTGCAGCTGCGCGCGCCGAAGCGGTCGAGGCAGCTTTGGCGCAATCGCAGGCCGAAGCCGTGGCGCAAGAGGCCACACTGGCGCAGCTTTCCGCACAACTGGCGGCGGCGGTAGACCGCGTACAGGATCAGGCCAGTGTCGAGGACAGCCTGCGCAGTGATCTGGATGCAGCAGAGCAAGCGGCCTTGGCCGAGCGCGCCGCCGCAGAAGCCTTGCGCGAGCGTCTGGCCGATGTCGAAACTGAATTGAGCGCTGAAGAGCGCCGGCGTCTGGCCGATGCCGCCGCCGCAGAAGCGTTGCGCGCGCGGTTGGAAAGTGCTGATGCAGAACTGACAGCCATGACCCTGTCACTGGAGGAGCAGCGCCGCCGCGCCGAGGAAACACTAACCTTGCTTGCCGCCGCCCGCGAGGGGCAGGCAGAGGCAGAGGCCGCACTTCAGCAAGAGATTTCCGAGCGCGAGCGTCTTGCCGCATTGCGCGCAATGGCAGAGCAAAGCCTCTCCGAGCGAGAGGCGCAATCCCTTGAAGACCAGCGCCGGCTCGAAGTTCTGAACCAGCAGGTGGCAAGTTTGCGCGGGCAGGTGGGCAGCTTGCAGGATTTGCTGGGCGATGTGCGGGCACGCGAAGAAGCGTCCCAGACCCAGATCGAAAGCCTCGGCGCTGATCTGAACATGGCTTTGGCGCAGCTTGCTGTTGAACAGCGTGCCCGCGCCGAACTCGAATCTGCCGAACGCGAACGGTTGGAGCGGTTCCAGTCCGAATTTTTCGGGCGTCTGCGCGAGGTGCTGGAAGGTCTGGATGAAATCCAGATTGTGGGGGACAGATTCGTTTTCTCCTCCGAAGTGCTGTTTGAGCTTGGCTCTGCCGATCTTGCATCTGGGGGACAGGCACAGATTGCCAATGTGGTAAGTATTCTGCGCGATGTGTCGGACCGCATTCCCCCAGAGATTGACTGGATTTTGCGTGTGGATGGCCACACTGATAATCTGGCGCTGGGTCCAGGGGCCGAATGGAGTGACAACTGGGCGCTTAGTCAGGCCCGCGCCCTGTCTGTGGTGCGTTTCATGACAGATGAGTTGGGCTTCCCGCCAGAGCGACTCGCGGCGACCGGATTTGGCGAATATCGCCCCGTGGACACGGCAAATACGCCCGAGGCGCGCGCGCGCAACCGCCGGATCGAGTTGAAGCTGACAGAGCGGTGAGTGCTGTCGCGCAGCGGTTTTGGGGCTGCAAAGACAGTGCCACACGCGCCGCGCCGCAACTCACAGACAAAATAACACGGCCATGTGGGCGCTATCAGGCTGCTCACACGCGGGTGACACCCTGTGATACCCTTGCGTCGCAGGGGTTAAGGCTCTAGGCAAGTGGCGTAAAACTTAACGATCCGGAGATCACTGATGGCCAGACCCAGAATTGCACTGATCGGTGCGGGACAGATTGGCGGCACGCTCGCCCATCTTGCCGCGATCAAGGAACTTGGCGACGTTATCCTCTTTGACATTGCCGAAGGCACGCCACAGGGCAAGGCGCTCGACATCGCGGAATCAGGCCCCTCGGAAGGGTTTGATGGCAGCTTCAAGGGCACGAATGACTATGCCGACATCGCAGGTGCGGATGTGTGCATCGTCACCGCCGGTGTCCCGCGCAAGCCCGGCATGAGCCGGGATGACCTGTTGGGCATCAACCTGAAGGTCATGAAATCGGTCGGCGAGGGGATTGCTGCACATGCCCCCGATGCGTTCGTAATCTGCATCACCAACCCATTGGATGCGATGGTCTGGGCGCTGCGCGAATTTTCGGGCATGCCGCATAACAAGGTCGTCGGCATGGCCGGTGTGCTGGATTCGGCGCGCTTCCGTCACTTCCTGAGCCTAGAGTTCAAGGTATCCATGCGCGACGTGACAGCCTTTGTGCTGGGCGGGCATGGCGACACGATGGTGCCATTGGTTCGGTATTCGACAGTTGCGGGTATTCCGCTGCCTGATCTGATCTCGATGGGCTGGACCACGCAGGACAAGCTGGATGCGATCGTGCAGCGCACGCGTGATGGTGGGGCAGAGATTGTGGGCCTGTTGAAAACCGGCTCGGCTTTTTATGCGCCAGCAACCAGCGCCATTGAAATGGCCGAAGCCTATCTCAAGGACCAACGGCGCTTGCTGCCTTGTGCGGCCTATTGCGATGGCGAGTTCGGGCTGAAAGGCATGTATGTGGGTGTGCCCACGATCATCGGCGCAAATGGTATTGAGAAAATTGTCGATATCAAGCTGACCAAAGATGAACAGGCCATGTTCGACAAATCCATCGAGGCCGTGCGCGGGCTGGTTGAGGCGTGCAAGGGCATCGACTCTTCTCTGGCTTGATCTGATGGCACGGTAAGACACAACAGGCCGCGCATTTGCGCGGCCTTTTTCAAATGAAAACGTTGCATTCTTGGGATAATCGCAATGACTGGCCGTAAGGGGTCAGGATTTGTGATCACACGTTTGAAAACAGTGATCACAAATCTTCTATTTTCCGCTGAATGTCATATTTTACAGAAGATTTCCATTGTTTTTCACTCTGAATCTGCGATGCACGGATGAGTAACAGCAGAAATGGGACAGTTTCATGAATATTCATGAGTATCAGGCAAAAGGGCTTCTGCGCTCTTACGGGGTGCCTGTTTCGGATGGTCGCATCGTTTTCAAGGCCGAAGAAGCGAAGAGTGCTGCGGGTGAACTTGATGGGCCGCTTTGGGTGATCAAGGCGCAGATCCATGCAGGTGGACGCGGCAAGGGCAGCTTCAAAGAAGCGTCTGCCGGTGAAAAGGGCGGTGTCCGCCTTGCCAGATCCGTGGCCGAGGCTGAAGAGCATACCAAGCAGATGCTGGGGCGCACACTGGTGACGCATCAGACCGGCCCTGCGGGCAAGCAGGTCAACCGCATCTATATTGAGGATGGCTCGGAGATCGAGCGCGAGTTGTACCTTGCGCTTCTGGTGGACCGTGTCAGCAGCCGCATCAGCTTTGTTGTCTCGACCGAAGGCGGCATGGATATTGAAGAAGTTGCCGCAAACACACCGGAAAAACTGCTGTCATTCAGTATTGATCCGGCAACCGGTATTCAGGGCTTCCACGGCCGCCGCGTGGCCTTTGCTTTGGGGCTGGAGGGCAAGCAGATCAAGCAATGCGTTGATCTGGTCAGCAAACTCTACAAGCTGTTCGTTGAACGCGACGCCGAGATGGTCGAGATCAACCCGCTGATCGTAACCGACACGGGCGATCTGAAATGTCTGGATGCCAAGATGGGCTTCGATTCCAACTCTTTGTATCGTCAGGCCGACATACTTGCCCTGCGCGACGAGACGGAAGAAGACCCCAAAGAACTGGCCGCCAGCAAGTATGACCTGAACTATATCGCGCTGGATGGCGAAATTGGCTGCATGGTCAATGGGGCGGGCCTGGCTATGGCGACGATGGACATCATCAAGCTCTATGGCGCTGAGCCTGCCAACTTTCTGGATGTTGGCGGCGGTGCCACCAAGGAAAAAGTCACCGAGGCGTTCAAGATCATTACATCCGACCCCAATGTGAAGGGCATTCTTGTCAATATCTTTGGTGGGATCATGCGCTGTGACATCATTGCGGAAGGCGTGATTGCCGCCGTGAAGGATGTGGGTCTACAGGTGCCGCTGGTGGTGCGTCTAGAAGGCACGAATGTCGAGAAGGGCAAGGAAATCATCGCGGGCTCCGGCCTGAATGTGATCGCTGCTGACAACCTTTCGGATGCAGCAGAAAAAATCGTTAAAGCGGTGAAGGGGTAAGTCCGATGGCAGTTCTTGTCGACAAAAACACGAAGGTCATCTGTCAGGGTTTTACCGGCTCTCAGGGGACATTCCATTCCGAGCAGGCGATTGCCTATGGCACGCAAATGGTTGGTGGTGTGACACCGGGCAAAGGTGGGCAGACCCATCTGGACCTGCCTGTGTTCAACTCGGTCCATGAGGCGAAAGCCAGAACCGAAGCGAATGCCAGCGTCATCTATGTACCGCCGCCCTTCGCGGCCGACTCGATCCTTGAGGCGATTGACGCCGAGATGGAGTTGATCGTGTGCATCACCGAAGGCATCCCGGTTCTGGACATGATGCGCGTCAAGCGCGCACTCGAGGGTAGCAAGTCGGTCCTGATCGGCCCCAACTGCCCCGGTGTCATCACACCTGATGCCTGCAAGATCGGCATTATGCCCGGCCATATTCACCGCCGTGGTTCGGTCGGTGTGGTGTCGCGTTCGGGCACGCTGACTTATGAAGCGGTCAAGCAGACCACGGATGTTGGCCTTGGCCAGTCCACCTGCGTTGGGATCGGCGGCGATCCGGTCAAGGGCACCGAGCATCTTGATGTGCTGGAGTGGTTCTTGGCCGATGATGAAACCCATTCGATCATCATGATCGGTGAGATTGGCGGCAGCGCCGAAGAAGAAGCCGCGCAATTCCTGAAAGATGAAGCAAAGCGCGGGCGCAAGAAACCTGTTGCGGGCTTCATTGCGGGGCGCACAGCCCCTCCCGGTCGGCGCATGGGTCATGCGGGCGCAATCGTTGCCGGTGGCAAGGGCGGTGCCGAAGACAAGATCGAGGCGATGAAAAGCGCCGGGATCGTGGTGGCTGACAGCCCGGCGGGTCTGGGTGAAGCCGTGCTCAAGGCGATCGGTAAGTAATCCGCGACGCCTTCAGGAGGGGCGCAGCCATGACGTTTACGGATGCAGTGAAAAGCGGTTTCGAGAATTCTCTAAACTTTTCGGGGCGGTCACGCCGCCCCGAATATTGGTGGTTCTTCCTGTTCGTCTTTGCCGGCGCATTCGCGCTTGCGCTTGTCCAAGCAGCTATGGGCATGACTGGAAACTGGCTGGTGCGCCTGTTCCAACTGGTCACCTTTGTGCCGTTTCTGGCCGTTGGCTGGCGCAGGCTTCAGGATACCGGACGCCCCGGCTGGTACCTTGTTGTGCCTGTTGTCATCGTGGTCATTTCATCGCTGATGGTCGGCAGCCTGTCCGCAAACATGATGCAGGGTGGCTTTGGCGACATGCACCAGGCAGGCCGCATGCACGGGCAGACGGGTATTGTTGCGCTGCTGGCCGTGGCGCAATTTATTGCTGGTGTGGTAATCATCTGGTGGATGACCCGCCGCAGCCAGCGCGGTGACAACAAATTCGGCCCGGAACCCCGTGTCAAGTGACTGATATCAAACCCTTCAGTACCATAGAGGTGCTCTTATGAACGACCACAGCCCTAGCGACCAGATGCAAGGCGAGACCTTTCTTGAAGGTCAGAATGCCGCGTATGTCGAGGCGTTGCAGGCCCGACACGCGGCTGACCCTGCTTCGGTAGATGATGTCTGGGCAGAATATTTCCGTGCCTTGGGCGAAGGGACGCAAGATGCTCAGCGCGCCGCGTCGGGGCCAAGTTGGGCGCGCACCGATTGGCCGCAGCAACCCACCGATGAGTTGACCTCGGCATTGACCGGCGAATGGCCCCAAGCCACGCCCACCGCCGAGAAAAAGGCCGCAGCCGAGAAGATCACCGCGAAGGCCGCGGATCAGGGTGTTACACTGACAACCGAGCAAGTGCGCGCCGCCGTGATCGACAGTTTGCGCGCCTTGATGATTATTCGCGCCTACCGCATCCGGGGCCATCTGGTCGCCGATTTGGACCCGCTGGGCATGCGCAAGGAAGAGCCGCACCCGGAACTGGACCCGCGCTCCTATGGCTTCACTGAGGCCGATCTGGACCGCCCCATATTCATCGACAATGTGCTGGGGCTGGAAGTGGCCAGCCTGCGCCAGATCATAGATATTCTGCAACGCACCTATTGCGGCACCTTCGCGCTGCAATTCATGCATATTTCAGACCCCGAGCAGGTCGGCTGGCTGAAAGAACGCATTGAGGGAATGGACAAGGAAATCCAGTTCACCAAGAACGGTCGTCGCGCGATTCTGAACAAGATGGTTGAGGCTGAGGGGTTCGAGAAATTCCTGCATGTCAAATACATGGGCACCAAGCGCTTCGGGCTGGACGGGGGCGAAGCCACCATTCCAGCGATGGAGCAGATCATCAAGCGCGGGGGTGCGCTGGGTCTGAAAGAAGTCGCCATCGGGATGCCGCATCGGGGCCGGTTGAACATTCTGGCCAATGTGATGGGCAAACCTTATCGCGCGATCTTCAACGAGTTTCAGGGCGGCAGCTTCAAGCCTGAAGATGTGGACGGCTCTGGCGATGTGAAATACCATCTGGGTGCCTCGTCAGACCGTGAATTTGACGGCAACGCTGTGCATTTGTCCCTGACCGCGAACCCGTCGCATCTGGAAGCGGTGAACCCTGTTGTTGTCGGCAAGGTCCGTGCCAAGCAAGACCAGATGAACGATTCCGAGCGCCGTCAGGTTGTGGCTGTGTTGCTGCACGGCGATGCCGCATTTGCTGGGCAAGGCGTTGTGGCCGAGGGTTTTGGCCTGTCTGGCCTGCGCGGGCACCGCACGGGCGGCACGATCCATATCATCGTGAACAACCAGATCGGTTTTACCACAGCGCCGCATTTCTCGCGCTCCAGCCCGTATCCGACCGATATTGCGCTGATGGTCGAGGCACCCATTTTCCATGTAAATGGCGATGACCCGGAAGCGGTGGTTCATGCTGCCAAAGTGGCGACAGAGTTCCGCCAGAAATTCCTGAAAGATGTGGTGATCGACATCTTCTGCTATCGCCGCTTCGGGCACAACGAGGGGGATGAACCGATGTTCACCAACCCTGCGATGTATACCCGCATCAAAAAGCACAAATCAACGCTGCAACTTTATACCGAACGTCTGGTCGCTGACGGGCTGATCCCCGAGGGCGAGATCGAAGATATGAAGGCGTCTTTTCAGGCGTTCCTCAATGACGAGTTCGAGGCGGGCAAGACTTATAAGCCGAACAAGGCCGATTGGCTGGACGGGCGCTGGTCGCACCTCAACCGCGAAGGCGAAGAGTATCAGCGCGGCGAGACGTGGATTTCCTCCGAAGCACTGGCCGAAGTGGGCGAAGCGCTGACGCGGTATCCGGACGGGTTCAATATTCACAAGACTGTGGCGCGCCAGCTGGAAACCAAAAAAGAGATGTTTGCCTCTGGCAAGGGCTTTGATTGGGCGACAGCCGAGGCAGCGGCCTTTGGCAGCCTTGTCACCGAAGGCTATCGCGTGCGCCTGTCCGGGCAAGATTCGACGCGCGGCACCTTCAGCCAACGCCATTCCGCCTTTGTCGACCAGCAGACCGAGGACCGCTATTACCCTTTGAACAATATCAAGGAAGGGCAGGCACGTTTCGAGGTCATCGACTCCATGCTGTCGGAATATGCGGTGCTTGGGTTTGAATATGGCTATTCACTGGCCGAACCCAATGCGCTGGTCATGTGGGAAGCGCAGTTTGGCGATTTCGCCAATGGTGCGCAGATCATGTTTGACCAGTTCATCTCCTCCGGCGAGTCGAAATGGCTGCGCATGTCGGGGCTGGTGATGCTGTTGCCGCATGGGTTTGAAGGGCAGGGGCCGGAACACTCTTCCGCCCGGCTTGAGCGGTTCTTGCAACAATGCGCACAAGATAACTGGATTGTCGCCAACTGCTCAACTCCGGCGAATTACTTTCACATCCTGCGCCGCCAGATTCATCGCAGCTTTCGCAAACCGCTGGTGCTGATGACGCCCAAATCGCTGTTGCGCCACAAGCTGTGCATCTCCGAGGCGGCGGATTTCACCGAAGGGTCCAGCTTCCACAGGGTGCTGTGGGATGATGCGCAAAAGGGCAATAGCGACACAGAGCTGCAGCCGGATGATAAGATCAAGCGCGTGGTGATGTGTTCGGGCAAGGTCTATTTCGACCTGCTGGAAGCCCGTGACGCGCGCGGGATCGACGACATCTATCTGCTGCGTGTTGAGCAATTCTATCCCTTCCCGGCAATGGCGCTGTTGAAAGAGCTGGAGCGCTTTCCGAATGCAGAAATCGTCTGGTGTCAGGAAGAGCCGAAAAATCAGGGCGCGTGGAGTTTCATCGAGCCCAATATCGAATGGGTCCTGAGCCGACTGAACGGTGCAACCAAACGTCCGCGCTATGTCGGGCGTACGGCCTCTGCATCGGTGGCGACAGGGCTTGCCAGCCAGCATAAAGCACAACAAGAAGCGCTCGTGAATGACGCGCTGACAATCGAGGGATAACAGACATATGTCCACCGAAGTTCGAGTCCCCACCCTGGGCGAAAGCGTCTCAGAGGCCACTGTGGCCACATGGTTCAAGAAACCCGGCGACGCGGTCGCCGTGGATGAAATGCTGTGCGAGCTGGAAACCGACAAGGTTACCGTCGAGGTGCCTTCGCCCGTTGCCGGAACACTGGGCGAGATTGTGGCCGCCGAAGGCGAAACAGTTGGGGCGGATGCGCTGCTTGCAATGATATCCGAGCCGGGCAGCTCTGACGCGCCGACGCCTGCCGCCCCCGTAAAACCCCCCGAAAAGGCCGCTGCGAAGCCAGAGGCAGGCCCTGCCGAGACTGTGGATGTGATGGTGCCGGCACTTGGCGAAAGCGTGTCCGAGGCGACGGTTGCAAGCTGGTTCAAAAAGCCCGGTGACACGGTCGCTGTGGATGAAATGCTGTGCGAGCTGGAAACCGACAAGGTTTCGGTCGAGGTGCCATCCCCTGCGGCGGGTGTCCTGAGCGAAATTCTGGCCGAAAGCGGCAGCACCGTTGCAGCAGGCGGCAAGCTCGCTGTGATCTCCGGCAATGCGGATGGTGTGAAAGCTTCTGCCCCGCAAGCTGAGACAGGTAAGTCCGAGGGGGGCGGGCGCGACGTTGAAGATGCGCCTTCGGCCAAGAAGCTAATGGCGGAAAAGGGACTTTCGCCGGATCAGGTGACCGGGACAGGGCGCGACGGACGCATTATGAAAGATGACGTCCAGAAAGCCGGGTCGGCCCCAGCGGCTGCGCCGACTGTGCCCACCCCGGCAGCCCAACAAGCCCCGCGCGCCCCTGTGCCCGCCGATGATGCGGCCCGCGAAGAGCGTGTCAAGATGACCCGCCTGCGCCAGACCATCGCGCGCCGCCTGAAGGAAGCGCAGAACACCGCCGCCATGCTGACCACCTATAACGAGGCGGATATGGGCGGTATCATGGAGCTTCGCAACGAATACAAAGACCAGTTCGAGAAGAAGCATGGCGTCAAGATGGGCTTTATGTCCTTCTTCGTGAAAGCCTGCTGCCATGCGCTGATGGAAGTGCCCGAAGTCAACGCCGAGATTGATGGCACGGATGTCGTCTACAAGAACTATGTCCATATGGGCGTGGCGGTGGGCACGCCGAACGGTCTTGTTGTGCCAGTGCTGCGCGACGCGCACAAGATGGGCTTTGCCGAGATTGAAAAGCGCATTGGGGCCTTTGGCAAGAGTGCGCGCGATGGCAAGCTGACCATGGCTGAAATGCAGGGCGGGTCTTTCACCATTTCGAATGGCGGGGTTTATGGCTCGCTCATGTCTTCGCCGATCCTGAACCCGCCACAATCGGGTATTCTGGGGATGCACAAGATTCAGGAACGGCCCATGGTCGTCAAGGGCCAGATCGTGGCCCGTCCGATGATGTATCTGGCGCTGTCCTATGATCACCGGATCGTCGATGGCAAAGGCGCTGTCACCTTCCTTGTGCGCGTGAAAGAAGCGCTGGAAGATCCTCGGCGCTTGTTGATGGATCTGTAAGCCAGCTCGCCCATCGGGTGCGCGCAGAGTGCGCACCCGATCAATAGACGCAAACCTGAGTGCGAGATGGAGGCCCTCATGACCCCCGAACTCACAGCCCTCACCTTGGCCGCACTCCTGCAAATGGTGCAGTTTATCCTGTTCGCGCTTCCGGCCAATCTGGAGCTGGGCACCCGCTACACGGGTGGCAGCCGCGACTATGCCCCAGACAAGCCGATGTCTAAGCGCACCGCCAGATTGCAACGCGCGCTGAACAACCATTTTGAGGGGCTAATCCTGTTTGGCATTGCGGTCATGGTCATCAGCGTCTCCGGGCAATCCGGCGTGTTTACCGCCATTTGTGCCTATGCCTATCTGATCGCGCGCATCCTCTATATCCCAGCCTATGCTTACGGGTTAAACCCATGGCGGTCGCTGATCTGGGCAGTGGGGTTTTTGTCCACTTTGATTATACTGGTGGTTGCAATCCTGCCCTGATCCTTCATTTTTGTCATATTTACGCGGTGCCTGCGCGACACGAAAAACTGTCTGGCCACCGCTGACCAAGGGAGACACCTCACATGTCCTACGACCTTATCATTATCGGCTCTGGTCCGGGCGGCTATGTTTGTGCCATTCGTGCAGCGCAACTGGGGCTGAAAGTGGCCTGTGTCGAGGGGCGCGAAACGCTTGGCGGCACCTGCCTGAATGTAGGCTGCATCCCGTCCAAGGCGCTGCTGCACGCGACCCACAGCCTGCATGAGGCCGAGCATAATTTTGAGGCCATGGGCCTGACCGGGGCCAAGCCCAAGGTCGATTGGAAGAAGATGCTGGGCTACAAGGCGGATGTGATCGGCCAGAACACCAAAGGGATCGAGTTCCTGTTCAAGAAGAACAAGGTCGACTGGATCAAGGGCTGGGCAAAAATCACTGGCCCCGGCAAGGTGCAGGTTGGCGAACAGAGCTACGAGGCCAAGAAGATCGTCATTGCCACTGGCTCGGAATCCAGTCCGCTGAAAGGCGTTGAGGTGGACGAGAAAACCATCGTCACTTCGACCGGGGCGCTGGAGTTGGGCAAGATTCCCAAGAAGCTGATTGTTATTGGTGCAGGGGTGATCGGGCTGGAAATGGGGTCCGTCTTTGCGCGTCTGGGGTCCGAAGTGACCGTGGTCGAATATCTGGACCGCATCATTCCCGGCAATGATGCCGAAGTCGCCAAGACATTCCAGCGCTTGCTGGCCAAACAGGGCATGACTTTCATTCTGGGCGCAGCCGTGCAATCCGCCACCGCGACCAAGACCAAGGTCAAGGTGACCTATAAGCTGCGCAAAGATGACAGTGAACACACGTTGGAGGCCGATACTGTGCTGCTCTCCACCGGACGCCGCCCCTTTGTCGATGGGCTGGGACTGGCGGATCTGGGCGTCAAGATGACCGAGCGCGGGCAGATCGCAACCGACGCGCATTACAAGACCAGCGTCGATGGTGTCTATGCGATTGGTGATGTGATCCAGGGGCCGATGCTGGCCCACAAGGCTGAAGACGAAGGTATGGCGGTTGCTGAAATTCTGGCCGGTCAGGCAGGGCATGTGAATTACGGTGTGATCCCCGGTGTGATTTATACATGGCCAGAAGTTGCGTCGGTCGGCGAGAGTGAAGACACCCTGAAAGAGGCCGGGCGTGCCTATAAGGTTGGCAAATTCAGCTTTATGGGCAATGGCCGCGCCAAGGCGAATTTTGCCGGTGACGGCTTTGTTAAAATTCTTGCTGACAAGGAAACTGACCGGATATTGGGCGCGCATATTATTGGCCCATACGCAGGCGATTTGATCCATGAGATTTGTGTGGCAATGGAATTTGGCGCTGCCGCCGAAGATCTGGCGCGCACCTGTCACGCACACCCGACCTATTCCGAAGCCGTGCGCGAGGCGGCATTAGCCTGTGGCGATGGCGCTATCCACGCCTGATATGACACGTAGTCTTTGCGGGTGGCGGGCAAGTGGTGCCCGCCACCCGAATTTCATCTGGCACTTGCCAACCACTGACTGAAGGATGACCCATGACACTCTCGCTTGATCAGGCCCGAACACTCATCGCAGGAACCCGCAACAAAGGGCGCGAAATGGGACTGAAGCCGCTTTCCGTCGTAGTGCTGGACGCAGGGGGGCATGTTCTGGCGTTCGAGCGCGAGGATGGGGCCGCACCGGGACGGTTTGCGATAGCGCAGGGCAAGGCATATGGGGCAGTTATGCTGGGCATGGCAGGCCGCGCGCAGATGGCCCGCGCCGAAGCACAGGCCTATTTCATGGCCGCAGTGAATGGGGTTTATGGCGGGCAGGTTGTCCCGGTGCCGGGCGGTGTCTTGTTGCGTCAGAACGGCGCTGTGATCGGTGCGATTGGTGTGACAGGCGACAGCTCTGATAATGATGCGGATGCTGCCTTGGCCGGCGCGCACGCTGCTGGACTGGATGCAGAAGCATAAAATAACAAAGCGCAGGACACGATCCTGCGCTTTTTCAGACAATTTTAGCGAACCGTGAGTTTCGATCACACTTTCAGCGATGCATCACGCATCCCTTTGGGGCTGTTAGTGTGTGGTCAACGCATCAACGAATCGGCTGTGGCTTACGGGTTTTCTAAGCGTGCCATCGCAAATTGCCAGACGCTCTGATCCGAAATCATCACGTTCCGTCTCGGCCGAGAGCAGTATGATCCGGCTGTTGGGCCGCGTTTTGCGGATGCCAAGGCACAGATCAATCGCAGCGTGAACGCCGCCTACATGGTCGATATCGACGATGATCACGTCAAACTCAGTTTTCTTTTCGCCCAACCAGGCAAGGGTTTCAGGACAATATGCCAGCACCATCACGTTGATGTGCCGCTGCTCATAAGCCCAATCTTGAATGTCGCGCGCCTCATCTGAATAGGGCATGAACGCTATGGCGTTGCCCGTGAAAGCAGGAACGCGTGGCTCGCAAAAGATTTTGGCTTCGTGCAACATTTATTTCACCCTTAGGTTATGCCCAGCTTGAGCGATACAACCATAGGGATACATTGCGCGAGAAACTTCTCATGGTCAAGGATTTGTTTTAATTTTGCGGGGAGGTCATCATGGAAAAACCGCCTACACCTATAGGGAGAGCGTAGCCGGAAATTTAAAACCAATCAAGTCACCACATCCATTCATAAGATGCGTTTATAAGTATCTAAAATATAACACTAAATATACCGTCAGAGCGTGTCGGGCGACATGCGCGAAGGCGTAACTGAGGGTTGAGTTAGCACTGGTGCCGTGGGTTCTTTATTCACGGCATTGACCAATTGACGCATGGCAGTGACCAGAAGGTCACGCTGCTCTGTCGGAAGTGTCGAGAAAAACTGCACAGCATCGCTCAGATCATCAGTAGCAGCGCAGTGACATTTCGCCAATCCGAGCAGATCTTGCGCGGGAACTTCTAACGCTTCTGCCAGCTTGATAACTGTAATGATTCGCGGGCTCTTGGCGCGCCGCTCTTCTATGTCTTTCACAGCTCGAATGTTAAGCCCGGCCTTACGAGATACCGATGCTGCGGAGATCTTTCTGTCTTTTAAGAGTTGCAAAAGATTAGCTCTAAAAATTTCTGAAACGTCCACGACCACCCCTTTTTTGGATGCGCAAAAGCAAATTAACATACACAAAACTGCTGAAAGCGAAATCTTGCTTTCACATGAATTCAGGATGCAAAATATGTACCCTGTATTCTTGTTACCCAATTGTTTTGCTTGGGTCTAGCTTTAAGGCAAAAATTTGGGGGAGGGCTGATGCTGTTTGTGTCGCAAACAGCATCAGTGCTGTTCTATTGGTCCAAAAAGCTGCGCAACTTACGCGAGCGTGAAGGGTGCTTAAGCTTGCGCAACGCCTTGGCCTCGATCTGGCGAATCCGTTCACGTGTGACGCTGAATTGTTGTCCAACCTCTTCCAGCGTGTGATCCGTGTTCATCCCGATCCCGAAACGCATCCGAAGGACGCGCTCTTCGCGCGGCGTGAGGGATGACAGGACGCGGGTGGTCGTTTCGCGCAGATTGTCCTGAATGGCGGAATCAAGCGGCAGAAGCGCATTCTTGTCCTCAATGAAATCGCCAAGCTGGCTGTCTTCTTCATCCCCGATAGGGGTTTCCAGTGAAATTGGCTCTTTGGCGATCTTCATCACCTTGCGCACTTTATCCAGTGGCATTTGCAGCTTTTCGGCCAATTCCTCGGATGTGGGTTCACGTCCGATTTCGTGCAGCATCTGACGGCCGGTGCGCACAAGCTTGTTTATCGTTTCGATCATGTGAACCGGAATGCGGATTGTGCGGGCCTGATCTGCAATTGAGCGGGTGATGGCCTGACGAATCCACCATGTCGCATATGTGCTGAACTTATAGCCGCGACGATATTCGAACTTGTCCACGGCCTTCATCAGGCCGATATTGCCTTCTTGAATAAGATCAAGGAACTGCAAACCGCGATTGGTGTATTTCTTGGCAATCGAGATCACCAGCCGCAGGTTTGCCTCGATCATTTCCTTCTTGGCCTGACGGGCTTCTTTTTCACCCTTTTGGACCTGTCCGACAAAGCGGCGGAATTCGTTAATATCCACCCCGATATACTGACCCACCTGCGCCATGTCGGCGCGCAATTCCTCGACCTTGTCGCGCGAGCGGTCCATGAGCGCCTGCCAGCCGCGACCGGGCTTTTCGGCCATACGGTCGCACCAAGTCGGGTCAAGTTCCGAGCCGCGGTATGAATCGATGAACTCGCGCCGGTTGATACGCGCTTGATCCGCCAGTTTCACCATGGCGCTGTCGATCGACATGATACGCTTGTTGATCCCGTAAAGCTGGTCGACGAGCGCTTCGATGCGGTTGTTGTGCAGATGAAGTGAATTTACCAACTCGACAATCTCGGCGCGGAGCTTCTGATATGTCTGCTCCTGCGTTTCCGAGAAGCGGCCTTGCTCGACCAAGGTGGCGTTCATGCGCAGTTCCTGCATCTGTGAGAGCAGGTCGAAGTCATGCGCAATCCGGTCCAGTGTTTCAAGAACACGCGGCTTGAGCGCGGCTTCCATCGCCGCAAGCGAGAGGTTTGACTGGTCGTCATCCTCGTCGTCGTCATCGGCTTTCTGAATCGGGTTGCCATCGGCATCAAGCTCAGGCTCGGCGCTCCGCTCTGGTTTGGCGGTCTGACCGGCACCTGCCAGCCCTTCCGTGACGGGAATACCATCCTCGTCATCTTCCATCGCATTGCCGAAGGTGGTCTCCAAGTCGATCACGTCGCGCAACAACACGTCTTCGCTCAGAAGTTCGTCGCGCCAGATGGTGATCGCCTGAAATGTGAGAGGGCTTTCGCACAAGCCCAGAATCATCGTGTTGCGCCCGGCCTCGATCCGCTTCGCAATCGCGATCTCGCCTTCGCGCGACAGCAATTCAACCGAGCCCATCTCGCGCAGATACATGCGCACAGGATCATCTGTGCGGTCCAGCTTCTCCTCGCTGGAGCTGGTCGAGACTGTGACATCGCGTGTGCCGCCGACTTCGACCAGTTCACCGGTCTTGGTCTCGGGCTCGTCCGCGTCGTCATCATCTTCAATGATGTTGATGCCCATTTCCGAGAGCATGGACATCACATCTTCGATTTGTTCGGAGGCAACCTGATCGGGCGGCAGCGCCTGATTGAGTTGCTCGTACGTTATGAAGCCACGCTCTTTGGCCTGCCCGATCATCTTCTTGATGGACGCTTGGCTGACAGTCTGCCCAGCTTCATTTTCCTGATCTTCGATGCGTGTCTCGTCAGTGTCTTTAGCGGCCATGGAAGCTCCCGAAACTGCTTGGGCAGGACAATGCACGAATCAGTACGACGAATCGCCCGAATCTTGGCCCTACACCATGCTATCTAGGCAAGCCGGAGGTGATTTTCTAGTTCCCCCCTGCATTTTTGCGCACTGAACTGTGCGCTGATGTCGCGATTCGGTCACTTTTTTCGTTTAACCCACACTTCTGATTCGATCAGACGCTGCAATTCCCCCGAAAGTGCCGCGCGATCTTCGCCCAAATCAGCGGAATCTGACAGGCGCGACCGCTCGGCGCGATTGCGCGATTCCGCAGCCTGACGCAGCCGCCATGTCAGCCCCTCATCTGCCAGCTCGGCCATGTCTTCGGTTGCTTCGCGCAACTCCACCGCGACACCACGGCGCGAGAACAGTTTGGCAAATTCTTCTTCAAGGCATTTGCGCGCAAATTCATCATCATCGTGGTTGCGCACCGGGGGGGCGATACGGACATGGCCCAACTCCATGATGCGCTCGGCCTCTAGGCGGGCGGCTTCGGGCAGGGTGTCGGGCAGCTCATGGTCTGACAGGTGTTTCTGGGGGAGTGCCAGCAGGGCCTGCCGCAGGGTTTCATGGCCTGTGGTGCGCATCTCGGCGCGTTCCAGATCGGTCATGAACATATCTCGCAGGGCAGGGTGCTTTAGCAAAATCGCCAAGATGATCTCTTCGCGCATACGCTCGGCGATGTCTGCGCTGTCGCCATTGGCCAGCAATGTGGCGCGTGTTGCCTGAAGGGCGTGGGCGGGTGGCGCTTCAAAGCGCTTGCCGCCGCCGCGCATGGACGGGCTCCACGGCGTTTGTTTCGCGCGCTTTGGTTTGAAGAATGCGAATTGCAGCCGACGCAATTCTTCGGCGTAATGGCTGCGCAGGCTTTTGTCTGCGATCTTGTCCAGCGCGCCGCGCAGGCGATTGTCCAACGCCGCGCGTCGTTCCGGGCTGTCAAAAACCTGTGCTTCCGTCTCGCGTTGCCACAATAGTTGCACCAGCGGCAAAGCCCCATCGACAAGCTTGCGCATCGCGCCTGTACCGCCTGCGCGCAACACATCATCGGGGTCCATTTTCTCGGGTAGCAGGCAAAACCGCAAGGATTGCTCGGGGCTGAGCAGCGGCAGCGCAAGATCCATCAGCCGATAGCCCGCACGCAACCCGGCACTGTCGCCGTCGAGGGCGATGATCGGTTCGGGGGAAATGCGCCAGATCATGCGCAACTGGTCTTCGGTGATTGCGGTGCCCAAGGGGGCCACGGCTGCTGTGAAACCCGCTTCGACCAGCGCAATGACATCCATATACCCTTCGGCCACGATTAGGGGCGTGTCCTTGCCGGTTGCCGCCCGCGCAGGGCCGGCATTGTACAGCGAGCGCCCCTTGTCAAAGAGCGGCGTCTCGGGCGAGTTGAGGTATTTTGCGCGCGCATTCGGGTCCATTGCGCGCCCGCCAAAGGCAATGCAGCGCCCCCGCGTGTCACGAATGGGAAAGATGATGCGGCCACGGAACCGGTCGTAGGGTTTGCCTCCGTCATCGGGCGCAATGGCCAGTCCTGCCTCGACAATCTTGTCAGGGCTGACGCCCGCGCCAGTCAAATGGGCCCAAAGCGTGTGCCGCGCGTCAGGTGCAAACCCGATCTCGAAGCGCTCCAGCGTCTGTGCATCCAGTCCGCGACCGCGCAGATATTCGCGCGCTGCTGTCGCCGCGCTGGAATTCAACTGTGCGCGAAAGAACCTTGCAGCCCCGTCCATGACCTCGGCCAACTCGCTCAGGCGATCGGCTTTTTCTGCGGCGCGCGGGTCGCGTGCGGGCATGGTCATGCCTGCTTCGCGGGCCATCACCTCGACCGCTTCCATGAAGCTCATATTCTCGGTCTCGCATAGAAATTTCAGCGTGTCGCCCTTGGCGTGGCAGCCGAAGCAGTAATAAAACCCTTTGCGATCATCGACATGGAATGATGCAGATTTTTCCTGATGAAACGGGCAGGGCGCCCAGAAATCGCCCTTGGCCTGATTTGATTTGCGCATGTCCCATGTGACCTTGCGCCCGACAACGGACGAGATCGAAACACGGTTACGCAGTTCATCCAGAAAACCAGGGGGCAGACTCATGCCAAGGATAATGACAGATCACAGAGGCTTGTTGAAGCGATGATCGGCATCTGCGCTATTTGTTGAAACTGACAGGCTGTCTGCGCCGTAGTATGTGTATATCAATGGAGGATACCATGATGAAACGACGTTCATTTCTGGTGACAACCGGACTTGCGCTTATGGGGGCGAGGGCCGCAACATCAGACACACAGTTTCCATTCACCCTGTCCGACGCAGAGTGGCGCGAACGCCTGACCCCTGCGCAATATGCAGTTTTGCGCGATCATGCGACTGAAGCGGCCTATTCCAACACGCTGATGGGCGAACGCTCGCCCTTGTTGGAGGAAGAGCGCGCGGGCACCTATAATTGCGCGGGTTGCGGGCAGGCCATCTACAGGTCGGAAACCAAATATGACAGCCGGACCGGCTGGCCAAGTTTCTGGGACGCCATTGAAGGGGCAACCGGTACGAAATCGGACCGCAGCTTTTTCATGGTGCGCACAGAGGTTCATTGCGCGAATTGCGGCGGCCATCAGGGGCATATCTTTGACGATGGTCCCGAGCCAACGGGCAAGCGGCATTGCATCAACGGTCTGGCAATGACGTTTACACCTGATGATACCGGTCAGGTCGAAGGGTTGCCGGTCAGCGCTTGAAGCAAGTGTGATCGCGCAGGGTTGGGGTTTTTGGCGGTGTTCTCTATATGAGAGGGATGTCAAACAAAACACTCAGATGGATACAGGGCCTGTTCGCCCCGATCCAAGCACCAGATACCAGAGCGGATGTGACCGGCGAGAGTGCCGTCGCCGCTCTGCTGGTGCGTGCCGCGCGCGCGAACGATGACTACAACCCTTTGCAAGTGGCCGCGATTGACGCCGTCTTGTCGCGCCGATTTGGGCTTGGGCCTTGGGATTGCGCGGCGTTGCGCGCCAAGGCCGAAAAAGTGGAATCGGCCACGGGTGACAGCGTTCATCTGACACGCGCCATCAAGGATGTGTTGCCGCTGGAAGAGCGCCCCGCCTATCTGCGCGATTTGTGGGAAGTGATCCTTGCCGATGGGCAGCGGCATGAACAAGAGGATGGGCTGATGCGCCTTGTCTCGAACCTGCTGGGGTTGCGTGATCGCGATTCAGCCCATGCGCGCCAGTATGTGCAGGCGCGCATGACAGAAGCTGACGATCAAAGACCCTTGGCGCGGTAGCTTGCGGCCACGCGTTCAATGGCCACGATAAAGGCCGCTGTGCGCAAATCCTTCACGTCCGGTCTGCGGTGCCACTCTTCCGAGATGGATTGGTAGGCCGTGCGCATCGTGTCATCCAGCCCCGAACGCACAAGCTGCAATTCATCCGCACCCTGCAAATAGCGGCGCTTGAAATTGGGGGACAATTCCCAGCCGAGATTCTTATCCGCAGACAGGCGCTCCAACTCGCGCACCAAGGTCAGGGCATGCGCTTCCTCGTTGCGGCGCTGCATCCGGCCAAAGCGGATATGGCTAAGGTTCTTGACCCATTCGAAATACGAGACCGTCACGCCGCCCGCATTGGCATAGAGGTCGGGAATGATGATGATCTCTTTTTCGCGCAGAACTTCATCAGCGCTGGCCGTGATGGGGCCATTTGCAGCCTCGATAATCAGGGGCGCGCGAATGCGGCTGGCATTGTTGATATTGATCACCCCCTCAAGTGCGGCAGGGATCAGGATGTCGCATTCCGCTTCCAGAATTACAGGGCCGTTTTCGACATATTCGGCACCCTCAAACCCTTTGACGCCACCGGTTTGCGCAATCCAGTCGCGCACGGCGTCCGGGTCCATCCCCTTGTCATTGATCAAGGCACCGTCACGCTCGATAATGCCGATGATCAGGGCGTCATCCTCTTCGCGCAGGAATTTGGCGGCGTGATAGCCCACATTGCCTAAACCCTGAACAATGATCCGCTTGCCCGCAAGATCGCCTGTCAGCCCTGTTTTTGCGACATCCTCAGGATGACGGAAAAATTCCTGTAGCGCATATTGCACGCCCCGGCCCGTCGCTTCGACCCGGCCCTTGATCCCGCCTGCATTCAGCGGCTTGCCGGTCACACAGGCGCGCGCGTTGATGTCGGTTGTGTTCATGCGTGCGTATTGGTCGGCGATCCACGCCATCTCGCGCTCGCCAGTGCCCATATCGGGCGCGGGTACGTTCTGGGCGGGGTTTATCAGGTCGCGCTTGGCCAGTTCATAGGCGAACCGTCGCGTGATCTTTTCCAGTTCATGTTCTTCATATTTTCGCGGGTCGATGCACAAACCGCCCTTTGCACCGCCGAATGGCGTTTCAACCAATGCGCATTTATAGGTCATCAGCGCGGCCAGCGCCTCGACCTCGTTCTGGTTCACTTCGATGGCATATCGAATGCCACCCTTTACGGGTTCCATATGCTCTGAATGGACAGAGCGATAGCCGACGAAGGTTTCTATCTTTCCGCCCAGTCGCACCCCGAAACGCACGGTATAGGTGGAATTGCAAATCTGTATCTTCTCTGCCAGTCCCGGTGGCAGGTCCAGATGCGCAACCGCGCGCCGGAACATAAGATCTACATTTTCGCGAAAGCCTGGCTCTTTCGTGTCCAGCATAATGTCTTCTCCCTTTGTCGAGTATGCATCGGAATATCTGATGCGCAGCCTCGCGCGCATGATACCGATTTGACACGTCAATGACACCGCGATTTTATTCTCTTCGCATTACATAGATGTAGACATCTTAATTTGGCCTTTACGCGCGTAAATCGCGCGTCACGCACCAACTGCTTTGCGCACCATTTGCCAATATATCTCTTCGACTGCGTCAAGGCTTAGTCGCCCGCCTTCGCGAAACCAAGTGTTCACACCTGTCAGCATGGCGATCACTGCGAAAGTGGCAAGCTTGGTGTCTGGCAATTCAAACACATGGGCGGCCTTGCCGCGCGCCAAAATCGTTCCAAGATGGGCCTCGTAGTCGCGGCGCAGCGCTTCGATCCGGTCGAAATTCGCAGGCTCCAGATTGCGCAACTCCATGTAGGAAATAAACACCGCATCACTGCGCGCTTGGTGAAATCGGATATGAAACCGCGTGAAGTTTTCCAGATCGGCCAAGGGGGTGGTCACGGGGGGCAGTGTGGCCAGTTCGGCCAGCAAGTCCTGCATATGCTGCTGCATCAGGTCAAACAGCAAAGATTGCTTGTCCGGCGTATACAAATACAGCGTGCCCGCCTGCACCCCAACTTCTGTGGCGATCTGGCGCATGGAAACAGCCGCATAGCCGTGTCGTGCAAATAGCTTTAGCGCGGCCGCGCGAATGCGCGGGCCGGTCACATCGGCAGAGGAATTTTTCTTGCGTGCCATGACTGTCTATTTGTGGGGGTAATTGCGCCGGGCGCAAGCCCGCTTGCGCCCGGCGCGGCTCTCGCGCTATCGTGCGAATGCGTTTGTGTCAGGAATACAATGTTTCGGAAACTGTCTTATCAGCGTCTGCAAATCGGTCGCGTGGTCTGGCTCGGACCGCTTGTGCTGGTGGCGTGCTTTGCGCCGACGGATCTGCCCCCGCGTCAAGCCAACTTGCAAGGCAACAGTCCTGAATTGCTGCCGATCTCCACCATTCTTGCGCAGGTTGCTGACGGCCCCAATACAGCACGACTGACAGACAGCACAGATGATCGGGTTGCGGCGCTGCAAGCACGCGCCGCGCGCCTGCGGGGGCCCGTGATCGCGCAAGGGCAGCGCGAGCGCATGTTATCCTCGGGGGACCGCTTGCGCTGAGCGCTCGATCTGTTCCAAGGCGGCGCGCTGGTCGCTGGTCAGAGAGTCGCGCCTGACAACAACCGTATGGATTGAGAACACAACAGCACCGGTCTTGGGCAGCTTCACCAGACATTGCTTTTCAGAGCGGATATATGCGCCGCCATCACGTTTGTCCTTGGGCGCAAATTCAGGCCGGGGTTGATACAGGGCAGGGTTGGTGTAGCGCAGAACATTCGCACGCCAAAGCGGTTGCTCTGGACGAATCGCATCGAAGAGGCGCTGCACCCGTGCGCCCATTTGCGAATCATAGCTGTCTACGGGCAGATGAATCCGCATCAAGGGCTTGCCGATTTTCTCGGGCAGGGTCCAGCTTGAGGGAAAGCACAGAACCGCGCCCGTCAGAACATGCTCGGCAGCGCCCGCGGGTTTCTGAAGCAAACAAAAATCTGCTTGCAGCAAGTGCCCCAGTGTCCAGAGAGGGCGCGATTTGTCGAGCTTTATCGTCACGCCATCAGGGCGCAAAACACTGTCCGCGCTGACAGCAAACCCCAAAGCAGGCAGTTCCTTCACAACCTCGTCCAGCAATTCGCGCGCGGCAGGTTCCGCTTGCGGCAGTGTGGCCAGCACATCGTCTGGCCGCGCCGCCAGCAGGGCCGTCCGTTCTGCCATCTGCTCGGCATAGACAGTATCGCAGGTCAGCCAGTCCGCGCGGTCCAGCGGCATCACACCGGGCAGGCGTTGTCCTGCCGGTTTGATCCAAGGGGCGAAAGGCAAATCAGGGTGCAGGATCGTCATGCTGTATTGCTAGAACGCAGCCTTGAGGGCGTCAATTATATCTTGCGGGGTGCGAAAACCACGATACGCTGACTGAATGACAAATGATGTGCCCGAATACACGCTTGGCATTGAAGAAGAGTATCTTCTTGTCGATGTCGAGACCTGCGCGCTGGTCGATGTGCCCGATGCGCTGATGCATGATTGCGTGCGCGAATTGGGCGACAAAGTCTCGCCCGAATTTCTGGCCTGCCAGATCGAGGTGGGCACCGGCATATGCGCCAATATTGCAGAGGCGCGCGCCGATCTGGGCCATTTGCGCCGCACCATAGCCGATTGCGCAGCACAATACGGGATGGCCCCGCTTGCGGTGTCGTGTCACCCGTTTGCCGACTGGCACAGCCGCAAGCATACCGAAAAGCAGCGCTACAATGATCTGGCACGCGATCTGGCGGGGGTTGTGCGGCGTATGCTGATCAGCGGGACGCATGTGCATGTCGGCTTGCCTGATGATGACCTGCGCATCGATGTCATGCGGCAGATGACCTATTTCCTGCCGCATCTGCTGGCGCTGTCGACCTCGTCGCCCTATTGGGGCGGGCAGGATACCGGGTTGAACAGCTATCGCCTGACGATTTTTGACAATTTGCCGCGCACTGGCCTGCCGCCGGATTTTGTCAGCCATGCGGAATATCGCCGCTCGGTCGATACGATCATCAAGGCAGGGCTGATCGAAGACACGACCAAGATCTGGTGGGATATCCGCCCTTCGGCCCGGTTCCCCACGCTGGAAGCGCGCATTTGCGATGTGATGCCGATTATGGAGCATACACTGACCGTGGCGGCACTGGTTCAGGCAATTGCGCGTATGCTGGTGGAATTGCGCCGCCGAAACCAGCGCTGGCGTATCTATGACCGTTTTCTGATCGCTGAAAACCGTTGGCGCGCGCAGCGCTACGGCCCGCGCGAGGGGCTGCTGGATATCGGCAAAAGCACAGTCGTCCCTATGGGGCAACTGGTCGAGGAATTGATCGAATTGCTGGAAGCGGATGCAATGGTGCTGGGCTGCCTGAACGAGTTGCGCGGTGCACAGGATATTCTGACAATGGGCACCAGTGCCGAACGTCAGCGCGCAGTCTTTGCCAAAGCGCGCGACAACGGGGCAGATACCGACGCGGCCTTGGCCGAAGTCGTGCGCGCGCTGATTGCTGAATTCAGGATAGGGCTTTAAGCCCTATCGCAGGTTCAGATCAGCGCGGCCAACCGTTCCGCCTCAGTGTGACAGGGTGTCAGTTTGCTGCGCTCTTCGCCGGGATAGAAGCGCGCGCGTGTGGCCGTCGGCATGGGGGCGCAGGCCTCTACCAGCACGCGGGGGCCGGTATTGGTGCATTCGGCGGCCCATGCGCGCGCAAGCGTCATTTGTGTGGCCTTGGACGCGCCATAAGCGCCCATGAATTTCTGCGTGCTGGCGGGATCGTCCACAAACACTGCCGTCGCGCGTGTCGGTGCGGCCAATAGCAAAGGGGCCACCATCGGGATCAGGAAACCCGTAGCACGGATATTGATGGCCACGCATTTTTCCCAGTCTTTCAGCGCGATGTGATCGGCTGGCGACATGGGCGGGGCATGAATTGCAGTATGTGCCCACAAATCGACATGCCCCCAGCGGTCGTGAATATCGCGGCACAGATGACGCATCGCATCATCCTTGGTGATATCCATCGCGGCCAGCGTGGCGCTGCCGCCTTTGGCCTGAATGCGGTCATCCAGTTCCTCCAGCGCACCCAAGGTGCGCCCGACAGCAACCACATGCCAGCCATTTGCAGCAAGGGTTTCGGCAAATGCCGCCCCCAACCCGCGCGAAGCCCCCGTAATCAGGGCGAGTCTTTTTTCAAGATGCTCTGTCATGCGCGATCTAGTCCCACCTCGTGCAGAATTTGGCAAGAGGGTTGAGGTCGGAAGCGCAAAAAACAGGAATGCGGCCCCTATCGGCAAGAATCCGCTTGACTCGAATCCCGGACCGCTTCCCACTGAAAAAGCCTTGGGGGGCAATTCAAACAACTACTTGAACGGGGGTCTCTATGTTTCAACGAATTGTATTTGGAGTGTTCGCGTCATGTCTGGCCATTGCAACTGCGCTGCCCGCGCAGGCGGATCGGGTGGTCGCACGAGTCAGCATCAGTGAACAGGTGATGCATGTCTATCATCATGGGCAGCTTTTATTTGAATGGCCCGTTTCAACTGCACGGCAGGGCAAGATTACACCCACTGGCGATTGGCGGCCGCAATTCCTGTCGCGCAATCACCGCTCCAGCCGCTACAATAATGCGCCCATGCCGTATTCGGTTTTCTATTCCGGTCATTACGCCATTCACGGCACGGATCAGGTAAGCCGCCTTGGCCGCCCTGCCTCGGCCGGATGTGTGCGCCTGCACCCAGACAATGCCCGCGTCTTTTTCGACATGGTCCGCAACGAGGGCATGGATCAGACACGCGTGATTGTGGTCAGGTAAGCAAACCGCCCCCCTGAGTCTGCAAGGCAACAGGCGCGCCCCCATGATCTGGTGGTGTACGTTTGTCGCTACCCAAGCCCTCGCGGTTTGCCTATAGTGTTTGCGGAGCAAGCATAAACAAACCCGAGGGAGAGGACATGCGCTGTCCATTTTGTGGAAACACCGATACGCAAGTAAAGGATTCTCGCCCAGCCGAAGATCATGGCGCGATCCGCAGACGGCGCTTTTGCCCAGCCTGCGGGGGGCGGTTCACCACATACGAGCGCGTTCAGCTGCGCGATCTGGTTGTGGTCAAGACCAATGGCCGCCGCGAGGCATTTGACCGCGAGAAGCTGGAACGCTCTATCCGCATTGCGATGCAGAAACGGCCCATCGAGCATGAGCGCATTGACCAGATGATTTCCGGCATCGTCCGGCGGTTGGAAAGTCAGGGCGACACGGACATCCCCTCCAAGATGATTGGCGAGATTGTCATGGAAACCCTCGCGCGGATCGACACTGTGGCCTATGTGCGCTTCGCCAGCGTCTATAAGAATTTCCAAGAGGCGGATGATTTCGACAAATTCGTCTCGGAACTGCGGCCAGAGCCGAAAGAGCCAGAGTAAACCTTGGCCTGTGAGCGCGACCAGCATTTCATGCGCCTTGCCATCCGACTGGGCGCGCGCGGGCTTGGGCGGGTCTGGCCCAACCCCGCTGTGGGCTGTGTGCTGGTGCGGGGCGGGCGGGTGCTGGCGCGTGGATGGACACAGCCCGGCGGGCGGCCCCACGCCGAAGCGATCGCGCTTGCAAAATGCGATGCGCGCGGCGCCACTGCCTATGTCAGTCTGGAGCCGTGCGCCCATCACGGGCTGACACCGCCTTGCGCACAGACGCTTATCAACTCAGGTGTGGTGCGGGTGGTAACCGCGCTTACCGACCCGGACCCGCGCGTGTCCGGGCGTGGCCATGCGATGCTGCGCGCAGCCGGGGTCGAGGTTGTCGAGAATGTCGAGGCAGAGGCCGCGCGTGCCCTGAATGCCGGTTTTCTGATGCGGCTTTCGCAGGGGCGCCCTTGGGTGACGCTGAAACTGGCACTGACTTTGGACGGCCGCATCGCTACGCATACCGGCGAAAGCCGCTGGATCACCTGCCCGGAGGCGCGGCGCATGGTGCATGTCTTGCGCGCACGCCATGACGCGGTTCTGGTGGGCGCAGGCACAGCGCGCGCGGATGACCCCGACCTGCGCGTGCGCGATCTTGGGACCACGCATCACCCTGTGCGGATCGTCGCTGCCCCGCGGCTGGATATCCCGGTTGACGGGCGTTTGGGCCGGACTGCGCAAGAGGTGCCTGTCTGGTTACTGCATGGCGCCACAGCCGATCAGGATGCGCGCAAATGCTGGTCGGGCGCAGGGGCAGAGCTGCTGGAATGCGCGGCCACCCCCGATGGGCTGGTGCCGGATGCAATGCTGCAAACACTGGGCCAACGTGGGATCACGCGCGTGTTTTGCGAAGGCGGCGGCCACCTTGCCGCCAGTCTGATGCAGGCGGGGCTTGTCGATGATCTGATCGTCTTTTCCGCAGGCAAGATGATCGGCTCTGAGGGGCGCGCGGGTTTGGCGCAACTGGGCGTGACCCGACTGGCCGAAGCCCCGCACTTCAAACTGACCGATTTGCGACAGGTTGGTGCGGATATTGTGCACACATGGACCCGCCAGACAGTCTAGGGCCGCTTTCCGACGGCCACGATTGTGGCCTTGCAAAGCCTGCCACTTTGGAGAAACTGCACCCCATGATCCGGTTTCGCACATTCATGCATATCGCATTGGCGCAGGCCCGCGCCGCAGGCTTGCGCGGCGAGGTGCCGGTGGGGGCGGTGATCGTCTCGGCCTCGGGCGAGGTTGTGGCCGAAGCGGGCAACCGCACGCGCGAATGGAACGACCCGACGGCCCATGCCGAAGTTTTGGCCATTCGCGCGGCCTGTGCCGCACTTGGGCAAGAGCGGCTGACCGGTCATGACCTCTATGTCACGCTAGAGCCTTGCCCGATGTGCGCCATGGCAATTTCGCACGCGCGCATCGCACGACTGTATTTTGGGGCCGCTGATCCTAAATCTGGCGGCGTGGGGCAGGGGCCGCGCATCTTCGATCACCCCCAGTGTCACCACGTGCCAGAAGTCTATGACGGCATAGATGCAGACGCAGCGGAGGCGTTACTGCAAGATTTCTTCGCGCGTTTAAGGTGACAGGCATGCTAAAGGAACAGGTCATCGCCTATTGCGAACGCACAGATTTTTCGTATTGGAGCGAGCCAGTCAATGCCGTGACCAACGCAGCCTTTCTGATCGCGGCAGCACTGGTCTGGCGGCAGACTGCGGGCCTGCCCTTGGCGCGGGCAATGGCGGTGGTGTTGGCGGTCATCGGCGTGGGGTCGTTTCTGTGGCATACCCATGCGACGCAATGGGCAGGCTTGGCGGATGTGCTGCCCATTCTGGTGTTCATCCTGCTGTATCTCTTTGCCGCGACGCGTGATTACCTGCATTGGTCGTGGCCTGTCGCCCTTGGGGTGACGCTGCTGTTTTTCCCATATGCTGCGGGCTTTGCCTGGATCATGGGTCGGGTCGCACCGGGGCTGGGGGCGAATGCGCTGTATCTGAGTGTGGCCGTGCTGATTGCGGCCTATGGCCTTTGGCTGCAAGACCGCGACACCGGCAAGGGGTTGTTGATCGGCGCGGGTATGTTGGTGGTGTCGCTTGGGTTTCGCATGGCCGATGACGCCGTGTGTGCGGTTTTTTCGGTTGGCACGCATTTCATGTGGCACTTGCTCAACGCGGCAATGCTGGGCTGGATGATCTACGTGTATTGCCGCCACATGCGCAGTTCCGGTGCCGCGCGGGCGTGAAAACCAGTTTCATTGTATGAAAAAGCCCCGGTCCGCAAACGGCACCGGGGCTGATTGTTTTCAGGTCTGAACCGCGTCAGGCGATTGTGGCGATGGCGCGTTCCAAATCGTCCGCCGCCTTGTCGAGCGTGTCCTTCTCTGGACCCGTGGTGTTCGCCGCTTTGGCACGCATCTCTTGCAAGATGGCATCCAGTGCTGCGCGCCCTTCGGCATCGGCGGGAAAGGCACGCTCTGCCAGCACGGATGTTCCTTGCGGTGTGATCTCGGCGAAGCCGCCGGTCACGACATAGCGGATATTTCCGTCCGGCCCCTCAGAGGTCAGCACGCCCGGACGCAAGGTGGTGATTGTGGCGGCATGCAAGGGCATGGCCGTCAGATCACCATCTGCGCCGGGAATCTGCACTGCGCGGACCTGACCCGAGGCAAGCTTGCGCTCGGGGCTGACCAGATCGAATTGCATCATCTCAGCCATAAGACCCTCCTCAGGCCGCTGCTGCCAGCTTCTCGGCTTTTGCGATTACGTCGTCGATATCGCCCACCATGTAAAACGCACCTTCAGGCAGGTGATCGTATTCGCCAGCAACCACAGCCTTGAACGATGCAATGGTTTTCTCCAACGGAACCTGAATCCCGTCAGAGCCGGTGAACACTTTTGCCACGTCGAAGGGCTGCGACAGGAAGCGCTGGATTTTCCGCGCGCGTGCCACGGTCAGTTTGTCTTCTTCGCTCAGTTCGTCCATGCCCAGAATGGCGATGATGTCCTGAAGCGATTTGTAGCGCTGCAAGATACCCTGCACATCGCGGGCAACCTGATAGTGCTCGTCCCCGATATAGGTCGGGTCCATCAGGCGCGAGTTTGAATCGAGCGGGTCAACAGCCGGGTAGATGCCCAGCTCCGAGATGGCGCGCGACAACACGGTGGTTGCGTCAAGGTGGGCAAAGGACGTTGCCGGTGCAGGGTCGGTCAAGTCATCCGCAGGCACGTAGATCGCCTGAACCGAAGTGATCGAGCCTGCTTTGGTCGACGTGATGCGTTCCTGCAACTGGCCCATATCGGTGGCCAGTGTCGGCTGATAGCCCACAGCCGATGGAATACGACCCAGAAGTGCCGACACTTCCGAACCCGCCTGCGTGAAGCGGAAGATGTTGTCGACGAAGAACAGAACGTCTGTGCCGGACTGGTCGCGGAACTGTTCGGCCAGCGTCAGGCCGGTCAGCGCCACACGGGCACGCGCACCGGGAGGCTCGTTCATCTGGCCGTAAACCAGCGCCACTTTCGACTCGGACAGGTTGTTGATGTTGATAACGCCCGAATCCATCATCTCGTGATAGAGGTCGTTGCCTTCGCGTGTCCGCTCGCCGACACCGGCAAAAACCGAGTAGCCCGAGTGCACTTTGGCGATGTTGTTGATCAGTTCCATGATCAGAACTGTCTTGCCCACACCGGCACCGCCGAAGAGGCCAATCTTGCCGCCCTTGGAATAGGGGGCCAGCAAGTCGATGACCTTGATGCCGGTCACCAGAATTTCGCTTTCGGTTGACTGTGCGTCAAAGCCGGGTGCTGGCTGGTGGATTGCGCGGCGCTCGGTCGTTGCAAGCGGCGCGCCCTCATCAATAGGCTCGCCAATGACGTTCAGGATGCGCCCCAGCGTCGCGTCGCCCACAGGAACCATGATCGGTTCGCCCGTGTCGGTCACGGCCTGCCCACGCACCAGACCTTCGGTTGCGTCCATAGCGATGGTGCGCACAGTGCTTTCGCCAAGGTGCTGGGCCACTTCGAGCACCAATCGCTTGCCGTTATTGTCGGTTTCCAGCGCGTTCAGGATGGGGGGCAGCTCTCCGTCGAACTGCACGTCCACGACAGCGCCGATCACCTGTGTGATTTTGCCATTTGAAGCCATTGTCTTCTCTCTCCGGTTTCGTCAGAGCGCCTCGGCGCCCGAAATGATCTCGATAAGCTCTTTGGTGATCGCAGCCTGACGCGAGCGGTTGTAAACCGTTGTCAGCTTGTCGATCATGTCGCCAGCATTGCGTGTGGCGTTGTCCATAGCGGACATGCGCGCACCCTGCTCCGAGGCGCCGTTTTCCAAAAGCGCGGTGAAGATCTGCGTTGTGACCGAACGCGGCAACAAATCTTCAAGGATGGCTTCTTCCGATGGCTCGTAATCATAGAGTGCATCCACCTCGGCACCTTCCGGCACAACGGCGGGAATGATCTGCTTTGGTGTCGGGATCTGGCTGATTACAGATTCGAAGCGGTTGTAGAAGATTGTCGCAACATCGAACTCGCCCGCATCAAACATCTCGAACACTTTTTTCGAGACTTCGGCCGCGTTCTCGTAGTTGACGCGTTTGACGTCGCTAAAGTCGACATGGCCGACCATATGCGCAGACAGATCACGCTTCAGCTGTTCGCGGCCTTTTTTGCCAACGGTCAGAATCTTGACGGTCTTGCCTTCCTTGATCAGCTTGTTCGCACGGTAGCGCGCGATTTTCACGATCGAAGAGTTGAAGCCACCGCACAAGCCGCGTTCTGCGGTCATCACCACCAGAAGGTGGGTCTGTTCGCTGCCGGTGCCTGCCAGAAGCTTTGGCGCAGTTTCTGATCCGACAGCCGAAGCTGCCAGACCATTGACCACATCGGCCATCTTGTCGGCATAGGGGCGTGCGGCCACGGCCGCATCCTGGGCGCGGCGAAGTTTCGCCGCCGCGACCATCTGCATGGCTTTCGTGATCTTGCGCGTCGACTTGACGCTCGCGATCCGATTTTTCAGGTCCTTGAGGTTGGGCATGCGCTTATCCTCTCTCCGCCCTTAGGCGAAGTCTTTCGCAAATTCATCCAGAGCAGCGCGAATTTTCTCTTCCAACTCGCCCTTCACCTTGCGGTCATTGACGGTCATGTCCTCCAAGAGGTCCTTGTGACGGCCCCGCAGGTGCGCCAGCAAGCCCTTCTCGAAACGGCCCACATCCTTGACGGTAACGTTGTCGAGATAGCCTTGGGTGCCCGCAAAGATCACGCAGACGATCTCGGCATTGGTCATGGGCGAATACTGGCCTTGCTTCATCAGCTCGGTCAGACGCGCACCACGGTTCAGCAGCTTCTGCGTCGACGCATCGAGGTCAGAGCCAAATTGCGCAAACGCCGCCATTTCGCGGTACTGCGCCAGTTCCAGTTTCACCGGACCCGCAACTGATTTCATCGCATCCGTCTGCGCCGAAGACCCCACACGCGACACAGACAGACCTGTGTTCACCGCCGGGCGGATGCCCTGATAGAACAGTTCCGTCTCAAGAAAGATCTGGCCATCGGTGATCGAGATCACGTTTGTCGGAATAAAGGCCGACACGTCGCCGCCTTGGGTTTCAATGATCGGCAGTGCGGTCAGTGACCCTGCGCCGTGATCTTCGTTCAGCTTGGCCGAACGTTCCAGCAAGCGCGAGTGCAGATAGAACACGTCGCCGGGATAGGCTTCGCGGCCCGGTGGGCGGCGCAGCAGCAGCGACATCTGGCGATACGCAACAGCCTGCTTGGACAAGTCATCATAGATGATCAGCGCATGGCGGCCATTGTCGCGGAAATGCTCGGCCATTGCGGTTGCGGCATACGGGGCCAAAAACTGCATGGGTGCGGGGTCAGAAGCGGTTGCGGCCACCACGATCGTGTATTCAATCGCGCCGGTTTCTTCCAGCTTCTTCACCAACTGCGCCACGGTCGAGCGCTTCTGGCCGATGGCAACATAGACGCAATACAGCTTCTTGCTTTCATCGTCGCCAGCAGCCTCATTATAGCTTTTCTGGTTCAGGATCGTATCGAGTGCCACAGCCGTCTTGCCGGTCTGGCGGTCGCCAATGATCAACTCGCGCTGGCCACGGCCAATCGGGATCATGGCGTCAACCGACTTCAGGCCGGTTGCCATCGGTTCATGCACCGATTTGCGCGGGATAATGCCGGGTGCTTTCACATCCGCAACCGAGCGCTTGGAGGTCTTGATCGGACCTTTGCCATCAATCGCATTCCCAAGGCCGTCAACAACGCGCCCCAGCAGCTCGTCACCGACTGGCACGTCCACGATGGATTTGGTGCGCTTGACGATGTCGCCTTCCTTAATGCCGCGGTCATCGCCGAAAATAACGATACCGACATTGTCGGCTTCAAGGTTCAGCGCCATGCCGCGAATACCACCGGGGAATTCGACCATTTCACCAGCCTGAACATTGTCCAGACCATGCACACGCGCAATCCCGTCACCGACGGACAGCACACGGCCAACTTCGGCAACTTCTACATCCTGACCAAAGTTCTTGATCTGCTCTTTCAGGATCGCAGAGATCTCAGCTGCTTGGATACCCATTTATCCGACCTCTTTCATACTGTTCTTGAGGGCCGCGAGCTGCGCGCGGATCGACGTGTCGATCATTTGCGAGCCCACCTTGATGACAAGACCGCCGATGAGAGTTTCATCAACGGTCAGCTTGAGTTTTATATCCTTGCCGATACGCGATTTCAGCGTTGTGACAAGGTCTTTCTCCTGTGCCGGTGTCAAGGCCTGCGCTGATGACACGTCGGCAGTGACCTCGCCTTTCTCGGCGGCCAGCATTTCTGTCAGTGCTGCAAGCACCTGCGGCAGTGCAAAAAGCCTGCGCTTTGACGCCATCAGCCCCAATGTGCCGCTGACTGTCTGGGACAGTTTCATTTTCTTTGCGACTGCGGTGATGGCCTGTGCAACCTGATCCCGCGAATAGGCGGGCGAAACCAGAAGATTGCGCAAATCAGCGCTTTCGATCAGCGCGCCTTCCAGCGCGTCGATATCTGCTTCCAGAGATTTGAGAGATTTGGACTCTTTGGAGAGTTCAAAAACTGCCGTGGCATAGCGTTTTGCGATGCCAGTGGAGATCGAAGCTGGTTCGGACACGTCCATCCTTCCATCTGTTTTACATCGAGCCTCGCGCAGGCTCGATATCATGAATGCTAACGTAGACGCGGCATGTGAAATCGGCGCGGGTTTAGCAGAGGGTTTTTGATGCTGCAACCGTCAAGGTCGCGCCTTTGTGAGAAAGGGTCTAATAAAAGAGGGGTGCAGTGCGACAATCTGCCACAAGCTTGCGCTATCATTCGCCGGAGTGCCGCGCAAGCGCGCAACTATCCGAACAATATGCCTGAATTTTTTGCCGGCGCAATTCATGATTCCCTAACCCGTGTTTCTTATGTGGCGCGCGGCCCTGTGCCGTTGACCCTTGCGCCATGCGGGTTGGGTTCCGCCTGCGCGCACCGGGTCCAATATGCGCAAGGGTTTGCGTTCGCGCACGTTCAGGCCAGAGGGGCGCGGCGCGTCTGCAACCCGCGTCGCTTCAACCAGCAGCACCCCGCCTGCGTGATAGCGCGAAAGCTTCTGGCCCATATTCTCTAACATCATCGCCCAACGCAGCCATGACGCGCGGTCGCGCGGGGGAAAGAACAATGCCGCCGAATGGCTGTCCACGGCGAATCCGTGCTCGACCAGCAATGTCTCGACCTGACCCAGTGAATATGGCCGCCCAAGACCAAAGGGTGTCCCATCCCGCCGCGCCCAAAGCCCTGAGCGATTTGGCAGGATCAACACGACCTTTGCGCCGATCTTCAGCACGCGTGCGGCCTCTGCCATCAGGGCGGCGGGGCGCTCGGATGTTTCGACCCCGTGCAGGACCACCAAGCGGTCAATGCTGTCAGAGGCAAGGGGCCAGTTCGTTTCTTCCACCAGCACCGAATGATTGGCGGCCTCGGCGGGCCAGTGCATGACCCCTTGTTGCGCAGGCATCAGGGCAATTACGCGTCGCGCGTCTTGCAGGCAGGGGCGCAGCAACGGCGCGGCAAAGCCGAACCCGGCCACAGACAATCCTGCAACCGACGGCCAAAAGGCACGCAAACGGTCGCGCATGGCCTTTTGCGCGGCACGCCCAAGCGCGCTGGTATAGTAGAAATCGCGCAGGAAGCAGACGTCTTGATGCATTCTATCTCGCATATTCGATGGGTTGCGCCGCATCGCCTCATCCCTCACACTGACCAAAACCGACGGAAATGCAAGGAAAACACCATGCCCCTGACCCTCAAGACCGTCCCATGTTTGCGCGACAATTACGCCTATCTGATTCATGATGCCGAGAGCGGGCGCACAGCCATCGTTGATGTTCCCGAAGCGGCCCCTGTTCAGCGCGCTCTGGCACAGGCGGGATGGCACCTCACCGATATCCTGATTACGCATCATCATGACGATCACATTGATGGCGTCGAGGAGCTGCGCGCGGCGACCGGTGCCTCCGTCTGGGGCGCGCGGGCAGATCGGCACCGTCTGCCCCCGCTCGATCATGCACTGGACGAAGGCGATGTCGTCACCTTGGGGGGGGCCACCGGACATGTGATTGACGTGCCTGGCCATACTGTCGGGCATATCGCCTTTCATTTCCCCGATAGCGGTCTGGCCTTTACTGCCGACAGCCTGATGGCTTTGGGCTGCGGGCGCCTGTTTGAGGGAACCGCCGCACAGATGTGGGACAGTCTGACAAAACTGATGGCGTTACCCGATGACACATTGATTTGCTCGGGGCATGACTACATAAAGGGGAATGGCGCATTCGCGTTGAGTGTCGACCCTGACAACACCGCCCTGCATGACAGACTGACAAAACTGGACACGGACCGCGCCGCTGGGCTGCCGATGGCCGTTGCAACTCTGCGTGTTGAGAAGGCGACAAACCCTTTTCTTCGTGCCTCTCAAGACTACCTAAAGCGTATGCACTCCAAAGAAGCTGTGACCGATCTGGAGATGTTTGCCTATCTTCGTGGCTCGAAAGACAGGTTTTAGGGGATCATCTTGCGGGCAATGGCCAAGAAAACTTGCCAGATCACGGGGGATACGGCACAGTTTACGAAATAACTCTTGAAGCTCGGAGAATAAAACCGAAGTTTAAGACTATGAGGCGATACCGGAAGCCGGTTATCCCGGCAACCATCAGAAACAGGAGCGTCTGACGTGCCAAGCTTTTCGACAACACTCGAGCAATCCATCCACGGTGCCTTGGCGCTGGCCAACGCCCGTCGGCACGAATTCGCAACACTCGAGCATCTGCTGCTCTCACTGCTGGATGAGCCAGATGCAAGCCGCGTGATGCTGGCCTGCAATGTTGATCTTGATGGGTTGCGAAAAACCCTTCAAGATTTCGTAGAAGAAGAACTGTCATCACTGGTGACCGACATCGAAGGGTCCGAGGCTGTGCCGACCGCAGCATTCCAGCGCGTCATCCAGCGCGCGGCCATCCATGTCCAAAGTTCGGGCCGCAACGAGGTGACGGGCGCGAATGTGCTGGTCGCAATCTTTGCAGAACGCGAATCCAATGCGGCCTATTTCCTGCAAGAACAGGACATGACCCGCTATGATGCCGTAAACTTTATCGCGCATGGCGTAGCGAAGAATTCGCAATATTCCGAAAGCCGCCCCGTCTCTGGCGCGGATGAGGAAGAGGCCGAACAAGCCAAACCCGAGGATAAGGCGAAAGAAACCGCCCTTGGCAAATATTGTGTCGATCTGAACGCCAAAGCCCGCAAGGGCGAGGTGGACCCGCTGATCGGTCGCGCCTCTGAGGTGGAGCGCTGCATTCAGGTGCTTTGCCGCCGCCGCAAGAACAACCCGCTGCTGGTGGGTGATCCGGGCGTGGGCAAAACAGCGATTGCCGAAGGTCTGGCCAAAAAGATCGTCGAAGGGCAGACGCCCGAAATCCTTGCACATTCCACGATCTTCTCGCTCGATATGGGCGCGCTTCTGGCAGGCACGCGCTATCGCGGCGACTTTGAGGAGCGTCTGAAATCCGTGGTGCAGGAACTTGAAGATCACCCTGATGCTGTGCTGTTCATCGACGAAATTCACACAGTGATCGGTGCCGGTGCAACTTCAGGCGGGGCGATGGATGCGTCAAACCTGCTGAAGCCTGCGCTTCAGGGCGGCAAGCTGCGGTGCATGGGCTCGACGACTTACAAGGAATTCCGGCAGCATTTCGAGAAGGACCGCGCACTTTCGCGGCGCTTCCAGAAAATCGACGTGGTCGAACCAACGGTCGAGGATTCGATCAAGATCCTGATGGGCCTCAAGCCTTATTTCGAGGAACACCACGATATTCGCTACACGAATGATGCCATCAAGATCGCGGTGGAACTGTCGGCACGCTATATCAATGATCGTAAATTGCCCGACAAGGCCATTGATGTGATTGATGAAGCGGGCGCAGCGCAGCATCTTCTGACCGAGTCCAAGCGTCGCAAGACAATCGGCCCGAAAGAGATCGAGGCAGTCGTTGCCAAGATCGCACGCATCCCGCCGAAGAATGTGTCGAAAGATGATTCGGAAATGCTGCGGGATCTGGAAGGGTCGCTCAAGCGGGTGGTGTTTGGTCAGGATCAGGCCATCAGCGCGCTGTCATCTGCCATCAAACTGGCCCGTGCCGGTCTGCGCGAACCTGAAAAACCCATTGGCAACTACTTGTTTGCAGGCCCGACAGGTGTCGGCAAAACCGAAGTGGCCAAGCAACTGGCTGACACATTGGGCGTTGAATTGCTGCGCTTCGACATGTCGGAATACATGGAGAAGCATGCCGTCAGCCGTCTGATTGGTGCCCCTCCCGGCTATGTTGGGTTCGATCAGGGCGGGCTGTTGACCGACGGTGTCGACCAGCACCCGCATTGCGTATTGCTGTTGGACGAGATGGAGAAGGCGCATCCAGACGTTTATAACATCCTGTTGCAGGTCATGGATCACGGCCAACTGACCGACCATAACGGGCGCACCGTCAACTTCCGCAATGTCATTCTTATCATGACATCAAATGCGGGTGCGATGGAGCAGGCAAAAGCAGCGATCGGCTTTGGTCGTGACCGGCGCGAAGGCGAAGATACCGCCGCGATCGAGCGGACATTTACGCCTGAATTCCGCAACCGTCTGGACGCCGTAATCAGCTTTGCGCCATTGCCACGTTCGGTCATCATGCGTGTGGTCGAGAAATTCGTTCTGCAACTCGAAGCGCAGTTGATGGACCGCAATGTGACCATCGACCTGACCGAAGAAGCAGCAGCATGGCTGGCCGAGAAAGGCTATGATGACAAAATGGGCGCGCGGCCTCTGGCCCGTGTGATCCAGGAATACATCAAAAAGCCGCTCGCCGAAGAGTTGTTGTTTGGCAAGCTTGCGAAAGGTGGCGTCGTGCAAGTCCATGTGCGCGACGGGGCAATCGCACTGACGATGGACGGGCCGGATGCCAAGCGTATCTCGGGGAATAAACCCCCCTTGCTGACCGCTGAATAAGGCCGCTTTCTTTCGCCCGATGGCTTTAAAACGGCGCCCATGAATATATTCAGGGCGCCGTTCCTGTCTGAAAAGCGCGCATATATGCTTATCCCAATCCGCGATCATAACCCGTCTAGCCAGCGCCCCTATGTGACCTATGCGCTTCTGGCGTCGAATGTCGTGATTTTCGCGCTCTACTTCCCTTTGTTTGCAGATGACTACGCGCTGATGCGCTTCTTTCATGAATGGGGCATGTTGCCTGCGCGTCTCAGCTATGGCGAAGGCTATGCAACGCTGATTTCGCACCAATTCCTGCATGGCGACATGCTGCATCTGGGCGCGAACATGTTGTTTCTATGGATATTCGGCGATAATATGGAAGAGGTGTGGGGCCATTGGAAGTTCCTGATCTTCTATCTGGTCTGCGGTTTGGCTGCGGCGGGCCTGCAATATGCAGCAGAGCCTGCGTCCATGATCCCGATGGTCGGCGCGTCCGGCGCGATTGCCGGGGTGCTGGGGGGGTATTTTCTGTTCTACCCGCGGGCGCGCGTCGATATGTTCCTGTTCCTGATTATCATTTTCCGTGTCATCCCGATTCCGGCATGGCTGGTTCTAGGCAGTTGGTTTGTTTTTCAGATATTGGGGGGGCTAAGTGTGCCGGTCGATGCAGGCGGTGTGGCCTATTGGGCGCATGCAGGCGGATTCATCGCAGGCGTTATCCTGTGCGTGCCGCTGTGGCTGCGTATGGGCGGGCGCAGGTACTGGGCGCGCTGCCACGGCCACCCACCCCATGCCGAAGCACAGTATCGCTTTGTGAAATCCGATATCCCCAAGGCAGGGCGCAAAAGCCGCTTTCGACCCAGCCCTTGGCGCAGATGAACGCAAACGCCAAGACTCAGCTTAAGGGGACCACGCAATCGCATATCCGCAGCCGCACGCGTGCGCCCACGTCGATCATCGCCCCCGCACCAGAGATGACCAGCATACAACGCTCGCCTTCCTGCACCCAGTACAGTTGATCATGCCCACGGAATTCGCGCCCCACGACCGAGGCGGGGCCATCCGGGTCTGCCTCCAGCATGATCTGCTCGGGGCGCACGGAGAGTGACACCGCGCCATTGGCCGCGCGCGACAGGGGCAGAGTGCCAAACTCGGTTTTGACCTCCATCCCTGATGCGGTGCCGCTGAGAATGTTCGAGCGCCCCAGAAATGACGCAACAAAAGCCGAGACCGGATTGCGGTAGATCTCGTCAGGTGTTCCGATCTGGATGACGCGGCCCTTTTCCATAACGGCAATGCGGTCGGCCACGGCCATTGCTTCTTCCTGATCATGCGTGACCAGAATCGCGGCCGAGCCTGCGGCCTTCAGCAGTTTTCTGACTTCCTGTCGCGTTTCGACCCGCATTGCGGCATCCAGATTCGAGAAAGGCTCGTCCAGCAGCACAAGGGGCGGAGCCACCGCCAGTGTGCGGGCCAAGGCAACGCGCTGCTGCTGTCCGCCAGATAATTCATGCGGCTTGCGTTGCCCCAGCGCCTCTAGCCCGACCAGCGCCAGCATTTCGCGTGCGCGGGCGTCTGCATCGGCGCGGCTCAGTTTACGCAGGCCGAATTTCACATTGTCGAACACGCTCAGATGCGGGAACAGCGCGTAATCCTGAAACACAAAGCCAATTCCGCGCGCCTCTGGTGGCAGATCGGTGATATCGCGGCCCCTCAGGGCAATGCGCCCATCATCAGGGCTTTCAAACCCGCCGATCATGCGCAGGGTCGTGGTCTTGCCACAGCCCGACGGGCCTAGCAGGGCAAGCATTTCGCCTTCGCCCAGATCAAAGCTGACACGTTCGACCGCCGCAGCCTCGCCCTTGGTGAACTGTTTGCGCAGTTTTTCGACATTCAGCAATGTTTTCGTCGGCCGCGTGCGAAAGCCAAGCGGCGAGGCATCTGCCGGCATTTTGAAGCTGAGTATTTTGGGGCGCGGGGTCATGTCATTCATGGGGGTGATTTATCCTGCCTTCTTGTCATGACGCAACACGAAGCCCACGAAAATCGCGGAAAATGCCATGATTGCCGCGGCATAGGGCGCGGCCTCGACCAGCATCCCCTCAGAGGTGCGCGAGAACATCGTGATGGAGAGGGGGCGAAACCCTGTTGGCGACAGCAAAAAGGCGATGGGCAATTCCTTCATGGCGATCACAAAGACCAAAACCATACCCGCCACCACACCTGGCCGGATTGACGGCAGCGTGACGCGCCAGAAAACCGAGAATGGCCCATGCCCCAATGCACGCGCCGATTCCTCGATTGAGGGGCGGGTCTGATAAAACGCCGAGCGGATCGGCCCGATGGCCAGTGCAAGAAAGCTGAGCGCATAGACTGTGATCAGAAGCGTGTGCGTCTGATACAGCCAGCGTGCCCCTTGCAGCGAGAAGAAGACGAAAGCCAGTGCAAAGGCCAGCGCCGGAATGGCATAGCCCACAAAGGCCAGCCGGTTGATGAGCGTCGACAGGCGCGAGGGGTAGCGCACAGCCAGCACCGCCACAGGCAGCGCCATCAATGCGGCCAGTATCGCAGACGGAACCGCCACCGACAGCGACTGCATGAAGCTGTCAAATAACGGCTTGAGCACAGGCCCGATGGGCGAGCGGGTCATCCAGAAACTGAGAACCGCCACCGGCAGGCCCAATGAGGCGAGGACCGCGACACCGGAAAAGATCCAACCCGCAACCTTGCCGCCCCATCCAAGGGCCAGCCGCTTTGATCCTGTGCCGCTGCCTGACCCGGTGCGCGCATAGCTGGCCCCTTCGCGCAACCGGCTTTCCCACCAGACCACCGATAGCGCAATCGCAATCAGGATCAGCGCCAGCCAAGACGCGTAAAGCCGGTCAAAGGCGGCGGTGTATTGCTGGTAAATCACAAAGGAAAATGCCTCATAGCGCATCAGTGCAACGGCACCGAAATCGCCAATCACATAGAGGCCGATCACCAACCATCCGGCCATAAGCGCAGGCAGCAGATGGGGCAGGGTGACGCGGGCAAACACTTCTTTGGGGCCACAGCCAAGGGCGCGCGCGCTTTCTTCCAGCCCTTGATCCAGCCCCGCAAAGGCCGCGCGCAAATTCAGATACAAATACGGAAAACAATAAAGCGACAGCGCCAATGACGCCCCCCACAGCCCTTGCATACGCGGAATAGTCACGCCGAAAACCTGATTAAGGAAACCGTAATTCCCTGACAGCCCAATCAACGCATAGGCCATCACATAGCCCGGCACCGCCAGCGGTAGGACAGCCAGCACATTGATGATACGGCGCCCCGGCAGGTCCGTCCGGCTGACCAGCCATGCCAGCGGCAGCGCAAGAACGGTGCAAAGTGCCAGAACGCAGGCGGTCAGCAGAAATGTATTGATCAAAAGCTGCCCGGTGCGTGGACGCGTCAGTAGGGCCCAGACTGTCGGCATGTCTGCCTGAAACGCCCGCAAGAGCAGGTAATAGATTGGCAAAAGCATCAAGGCCCCGATCCCGAGGCCAAGTGCCGAAAACAGCACACGGGCCGCCGGTAAGCGGCGGCCCGATATGAAATCGATAGCTGTCAAAGCAGTCCCGATTCGCGGATGAGTTCCAGAGTGCCTTCCATATCAACGATCAGGTTGAGGTCAAACTCTGGTGCAGCATCGGTCGCCTGCTGGTAAGTCAGCCCACGGCCCTGAACTGGCACAATGCCTTCACCGGTCACTGGGAACTCGTATACATTGCCTGTGAAATACTGCTGCGCAGTCTGACCAAGCAAGAAGTCGACGAAAGCAACTGCGTCGTCTTTATTCTCGCTGCTTTCCAGCACACCGATGCCGGCAACCATCATCAGGTTCCCGATATCGCCAGCCTCAAAGGTGGTCTGTGCGACAGGGAAATCGGGGTCGGATGCCAGAAAGCGGCCCAGATAGTAGTTGTTCGTCAGCATGATGTCGGCTTCGCCATCGGCGATGGCCTGATAGCCTGCGGTGTTGTTGCTGACGATAACAGGCTCAATCGCAGCCAGACCCTGCAACCATTCCAGCGCGTATTCATCGCTGGTGGCTTCGCGCAGAGCTGCGACATGGGCGATGAATGACCCGTTGGTGGGGGCCAGCGCCATACGGCCCGTGAACCGCTCATCCGTCAGGTCTGCCAGTGTGGCAGGCAATTCGCCCTCTTCCACCCGCTCTGGCGAGTAGATGACAGCGCGCGAGCGGCCAGAAATACCGATCCAGCGGCCATCTGCGTCACGATAGACAGAGTCGACTCTCTCCAGCGTTTCGTCGGGCATTTCGGCAAACAGGGGTTTAATGACCCCAAGGGCTGCCGCATCTTGCGCCCAGAACAGGTCGGCAGGAGAACGGTCGCCTTCTTCTTCCAGCAGAATTGCCAACTCGGCAGTGCCGCCATAACGCACATTAACATTGATGCCTGTTTCGGCAGTAAACCGCTCGATGATCGGTGCGACCAGCGTTTCGCCACGGCCAGAATACAGCGTCACATCTGCCAGCATCGGCGTGGCTGCAAAGGCTGTAAGTGCGACAACAGAATTTCGTAGAAAGTTCATGGTTTCCCCCATAGGGTCAGGTTTCAGATCCATGCAGGAACAGGACCCCGGTACCACGTGAAATGCGCTTCCCTCTCGCGGCGTGCCGCTCAATTCCTACTGATATTGTCAGTTATTATACCTGATCAGTTTCGTCAACATCATCTTTTGCGGTAAAGCGGGTGATTTTGAAACAGGGATTGCCTCGCAGTTATGCCATGCGCATAGTGCCTTGAGTTTTTCCAGAGTGGACCTGATGACGCATTCCCGCAACCCCGGAACCGCCCTTGACTGCGACAGCTTTACCGCTGTGAACCGGCCCGCAAGCGCGCGCCGCGCCGCCAGCATGATTGCGCGCCGCTCGGTGAAAGGCGCGTATCAGGCGGCATGGCTGCTGAACGCCATCGCGTGCATGGACCTGACCACCCTTGCCGGTGACGACACCCCGGACCGCGTGCGCCGACTATGCGCCAAGGCCCGCAGACCCCTGACGGATGAAATTGTGGCGGGCCTTGGGTTGGACGCCATGCCACAGGTTGGCGCTGTCTGCGTCTATCCCACGATGGTCGCGCCCGCCGTCAAGGCATTGGAGGGGGCGGGTATTCCCGTCGCCTCGGTCGCAACAGGGTTTCCCGCCGGGCTGATGCCGCTGGACCTGCGTCTGGCTGAAATTCGCTATGCGGTCGATCAGGGTGCGCAGGAAATCGACATCGTGATTACGCGCGCGCATGTGCTGGGGGGCGACTGGGCCGCACTTTATGACGAGGTTGCGGCCATGCGTGCAGCCTGCGGGCCTGCGCATTTGAAAGCCATTCTTGCAACCGGTGATCTGGTCACGCTCTCGAATGTCTATGCCGCGTCACAAGTGGCCATGCAGGCGGGCGCCGATTTCATCAAAACCTCGACCGGCAAGGAAGGGGTGAATGCGACCCTGCCTGTGGGCCTGACCATGTGCCGCGCAATCCGCGATTACCGGACCACGACAGGGCAAATCGTCGGCTTCAAGCCCGCAGGCGGGATGAAAACCGCCAAGGATGCGTTGAATTGGCAAATTCTTATGCGCGAGGAGTTGGGACGTGACTGGCTGCGCCCCGATCTGTTCCGCCTTGGCGCGTCATCCATGCTGGGGGATATCGAGCGGCAGTTGTCCCATTATGTGACGGGGCGCTACGCCGCCCATCACCGCCATGCGCTTGCCTGAAGGAACAGTCATGCCCACCATCACGGAGATACTGGACACAATGGACTATGGCCCCGCCTTGGAAAGTGATGCCATCGCCCGCGACTGGCTGTCGCGTGGCCCGTTCGGGCATTTCATTGGCGGAAACTACACCCCGCCCGGCCAAATGTTTGAAACGCGCGACCCCGCAAGCGATGCCGTGCTGGCGGAAGTAACACAAGGCCGCGCGCAGGACGTGGACGCCGCTGTCAGTGCCGCACGCGCCGCCTTTCCCGAGTGGTCGGGTTTGCCCGGCCATGCCCGCGCGCGCCACCTCTATGCCATTGCCCGCCAGATCCAGAAGCGCGAGCGTCTGTTTGCGGTGCTGGAGTGTCTTGATAACGGTAAACCCATCCGCGAGGCGCGCGATATTGATGTGCCCTTGGCGGTGCGGCATTTTTATCATCATGCAGGCTGGGCCGAACTGGTGGCCGAGGAATTTGCAGGGCAGCGGCCGCATGGCGTTTGCGGGCAGATCATCCCTTGGAACTTCCCGCTGCTGATGCTGGCATGGAAGATCGCGCCTGCGTTGGCGGCGGGCAATACGGTTGTGCTGAAACCTGCCGAATACACACCGCTGACAGCACTTCTGTTTGCAGAAATCTGCATCGAGGCAGGCCTGCCTGCGGGGGTGGTGAATATCGTTACTGGCGATGGCACGACCGGGGCTGTCCTTGTGGCGCATGAGGGGGTGGACAAGATCGCTTTCACTGGATCGACCAATGTGGGCCGCGAAATCCGGCGCGCCACGGCTGGAACGGATAAGGCGCTGACGCTGGAACTTGGCGGCAAATCGCCTTTCATCGTGTTTGCCGATGCCGATCTGGACGCCGCTGTGGAAGGGGTGGTCGATGCGATCTGGTTCAATCAGGGCGAGGTGTGTTGTGCCGGATCGCGCATTCTGGTGGCCGAAGCCGCCGCAGGGCAGTTTGAAGCGAAGCTGCGCGCGCGCATGGACGGGCTGCGCGTGGGCGCGCCGCTGGACAAATCCACCGATATTGGCGCGATTGTGCACCCGCGCCAATTGGCGCGCATCCACGACCTTCTGGCGCAAGGACAGGCCGCAGGCGGTGTGCTGTATCAGGGAGAAGCACCGGATGGGTGCTTCTGCGCCCCTGCCTTGATGGTTGAAGTGTCGCCCGCAAACCCTTGCGTTAGAGAAGAAATATTTGGCCCCGTTGCTGTGATGATGACCTTCCGCACCCCGGATGAGGCGGTAGATCTGGCCAATAACACCCGCTACGGCCTGGCCGCCTCGATCTGGTCAGAGAACCTGACACAGGCGATGGATATTGCCGCGCGCGTCAAGGCGGGGGTGGTCTGGATCAACGCAACCAACCTGTTCGACGCCAACGCCCCCTTTGGCGGCATGCGCGAAAGTGGTTTCGGGCGCGAGGGCGCGCGCGCAGGGATGGCCGCCTATCTGCGACCGGTACGGACAGACACAAAGCCGGTTGCGCCGACACCACTTGCCCCTCTGCCGCAAAGCGCGTCCATTGGAGGTCTGGACCGCACCCATAAACTTTATATCGGGGGCGCGCAAAAGCGCGCGGATACTGGCCAAAGCTATTCCGTGCTTGCGGGCGACACGCTGCAAGGGCATGCCCCCTTGGGCAGCCGCAAGGATATTCGCAACGCGGTCGAGGCCGCGCATAAAGCCAGCGCCTGGACCGCGATGAGCGGCCACCAACGTGCACAAATCCTTTATTTTTTGGGCGAAAACCTTGCCGCGCGGGCCGACAGCTTGTGCGCCTTTGCGCCACGGTCTGAGATTGACGCCAGCGTCGCGCGCGCCTTCTACTACGCGGCATGGGCCGACAAATTTGATGGCAGCGTGCACGACACGCAAAGCGCCCATGTCACCCTCGCCATGAAAGAGGCATTTGGCGTGATGGGGCTGGTCTGCGGCGAAGAGGCACCGCTCTTGGGGTTTCTTTCGCTGGTGTTGCCCGCGATTGCGATGGGCAACCGCGTGGTCGCCACCCCGCCGCAATCCGCACCCCTTGCCGCACTGGAACTGGCGCAAGTGTTGGCAGTTTCCGACATTCCGGCGGGTGTCGTCAACATTGTCTCGGGGCCGGTTGCGGATCTGGCGCAAACACTGGCCGGGCATGAGGATGTGGCGGCGCTGTGGTGCGCGCAGCCCGAACTGGCGGAAATGGTCGAGCGTGAGTCGGCAGGCAATCTGAAACCTGTCTGGCAGGTAAGTGATCCGCTGGGGCAGGGGCGCGCTTTTCTGAATGCTGCAACCCAGATCAAGACCATATGGGTGCCCTACGGCGCGTGAGTGTGGGCAGTTGACGCTGCCTGCCTTTGCGGGCAGCTTGCGCTAGGGCAGGAATTTGGGAGAGCACTCATGCGCGCAGCCGTCTTACGCGAATACAGCAAGGATCTGAGTATCGAAACCGTCGCGGACCCTGTCTGCGAAGAAGACGGTGTCGTTTTGCGCACACTTGCCTGCGGGATTTGCCGGTCTGACTGGCATGGCTGGGTGGGGTCACATCCGCGCGTGAAACCGGGCCAGATTCCGGGCCATGAATATTGCGGCGAAGTGGTCGAGGCCGGACCGCGCAGTGGCTGGGCCGTGGGCGACAAAGTGATCGCGCCGTTCATTCTGGCTTGTGGGTCTTGCCCCGCCTGCCGGTCTGGCGTGTCGAATACCTGCCCCGATCAACGCCTGCCGGGCTTTATCGAGCCGGGTGCCTTTGCCGAATATATCGGCGTGCCACATGCCCATAACCTCGCGCGCTTGCCGGGCGATATGTCGCCGGTTCTGGCGGCGGGTCTGGGGTGCCGCGTGACAACGGCCTTTCATGCACTGACCGACCGCGCGGCCTTGCGCCCCGGCGAATGGTTGGCGGTGCATGGCACGGGTGGCATCGGGCTGGCCACGCTGATTCTGGGCCGTGCCTTGGGCGCGCGCGTTGTCGTGGTTGATATCGTGCCGGAGAAGTTGGACCATGCCCGCGCCTTGGGCGCAGAGGCGGCGCTTGATGCGCGCGAGGGTGATGTGGCGCAGGCCATACGCGATCTGACAGGCGGCGGCGCGCATGTCTCGGTCGAGGCGTTGGGCATTGCCCAAACCACGAATGCGTCACTTCAGTGTTTGCGGCCTTTGGGGCGCCATGTGCAGGTGGGCATGCCTGCGGGCAAGGCGGTGCACATGGAAATCGACATGGGCGCTGTGTATCAGAAAAACCTTGCGCTGTATGGCACGCGCGGGATGCCTGCGCATAAATACCCGTCGCTTTTGGGTATGATCGCAGGCGGGTTGGTTGATTTCATGCCGATGATCGGGCGTGAAGTGGGCCTGTCACAGGCCGGGGCCGAACTTGCGGCCTTTAATGGCCCGATGCCGCCCGGCGTGGCCGTAATCGCGGATTTCCACGCCTGAGCGCGCTGCTTTCTCTTTGCGCCGGACGTGCAATCGCGCTAGAGGACAGATAAACCAGTCCAGAATCCAGCCCAGACGGAGCCTTGCGCGATGAAAGCCGCTGTCATCACCTTTCCCGGATCAAATTGTGACCGCGACCTTGCTGTCGCATTCGAGCAGGCAGGCGCAAGCGTCACGCGCGTGTGGCACAAGGACACAAGCCTGCCTGACGGGATTGATATTGTCGGTGTGCCTGGTGGTTTCAGCTTTGGTGATTACCTGCGCTGCGGTGCCATTGCGGCGCGGTCCCCTATCGCGCAGGCCGTTTCGCGGTTTGCAGAACAGGGCGGGCATGTTCTGGGCATTTGTAACGGGTTTCAGGTTTTGCTGGAAATGGGCCTTTTGCCCGGTGCATTGCTGCGGAACGCTCATTTGAAATATGTGTGCAAACCCGTGGGGTTGCGGATCGAAGCTGCGGATACGCCCTTCACCACAGGGTATGGCGTCGGGTCCGAGATTGTGCTTCCGATTGCGCATCATGATGGCAATTATACTGCCGATGCAGAAACACTGGCCGAATTGACGGGCGAGGGGCGCGTTGCCTTTCGCTACACCGCCAACCCCAACGGGTCCGTAGATGACATTGCCGGGATTGTGTCCGCCAACCGGCGCGTGTTGGGAATGATGCCGCATCCCGAACGCGCCTTTGCACCGATACATGGCGGCACAGATGGGCGGCGCATGTTTGATGGGCTGATAGGCGCTTTTGCGCCCGCCTGATCGCGGCGCGCGCGCGCCGCGCTTGAGCGGGCGTAGCAAAGCTCGTATCCTTCACGCTATGGTCAACTCGCCCGATCTTGACAATCGCCGTACCAGTATTCTGGGCATCCCCTTGTGGGGGCGCGTGATCGTTGTGATGCTGGTTGCGGTGGCGCTTGTCAGCACGTGGTTTCTCAATGCGTTTCTGTCGGAAAGTTTCACCGAGTCGACGCGCAACCGCGCCGAATTGCGACTGGTTTTGTATTCCGGCAATATCCAGTCAGAGCTGCAGCGCAATTCGGTTGTGCCCTTGCTTCTGGCGCGTGACCCGGACCTGATTTCGGCGCTGCGTGAAGGCAGTTTTGCGACCACATCGCAGCGTCTTATTGACCTGCAATCTGAAATCGGCGCGGCCACAATCGAGTTGCTGGACAATGCGGGGCGTGTCGTCGCCGCTACAGATCGCAATCAACTGGGCAAAAGCCGCAACTCAGAGGCCGCGTTCGTCGAGGCGCGGCGCTCCAGTGACACAGCTTTTCTGGTGCAGGAACTGGACAGCGGCGGCTTCGGGTTTTCCTTCGCGCGCTCGGTCCGGCAAGGCTCTGAGGTGGTGGGCGTTGTCATTGTCGGCGCTGATCTGACGAAATTTGAACGAAGCTGGGCAGGCTTTGCCGACGCGGTCGCGCTGATGGATTCAAGCGGGCGTGTTATTCTTGCGACGGAACCGCGCTGGCGTGGCCGGTCCCTTGAAGAAGCCTTGGCCCTGCGCGATGCGCCCTCGGCGATTGCGCGCGCGCTGCGTGTCACGGCCGATTGGGCACAAAGCCCGCCCGATGCCTTTGTGCGCGGCGAGGCTGTGCTGCAATCCGAAGTCAGAGTGCCGTTTCGCGGCTGGCGGCTGGTCAGTTTCACCCGCTACGATTCTGTGCGCGAAAGCGTCAATGCCGCACTTGCGCTGTTGTTGACGGGGTTTGCGCTGTTGCTGGCGCTGGTTTTCTACATTGTCAGCCGCCGGGCTTGGTCACAATCGGCGGTGTTTCAACAGGAATCGGAAGAATTGCGCGGATTGAATGCGCGGCTTCAGCGCGAAATTGCGGCGCGTGTGCGGGTGCAAAAGGATCTGGCCGTTGCCGAACAGACATTGGCGCAATCGTCCAAGCTGGCCAGTCTGGGCGAGATGTCCGCCTCGGTCAGCCATGAGTTGAACCAGCCACTGGCGGCGATGAAAACCTATCTGGCGGGCGCGCGGCTGCTGCTGAAAAGCAAACGCTCGGAAGAAGCGCTGGCCTCGTTCCAGCGGATTGATGATCTGATCGACCGGATGGGCGCAATCGCGCGCACGCTGAAATCCTTTGCCCGTAAGGGCGGCGAGGCGTTTGCCCCTATTGATCTGCGCACCTGTCTGGCCGACGCGCTGACCATGATGGAGCCGATGTTGCGCGACAGCCGCGTTCTGGTCGTGCGCACCGTGCCGCCCGAACCCGTGATGATCCGCGGCGATACTGTCCGTGTCGAGCAGGTGATCCTGAATCTTGTGCGCAACGCCGTGGATGCAACTTGTGGCGTGAACAGTCCGCAGATCGACATCATCATCAGTCAGGGCGAAACGGCAAAACTGACGGTGCGCGACAATGGCGAAGGCATCAAGGACATTGATAGCCTGTTCGAGCCGTTTTATACCACCAAACCGGCGGGCAAGGGTGTCGGGCTGGGGCTGGCCATTTCATCAGGGATCGTCAGCGACCACGGCGGGCGACTGACGGCCCTGAATGCTCCGGATGGTGGCGCGGTATTCGAGGTGGAATTTCCCCGCGAAGGGGTGCAACTTGATGCGGCAGAGTAACGCCAACGTGCCTGATGCGATCTTGCGTGTCGGGCGCAAACGGGTTCAACAGGGACAAACACGACATAAGGGAAGACCAACATGAGCCGTCAGATGCGTGTGGCGATCGTCGATGATGAGCAGGATATGCGCCAGTCGATCAGTCAGTGGTTAGCGCTTTCAGGATTTGCGACCGAAACCTATGCCGATGGTCAGGAGGCTTTGGCCGCGATTGGCGCAGATTTCCCCGGCGTTGTAATCACGGATATCCGCATGCCCAATCTGGACGGGATGGGATTGTTGAAGCGGCTGGTCGCGCTGGACAGCACTATTCCCGTCATCATGATTACCGGCCACGGCGATGTTCCCATCGCGGTCGAGGCAATGCGCCTTGGCGCGTTTGATTTCCTCGAAAAGCCCTTCAACCCGGAAAAAATGATGGCGCTGGCTGAAAAGGCGGTCAAGAAACGCAGCCTTGCGCTGGAAGCGCGCGCCTTGCGCAATGAATTGTCCGATGGCACGACAATCATGCGCCGCCTTGTTGGCGCGTCCGAGGTGATGCAGCGCTTGCGTGAGGATATTCTCGATATCGGGCAGGCGGATGGGCATGTTCTTATTGATGGCGAAACCGGAACCGGCAAGACGCTTGTGGCACATGCGCTGCACGCAGTCGGGCCACGCGCATCGCGCAAGCTGGTGTCAATCAGTTGTGCGGGCCTGTCCGATGACGTGCTGAGCGCGCGTCTGTTCGGCGTCAGTGACGAGGGTGCAGGCAAGCCCTTAGTGGAAGAGGGGCGTGGCGGCACACTCGTGCTGGAAGATGTCGAAAGCTTGTCAGAGTCGATGCAGGCGCGGCTGCTGGGTCTGATCAATGATCTTGGCACACCGCCGGAAACCCGGATTGTCGCAGTCTGCAACACCCACCGCGCCGATCAGACGATCGAGGATGCTTTGCGCCCTGATCTGTATTACCGAGTTTCCGCGCATAAAATCACCTTGCCGCCCCTGCGGATGCGCGGCGAGGATATTCTGGCACTGTTCACAACATATCTGGACCGCTTTGCTGATGAATATGGCTGTGCCGTGCCGGAATTGTCGATGCCAGAAGCCGCGCAGTTGCTACAGGCGCCGTGGCCCGGAAATGTCCGGCAGTTGGTCAATATCGCCGAGCGCGCCGTGCTGCAAAGCCGCCGCGAGGAGGGGGGGCTGATGTCTCTCATCATCGCCGACAACGAGGCCACGGGCGAGATGATGACGACCGAAGGCAAGCCGTTGAAAGACCATGTCGAGGCATTTGAGAGAATGCTGATCGACAACACCATGCGCCGGCACAAAGGCTCGATCACTTTGGTGATGGAAGAACTGCGCCTGCCGCGCCGCACGCTGAACGAAAAGATGGCGAAATACGGCTTGGTTAGATCGGACTATGTCTGAGCACAGCGCGCCGCCGTCGACCCTATACCACTTGGCGGCCCTTGAACGGATGGGCCTTTGCGCGGCTGGTTGTGTCGGTCCCCGATACATTGGCCGCAAGTACATGTCCGGTCCTGCACAGAATTGCGCGCGCTGATCGAGGTCATCCATGAGCAGTCACAGGATATTCGCGCAACCCGCTGTGAAAATGGGTTGAAAAACAGGCGCTAAGCACGCCTCATGGGGTGAAAAACAATCACAAGTGGCGGGCAAGGCAAAATCTTCATTGTGTTTGCCTGCCTTTCCCCCCTATTGTAGCGGTGTAAAGATGTGTCCTGAACCGCAGGACAGATCCGAGCGAATTTCGCTGCATGGGCAAACTGGCGCGCTGGTCGTCTCCCGCATCGCCCTCATGCAGATGGATCGGCCGAAAGGCTTTGGCGTCTGTGTTGTCAGAAATGACACGCGGGCAAGACAAGAACCGAGCCGCAGTCATGCGGCGAAACAGGAAACGCGATGACAGCTGTCGCACGCATATTGCCCGTCGCCCCGCCAAGGACAGACCTTGTGGGCGCACTTGCGGCTATAGAGCGAGCATTTCTGTCACCCGCACAGACAAGTCACGCCGCTGCATGTGTTGCGCCAACTGTCCTTGCCGAACGGCACAGGACAGGCGCGCTGCGTGCAAGCTGGCGCGCATTGGACATACATGGCTCAGAAAATGCTGATAGATGCCACCCACGCGGAGGAAACCCGCGTCGTGGTGGTCGATGGAACCAAAGTCGAGGAATTTGATTTCGAAACCGCCAGCAGGCGACAGCTTGCAGGCAATATCTACCTTGCAAAAGTAACACGGGTCGAACCCTCGTTGCAGGCTGCTTTCGTAGATTATGGCGGAAATCGCCACGGCTTCCTTGCTTTCAATGAAATTCACCCCGATTACTATCAAATTCCTGCTGCGGATCGTGCCGCCCTTCTGGAAGAAGAGCGCACGCTGGCCGCTGATAGCGATGATGACGACAACGCAGATGCGGCCGCCAAAGGCCGCAAGGGCGTGCAGCGCAGCTCTAACCGCCGCAAGTCAGAGGCGAAGCCCGCAAAGGTACAAGCCCCCGATCAGGTTGAAAAGCGCGAAGTCTCGGGCATGGATATCGTCGAGCCTGAGGGCGAAGAAGATGACCTGATCGCGGAAAATTTTGGCGTCACCACGCCAGAGGTTGGCGACGCCAAGCCGCAACCGCAACCGGACGACAGTGATACCACTGAAGAAGAGGACGTCTCGTCATCAGAGGCCGATCAGGAAGAGCCGTATCGCGCAGCCGATCATGCCACTGAAATTGATGACCAGATCGAATCTGTCTCTGATGGGGACGCCAGTGAAGAAGTGCGCCCGCGCCGCAAGCCGCGCATGCGCCGCTACAAGATTCAGGAAGTCATCAAGGTGCGCCAGATCATGCTGGTGCAGGTGGTCAAGGAAGAACGCGGCAACAAGGGCGCGGCCCTGACGACGTATCTGTCCCTTGCCGGGCGCTATTGTGTGCTGATGCCAAACACCGCGCGCGGGGGCGGGATCAGCCGCAAGATCACAAACGCGGCGGACCGCCAGAAGCTCAAGGCCATTGCAGGCGAATTTTCCGTGCCCGAAGGGGCGGGGCTGATTATTCGGACCGCAGGCGCGAACCGCACCAAGGCCGAGATCAAGCGCGACTACGAGTATCTGTTGCGCCTGTGGGAGCAGATCCGCGACCTGACACTGAAATCCATCGCGCCCACACCGATCTATGAAGAAGGCGACCTGATCAAGCGCACCATCCGCGATCTGTATAACAAGAACATCGACGAAGTTCTGGTCGAAGGCGAGGCGGGCTACCGCGTTGCCAAGGACTTCATGAAGATGATCATGCCGTCCCACGCCAAAAACGTGAAGCTGTACCAAGAACAGATGCCGCTTTTTGCGCGCTATCAGGTCGAAAGCTACCTTGCGGCCATGTTCAACCCGACTGTGCAATTGCCTTCGGGTGGTTATATCGTGATCGGCATTACCGAGGCATTGGTCGCCATCGACATCAACTCTGGCCGGGCCACACGCGAAGGCTCGATCGAAGAGACGGCGCTCAAGACCAATATGGAAGCTGCCGCCGAGATCGCGCGCCAGTTGCGTCTGCGTGATCTGGCAGGTCTGATCGTCATTGACTTCATCGACATGGAAGAGCGCAAGAATAACGCGTCGGTTGAGAAACTGCTCAAGGACAAGCTGAAGCATGACCGCGCCCGCATTCAGGTGGGCCGTATTTCAGGCTTCGGGCTGTTGGAAATGTCGCGCCAGCGTTTGCGCCCCGGTATGTTGGAAGCAACCACACAGCCTTGCCCGCATTGTCATGGAACGGGTCTGATCCGGTCTGACGACAGTATGGGCCTGACAGTGTTGCGCCAGATCGAGGAAGAGGGCACACGCGGCCGCTCGCTCGAAGTTCTGGTGCGTGCGCCTGCCGCAGTGGTGAATTTCATCATCAACTTCAAACGCGAACATCTGGCACAGATCGAGGCGCGCTACGGCATGGCGGTCCGGCTCGAGGCTGATCCGCATATGATCAGCCCCGATTTCGCAATTGATAAATTCAAGACCGCGACCCGCGTTCCGGCCCCGCAGGCCGATGTTGTCTCGATCAGCACGACACTGATGCCCGATCTGGAAGAAGAAGAGGATCTGATCGAAGAGCAGGCCATTGAGGAGCCGCAGGTTGAAGAAGCAGCCGAAGCCGATACCCAGCCGCGCAAGAAGCGGCGGCGGCGCAGGCGGCGGCGCGGTGGCGGTCAGAATGGTGACAGCGACAACGATACGCCACAAGAGGCAGCCAGCGACACGGCACAACCTGCCGATAGCCCTGAGGCCGAGGCCGAGGTTCAGCCCGTTTCTGCAAGCGCGCCGGCGCCCGAAGCCGCTGCCCTGGAGGCACCGGAAGACGCCGCGCCCGCCAAGCCCAAGCGCGCACCCCGCAGCCGGTCCAAGAAAACCGCGGCGGCCAAGTCCGAAGCACAACCAAGTGTTGAAGCTGAGGGCACCGTGGCGGATGCTGCGAGCACAGACGCAGATGCGACGGCTGCCCCAGACGCAGAGGCCGCACCCGCCAAGCCCAAGCGGACCCGACGCAAGGCTGCGCCGAAAAAGCCAGCCGCCGCTGAGGCCGAAGAGGCGAAGGCCACCCCGCCCGAAGTTGCTGAAAGCGCTGCACCACAGCCAAAGCCTGCCGCCCAAAGCGAGAACGTGCAAACTGTGCCAGACGAATCGGTCGCGCTAACGGCTGAGATATCTGCCCCGGTCGCCGATCCGGTCGCGCAAACCCCTGAGGTCACTTCGTCAGAGGGCGCACCTGCACAGCCAGACCCAGCGCCCGAACCGGAGCGCGTGAGCGATGCGCCAGCCAGTGTGCCCGCAGATACATCGGCCCCCGAGGACGCGCCCATCGAGAACTTGGCCGAGGCCGAGGAAACACCTGCTCATGAGACGGCAGAGGCAGAAGAGAAACCTGCCAAACCAGAGAAAAAGCGCAGCGGATGGTGGTCCTTGCGCGCTTGATAGAAGGGCGGGCCATCCGTGCATGGCCCGCCAACACTTCTGCGGCATAGTTTCGCACGGCACATAAACGTGACACTGGACCACGTGACGATTGGGGCTGAGCCGCGTATCTGTCATCGTACCCAAAATAAGAAGGCAGGGTGATGTTCGGGATAGATGTGTTTGACGTGGGCCTGATAGCCGCGCTGATGATTGCCTTCGGGGCAGGGGTGCTATCGTTCCTGTCGCCCTGCGTCCTGCCGATCGTGCCCCCCTATCTGGCCTATATGGGCGGCATCTCGATGCAAGAGTTGACAGAGGAAGGCAAGACTAGCCGCAGGGCCATTCTGCCCGCACTGTTTTTCTTCATGGGGCTGTCGACGGTTTTCCTGTTGCTGGGGTTCACGGCCTCGACGATGGGGCATCTGTTCTTGCGCAATGCCGAATTGTTCGGCCAGATCGCCGGTGTGGTGGTTATCGCGTTTGGTCTGCATTTTCTTGGCTTTTTCAGGCTTATGGCACGGGCGGTAGAGCGGTCCTTGCACAGCGCCAATCTGGCGACCCCGGCGCTGTTGTCGGGGTCTTTGCTGTCGCGGGATATTCGGTTTGATGCAGGTGACAGGGGGGGGTCGGCCTTTGGGGCCTATGTGCTGGGACTGGCCTTTGCCTTTGGCTGGACCCCATGTATCGGGCCGGTTCTGGGCGCAATTCTGACCATGGCCGCAACCGAAGCAACAGTGACGCGCGGAACCGCGATGCTGGGTGTCTATGCGTTGGGGCTGGGATTGCCATTCCTGCTTGCGGCGATTTTCGTGCAGCGTTCAATGGGGCTGATGTCACGGCTCAAGCGGCATATGGATGTGATCGAAAAGGTCATGGGATTGTTGCTGCTGATTGTCGGCATCGCATTGGTGACAGGGGCGTTTTCCGCGTTTTCCTGGTGGCTTCTGGAAACCTTTCCGGCGATGCAGCGACTGGGATAAACCCGCAATCCGACGGGCTGGCCGCCGATGTCGGATTGAGTATTTGAAGCAAGAAAATGATGTATCACTGCAAGCCAAGATCCGCCAGCGCGGCATCCAGTTCCGGGGGCAGTTCATCATCGCCCACGCGCGCTTTCGGCAGGTCGGGTGGCGCGTCTTCCGATTTGAGATAGCGCCAGCCCTGGAAGGGGCGTTTTGTGGCCCCAGCGGTCCGGATCACATCGGGATCCAGAACGATGCCGCAGCGCAAGATCCCATCCGCACCCATGACCTCATCCAGGCGCAGGATACGCTGGCGCGCAAGGACCACACCCTTGAACACCCAATAAAGCGAGCCGCCAGACAAGATTTCTGTCGCGCGTTTGGGGCGCATGCGCGTGACGTGGCGCGGCAGTCCGTCAGTGCCTTTTGCACGGGGTGAGTGTTGCCACGCGATCAGGTCTTCGACCTGTTCTGCACCGACGCAGAGTTTGATCAGATGGATGCATTTGCTCATACGCCTCTTCTAGCGCGCATGACACTGGCGGCAAGGGGGGTAAATGCGTTGACCCGCGCGCAGCAGGTGCTTATCTTGTGGGTCTGCCCTTTCCATGCCCCAAAGGATGCCGCGCATGACCCGTTTTGCTGCCCCGATCGCTGAACAGATATGGGACATGAAATACCGGCTGAAAGACGCCGCAGGCGTGGCGCTGGATGAGAGTGTCGAGGATACCTGGCGCAGGGTGGCCCGCGCCTTGGCATCGGTCGAGGATGACCCCGCATTGTGGGAAGAGCGGTTTTATGCGGTGCTTGAGGGGTTCAAGTTCCTGCCCGCAGGGCGGATCACCGCAGGTGCAGGCACGGGCCGGTCGGTGACCCTGTTCAACTGTTTCGTCATGGGCACTATCCCCGACAGCATGGGCGGCATCTTCGAGATGTTGAAGGAAGCGGCATTGACCATGCAGCAGGGCGGTGGGATCGGGTATGATTTCAGCACTGTCCGGCCCAAGGGCGCCCCTGTCAAAGGTGTATCCGCCGATGCTTCGGGGCCGCTGTCTTTCATGGATGTCTGGGACGCGATGTGCCGCACGATCATGTCGGCAGGCTCGCGCCGGGGTGCGATGATGGCGACGATGCGGTGCGATCACCCGGATGTCGAGGATTTCATCTCCGCCAAGCAGGATGCCGCGCGTTTGCGGATGTTCAATTTGTCAGTCTTGGTGACAGATGACTTTATGGAAGCTGTGAAAGAGGATGGTTCTTGGGATCTGGTTTTTGAGGGGCGCGTTTATCGCACTGTTCAGGCCCGCGACCTGTGGAACCGGATCATGCGCGCGACCTATGATTTTGCCGAACCGGGGGTGATTTTCATCGACCGGATCAATGCCGCCAATAACCTGAATTATTGCGAAACAATCGCTGCAACCAATCCCTGTGGCGAGCAACCCTTGCCACCTTACGGCGCGTGTCTGCTGGGATCGGTCAATCTGGCGCGGCTGATAACAAACCCCTTCACGGCGGATGCTGCGCTGGACGCTGGCGCGCTGGATGGTCTGGTGCGCGTGGCCGTGCGGATGATGGACAATGTCGTTGATGCCAGCCGCTTTCCGCTGGATGCACAGGCGCAAGAGGCGCGCGCAAAGCGCCGCATCGGGCTGGGGGTGACCGGGCTGGCCGATGCGCTTCTGATGGTGGGGTTGCGCTATGGATCAGAGGCCGCTGTGGCGCAACTGGATACATGGATGCACGCCATTGCACGCGCCGCCTATCTGGCCAGTGTCGATCTGGCGCGCGAAAAGGGCGCTTTTCCGTTGTTCGAGGCCGATGCCTTTCTGAAGTCTGGCAATATGCGCGCGATGGATGAGGATGTGCGCGCGGCCATACGCACCCACGGTATTCGCAACGCGCTGCTGACCTCAATTGCGCCCACGGGGACAATCAGCCTGTATGCAGGCAATGTCAGCTCCGGGATAGAGCCGGTATTCGCATATGAATACACGCGCAAGGTCTTGCAAAAGGACGGATCGCGCACCGAAGAAAAGGTCGAGGATTATGCTGTGCGCCTGTGGCGCGAGACGCAAGGCGACGCGCCCTTGCCGGAATATTTCGTGAATGCGCAGACATTGGCCCCGATCGACCATGTGCGTATGCAGGCGGCGGCCCAGAAATGGGTGGACAGCTCCATCTCCAAGACGATCAACTGTCCTGAAGATATCAGTTTCGATGCCTTTAAGGACATTTACATGGCCGCGTGGGATATGGGCTGCAAGGGCTGTACAACCTACCGCCCCAATGAGGTGACAGGGTCGGTCCTGTCTGTCTCAGAGGCAAGTGAGGCGGCACCCATGGCGGATAAAGGGGCGGATGTTGTCTATCTCTCGACCCCCTTTGATCGCCCTGAGGCTTTGGAAGGGCATACCTATAAGTTGAAATGGCCGGGATCAGAACACGCGATCTATGTTACGATCAATGACACAATCATCAACGGCCATCGCCGCCCGTTCGAGATTTTCATCAACTCCAAGAACATGGAGCATTTTGCCTGGACTGTGGCCCTGACGCGCATGATTTCGGCTGTGTTCCGGCGTGGCGGTGATGTGTCTTTCGTGGTGGAAGAACTGAAAGCCGTTTTCGATCCGCGCGGCGGCGCTTGGGTCGAGGGGCGCTACATCCCGTCTATTCTGGCTGCCATCGGCGGCGTGATCGAACAGCATCTGATCCGCATTGGCTTCATTGCGGGCGAGGGGCTGGGCCTGAAGGCCGATCCAGAGGCCGCCAAGCTGGTAGCAGGCGAAGCCCCGCGCGGGCGGGCCTGCCCCGCTTGTGGAGCGTATGAACTGGCAATGATTGAGGGCTGTATGACCTGCCGCGCATGCGGGCATTCGAAATGTGGCTGAACTGGGGTAACGGTG
>Ga0207421_10000311_pt1 | contig 61365 bp, 43 predicted proteins | sample SodLakKL_010_SED_4_FD_187542 | JGI IMG/M metagenome (GOLD analysis project Ga0207421, IMG submission 187542) | Alkaline sediment microbial communities from Lake Tanatar, Kulunda Steppe, Russia - 8KL_010_SED (SPAdes) (version 2) | ecosystem: Environmental > Aquatic > Non-marine Saline and...
TTATGTCGTCACATGTAATGTCATGACCGTATGTAATCATGCGCCTGTGTGTCCGGGCGCCGACCCGGTCATGTTCATTTCATCTGTTTAAAATTTTTGGATTTATATCGTCACATGAACCGAAGGTCACCAAGTGAAATGCCATGACTGTCATGACAGTTTCAATCACACGTTTGTGCAGCAGAGCCTATGCCCCGTCATGAGTTTTTCATAATACACTGTTCGTCAGATCTTAGATGTCGTCGTGATATTTCATGTCTGAAGTTATTCTGACGCACAATGGTTGTCCGCATAATAGGATATTCGCAGGAATACATAAAGCGGACGTGTCATATTTTTTCGGGCCGGGTCACCAGCAGCACAAGCCGGTCCTGATGGTCTGACAGGGCAAACAGGTGGGCATCATCGCCCATCTTCAGATTTAGTTTACGATAGAGCTGATCAACAGTGTGCGGAAAACCACGCTGATGAATATGCACCCTCTCATAGCCCTGTTGTTTCAGCCGGGTTTTGACTTTGCGCGGTTTGAATTCCAGTATTTCTTCGATTTTGTACACCTTTCCGGGAAAGTCTGACGCCAGATGACTGCCGGTCAGGTAACCGGCATCGCGATGCAGCCTGCCGAGTCCGAACTGCACGGCAACCTGATCGATGAGTTTCATTTTATGCAGTGCAGGATCGGGATCGTAAAGCCACTCATCCGGCGGCATGATATCGGCGGCAGCCCGGTCGGCCTTGTCTGCGGGGCCGGTCACCCGGAATTTCTCATAACCCCGGCTGTCCAGCAGTACCACCTCCGGAACAGGACGGCTTAGTTCATGTTGATCATCCGGTTGCTCAGACTGATCCTGATGCAGGCCCTGATGCTTTCCCTTCCGGACGCCATGATGCCCGATGCCCTCAACAAGCAACTCCTTGACCTCCCCTTCGACTGAAACGGCAACAATCGTCCGGCATCCCTCAAACTCACGCCCGGCAAGGTTAGCATCCATCATCGGCGACAGTTTCACCAGATACCTGCTTCCCGCTGAGCGGATGAGATCCAGATGCTGCAATACAGGCGGTTCGCTGTCATCCGGCGTAACGACACGCCTGCCCCGGCTGCGACGCGACGGATCGATATAAACGATATCACAAAATGGTTCCCCGGGTTTTTCCCCGGACCTGGATGCCAGCCAGGACACAGCATCGTCATTCATGTGGAAAATCTTTCCTTCAAGTCCCAGCAACCGGTGATTGTGAGCGGCAATTTCAGCCAGTTCTGTATTCTTTTCACAATAGTACACCCCGGTACCTGCCCGTGCCCACGCAGCGCTATCGATCCCGAGTCCGCCGGTCAGATCAGCTGCTGAAGATGCGGACCAGCGCCTGGCACGATATGTTGCTGCGGCAAATCCGGACGACTGCTCCAGGGGTTCCCGAAGATAGATCATTCCCGGAGTGTGCAGATCGAGCAGCTTGCGTTCGGCGCGCGGATAGCAGTGCAGCTGTTCGGCAATCTCCCGGACCGGCCACTCCTTTTTCCCGGAGTAGTTCAGCGCAAACGCAGCTGGTGACCAGTCGCGGTGCTGCTCAAGAATATCTGTCCAGCCGGTAGTGTGTATTAAAAGCATCAGTCAGGAAGCCACCTTTTTTGTTATCCACCATTCCCTAAACGGAAACAGAAAAGTAGCCCTTTCCGCCATCATGCCCAAGTTCTGCTCGAAAATTCACCTGGCCGCCCTCATGCTCTGTAAAGCCCAACCCTATGATTTTTCAGCCCTTGCAATAAAATCATTAGATATTGGCTTATAATTTTTGTATTCTTCAATTTCTGTGTGGTTTATGAAAAAACGGACCAGAACGTTCGCTTTCCGGGATAGCATCACACTGACACATATGCCTCCCCGGTTGGTTTATTCAGAACATCTGTTTGGATACTATTACTTATGACACTTGTACATTCGTTTCACATCCCGGTAATGGGGACGGGACACTCCATTGACACCCCCATTCGAGTAGCTCCTTTTGGTATTGATTCTGTCATTTCCGTTGTGGATGACCTGCTGGTTGAGAAAATCCGCAAATATTATGCTGCCCAATACGATTTGCCTTACGAAAACATTCCCCGGAATGCGGATGACGGACGGGCCAGAAGAATCACCGCCTATCTTGATACCGTTGAGGATGTCGTAAAAAAGAAATTTTACGAGATCCGCAACCAGCCCTTCTTCTCCGAGAACGACAAGGCAAAATTCTTTGAAATGCTTCCCGATGCATCAACGCTGAAATCAGGCTGGGAACAGCTCAAAAGCATGGCCCCTTCTTTTGAACGGGAGAAAATGGAGGAAAAACTCACTGCCATGATGAAACCCGGCGCTATTGATGTCAACATCATGGCCAAGGTCGACCGGCTGCTGAACGACGACAGCGGCACCCCGATGAGCAGTGAATTCAGTGACGCAAATGCCGCATTCCGCGGATTCGCAAAAAGCAAACTCCGTTCTTCTGTCGTACTCTCAGCGGGCTTCAACCCCCGCCTGTACAACTACATGTCAGAATTCCGCGACTTCTACCGCGATGCGTCCGGTGATCTGAAGAAGAAGATCATTCTTAAAGTCAGCGATTTCCGCTCGGCCCTGATCCAGGGGAAATTCCTGGCTAAAAAAGGTCTGGAGATTGCCGAATTCCGCATTGAATCCGGACTGAATTGCGGCGGACACGCTTTCGCATCAGACGGACAGCTTCTGCCCGTGATACTGGATGAGTTTCGTGAAAAAAAGGAGCAGCTCAGCCGCACCTTCCAGCCCCTTATTACCTCCTTTTATGAAAGTATGGGCTGGGATTATCCCGAATCAGCTTACACAGAGGAGCCGCTCATAACCGTTCAGGGCGGCATCGGCACAAGCGGTGAAAACCTCAGGCTGCTCGAAGAATACGAAATGGACAAAACCGGCTGGGGAACACCATTTCTGCTTGTGCCGGAAGCGACACCGGTAGACGAACCCACCCGGGAATTGCTCCGGAATGCCGGTGAAGATGATCTGTATCTCAGCGGAGTTTCGCCGCTTGGGGTCCCCTTCAACAATGTCAGAAATACCGGTTCGGAAAACTGGACAGCCCGGCGCTCAAAAACCGAAAAGCCGGGTTCCCCTTGCCCGAAAGGGTTTCTACAGTTCAACACCGAGTTCACCAACAACCCGATCTGCACCGCATCAAGTCAGTACCAGATTCTCAAGATCGATGAGATCAATCGTTCGGAGCTGGATGAAACCGCCAAGCAAAAACGCAAGGCGGAAGTCCTCGAGAAAACATGTCTCTGTGACCATCTTGGCAACGGTGCACTGATCGCACTCGGGATTCAGGGAGAAAGCCGCTCGCCCCAGGCCGTCTGCCCCGGCCCCAACCTGGCCTGGTTTAACGGTATCTACTCTCTCCGTGAAATGATTGACCATATTTACGGGCGGGAAAAATCTCTGGTTCCGCGGGAACGTCCGCACATGTTTGCCAAAGAGATGGCCATGTACGTGGATTACCTTTCCCGCCAGCTGGAACTGGCTGATACATCGGACGAAAAAGAGATGAAGCGCATTAACAAGCTTTTCAAAAATCTTCGGAGCAGTATCGACTACTGTGAGGAGATAGCCGGTGGCAAAGCATACGTAGATGAAAATCTGGCTTCACTGCGGGATGCCGTCAGTGTACAGCGCGCCCGGCTTGAGGAGCTTTCTCCCGAAATGGTGGCAAACTGATCAGAAACCCCATGGCGGAGGCGGCGCCTCGACCGGTGTGGTGAGATCAAAATCCACCCGGAACGTCCACTCGTTGCCTCTCATGGTGCCATAGGTAAATCGCTCGTGGGGATGAATCTCAACCCGCCAGCCCATGAACTTGCCGACTTCCTCGGTCCTGGGAGGATATATAAAGCGCTGCCAGTTCCCTTCACCTTCAACGGCATCACCGCCATACCAGGTTTCTTCCTCTTCGGAGCCATCCTCATGGCGATGGTCATGACGCAGCTCCAGTTCGTCATCCCCGTGATTGAAAAACACCCATGTCCGCGAACGGTCCCATTCCCCGGTTGCGGTTTCAATATGAAAAGGCAGCCGGGTTTCAAAATCGGTGCAGCTCCGGAAGTGCACGATGATGGTCTCACTGCCATCAAGCAAATCAACACCTTCGGCAGCTTCGGCGAGTTCCCCTTCAAAAGCGAGCCCGCAGTGTTCATGCAGTTTTGACCAGAAAATCTCTTCGGATGTGGGTTCACCCATGCTTTCAAGCATTTCCTGCTCTTCCTGCGTCATATCTTCTGGGACGTCGGCGGACGCATCCTCATTATCCGGCTGCTCTTCGCCGCATCCGGCAAGCATCACAAATACAAGCATCAAGACAGTCAGGACAGAAGCATTCAGGTTAAACATTGCAGATGATTGCATATCAGTCTCCTATCATATAGTCACCGGTAAGATGAAAAGGCAGTCGGGTTTTATCTTTAAAAGCGGGATGATCAATTTTGACATCGCCGTCTCCGCGGATGTCATACTCCAGCTTTCTGTTTCCCCTGAGCATATCTATCACCGTGCTCCCCAGATCACCAAGTCCGAAGCTGAAACGAACAGGCACTTCGGCATTTTCACCGGATTCAAAGGAGATATCACCGACATTGATGTCGGCTAGTTCCGTTCCGCTTACCGTTGCTCCAAGATTCAGATCTGAAAGTGTCATTCCAAGCGGGTTCGGATTGGACACATCCAGATAAAGTGACACATCTACTCCGGAAAATGAAAAATCGTGCACTTCAAAACGCGAAAAGGCGACTTCCGGCATTCTGAGCACGGGAAGATCTCCTTCCACCCTCACGGGGATTTTTGCATTTCCATATACCGGGATATCCACACTGACTTCCGTGTCCAGTGCATAGGAAAAACTGTCGGACCGCACCACCGATGAAACCGACTCATAAAGGTCCTTGTAGGAAAGTGTCAGGGGAAGCGATACTGTTGCTTTGGAACGCGACTCCACCTCCAGCTTTTCCGTGTGTGTTCCTGACAGAAAATCGCTGTCATTAATGGCAAGAGAGTAGATGTACTCTTCAAGCTTCACCCCTACCCTGTTGGGATTGTCAACTTCAAAATGAAACATCAGATCGATGCTTTCAAGGGATATGCCCTCGACACTCACATCCTTGTAGGACACATCCGGAGACTCGTATCCGGCTAATCCCCTGATGGTGCTGCAGCCTGAAACGGTCAGCAAGACCACCAGCAACAGTATCCCCGCACGGTTCATATTCACACTCCATTGTCGTATTGTCGTCAAATACCAATCCGGCTGAACCGGATGGCTGAAATTGTTACAGGTTCAATAAAATACGACATTCAGCCTAAATAAACAGACAAGCAGCAATACGCAGGTGGATCACCGCCATAATAAGCCGGGAATGTTATTATCTGCCGCTACAAATTGCACATGCCGCCGGGGCAGCATCCGCCTCCGGTATCAGGCGGCAGGTCATTTCCACCGCTGCTTCCCTGAGTCAGGGCTATCCCTCCAAAAACCTGCGAGAAACTCCGGGATCCGCAGTCTTCACATATGAGAGATCCTGCCATTTCTGCTTTGTTATCCATGGATGACCGGAACTCTGTAACTTTTCCGCAATCTTTGCATTTGTACTCGTAAAGTGGCATGACTGTAATACGGTTAATAGTTTAGTAGTGTCCGGTTTGCTGTGGCAGCTGCCTCAGGGCTTTTTGACCTCCAGCTGAACAGGCGCACCGGTATTTACATATATACTTATTTATATAATAACAAATAATTTCTGCCCCGTCAACCTGAATAACTGTTGCCCGTGTGCCGGTTTATGAAATTTGAAAAACTTTTCCCGGTTTTACAGGCCAGACAGGAGTCTAACGCATTTTCAGCGCGCGGCAAATTTGCCGGGTTGCCTGACGGATGCGATGGGTGTTTTCGACCAGGCTCATGCGAACATATCCTTCGCCGGCACTGCCGAATCCGGTTCCGGGCGTGACCAGCACCTCGGCCTCATCAAGAAGCCATTCGGCAAACCGGTACGATCCGGCTTCACGGAATGGTTCAGGCACAGGTGCCCAGACAAACATGGCCCCTCTTTTCCGTGGAATGTGCCACTCACCCCGGGATAATCCATCGACAAGGGTGTCACGACGGGCCTCGTATTTTTGAGCGAGTTCCCTTACTTCGTCCTGATCTTTTCTGAGCGATACAATCGCGGCAACCTGTATAGGTGTGAACATTCCGTAGTCAAAAAACGCCTTGATCCGGCTGAGCAGGGCAATAATCTCCGGATTCCCGAGGCAAAATCCGCATCTCCATCCGGCCATATTGTACGATTTGCTCATAGTGAAGAACTCCACCGCTACATCCCTGGCTCCCTCAACCTGCATGACACTCGGCGCCTGATAGTCACCGAATGTGATATCCTTGTAGGCAAAGTCGTGGATCAGAATAACCGAATGCTCACGACACCAGCTGACCATATCTTCGAAAAAAGAAAGATCAACCGTGGTTCCGGTGGGATTGTGGGGATAGTTGAGATACAGAACCTTCGGTGTTTCGGGAAGCGCCTCGATTGAGGCGATAAGCTCTGCCGCATCATCGGTAACCGGAATGTTCCGTACCTCGGCTCCGGCGATGACGGCACTCCACATGTGTACCGGAAAATAGGGCTCCGGTACGGCGCAGGTCTCGCCGGGTCCAAGCAGGGCAAGTGAAAGATGGGACAATCCTTCCTTGCTGCCGATCGTCGATATAATCTCCGACTCCGGATCGAGCGTTACGCCATACACATTTTTGTAATGATCAGCCACGGCATCCAGCAAATGAGGAATGCCTGTTGCGCGTGAGTATCGGTGAACCTTGGTATCATCCAGAACCTCCCTGATCTTTTCCACAGCATCGCGCGATGCCGGCATATCGGGATTTCCCATTCCGAAATCGATGATATCGATCCCCCGGGAGCGGCGGTGCTGTTTCTCGGCATTAAGCCGTCCGAACACATATTCGGGCAGCTGCTGCATGCGCGAGGCCGGTTTGATAAATTGCTTTTGCTGTTGAGCACTCATGGTTTGATCATTTTGTAGATGTCGGTGTGTACAGATAACTGAATCGTATCCGGCAGGATGCTGGTATAATAACCCAGTTATCGCAAAGAATCTTCCAGGGCCAGGGATGCATCGCTTTTTTCATCCCGGTATTTGATTATCAAAGCGCAGTTCATCTGGAATCCTGCCTGGCTCGCCCATGAGAACCGCCCGGAAACCGGACGTGTTCCGGAGACAACCACTGCCCGTTCCGGGACAGGTTCACCCCGGTCCAGCTGCCGCTCGTTAACACAATCAAAAACCGGCACACCCTGCGAAAGCACCACACCCGGGGCAATAACGGCATTTTGCAGCACCTGCACCCCTTCCACCAGTATCGCTCCGGCACCGATAAAAGCACCGTCCTCGACAATAACGGGCGACTGATTTACCGGTTCCAGCACGCCTCCTATCTGTACACCTGCCGATAAGTGGACACTCCTGCCAATCTGTGCGCATGATCCGACCAGCACATGCGAATCGATCATGGTTCCTTCATCTACATATGCTCCGATATTGATGTACGATGGCGGCATGACAATCACTCCGGGCGCCACATAGGATCCGGTCCGTACAGCGCTTCCGCCCGGCACAACCCGGACCTTCCGCTCAACCGTAAATTTCTGCGGCCTAAGATTGTGCTTGTCTACAAATTCATCCATTTCGGTCAATTCACCGGCACGAAACGCATCCAGAATTGCCTGTTTCACTTCCGGATTGGCCTTCCATTCACCGTTTTCCTTCCGGGCACTCCGGACTCCCCCGGCCTGCAATCCTTCCAGAACCTGCTTCCAGTCACTCATTTCTAAAATCCTTCTTTATAATTATTTCGATTTTCATTTTTTGCTATTTATGCTATTTATGCTGCCGTACCTGCCGGTTTATGATAGCCATTTCCGTTTTGCGATCATAAACTGGCGTCAACTGCTTTACCGGACTTCCGCCGGTTTTCTGCTTCTTTCTGCATGCCAGTCAGTTACCTGGTCTGAAACTGACCTCAGATATTCAAGACGAACCATATCGTCTCTGTGCAGTGGCAGCTTTACCTCATCCGTGCGGATACGCTCCCCTGCACAAAGCAGCGCCTTGGCCGGTACCGGGTTTGACGCAACAAAAAGTGCTTTTGAAGCCTCCTGCCAGAAAGAACGCTCAATTTCGGACAGCTGATTCTCCAGTGCCAGCTCACAAAACAGCCGGGTCGCTTCCGGCCAGACATTGCCGGCCACGGAAACTACACCCGCAGCGCCGTGCGGTGCAAATTCGGGCAGCATGGCATCATCGCCGCTGTAAACCAGTGCATCTCCGGCTGCCGAGCGGTACCGGCGGAACTCCTCCACGGACCCGCTTGCCTCCTTGATCGCCCAGAAATTGCGGTGATTTCTAAGCCTTTCAACAGTTTCAAGATGAAGAGAAGTGCCGGTCCTGCCGGGAACATTATACAGCATGACTGGCCGGCTGACGAAATCCATCAGTGTTGTAAACCAGTTATACTGTCCTTCCGGACCCGGTTTCGCATAGATAGGTGTCACCATCAGATAGGCATCCACCGCTTTGGTTTCGAGGTAACAGAGCCATGAAATAATATCCGGAAGATGATGGCCTCCGACACCTGCCATAACAGGAACATCCAGGTTCAGCGACGTTGTGAAATCGATGATCAGTTTTCTTTCAGATTCACCGAGATTAAGCGCCTCACCGGTGCTTCCAAGAATCAGTACACCGTTGCCGGCATTTTCCTGTTCCCGGAGCAGCGATTCAAGACTACTCAGGTCCGGCTGGCCGGATGCGGTCAAAGGGGTTACAAGGGCCGTCCACAGGGGGTTTTGAAGGTCAGTTTGTGCTGTCATAATATGATTTGTTGTTTTGGAAGTGACAGATTATCAGTTTCGGGACTGGATATGACGCAGGACAAATTGCTGGATGTCATAAAGTCCGGGTTCAAGCCTGTTTTGATCTGACAGCAGGCGGGATGCTGTCCACAAGGCTCCGGATGCGAATATCTGCCGGTCTTTGGCCATGTGGTGGATACTGATTTTTTCAAAAGGTGTATCCAGCGTAAGTGTATGCTGCCCGACTACATCGCCTGTTCGCTCCGATGTGATGGTGGCAGGCTGATCCAGCCAGCGCTTCCAGGCAAGGGCCGTTCCGCTCGGGGCATCCTTTTTTTGCGCATGATGGATGTCAAGAATCGAAAAGCGGTGTTCGTCGTACATGGTTGCCGCCATTCCCATGATCTGGATCATCTCGTGGATGAGATTCATTCCCAGGCTGAAGTTGCTGGCATGAATCCACACCAGCCCGGCACCGGCGATGCGCCTGGAGAAATCCTCGCGTCCATCCGGCCAGTCAAATCCGGTTGATCCCGAAACAACAGGTTTTCCGGATGCGATCAATTCCGGGATATATTCGGCAAAGGCATCTCCCGGAAGGAAACTGATAATGACATCGTGTTCAGCGAGCAAGTTGCGTTCGGGCGGACGGGATCGGTTAAAAACGGTAACGGAAATGCCGGACTGTCCGTCGGCCAGATCATTGACCCGGCTTCCGGTTTTTCCGTTTCCAAGCAGTGCAATATTCATCAGGGTGATACTTTAGAGAAACCAGTGCCGCTGTAAAGGCAGCAAACAGGTTTCCGGTTCAGGTTTGTAACATGCACCTGAAAAGCATCACGACGGAATCATTCGCCGGGGCAGGATTAAGGAAGGCAGAAGGCGAATTACTGTGTCATGCACTGTTCATCACTCCTAAAGCACTCCACGACCTGCTCGCAAATGAGTCAGCGTGACAGTCCCAGGGATTCAACCACTGGACCCAACTTTTCAAATCACCGGCGGACTTGAAAAGCTTCGGCAACAACGCCCCCTGGCCATCGGTCACTGGCAGCTCCCGCAACGGGAGTCCGGCACCTCGCGATGGTTGCCTGACGGTTGCACCTCTTCAGGTAACAATATTTAAGGAACAATAAAAAAGTGAGAGGGCGTCATTGTCACACTGCCTGTACGGATGGGCTTGTGCAGGTGTGATCAAACCCGAATGAGAAAGGGCCAGAAGCACTCCACAAGCTGTTTCGCACTGAAACAGTGTGACAGGAACCGGGATTCAGCCCGAAAACCCAACAAACCGGAAAGCCGTTTTCCCGGATTGCTTCGGCAAGTCATCCCCTCACCGTCGGTCGCAGGTTATGTCCGTTTCCGGACCGGCACCTTGCGACGGCTGCCTGATGCTTGCACCTCTTCAATCAAGTCTCAATTATAATGATCCCATTATTAAAATCAAAATAAAAAATGAGCTACGTTGAGAACCCCTCCAAATCCTTGCCCATGGTCAGCTCGTCCACATAACGGCCGTCAATGCGCATGGATTTCGGATGATGCCCCTCGATGCGGTATCCCATCTTTTTATACAGGGCAACCGCAGCTTTGTTTTCCTCGATCACGGTCAGACAGATACGGTTGATTCCGTGCTTTCTGCACCAGGTTTCCAGCTCACTCATTAAACGGGTTCCCACCCCCCTTCCTGCGAACTGCTGAAGAATTCCGATTACTATGTAGACTCGATGACGTACCTTTTGCCAAGGCATCCGCCGCACTTCCAGATAGCCGGCCATTCTCATTTCACCGTCATGACCGATGCCTTCAGCGGCAAATACCGTCCCGTTTTCAGGTGGCTTCATGGACGTTAATTTTTTTTCCCACTCCCGGACATCTGCCGGACGTTCGCCCGGTTCATACAGCAAATACTTTGTCTCCCGGTCAAGCTGCAGCATCAGCTTAACCAGTGCTTCGGCGTCATCGCCGGTTATTTCCCTGATTTCTATCATTATTCCCCGTAATTTTGTTATTCTTGATGCTCCGGCTCCTTCACAGCCGGGGTAATGCCATTATATTACCGCCGGTATCCTTTTTCAAGCAGCTTTTGATTCATGATGCAATATTCCCGAAACGCACTGCTGATGCTCTCCCTCGCATCGGCTGCAGTTTATGTCTCACTGACACTGATCATCGTGCACTATGCACATGACGATGGTATTGCGTCACTGTTCGACCATGGATTCCCGCTGGCCGGGCAGCTTGTTTCGGGATTTTTGTTCGGCATACTGGCTGCCGGATTCGTGGCATTCGTCATGTTCCGCACCCCAGTTTCGAGAATTCTGCGTGACTATACCATCGTTGACATGCTTTCGGGCATGAAGTTCCGCCGGTTTGACCGCGCCCAGGTCTCCTTTTTTGCGGGCGTCGGCGAGGAGCTTTTGTTCCGCGGTGCGCTTCAGCCGGTTATCGGGCTCTGGCTGACCTCCCTGCTGTTTGTCGCACTCCACGGATATTTCAAGTTCACTTCGATACTGCATGTGCTTTTCGGAGTGATGATGTTCGGGCTGAGTGTCGGCCTTGGTTTGCTGTTTGAATGGGCGGGACTGATTGCCGCAATGACCGCTCACGCTGTATATGACTACATCATGCTCATCATCGGGGAAAAGTATGAGTTCGGTGGGAAGGAACAATCCGGGACATACGAACAGTCTGATTCACCTGAAAATTTCGAGTCACCTGGTCAGTCTGAATCAACCGGTCATTCTCAGAAACCGGATTGACCGGAATTGCGGGTCAGCAGGTACCACATGATCATTCATCCCGTTCCCTTTCGCCGGAACCGGGGGCAAAATCCGGCGGAATCTTCTCATGATAACCGGTTGCCATTTGCCAGGCCCGTGCCAGTGAAAGCACGGTTCCTTCATCATAAAGATGGCCGTTGAATGTAATGCTGACGGGAAGTCCTGATTCCACATCAAATCCGGTCGGAACGGAAACCGACGGATGTCCGGTCAGATTGGTAACCTGCAGATTCCCCCCCACAAATGAAGGCGATACATAGACATCGACATCACTGATGGCCTCGTCCATCTGCTTCATCAAAAGCGTGCGGATCCTGTTTGCCTGAATATATTCCACGGCGGGCACAAAACGGGCAGCCCGGAACACATTTGGCCAGGCATCTCTCACCTGCCGCACCATCATGGTGTCTTTACCGCTTCGGGTCACCTCATCGAAAGCAGCGGCTGCCTCTACGTTCAGGATAATGCGCATTGGCGCTGCAGTAATTTCCGGTAATGAAACCGGCACCAGTTCCGCCCCCAGATCCCTGAGTTTTTCAAGCACTCGTTTGTCGAATTCATGATAGCCGTGTTCGGATTCAAATGCATCAGCGATGTATCCGATGCGTTTGTTCTCAAAATCAAACTCAGGGTCGTAATTAAACGGGATATCCCGTACCGACGGATCTTTTTCGTACCCGCTTCCGGTGGCATCGCCGCCATCGCCGGAGGCATCCGTTCTGTTCGCCGGACCATAAATGGCGTCAAAAACAATAGCGGCATCGTGAGCCGAGCGGGTAACCGGACCGATTTTGTCCATACTCCAGCTCAGAGCCATGACCCCCTGGCGGCTGACTCTTCCGAATGTGGGGCGGAACCCGGTCACTCCGTTTCTTGTGGCCGGCGAAATGATAGAGCCCAGGGTTTCGGAACCGATCGAAAATGGAATGAGTCCCGCGGCCACGGCGGATGCCGAACCGGCGCTTGATCCGCTGCTGCCGTACTGCGTATTCCAGGGAGTCCGGGTCATTCCACCGAACCAGACATCGCCCCAGGCAAGTTCGCCCAGTGACAACTTGGCGACATGTACTGCTCCGGCTGCTTCCAGCTTGCTGATGACCGCAGCCGTGTAATCGGGCTCCCGCCCGGCATATATCTTCGAGCCCCAGGATGCAGGATACCCTTTCAAGTCCAGCAGGTCTTTTGTTCCGTACGGGATGCCGTGAAGTAAACCGCGGTAATTGCCTTCAGCAATCTCCCGGTCAGCCCGGCGTGCCTGCGCAAGCGCAAGCGAATCCGTCAGTGTAACCACGGTTTTGAGTTCATCATCGTACCGGCGGATGCGCTCAAGGAACATGCGGGTAAGTTCTTCGGAAGTCACAGCTCCGCTTTGAATGAGCACAGCCAGTTTTTCAACCGGATAAAACGCCAGTTCTTCGGGTTCATCAGGCAATTCAACCTGCTCATCAAGCATCCAGTCGATGGAATGCTGCTCTTCTTCGGACTGATGCCACGGAAGCATCGGATCGAAGTGCATGGCTGGCATCACATCATTTCCGATATCATAGCCTCTGAGTTCTTCATAGTATCCAAGCTGTGTGATCACGTCTTTCATCATGGAGTCACGATGGGCATCACTGAATGACAATCCGTACAGCTTTTCCGCTTCCCTGATACTTTCTGCTGTAAACGACGGCAGTGTATCCTGCATATTCCGGTACCGTGCTGATTCACTCACGGAATCATAACCGCCTCCGATGGAGGTAATACCGGCCAGAGGCCCCCGGTCCGCAATTCCGATGAACATCAGCGATGCGGCCATGACTCCGGCGAAAAAAAAGGAAGCTGCGGTTTTCCAGTGTCTGATAAGGTGTGTCATATATCGAATTTCGGAGTGATGCTTCAGGCGGGAAGCCGGACCGGAATGACCCCCTCTAAACATCCCGCCCGGTTTTATCCTTCTGCCCTGAGAACTTCAAGCGGTTTGCTTTGCAATATACCACGGAAATTCAAAAATCCGACAATGAGTGTCAGAGCGATCACAACCACTGAAGCAGCCAGCAGTGCCCACAGGTCAGGCACAAAAATCAGATCGAAATACAGCAGCGCAAGCAGCCATCCGGCAATCAAGGCCAGCAGAAGGCCGGTCAGGCAGGACAAGGCCCCAAGCCAGAGATATTCCACAAACTGAATCCCGAGAATCTGCCTGCGGGTAGCTCCGATAGTGCGAAGCAGAACGGATTCTTTCAGACGCTGAAACCGGCTTATGGCGATGGCACTTGCAAGCACGATCAGACCGGTCAGAATACTGAAGAGAGCCATAAACTGAACAGCCATGGCAACCTTGTCCAGAAATGTCTCGACACTTTGCAGCACGAGTCCGACATCAATGGCCGACACATTAGGATGGGATTGAACAACAGCCTGCTGGATTCGTGCCCCGGTCTGCTCATCCGGCGTCCTCAGGGTCAGTGCATGGAACTGAGGCGCCGATTCCAGCACACCGGCCGGAAAAAGCACAAAGAAATTGGGCTGGGGGCGCTGAAAATCGACTTCGCGTATCGAGGCCACGCGGGTGTCCACGGGCACGCCCTGTATATCAAATGTAAGTGTATCACCAAGCCCGGCAGCGAGATCATCCGCCAGCCGGTAATCCAGTGAAACCGGAACCGGTTTCCCCGAGCCGATGCCTTCCGACTGTCCGATCCATTCTCCCTCACGGATGGTTTCCGCCTCGTTCAACTCCTCACGGTAGGTAACCCGGTATTCTCTGGTCAGCGCCCAGGAGCTTGCCGTACTTGTGGTATCATCCCTGATCTCGCGGACCGGACGATGATTCCGGTGTGTTAGCCGCATGGAGACAATCGGGACCGTTTCAAGCACCCGTGCGCCTTCATCGCGGCTGATATCCGTGACATCGTCCAGCTGGTCTGACTGGATATCATAAAACACAAGGTTGGACTGGTCCTCACCGGTCCGGAAGTCAATGCGCTGCAGTATCATTTCCTGTGACAAATACATCGAGCCGATCAGAAGCATGCCCATACCCAGTGTCGTTACCAGTACAGAAGTCTGGTTGTTGGGCCGGAACATGTTGGCAATTCCCTGGCGCCAAACGTAGGACAGAGACCGCAGCCTGAGCGAGCGCACGGTACGGATCAGCAGGGATGACATGGCAAGCAGTACAAGTATCGATGCGATAATACCTGCAATGAATAATGCGGCAGCCGTAATGCTCTGCAGAAGTGCGGCAAGAATCAGTGTCAGGGCCAGAATCACTGTTGCACCAATGCCGGTCTTGACCCGCCGTGAAACGTGGGCAAGCGGGGAAAAATCGGTGATTCTGACGGCAAGAAGCGGCGGGATGCTGCTGATGCTCATCAGCGGCATGACCGCCAGTGCAATGCTTGTTGCCATGCCCGTCAGGAGTCCCAGCCCGACTGCCGGAAGGGATACCTGCTGAACCAGCTCAAAAGGCAGAAAATCGGTGAACAGAAGCGGCAAAAACCGCTGGACAAGCAATCCGAGCAAGGCACCGGCAACAGCTCCGGCAAATCCGAGTCCGACCACCTGAATGCCGAATATGTACAGCACCTGCCGTGAGGAAGCCCCAAGGCAGCGGAGAGTTGCCACTGTTGCACTTTTCCGCTTGATGTAGACGTAAACGGCGCTTGCCACACCGAGGGCTCCCAGCATCAGAGCTATGAATCCGACCATACCCAGAAAGCGGGTCAGGTTGTCTATGATCTGCGCGAAATCCTGTTTTCTGGATGCCACCGTTGTAACATTGATCCTGCTGTCCCCGGCAATCTCACGCACTTCTGACGCCATCTGCCCGATCTCATCTTCATCCGGAATATGCTCCCGGCGGACCTCCTGTCCGTCACGGGTCACTCCCGGTTGTGAATGGCTTCCGAACCGGAACCATGTCTTGTACTGCACCCTGCTGCCACGATCCAGCAGCCGCGAACCGGCTACTGCATCCTTCGGTACAATTATGCGGGGACCGATGAGTGAAAAAGCAGCCGATTCACCGGGCACTTCCAGTATTTTTCCTGAAATCCGGATCCATTCCGTGCCAAGGCGGATGGAGTCGCCGACCTGCAGATCAAGCTGCTCCATAATCGGCCGGTCAACAAGCGCCTTCCGCTCCTGCTGATAGGTTTGCGCGGCTGTTTCCGGACTGGTTTTGATTTCACCATAAAACGGAAATGGACCTTCGATTGCACGTATTTGCGACAGCCGCGTCACATCCCCGTACATCACCATTGACGAAAATTCAATCGATCGGGCCTGGTCACCTCCCACCGAATCAATCCAGGCAACCAGTTCATTGCTGTAGGGCCGGCCTTGCGAAATCTCGAGATCGGCCCCGAGCAGCTCGCGGGACTGCTCATCGACGGTCATAAGCACATCACTCCGGAAGGAAAGGATGGCTACGAGCGCCGCCACGCCGGCCACAATACCGCCGCAATAGACCAGCAGGCTTTTGTACTGGGAGCGGGCATCACGCCAGGCCGTTTTAATGCTGAAAATATCGGGCATCAGAGTCATGTGGAGACTCCCTGTTTCAGATCTGTTTGTTCCGGAATACTGTCAGTCTGCAGGCTGTCGTTCGCAATACGCCCGCCCTTCAGCCGGATGGTCCGGTCACATTTATCTGCCAGTTCGGAATCATGAGTTACGATAACCAGTGTGGTACCTTCTTTTCTGTTCAGCTCAAACAGGATCTCCTCCACTTGTGCTCCAGTTTCTGCATCGAGGTTCCCGGTCGGTTCGTCGGCAAAAAGAATATCGGGCTTGTGGATAAATGCCCTGGCAATACCCACACGCTGCTGCTCACCACCGGACAGCTGCGAGGGATAGTGATGGAGACGTCCTGCGAGTCCGACCTCGCCAAGAAGCCGGCGTGCCCTTTCCGCCACATCCTCATAGCGGTCGCCCCGCAGCTCCAGCGGGACCATTACATTTTCCAGCGCTGTCAGTGTGGGGATGAGCTGAAATGACTGAAAGATAAACCCGATGTGCTGATTGCGGATGGCTGCGAGCCGGTCTTCATCCATCCGGCCCAATTCATGCTCTCTGAGATGCACCTGTCCGGATGTCGCCTTGTCCAGGCCGGCACAAAGGCCCAGGAGTGTGGTTTTCCCGCTTCCGGATGGTCCCACAACAGCGCAGATCGTTCCGGCTTCAATTGTGAAAGTTACATGATCAAGCACGGTGAGCGAGCCTGTTCCGCTGCGATAGGTTTTTGTGAGGTCGGTTACTCGGAGCATAGCTTTTCCGGATCAAAAATATTGCTGAAAAAAAATCTTGTTACAGGTAGATCCCGCACACTAAATGATAAAACTTAATCCGTCGAAAAATCGTTGACTGAATAACAGATATGCTCAAAATAATTACCATGCTTCCATGATCACTGCATTGCGAATATTATACGCCGGATGTCTGCTGACAGTTGCGCTGCCTCTTATGGTTGCTGCGGTACCACGGACAACAGACGTCGATGCCAGCAATAACTCCGGTTCTGACGAAACCACTACCATCCTTTTTTTTGGTGACAGTATAACTGCAGGCTACGGACTTGACATGGATCAGGCATTTCCGGCCGTAATCCGGGAAATTGCAGACTCGCTTGGATATAAGATTGAGCCGGTCAACTCGGGGGTCAGCGGCGAAACATCAGCCGGAGGTTTGCGGCGCATTGACTGGGTTCTTCAGCGGCCGTTCGATATATTTGTGCTGGAACTGGGCGGCAATGACGGACTCAGGGGAATTGATCCCGGACACACCATGGAAAATCTCCAGCAAATCATGGACAAGGTCAGGGCGGAGCGGCCCGACGCACAGATTGTGCTGACCGGCATGGAGGCCCCGCCCAATATGGGAGATTCGTACACCAGCGCTTTCCGGAATATTTTCAACGAACTTGCCGAAAATAATGACGTGGTTTTCATGCCATTCATACTTGAAGATGTGGCAGGAGAACCGGATTATAATCAGGAGGACGGGATTCATCCCACTGCGGAGGGGCATCGCATTATTGCAAATAATCTCTGGGATGTACTCGAACCGCTGTTGAGATAGCAGAATCAACTGCACCGGTCAGAAACAAATGGCAGACACAGGAAACCTGAATCATAACACTAGTGTGAAATAATGGCGCGATTTCTGATTCTTGCCGGCATTATCTTTTTGATTGTGGGGATTATCCTGCAAATGTATCCGGGATTGATGAACTGGCTTGGCCGGCTGCCCGGAGATTTGCGATTTGAATCCGGAAACACCCGGATATATTTCCCCATTACTACCATGATACTTGTGAGTATCATCCTTACCATCTTGCTAAATCTGCTCCGGCGCATATTTTGAACCCAGCGCACCATTAATTGTCACTTTTAACATCGGAGAAACACTATGTCAGACCGCCATCGACTGCTTGAGCCCGAGTTTCGTTATATCGGCTGGTCTCCGGGTTACTCTCTGTTTCACAAACTGTACCTGAGCCTGGAGTTTATTTTCCTTTTTCTGGCAATTCCGGCTCTGATTTTCTATGACTTGGTTCCGTTCTCAAAAATCGGATTGCTGCTTGGATTCACGCTGCTTTGTGCCTTCATTCTCTGGCGGGACGGTCGGTTCAACAGGAAGAAACTCTGGAACACGAAGGGTGTGCGTAAATCGGCCCGGGGCATTTTCATGCGGTTCATTCCTGCGGCGGTTTTCCTGGCCATAATCATACTGATGCTCGAGCCGGACCAGCTTTTCAATATGGTCAGGAATGACTTCGGGTCCTGGTTGTTTGTGGTGATCGCCTATCCGCTTTTTTCAGTGTACCCCCAGGAGGTTATTTATCGCGGTTTTGTATTTCACCGCTACGAACCGATCTTCCCAAAGCAGCGGTTTATGATCCACGTAAATGCCCTTAGCTTCGGTTATCTTCACATTATTTTCGGTAACTACCCGGCTGTTTTTCTCACCTACGGAGCAGGGTACCTCTTCGCCAGGACCTACGCAGAAACCAAATCATTACTTGCCGTATCGCTGGAGCACGCTCTGTACGGCATACTCATATTCACGATCGGGTTCAACGACTACTTCCTGAACTCGGTGGTCCTGGATCTGGATATCTTTTTCCGTTGAACCCGATGCTGCAATTTGTGAACAAGTGTACCTGCTCACATTGAATTATTTAGCGTAATTCCCTGCCGGATTCAGAACACTACCTGAGTTTCCGTAACAGTAAAGGGAGCTTCCAGTCCGTCAACACGCAGAACGAATCCGCCCTCCTCTACAATCCACTCATTATTGTCATTGACAAATGCCAGCTTGCTGACCGGCACCCGGAATGTCACTTCTTCAGTCGCGCCGGCTGCAATTTCGATCTTCTCAAAATCACGAAGGCGTTTTACCGGAGGTGTGATAGATGCATAATCCTGGGAGGAAAACAGCATGACGGTTTCTTTCCCGTCACGATCAGATACATTCTGAACTTCCACAGTCACCTCAATGATGTCATCCACTCCGTAAGAAGAAGCATCTGTTGACAGAGAGACATACTCAAATTCGGAATAGCTCAGGCCGAACCCGAATTCATACTGAGGATAAAACTGAGTGCCGGTGGGGGTGCCTTCAAGCTCCAGGTTTTCCGTGTGCTTGTGGTAGTAGGGAATCAGCTTGTTCGGATAGCGCGGATAGGTGTACGGCAGCCTTCCGGAGAAGTTGGATTCACCGAAAAGCAGAGACACAAGTGCTTCACCGCCATAATTGCTGGGCAAATAGGCATTGACGATGGCAGGCACCAGCGGTTCTACTTTGCTGATAATGCGCGGGCGGCCCTGGGCAAGCACCATGACCACCGGTTTGCCGGTTTCCGCAGCTACACGAACCAGCTTTTGCTGATAGTCCGACAGATAAAGGTCGTCCAGGTCTCCCTCACCCTCGCAATAGGAGTTTTCTCCGACAGCCAGTACGATGACATCCTTGTCTTCGGCTTTTTGCCTGAAAGCATCAAAATCATCCACAAATTCATCATCAAACGCACCGTCATGATCGAAGCGGACGGTTTCGTACAGGGTTACATTTCCTTCGCCCAGTTTCTCCGAAAAAGCGTCGTAAATCGTCAGGTAATCTTCGGTAAACTCATCCACCAGATCTCCCTGCCAGGAGTAGCTCCAGCCGCCGTTGAGCGGCCGCATGGTGTTTGCGGCGGGACCGGCAATCAGTGCGGAAATATCCGGATCAAGAGGCAGAACATTGTCTTCGTTTTTGAGCAGCGTGATGGATTCCAGTGCGGTCTGACGCGAGGCATCGGCAAAAGCTTCGGATGCAAATTCCGGATAATCATCCAAAACCGTATAGGGAGTTTCAAACAGTCCCATTTTCACCTTTACCGTCAGTATCCGGCGCACAGCATCATCGATCCGGTCCATCGGGACCTCTCCCTCATTGACCAGTTCCACAAGATATCTGGAAAAGTCAAAATCGTAGGGAACCATGGACATATCCACACCGGCATTGATGGCCATTCGTACAGCGTCTTTATAATCGGCGGCGACGCGGTGGCGGGTATAGAGGTAAATGATATCCTGCCAGTCGGTCAGAACAAAACCTTCAAAGCCCATCTCCTCTTTCAGCAGGCCGGTAATCAGTTCTTTGCTGGAGTGAAACGGAATCCCGTTGATCTCTCCGGAGTTGAGCATGACGGTGAGCGCACCGGCATCGATACCTCCGCCTTCGAAGGGAGGCACATGGTACTCGCGAAGCTGTGACTCGGGTATCCATGCTGGTGAACGGTCGCGCCCGCTGAGTGTATGGGAATATCCCAGAAAATGTTTGGGGCAGGATGCAATCTGATAGGGGTTGCCAATGTCATTGTCTTCACCTTCATATCCTTTCACCAGTTCGTACCCCAAAACTTCAGACAGATAGGGATCTTCGCCGAAGGTTTCCCAGTGCCGGGGCCATCGCGGATCGACACCAAGGTCGAGTACGGGAGAAAACGTCCATGCCACACCGGTAGCCCTTGTTTCATAGGCTGTTATTTCACCGGCCCGGCGCACGAGTTCCGGATTCCAGGTAGCGGCCATGCCGATTTGCTGGGGAAAAAGCGTGGCGCCGTCGACATAGGAAGCACCGTGGATCATGTCCAGTCCGTATATGACAGGAATATCCTGTCCGGACTCTTCAATGGCATATCCCTGAATTTCAGACAGCAGTTCATTCCAGAACTCCGGAGTGCGGGCGCGGTTGTTGGCGGTGTTCAGTACCGATCCCACCTGGTAGGTACGGAACGCCTTTTCCATCATTTCCGGATCCAGCTCAAACGGTTCATAGCTGCTGTATACATCCTCTCCCTTGCCAAGTACATCGAGGGTGATCTGGGTCATCTGTCCCACTTTCTCCTCAAGTGTCATTTCGGCGATCAGCCCGTCCACCTTCTCGCGAGTTTCGGCTGATATGACGGATTCTGTTTCCGCCTGATCGTGTGCCGCCTGTTCCGTTCCGGCTGCGGCATCCTCCCCGTTTCCGTCATCTGCGGCCGTCTGATTCATCGCGGAACCGCAGGATGCGATCAGGAACAGCGCCAGAACAAGCATGGTTTTGTTTAGAAATTGCATGGACCGGCTTAATAAGGTATGGATGATATCAATCCGCCCTGATGACACAACCGACTGATTCTCTACTGTTTTGAAAGTTTTCATATAATTATTTTTAAAGTTTTTAAACTGGCAGGAATAATTCTTTACCACAGGAATGTACCAAGAGTCCGGCCGGCTAAAGAATACCGGAATTTACCACTATTTGACCGAACCTGAAAAGTTTGTGCCTGCTGCGACCGGTTTATTATCACCAGTTTGTGCTCTCCTTCTTCATTGATAAAAGCCAGATAGTTCAAATCTTGCTGAGGCGCGGTAGACTGAATCCTGTAATCTCCCGGTCTCACATGCCTGGCCATGTGCGCCAGTATGTAATACTCTTCATTGCGTGACAGGAACTCCTCATTTTCCGGAATGGTAACAACACCGCGGCAGTTCGGACATCCCCCGTTCTGGGGCCCGTCCTGCTCGTCCAGTGCCAGGTTCCAAAAAATTGCATTTCTGGAATAGTTTCGCACGGAGCCCAGAAAGATGTGATCCATATTCCAGGTTATATTCTCCCAGAAATCAGTAGCCCAGCCTCCTCCGGAAATTTCCGTAAAATAGAGATGCTTGTCGGGGTGTGCCTCGGCCACGTGTGACATTTGTCCGACGTCACCTCCATAACCGTGAAATGCAGAACCTTTCACATACTGCCGTGTGTCTTCATCATCAAGTATGTTAATGGGATATTGAAAATTGTCCCAGTTGTGATCATAAATAATAATATCTGTCTGAATGTTTTCCTTTTCAAACAGGGGACCCAGATAATCACGGATCAGCTTGCTCTGATCCTGCCAGGGCATGTACATGGTCGGATACCCGGAAGTTTCATGAAGCGGCTCGTTTTGAACCGTAATTGCATGGATCGGAATACCTTTGTCTTCATATGCCTGAATAAACATTTTCAGGTATCGTGAAAAGTTTTCGAAATGCTGTTCCTCCAGACGCCCGCCTCTCATACTGTTGTTGTTTTTCATCCAGCCCGGGGCGCTCCAGGGACTTGCCATAATCCACAGATCAGGATTGATCTCAAGAACTTCCTGCATGACAGGTATTACATCCCTGAGATCGACTTCGGGAATCCGAAAATTTTCCAGCCCGGGTTCATCGCAGTAAGAGTACGTTCCCAGTGAAAAATCGGATGAACCGATTGTAAGACGGATATTGGATATACCTATTCCCTCTTCCGGATCAAAAAGTTCTGTGAGAAGCTCCCTGCGATCCTCGTTATCCATCTTTTTCAGCAGGTAAGCCGACGAACCGGTCATGGCCGCACCAAAACCCGTGATTGACTGCATACGCTGATCTGCATCAACTTCGATCACAATACTTGCGGAATCATCCGAAAATGCAATGGGATTTTGCCGGTCATTGAGTGCCAGTCTGTTGCCGGATGTCAGATAAACGGTTACGTCACCCGTTACCTCCGAATTGTCATTCCCGTTCTCACCCGGTTCGCCGCCATTGTTTGACGACGTAGGGGAGTCATCGCTGCAGGACAGCAGGACAAATACGGCAAGAATCACCACAAGTGGCCGGATCCGGTTCAGATATGCTGCGGTCATTTCATTACTCCTTATTTCAAAAGCCTACATTTTGTTCAAGTTGCGGATTTCTGTCCAGTTCTGTCTGAGGTATTGGCCAGACCAGTTTAAATTCAGCAACATCATAATCAAGAAGACTGCCGTCTGCACCGCGCAAATTGCTCATGATCTCCAGTGCCCGGCCTGAACGCTTCAGGTCGAAGTACCTGTGACCTTCAAATGCCAGTTCCAGCCGGCGTTCATGAAGCACCAGGTCCAGTGCCTCTTCCGATCCGGATGCCGACACTTGCGGCAGGTCAACGCGGGCACGAACTTCATTCACAAGATCCATGGCCGGACCAACCTGATCCATTCTGGCGTATGCTTCGGCTTTCAGCAGCATAATATCTGCAAGGCGCATCAGAATAAAATTTTGTGAGCCGGTTGTATTACGATATTTGTTGACGAAAGGATAATTGCTCACATCCCAGTGCCGGTCTGTCCAGAGCCCGCTGACATCCCGGAACCGGACCGATGAGTTCAGGCGAATGTCATCTCCTTCAACTTCAAACGCCTGAACCAGATCCCAGGTCGGTGTATTGAACTTTTTCCAGTCGGTACCCTGGAACATGAATACACCCCAGTTACCTCCGGTATCAGATCCGTAGTAGTTAACCTCAAAAATTGCTTCATTTGAGTTCTCTGCGGACCCGTCCCAAAGCGCATCATAATCCGGCAGCAGCGAGTAATTGCCGTTCATTACCTGACCGGCGGCTGTCACCACTTCCGACCAGTTGCCCAACTCGGCATGGACTCTCGCTGTTAACCCCTGTACCGCTCCGGTAGTTGCATACCCTTTGTCAGGAGCCGTTGAGCTCACCCGGGGCAAGGCGGTTTCCAGGTCGCTCAAGATCAATTCGTAAGCCTCTTCAGGTGTGCTGGGCGACGGGTACATCACTTCATACACTTCTTCGATGTTACCAGCATGAATTCCGGAGACATCCCTGGTAATAATCGGAATGTTTTCCCATAACCTGGCAACATCAAAGTAGGCCCAGGCTCTGATGAAAGAAGCCTCTCCAAGGATTCTGTCGCGCTGATTATCAGTAAGCCCTGATACTTTGTCGATATGCTCGATTACCGTGTTGGTTTTGGATATCATGCCATAGAGGTATCCCCAGTCGCGCTCGACAACTTCATTCGTAGCCGATACACGCCACTCTTCCATCTCAAACATGGCAGGGTTATCAGCTCCGGCGTGAGCATTATCTGACTGGGCATCACCAATGAGATAGTAATCCAGCTGAAAGTATTCTGATTTAAAATCGTTATATGCTCCGCCAAGAAGACTTTCGATTTCACCAGCAGAATAGCTCCTTTCATCAATATCGGTTTCGTCTACACCGAGATCTTCATTGGAAAAATTTGAAAGTGGCTCTCTGGTCAGAAAATCATCGCAGGATGTCACCAGCGGCACACACAGTAAAAAGGCAAGTATGGTTGCAATTACATTTTTCATGGCTGACTCACGTTATTATAAATCAATATTAAATCCGAATATGATGGTTCGGGACTGGGGATAGGTACCGTAATCAACGCCCAGCTCGACACCGCTGGTCCCGTAGGCATTTACTTCCGGATCAAAACCGCTGTAGCCTGTGAATGTGTATAGATTCTGGCCTGTCCCGAAGACCGTGAGGTTGCTCATCCTCAGCGGGCTTATCCAGCGGTAGGGAAGCGAATAAGAAAGCGTCAGTGTTTTAATACGCAGGTAGGACCCGTCCTCAACAAACCGGGTGGAATTTCTCACATTTTCCATGCTTGAAGTTGCCCTTGGAATATCGGTAACATCACCCGGCTCCCTCCAGCGGTCGAGCACCTCCGTCGACTGATTTCTGTGATCGAACATTCCCTCAGTATCAATCCGGGATGCATTATAAATATCGTTGCCCTGCACTCCCTGCAGAAATACCATCAGCTCGAATCCGCGGTAACGGAACGTATTTGTCATTCCATAGATAAAATCAGGCTGCGCATTTCCGATTACCGTTCGGTCTGCAGCAGTTATTGTACCCGTTCCGGTCAGGTCACGATACTCAATCATTCCGGTTTCCGGATTGACCCCATCCGAAATATAGCCGTAGAATGTTCCCAAACTCATACCCGGCTCCATGCGGATCACATTTTCATTGTTGGAATAAATCTGTGCGTAATCATATACCTGATTCAAACCAAGCTCAGTAACCTCATTCCGGTTGAATGAAATGTTAAACCCGGTATCCCACTGAAACCTGTTGCCGGTGATGTTTCTTGTTTCGACAACAAATTCGAGGCCGCGATTTTCCATTTTTCCGTCATTTCGGGTAATATAGTCTGCGGACCCGATGCGTGGAACCACCACATTGAGCAGGAGATCATCGGTTTTCTTCAGATAGGCATCGGCTGAAAAGGTAATCCGGCCGTCAAATGCCATGATGTCCAGACCGACATTGGTTTGCGTTGTTGTTTCCCATTTCAGATCCCGGTTTTCAAAACTGGTCCGGAACATGGAAGGTCCTGACAGCGGCTGGGTCGGAGGGCGCCTGCTGGTGCCGAACAAGCCATACGAAGCATAATTGCCAATTCCTTCCTGATTCCCGGTCACACCCCAGCCGGCACGAATTTTCAGGTCGTCAAGAAAATCCACTCCATTCATGAAAGACTCCCCGGTGACACGCCAGGCAGCGGAAACCGAAGGAAAGACTCCCCAACGGTTGCCCTCGGCAAGCTTCGAAGACCCGTCATACCTGATCGTCGAAGATATGATATAGCGGCTCTGGTAGTTATAACTCACCCGGCCGAGGAATGATATCAGCGCCCAGTCAGCGGCCACTGTACCGGCGTTGATAATCTGATTGGCGACATTCAGTGTCTGAACTGACGTGTTGGACGGGAAGTCATTGACGCTTATGTAATTCTGATCCCATCGGTTATGCTGCATGGTAAACCCGCCAAGGGTTCCGAAGCTGTGATTGCCAAGTTCAAAATCGTAGGCCAGTGTGTTTTCAAGCAGCCAGTTGTACTCCCGGTTTTCGTTATCGGTAGCCTGTCCGTTCTCCTGGCGGCCGAAGGAGGTCTGAATCGGATCAATGAACTGATACCAGTTCCATCGGTTATGGTCGACTCCGAAATTGGTTCTCCAAAGCACATTTTCGTGCAGATTCACATTGAATATGACGTTTCCTGACAACCGGTCACTTCTGTCCCAGCCGGCCCGTGACATATAGGCGAGCGGATTTTCCCACGATGGCTGATAGGGGTTGGGCATAAACTGGCCGCTCCTTTCAGGATCCGTGCTCCAGACTTCAAGGAACGGTGGGGTGTTGATGGAGCTGAGAATGGTACCTCCTCTCGCGACACTCTGACTGTCCTCGGTGTCTCTTCTCTCCCTTCTTGAGTACGACAAATTGGTGGATACCTTGAACCAGCTGCGAATTTGATTATCCAGGTTCACCCTGAAATTGTAACGTTCATTTGAGGCCGGACTGACGATACCCTCTTCACTCAGATATCCCAAAGAAAGGTAATACTGCATGAAGTCGGTTCCGCCGGATGTTGAAAGCTGATAATCCTGGTAGGCTCCGGTTCCGAAGGTCTTGTCCATCCAGTCCGTATCCGTTGTTATGGATTCCGGTACGGTGCCCGGCCCGGATATTTCGGTCATCAGTTCACGATACTGGGCGGTATTCAGTGCATCCATCTGTATGGGCAGGTCGGAAAAACCAAAGTTGGTCTGAAAATTGACTGTGGACTCGCCTTCCCGTCCCCGCTTGGTTGTTATCAAAACTACCCCGTTTGCGCCTCTTGACCCGTAAATGGCGGCAGAAGATGCATCTTTCAGGATTTGAAGGGAAGCAATATCGTTGGGATTGAGATTCTGAATGTTATTTGTCGGCACTCCGTCCACAACATACAGAGGCTCATTGCCGGCCTGCACGGAAGTAGACCCCCTGACCCTTACCGTCAGGCCGGTTCCCGGTTTGCCTGAAGGCTGGCTTACCTGTACCCCGGCCGCACGGCCCTGAATGGCCTGACTTACATCGGTGATCGGCGTTCTGCCCACCTCATCCATACGAACAACAGAAACAGCGGTACTCAGATCCCGAATTCGCTCTGTCCCGTATCCGACGACTACAACATCATCCATCCACAGAACATCTTCACTCAGTTCAATCGTGATCTCCGACTGTCCGTCTACCGGTACGGCCATCGATACAAATCCGACATAGGTTATTTCCAGAACGGCATCGGCGCCCGGAACGGTCAGACTGAACTCACCCTGCTGGTTGGTGACGGTTCCGATGGTTTCATCCCTTACCGCTATGGTAGCTCCAACGAGCGGCTCACCGGTGGCAGCATCTGTGACTTGTCCGGTTACGCGGTGATTCTGGCTTTCCTGATTCGGAGCAGGTGCCTCTGCGGCATTGGCAGCCCCGTTTATCACGATCATGTTACCATTAATCGCGTAACTGACATCCAGATCGGTGAAAAGCTGCTGGAGCAGTTCTTCTACCGAACCATCTTCAACATGCACTGAAACCGATGGAGCGGATTCAAGATCAACGTTCCGGTAAAAGAAACTGTAATCTGTTTCTTCTTCGATTATTTTCATGGCATCAAGCGGACTGATCTGATCCGTTATGATCGTAACCTGATGCTCCTGAGCTGCCGCGTCAGCAAAAACAGGAGTGATTGCATGCATAAAAAATGCAGCAATGAGCAACCTCTTCATGTACTTCCAGAGCGTCAAATTGTCTGAAATGATGCGGAAGGCCCGGTAAAAGTAACTTGCATCCATGCGTACACCTGTGTTTTTAAGTAATGAGTTTACATTGTATGAAAGGGCTTCCACATCGGGACACAGTTGTGCTGCATGAGGAAACCGGTAAACAGATATTTTTGCCGTGCAGAAACCGCCAGGAACTGCAGAAATATCACTTACAATAATTTATGGATCCGAGGATTCCATTCGTCGTGCTTTGCTTCGATCGTTCTGCTACTTAATAATTACTTTGTTGTTTTCAGTCCTGTATTCAAAAGGAGTAGTACTTTTTATGGCTTCCAGTACCTGGTCAATGTTTTCACGATTCCGGAAAGTGCCGCTGTATTCGGTATCGTTAAACTTGTCGATGTCATAAGAAATCTCAACATCAAACCACATTTCAAGGCGATTGGCCAGCTCATCAAAAGTAGCGTTCCGGAAGACCAGGACACCATTTCTCCAGGCTGTGTACTCCATAGTATTGATATCTGAAATTTCCAGCATATCATTTGACTTGTCGTAAACAGCCCGCTGGCCTGGTGACAGTGCGGCAAGCTTTTCCGCCGAACCATTCAGGTTTGAATTCAGGAGTTTCACACCCCCTCTTTCGAGCACGGTTTCAATGCTGTTCTCATCGGGATAAGCCCTCACATTAAACGCTGTACCCGTAACCTGCACATCCATGTGTGACGTGGACACCACCAGATTTCCGGCCCTGCTTTCCGGAGACTCGAAATAAGCCTCACCCTCGAGTTGTAATCTGGTTTCTCCTTTATAATCGCCGGCGGCATGAGTGAGTCGTGAATCGGAATTCAGCCAGACCCGGGTACTGTCTGCCAGCATAAACTGTGAGCGTTGTCCCATTTCTGTCTGTACCGATACAATAGCTGATTCCATTGTATCTCCGTATCGCACAAACAGAACCGCTGTGGTAATGACCAGCGGGAGAAACAGTATGGCTGCCGCATTGCGAATAAAAAAGAGTACGCTGGTCTTTCTGGCGTTCGCGTTTGCTTTCTCCTTATTCTGAAACTCTTTCAGATCTGTGCTGCTGACAATGCGATCCCATGCTGCCTGCTCATCGGGATTGAATTTATTGGAAAGATCCGAGCTGGCTACATTCCAGGCCAGACTGATCTTTTTAAATGCTTTCCGGTTGGATTCTGATTCAGCAAGCCACTCATCAAGCAGCTTCTGTTCACGATCATCTAATGAATCTTTCAAGGCTTTATGAATCAGACTCCAGGGTATGTGCTCACTTTTTTTCATTCTATTGCTTCGTTCCGTTTCCGGGAAGACACGGAATTGCCGTAATCCCCCCAAAAATTATTTAATTCCCCACACGATGGTAGCTGCGCTCTGCGGCGGGATTTCAGCCAGGGCGCTTTTTCCTTCACTGGTCAACCGGAACTCTGAAACAGTTTCAGCCGGATTGTACATAATTAAAACTGTGCCGCCGTCTGGCCGCCTGAATGCTACATTGGGCAGTTCCTCAGTATCAGTGGAGTAAATCCGCACCGATCCCGGATGCACGAATTTTGAGGCATGTGCTATGAAATAATAGGCGTCATTACGGGTCACCTCATCGCCGTCGATCGTGATGGCCCCGAGACATAGTGTGCAGCCACCGTCGGTATGCGGCTCAAGATCCGGATTCGAAACCATATTCCATTGCAGGACATTCCTGCTCCAGTTACGGGGAGCGCCTATCATGAGATTTTGCATATGCCAGGGCAGGTTCTCTGAAAACTCACTGTTGGCACCAACCCATTGCTCTGTAAAATAGAGCTTTTTCTCAGGGTATTGTTCGTGCACCTTGCTCATTGATTCAATTTCCCCGCCATACAAATGAAAGGCCGTTCCGTCTACATATTGAGCCGCCTCAGCATCACCAAGGACATCCAGAGGGTAGTCGATACGGTCAAGGTTGTGATCGTAAATAATAATTTTTGTATCAATGTCATGTTCTTCAAAAGCCGGACCAAGATGATTCTTTATAAATTCAGCCTGTTCATCCGCTTTCATCAGCAGGCTCGGGTTGTTTCCCGGATGGAGCGGCTCGTTCTGTACGGTGATGGCATCTATGCGGATCCCCTCCTTTTTCATTTTCTGAACATACCTCACGAAATAAAGCGCATAGGCATCATAAAATTCCGGGAGCAGGCTTCCGCCAATTGAATGCTGATTGCTTTTCATCCACACCGGCGGCGACCAGGGTGAGCCCAAAATGGGGATGTCAGGTGCCAGCTCCAGAATTTCTTTCAGCATTGGAATCAGGTACTTGCGGTCGGGGTCCAGGGTAAAGTGCTCCATTTCCGTATCCGTTTCTCCCTTCTCAAGATCGCTGTAGGAAAAAACATGCGGATCGAGATCAGAAGCACCGATACTCACCCGCAAATAACTGACACCAATTCCCTGCTCATCAGTAGTAAATAATTCTCTCAGCAGCTCAGACCGGGCCTGATCACTCATTTCAGAGAGCCATAATGCACTTCCACCAGTTAAGGTATAACCGAAACCATCCATTTCCTGATAGGTCTGCTCCGGATTCAAGGCAATTTCGGTGATATCACCATCCCCCCTCTGCGTATTAATTTCCGAAAACGAGATCTTTTGTTCCTGCTCCTCAAATAAAAAAGACTTGTCAGCACTTGTTATCCAAACAGATGCGTCCATGGACGGACTTTCATTCTGGCAGGAAACGGTCAGCCAGCTTGCTGCTGCAAGCAGCGCCGCCGGAAACAAAAGCAGTCTTGTAAATACGTTATTTTCAGCCTTCATAAGTAATAAATTAGGTTTGGAAGGTAGTTAATTTGAACTGATCGCTGCAACTGCAGGTGAAATAATGTAATAGCTGCTCAGCGATTTTGTCAGGTTAAGTAATAGCTGCTCAGCGATTTTGTCAGGTTAACACACCATCAGGACACGGCCGGACGGACTTACCCCCAATCACAGATGCAGGTTCATACAAACTGAAACAGATGCAGCAGCACACTGCATGTTATTATTAAAATTTTGTCCAGGTGCGGACCAAGGTTCATCCGAAGCTTCTTCAATGCTATCGTTATTTGGTTTTCAACGGTTTTTTCAGACAGGCCGAGCTTTTGAGCAATTTCTTTATTCGTCAGTTCGGTATTCCGGCTCATATTGAATATCAAGCGGCATCGTTCCGGCAATTCCCTGATCGCCTGCAACGCCAGACCGTGAAGGCTGCGCATTGCCTGATCGTGTTCGTCGGCTTCAAGTTCCGGTTCCGTTTCATCTCCCGGCATGTCATCCTCCAAATCAAGGCGATCCAGATTAAACCGCCGGTTGTCTCTTAAATAATTAAGGCTTCGGTTGCGCGTGGAGCGAAATAGATAACTCCTGACAGAAACAGTTATGGATATGCTTTTCCGGTTATTCCAGAGTGTGATAAAAAGATCCTGAACTATATCCTCGGCACATTGCTTATCCCGGACAAAGGTAATGGCATGCTGGCAAAGCGAAGCATACCACTGGTCAAACAGCATCCGGAATGCCTCAGCGTCATCATTTCGTATACGGGTAAAGAGCTTATCTGAGTCTCCGCGAGCCATGGCTGCTATCTGGAAATTTTACTTTTGGACACAAACCTGAACAAACCTCTGACATGTTGTCATATCGACACGCCCCTGGCAGCGCGCAATCAGTTTAAATAATATCGCAAAACCGATACCAACTGAAACAACAAGTTAAAACTTTTTCACAAACCGGCAATTATAATCAAAACGCCCGCCCCGCAAATTACAAAAATCACTGTCATACAAACCCCTGTTTCGCATCTCCCAGGTTATGTAAAATCTTGTTTGGGGGTATGCTTTATCAATCGTGTCATCCTAAAAAGGATGCTTCATCCTTATTTAATAACTACAAATCCATCACTATGAAAAATGTATACAAGTTCACGCTTCTTGTTTCCTTTTCGCTTTTCCTGACAGGAGCGGCACTGGGACAGGATAATGTTCTCCAGGGAGCAGATATGGAGAATGAAGATTATTGGAATGTTACGCTTGTGGGAGGATCCGAGGCAGATCATCCCGAGTATGAGTTCAATTACACGGATGCCACACCCGCTCACGGTGATGGCGGCGCCCTGCGTGTCGCCTCGGTTACTCCTCACGGCAGCATCCTGTTCTGGCAGGAGGTAACTCTGGAAGGCGGTAAAACCTATTCCTTCGATGGCGCTTTCAAAGATCATGGGGGACTGGATAATTTCTGGGGTGAAATCGCCATATCTGACCGGGTTCCTGAAGCCGGGGAAGACTGGGGAGAAGGTATTGCCTTTTCCGGATTCAATACCTGGGATGGCTGCGGCCCCGGAGTTGACGGTACTTTCACAGAAGACGGATGCGTTGGTGACGGCATATTTACTGTTGAAGGTGAAGGAGAACAAAATCTCATTTTTGGCATGAAGTTTGGCATATGGGATGGTGAAATGGATTTTTTGGTTGACAATGTCTTACTTGTTGTCACCGACGATGCCGTGTACCATGATGTGACCTTTAATGTGGATATGTCCGGTGCCGACGGCTTCAATCCCGATAATCATGTCGTTTACGTATCCGGCAGCATGGCAGGCTGGGCAGAGCCCGGTTCAGTTGAAGATTACAGAATGGAAATAGTAGAAGATGGTTCTGACTATCACACATTGACCATTCCGATTCTCGAGGGAGAAATTGAATACAAATACTTCTGGGTTGCAGAAGGCGAAACCGGCTGGAGCGGTGAAGAATGGGCGGGTGACCCTAACCGCCAGCTCATGGTTACTGGGGATACCGAAACCAATGACGTTTTCGGAGATCAGCCGCCTCAGGATACCGGTGCTGATCAGATCTCAGAAAGGCCTGTGGCAGTCAGCCTGAATCAAAATTATCCGAACCCCTTCAATCCGACTACCACCATCTCATTTGACATTCCTGAAGAATCCGGTATCGTCAGTCTGAAGGTTTACAATGCACTCGGTCAGAAGGTTGCCACACTGGTGAACGAGTCACTCAGCTCCGGTTCACATACGGTGACCTTTGATGCCGGCTCGCTTTCAAGCGGTATCTATATTTACCAACTTCATACCGGAAACGGTGTCGTATCACGAACCATGACACTGTTGAAGTAGCACCCGGATTGAGAACAGAGGTGATAAACCTCTGAATTATTGCAAAAAGGGTATTCCTTCTTACGGGGATACCCTTTTTTTATATCCGCCTGTCTTTCAGTTACCTGAAAAATCCTTTCCTGAAATGATGAAATGCTGTCCAGGCTGCCGGGGTTTTATTCTACACTGATGCTTTTCACTGGCTGCAAATTCACGCCGTCAGGTTTGCAAATAACATGAAGCATTGTTACAATTTGAGTTACTGCTTGATATATTCTACAGCTGCGATAGACGTAACTGCTTTCTGTAACCCGACACCCTGCCATGGCCAAACTCAAACTTGACCTGCACGATATTTACAACAAGGGGCACCTGATCGATCAGGAACTGAATAATATTATTGAAGAGGCTGTTGAGAAGAAGATCAAGACAGTGGAAATCATCCCCGGCAAAGGCAGCGGCCAGCTAAAAAAACGTGTGCTTAAATTTCTGGAGCAGCCGGAAATCAAATCTCAGTACCACCGGATCGACAAAGACAGCAAAAATCACGGACGGATTTTTGTCTATTTCAAAAAATAGAGGTTTCCGTTTGCCTTACCTTTAGGCCGGATGTCCGCTCCACAACCGGCCGGCTGCTAAGGCTGCAATCCGCGAATTTCTTCAAGCCCGGTCTTCAGCTCATTGTCACTGAATGTGTGGTCGGAAAGAACGCCCTCAAAATAATCCTCGTACGCTTTCATGTCGACAAATCCGTGTCCGCACATGTTGAACAGGATGGTCTTCTGCGTTCCTTCTTTTTTGGCCTGTTCCGCTTCGCGGATGACCTGGGCTACGGCGTGAGTCGCTTCCGGTGCCGCAATAATTCCCTCTGACTGTGCGAATGTAATGCCGGCCCGGAAACACTCAAGCTGCTGCAGAGCAACGGCTTCGATCAAATTATCCTTTAGCAGCTGGCTGCAGAGGACACTTGCGCCATGATAACGCAAACCTCCGGCATGGATGGCAGCCGGACGAAAATTATGACCGAGAGTGTACATGGGCAGCAAGGGGGTGTACCCGGCAGAGTCGCCATGATCATAGAGAAATTCGCCCTGCGTAAGCTTGGGGCAGGATGCCGGTTCTACGGCGATGCACCTTGTATTTTTACCTTCGGTGATGTTTTTGCCAATAAAGGGAAATGAGATTCCGGCAAAATTCGACCCGCCTCCAAGCGGTGCGATGATGACATCCGGATAGTCACCGGCGATTTCAAGCTGCTTTTCCGCTTCCTGCCCGATGACCGTCTGATGGAGAAGTACATGGTTCAGCACCGAACCCAGTGCATATTTGTTGGTTTCATCCTTCAGAGCCATTTCGATGGCCTCCGAAATGGCAATTCCAAGACTACCGGATGACCCGGGATCTTCAGCCAGCACGTTGCGGCCCGCCTGAGTACGGTTGCTCGGCGACGGAAATACATCCGCCCCGAAGGTATTCATCATAATCTTGCGGTACGGCTTCTGATCATAGCTGATCCGTACCATGTACACTTCACAATCCAGTCCGAGTTGTGTGCAGGCAAAGGCGAGAGCCGTGCCCCATTGTCCGGCGCCGGTCTCTGTGATCACTTTTTTGACGCCCTCCTGCTTGTTGTAATAGGCCTGGGCAACAGCGGTGTTCGGTTTGTGAGATCCGCTCGGGCTGACACCTTCGTACTTGTAGTAAATTTTTACGGGTGCATCGAGTGCCTTCTCGAGTCCGCGTGCACGATACAGAGGCGACGGACGCCAGATGTTGTAGATATCCTGCACCTCATCCGGAATTTCAATCATTTTTTCGGTTGAGACCTCCTGCTGGATGAGTCCCATTGGAAAAATGGGAGAAAGGTCATCGGGTCCCGCCGGCTTTCTGGTGGCAGGATTCAGCGGTGGCTGCGGCTTGTTTGGCATGTCTGCCGCGATGTTATACCAGTGTGTCGGTTTTTCTGATTCGTTCAGAAATATCTTTCTGCTTTCCATAAGGTTATCTGCGTTTGAATCCGTTGTGATTCTGTGATCAAAATTCCTGCAAAAAATCCTGCAACAAGTTTTGCAGTCCCGGAGCAGGTGTTATTGCGGACAAATCCGGCCCCTTTTATCCGTACTAACGGCGAAACAGAATAACACATAATCCGAAAAAATTCCTGAAAAAAATGATAAAGAGGATTTACACAGGCACAACAACTTTCTCTAAGCGTATATAATTCCATACGTTCCCGTTAACATTCCACTTATTTGTATGATGCAGAAAAAATACCGCCAAAGTGTGCTTATGCACGGCACATGAATACTCTTTTGGTCTCATATTCGTTTGCAGACAAAATCAATCACCTGTATAACTAAACATAACATATGAACTGGACCATCTATCTCGCCGGTGAAATTCATTCTGACTGGCGCACGCAACTCATTGAAATGATCAACGAGCGCAACATGCCTGTACTGTGCACGGGTCCTGCTATTGACCATGAAGCCAGCGACAATTGCGGTGTGGCCATTCTGGGCGAAGAGGAATCTTCCTTCTGGAAAGACCGCAAGGGTGCCGGCATCAACGCCATCCGCAACCGGACGCTCATAAAGCAGGCCGATGTTGTTGTTGTCAAGTTCGGCGAAACGTACCGCCAATGGAATGCTGCTTTTGATGCCGGTTATGCAGCCGCACTGGGCAAACCGGTAATAACTGTTCATCCCGAGGAACTCGATCACGCATTGAAAGAGGTCGATGAAGCGGCCAACGCGGTGGCCCGCGAACCCGGGCAGGTTGTGGAAATCATGCAGTATGTACTCACCGGAAAACTTCCTTGATGCCTGAAGCACAAAGCGTTTCCCGAACGGCTTGACGACACAACCTCAATTCCGGCATCCGGCAATCACCACCAGCGCAGAAATTGCTGCTTTTGATTACCCTGCCCGGATATTCACATATTCTAACACATCCGTATGCCCACAATCATTATCTTTAGCGGATTTACAAACCCTTTTCATCAAAATCATTACTATGGTAACAGATATTAGAAGTATAGCACTGATCACATCTGTTTTTATCCTGCTCAGCGGATGCAGCCCTGAAACGGCTGATTCTATCGAGTCAGAGTCCCGGGAAGATACCGAAGAGCAGCCGGAAGAAAACCGGCCGGAGGACCTGATTCCCGATGCATCCGAGCTTGGCTCCGGCATCAACCGGGAAAACATGGATCCGGAGGTTCCGCCCCATGATAATTTCTACCGCTTTGTCAATGGCCGTTGGCTCGAAGAAACCGAAATCCCGTCAGACAGATCCCGCTGGGGCAGTTTTGACGAACTCCGGGAAACGGCGGAGCAGCAGGTTCTGGAAATCATAACCGAACTTGCAGAAGAAGAGGCTGAATTCGGATCCGACAATCAGAAAATCGGTGACATGTTCCGCTCATTCAAAGATACCGTCAGAATTGAAGAAGCCGGTTTGTCACCGCTTGAAGAGGAGTTTCAAAATATTGATACCCTCTCCTCACATCAGGGCTTGCTCGCATTCTGGGGACACTATCAGCCCTACCGTTTTGGCGCACCCTTTTCGGTTTCGGTCGCACAGGACCTGAAGAAATCCGATCAGTACATAACCTATTCCGGACAGTCGGGCCTCGGTCTGCCTGATCGCGATTTTTACCTTAACGATGACGAGCGGTCGCAGCAGTTGCTGCAGCAGTACAAAAACTATATTTCCAGAATCTGGGATGCTGCCCGATGGGAAGGCGGAGAAGAAGCGGCTGAACGCATTCTTGACCTGGAGACGAGCATTGCCGAAATTCACTGGACCAGAGTGGAAAACCGGGACCGGCAGGCCACCTACAACAAGAAGAGCCTGGATGAACTAACCGAACTGGCCCCTGCGATTGACTGGAAGCTGTTCCTCGATCAGGCTCAGCTGGATGAAATCGACGAAATTGTGGTTCGCCAGCCCAGCTATCTCGAAAACCTTTCCGAACTGTGGCAGGAAATCGATCTCGAAGACTGGAAAACCTATCTCAGGTTCCATCTCATCCGGCAAGCTGCCTCCAATCTGAGCAGTGAGTTTGCAGATGCCCATTTCGATTTCTACGGCCGTGTTCTGAGTGGTCAGCCTGAGCAGCGAAGCAGGGAGCGCCGGGCAGTATCGGCAACGGAAAGCGCCCTTGGCTTTCTTGTCGGTAAAAAGTACATCGACCGTCACTTTCCTGAAGAGGCCAGTGCGCGGATGGATGAAATGATCGATAACCTGACGGTGGCTTTTGAAGAGTCGATCAAAGAGCTTGAATGGATGACCGACGAAACCAAAGAAGAGGCCCTCAACAAACTGGATAACTTCAATGCCAAAATCGGCTATCCGGAAGTCTGGCGGGATTATGATTGTGTCGAGATTCAGCCCGATGATCTGATGGGCAATATGCGTCGTGCAGCGGTTTGTGAATACGAGCGTAACATCGGCCGTCTCGGCGAGGAAGTGGATCCCGAAGAGTGGGGTATGACACCTCAGACGGTCAATGCCTATTATAGTGTATCACTCAACGAAATTGTCTTCCCGGCTGGAATTCTGCAGCCACCGTTTTTCGATGTGGAAGCGGAAGATGCAGTCAATTATGGCGGCATCGGAGCTGTCATCGGACACGAAATTACTCATGGGTTTGACGATCAGGGCCGGCGGTCTGACGGCGACGGCAACCTGCGTGACTGGTGGACCGACGAGGATGAAGAGCAGTTTGAAAAACGAGCCCAGTTGATGATCGATCAGTACAATGAATATAATCCGGTCGATGACATGAATATCAATGGTGCGCTTGCCCTTGGAGAGAACATTGCCGATCTGGGCGGTGTCAATGTCGCCTATCGTGCCTACATGAATTCTCTGGATGGTGAAGAATCGCCCGTCATTGACGGTTTCACCGGTGAACAGCGGTTCTTCATGGGCTGGGGACAAGTCTGGCGGATCAAGTTCCGGGACGAAGCCCTTCGCCAGCAGCTTATGACCGGCCCCCATTCCCCCGGCAAATACCGGGTCATCGGGGTACTGTCCAACATGCCGGAGTTCTATGAAGCCTTTGATGTCTCCCCGGGCGATGAAATGTACCGTGAAGAGGAAAAGCGGGTCCGGATCTGGTAAACCCGGACCGGGCTCTTCCTGACGGGTCAGGCTTTTGCCGGATGACAATTTTCACCAAATCACGTTTAGCAGATCGGGTATTTCACCAGAACCAGATTACGATAGCAAACGTAACTGCAAGAAGCAGAATCGACTGGATGCGGTAATTCTGGTACCATGGTTTGTTTTTCAGTTCGATGGTTTCCTGCCGGTATGTTTCCGGAGTCCATATGTATGATGCAATGGACGATCTTTCGGGTGCAGTTCCGGCAAGACTCCATCCTGCTGTGACCGCAAGCGAGCTGATCAGAATGATGGGAGCCACATATAAAAAGTGGATGTCAATCACTTCAAAGACCATGATCATCAGGAATAGCGCCAGCGATACGAGATGTCCGGCTATGAGTCCGGCAAACGCACCGTGCCTGTTCATCCGGACGGAAAATATGCCCAGAAGGAGCACCGCAACAAACGGGGGACTCTGATAGGCAAGCACGGATTGCAGGTACTCCCAAAGTGTCGGGAATTGCGTAATGACAGGAGCCCAGGCAGCCGCAATGACCATGAAGATGAACGTGGTAACGCGGCCGGCGACAAGAAGCTGCCTCTGATTCCATTCCGGCCTGATTTTTTTGGAAAAATCCATGGTGACGAGTGTCGAGGCGGAGTTGAGCGTTGAATCAATGCTCGACATGATTGCGGCAATGAGGGCAATGAGTATGATGCCGCGCAACCCGACCGGAAGCAGATCAAAAAGCAGCACCGGGAATACCATATCCGGCGAAAAGTCTTCCATGGCCGTCAGTTCGGGGTACAGATGCAGTGCAAATATCCCGGGCAGCACCATGATGAACAGCGCCGGCACTTTTAACAGGCCCGCGAAAATGGCTCCCCAACGGCCGTGGTCAACCGAACGGGCTCCCAGCACCCGCTGCACCATGAACTGGTTGGTACACCAGAAATAGAAACCAAGCAGCGGAACCCCGACGATAATACCGGGCCAGGGCAGGAAATCATCATCCGCAGGCTGAATAAGACTGAGCATCTGCGGATCGGTCTGTTCCCTGACCGTTTGCCAGGAACCGATTTCGCCGAGGGCAAGGATACTGACAGCTGTGCATCCGGCCAGGAGCAAAACCGCCTGCAGCAAATCGGTATAAATTACCGCACGGAGTCCGCCGGCAATTGTGTACAGACCGGCAAGCACGGCCAGAATGACCACTGAGTAGATGAAAGGGATTTCCGGATAGAGCAGCGAGACTACCAGCGCTCCGGCATACAGGGCTCCTGCCGTGTCGATAAAAATGTTGCCGAATATGGTGAATGCAGAAAAATAATAGCGAGAGCGGTGATCAAAACGGCGCTCCAGGAATTCCGGCATTGTGAAAATCCTGTTGCGCAGATAAATCGGCAGGATGAACACTGCAAACAGCACCATCAGCACCGCCGCCATCCATTCATAATTATAGACCGAAATGCCCGTGTTGAAGGCACTGCCTGCCATGCCAATAATGCTGGTGCTGGACATGTTCGATGCCAGCAGGGAAAAGCCGATCAGCGACCATGTCAGTGACCGTCCGGCCAGAAAATAGTCGGTGGAATCCTTGACCCGACGGGACACATAGAACCCGATGGCAATAATAATCAGCAGGTAGATCCCGATACTGACCAGATCGAGTGTGTGCAGGGAAAAGTCAGGCATGCGGCTTTTTTTTCTGACGCTTGTATCACAGAAAACCGGGCAATCGGTTTCTGCAAATATGCACAAATTGTCTCTCTATCTCAAAATGGAGTCCTGTGGCTTGTTTCAGGTGGAAACACGGACGGATTATCAGACTGACGAATATGGATTTATCCGGATTTCCCGATGCAACGGCTGTCCTTTTCTTTTTGTTTTGAAGGTAGATATTGGCAAGCAGCTATCAGTTATTTACTGTGTCATGAAGTGATCAACACATGAAATACCCATGGCGGCTTACCGCCACACAGGAGCATGATTATAGCCAACATGGGTATTTCACTTCGTGACCTTCGGTTCATGTGACGTCAGAATCATAAATTATAAACACATGAAAACAGGCATCAACATATTCGGAGAACCGCTGAAACCGTGCAGTAATGATCCCAAAACCGGATTTTACCGGGACGGTTGCTGCAATACGGGCGATGATGATTTCGGAATGCATACGGTATGCGCCGTCGTTACCGATGAGTTTCTGGAGTTCAGCAAAAAGGTCGGCAATGATTTGTCAACACCGCAGCCCCAGTGGAAATTTCCCGGACTCAAGTCCGGAGACCATTGGTGCCTGTGCGCCAGACGCTGGCTCGAAGCCTACAGCGCCGGCGTTGCTCCGAAAGTGGACCTTGAAGCCACCCACGAAAAAACATTGAAAGTGGTGCCGATGAATGTGCTGCTGAAGCATGCATACAAGCCCCGGACTGATTAAGTGGAGCTGAAAAATATCTTAATTCACGGATGCCGGAGTCCGGGGATTTTTTATTTTACGCTTGAGCACTGCAAATGAATGATAGTAACAGAACGATCATCCATGATTACCAAACAACCAGCCTCCGCCGCCTATGTATGGTTCCTTGAAAGACGATCTTCAGAAAGAGCTTGACACCATCAAAAAAGATGGACTTTACAAAACAGAGAGAGTCATCACATCCCCGCAGGGTGCGGTTATCTCCACCGATGACGGCAGGGAAGTTATCAACTTCTGCGCCAACAATTACCTGGGGCTCTCCTCCCATCCCGATATCATTGCGGCAGCCAAAAAAACCATCGATGAACGCGGCTACGGCATGTCATCCGTCCGTTTCATATGCGGCACCCAGGACATCCACCGCGAACTGGAGAAAAAAATCGCAGACTTTGTAGGGATGGAAGATGCGATTCTCTATGCGGCGGCCTTTGACGCCAACGGAGGTGTTTTTGAGCCCTTGTTCGGACCCGATGACGCTATCATTTCCGATCAGCTCAACCACGCCTCCATAATCGACGGGGTCAGACTCACCAAATCGCGACGGATGGTCTACCGCCATAACGACATGGCAGATCTGGAAGACAAGCTCAAGGAAGCATCCGATGCGCGTCACCGCATCATTGTCACCGACGGTGTATTCTCCATGGACGGCACCATCGCACCGCTGGACAAGATTTGCGACCTCGCAGATCAATACGATGCCCTGGTTATGACGGATGAATGCCATGCCACCGGTTTTGTCGGTAAATCGGGACGCGGTGTCCATGAACTGCTTGGCGTGATGGACCGGGTCGATATTGTCACCGGAACATTCGGGAAAGCCCTTGGCGGTGCATCCGGCGGTTTTACCGCTGCCCACAAAGAAATTATTGATCTGCTTCGGCAGCGATCGCGTCCCTATCTGTTTTCAAATACCCTCGCCCCTTCCATTGCCGGCGCCTCCATCAAAGCGCTGGAACTGATCGGCGAAACCAGCGAGCTTCGCGACAGGCTGGATGAAAACACGCGTTTTTTCCGCTCGGAGCTCACAGCGGCCGGGTTCGATATCAAGAAAGGTCGTCACCCCATCGTACCGGTCATGCTGTACGATGCCAAAGTGGCTCAAACCTTTGCCGGTGAACTGTTGGATGAAGGCATCTATGTGATCGGTTTCTATTACCCGGTGGTCCCCAAAGGCCAGGCCCGGATCAGGGTTCAGCTTTCAGCCGTTCATGAGCGTGAACATCTGGAGCGCGCCATCAGCGCATTTAAAAAAATCGGTAAAAAACTTGGAGTCATATCGTGAGTAAAGGAAACATATTGATCACCGGATCGGCCGGACAACTGGGAGTGGAACTGGCAGCTCGTCTTCGTGAGATACACGGGACGGAGCGGGTGATCGCAACCGATATCCGGGAAAGAAACCGTATCGAAGAGGCGGGTCCGTTTGAAATCCTGGATGTGCTGGACCGCGAACAGCTTGCCGGTGCCGTCTCAAAACACAACATCGGCACCATTTACCACCTGGCCGCCATACTCTCGGCAAACGGAGAAAAGCAGATCGGGAAAACATGGCAGCTCAACATGGACGGACTGCTGAATGTGCTTGATCTCGGCCGCAATGATGAAAACAATCCTGCAGGATCCCAAAATGCGGTTTCTCACATCTTCTGGCCGAGCTCCATTGCCGTGTTCGGTCCCGATGCCGACCGGGAAATGACGCCGCAAAACAGTCCGCTCAATCCAACCACCGTTTACGGCATCAGCAAAGTTGCCGGCGAACAGTGGTGCGCCTATTATCATCGCCGGTTTGGTGTGGATGTTCGCAGTCTGCGCTATCCCGGCCTTATCGGATACAAATCAGAGCCGGGCGGCGGTACAACCGACTATGCAGTGGATATGCTGCAGGCCGCTGCCGGAGGAAACGCATACACCTGTCCGCTCGGATCCCATACGCGCCTGCCGATGATGTATATGGATGACGCGGTCAAAGCAGCACTTGATCTTATGGCAGCACCTGAAGAGCTGGTGGATGTGCGCACCAGCTATAACGTCAGTGCGATGAGTTTTACGCCTGATGACATGGCCGGTGTGATTCGCCGGCATGTCCCGGATTTTGATGTTGATTATGCCCCGGATTCGCGCGACGCCATTGCCGCAAGCTGGCCGGACAGTATCGACGACGGCAAAGCCAGACAGGACTGGAACTGGAAACCGGATTTTGATCTCGGCGCGATGGTGAAACATATACTGGATCAGCAGGCTTTGTCATCTGCAGTCTGAATTCTGACTGCATTGTCGATATCATCTGAAGTGCGAATTCTGGCTGAACTGTGAATTTTGGCTGAACTGTCATTCCTATCTGAACTGTGATTTCCGGATGAGCCGGGCAGCCACTGATCTTGATTGTCAGAAAAAAACAACTAAATTTATTATCAATGTGGTGACCGGGACCACTGCCTCCGGATATCACAAAAGTCATCCAAATTATTTTCAGGAGGGATGGAGTGCATCAGTTACTATTGGCCAATTTCACCAAACGTATTTACTGTCAACGGGAAGCCTTATGAAAAAATCATTTATTTCCGGCGTCGGACACCACCTCCCCGATCGCGTGGTCACAAATCAGGAACTTGAAAAGCTGCTTGAAATCGATGACGCTTCCATTGTGAAGCTGAGCGGGATTCACACTCGCCGCTGGGCGGAAAAAGGTGATACGGTCAGTGGAATGGCCGTTGAGGCATCCCGCATGGCACTCGGCAGGGCCGGCCTGACACCGGCCGATATCGGAATGATCGTTTTTTCATCCATGGGTTCCGATCATCAGTTTCCGGGCGGCGGAGGTGATTTGCAGCGCAAACTCGATATGCCGGGCATTCCGGCGCTGGATATCCGCAATGCCTGCAACGGGTTTGTTTACGGGCTTTCCATTGCCGATCAGTATATACGGACCGGAATGTACAAACATATTCTGCTTGTCGGATCGGAAATACAGAGCACCTCGCTCGACCTGACACCGAATGGCAAAAATGTATCCATTCTGTTTGGCGACGGAGCTGGTGCTGCGGTCATAAGCGAGTGCAGTGACACCAGCCGCGGTATTTTGAATACCCAGATGTATTCTGACGGACAGCATTACAGAAAACTCATCATGGAAGCACCGTCACCCAATGACCATCCGCGTATTTCGGATGAAATGGTTGCTTCCGACCGCATCTACCCCTACATGGACGGCAGGGCTGTGTTCAAGCATGCGGTCACCCGGTTTCCGGAAGTCATCCTCGAAGCCGTGGAAAATGAGGACATGGACATATCCGACCTTGATCTGATCATTCCGCATCAGGCGAATTTGCGGATCAGTGAAATGGTAGCAAAAAAGCTGAAGATTGACAGAAAAATGGTCTACAGCAACATCCAGCATTACGGCAATACGACATCCGCATCCATCCCGATTGCCATGAGTGAAGCCGTCGAAAAAGGCATGCTGAATGAGGGCGATCTGGTTTGCGCCGCCGCATTTGGAGCCGGATTCGCCTGGAGCTCGGCTCTTATTCGCTGGTAACCATCGGGAGCCGGTCAGTCCTGCCTGCCTCCGGGCATGGGAACTGCCAGGCCTTTGCGGAACAGCTCCCTGCGGTTTTTCGATATGCCGATGACAATGGCCGGAACAACGAATAATGTAAGTATGGTGGCAAAAGCGAGTCCGCCGATCACTGATTTTGCGAGCGGGCTCCAGGTTTCTGATCCCACCCCTACCTCAAGTGCCAGCGGAATCATGGAAAAAATCGTGGTCATGGCTGTAAGCAGAATTGGCCTCATTCTGCGTTTGCACGCCTGAAGAAAAGCTACGAGATACACCCGGTCCGCATTGAGTACCGCTTTGGATGACGCGCCGGACTCTGATTCTTCATCAGTCAGTTTTCCTCTGTGATCCAGACCACGCGCGGTTTTCTGGTGAATGAAATCCACCAGTACAATACCGTTGTTGACCACAATGCCTACAAGGATGACAATACCAATATAGGCCGGCACGCTCAGGGCGGTATTTGTCATAAACAGGAACACCAGTGATCCGAAAAAGGCAAGCGGCACGGTGAACATGATGATAAACGGATCCCGGAAGTTTTCAAACAGCGAGGCCATGACCATATAGGTCAGAAGCAGGGCAAACAGGAATGCGATCCCCATCTCCCTGGCACTGTCATCCTGCATTCTCATCCTTCCACTGAAATCGTAACGGTATCCGTCGGGAAGTACGATATCATCGGAGATGATGTCAGCAATGACGCTGCGATAGGCCTCCGGATTTTCCCTGGTCATGATATTCAGGTCAAGCACCACTTCGCGGTCACGACGGCTCAGCCGCTGCATGCTTTCCGTAAGTTCGAAGTTGCCCAGGGATGTGATTGGCATGCGGACGTCATCCACCTGAAGCAACTCCAGGCTGAACATGTCGCTCCGGTTCTGAAACGTTTTGCGGTCATTCCGGACTTCGATCGGAATTTCACGTCCGTCTTCCCTGAAATATCCGGCACGGCTGCCCCTTGACTGGGTACCAAAGGCACTGGCAATCTGACTGGTCGGCACATCAAGACGCGCGATACGCTCCCGGTCGGGATGGAACTCAAACTCGGGGCCGGGGCGTGTTCTGGGGTTGGAAACAGACATGACTTCCGGTTCCTGGAGCATCCGGTCCTCGATACGATAGGAAATATCGCGCAGCACCTGCATATCGGAGCCATAGAGGGTCAGCTGAACACCACGGCCTTCCCCCCATCTGCCGCCACGCATCCCTCCCGGACCCGAACCGGCGATAGAAAATTCAAGATCAACCCCCGGATCATCAAAACGCGACTCCACTTCCTCCATTACCTCGTCGGTTGAACGGCTTCGCTCACGCTGATCGACCAGAAGGACATTCAACTGTCCGACATTGCTTTGCCTTGACCACCGCTGCCTGCCGATGCTGGTGATAACGGTACGTATTTCCGGCATTTCGAGCAGTTCGTCGGTATAGCCTCTCAGAAGTTCCGCAGTAGCCGGCAGTTGTGTACCGGCAGGCAGGTCCACCCTGACATCAAATTCGCCGGTATCGCTTTCGGGGAAGAATTCTCCCGGAATGGTCCGGAAAAAATAAAATGAGCCGAAAATTATGGCAACGACAAACAGCATCACTACGTATTTCCGGCGGAGGATCCAGAAGAGAATTTTTCCGTAGTTTTTTTCAACCTTTCCGATCAGCCGGAACATGAAGTTCCTGTTGTCAAATTGTCCCGGTTTCATGACGATTGATGCCAGCACGGGTATCAGAATGATGGAAGCCAGAAAAGAGCTGGTGATAGCAATCGAGATGGTCAGAGCCAGATCCCGTGTAACGGTGCCTGTTACTCCGGTCACTCCGAGAATTGGGATAAATACGGCGAGCGTGGTAAGTGTTGAGCCCAGCAAAGCGCCTCCGACTTCATTGGTTCCATCCAGCGCTGCCCGGAAACGGCCGTGACCCTGCACCATTTTGTAGGCGATGCTTTCGGTGACAACAATAGAGTTATCAACCAGCAGGCCGATTGCCAGGGCCAGACCTGTGATGGATATAATATTCAGTGTGATTCCGGCAAAGTACATCGCTGCAAATGTGGCTGTTAGCGAAACGGGGATACTCATGGCCACGACAAAGGCAATCCGCCATCCGCCCATGAAGATCAGGAGAATAATAACAACCACGGTCAGGGCGATGAGGGCTGACTGTGCCAGGTTGTTGATAGAATTGGCTATGAAATCACCTTCGTTGCTGAGCACCTGCATCGTCACGCTTGATGGCAGCAGGCTGGCCATGCGATTCATTTCGGCCACGGCACTTTGCGCAACGTCAAGAGTGTTGGCATCAGATTGTTTCTGAACCTGGACGGTAACACTGTTTTTGCCGTTGACCTCTTCCACCGAGCTGATGTCGGCAAAGGTGTTTTCCACATTCGCCACATCAGATACGCGAACCGGAATACCCTCATCATTCTGTCGGATTACCGTTTGCTCTATTTCTTCGAGTGATTTGAAAATAGCTTCGGCACGGACACTGTAGCTGATGCGGTCGGTCGTCAGATTTCCTATGGGTTGATTGACGTTGTTGTTTCTGAGCGCTGAGAGAACTTCTGAGGGCATTACCCGGTGACGGCTCAATGCATAGGGATCCAGACTGACAAAAAAGTTGCGTTCAAGTCCGCCCTGGGTTTCTGCGGATGCCACTCCGGGCAGCCGTTCAAATCTGGGCTCAATAAATTCAACGGATAACTGGCGCAAATCATCCAGCCCCAGCACAGATGATTCGACACTGAACTGCACAATGGGAGCACTGTCGGGATCAAACTGAAATATGACCGGTTCGTTGGCTTCCGAAGGCAGCTGGGCCCGGATCCTGTCCATCGCTTCCCGCACCTTCATTTCCGTTGACTGGATGTGGACTCCGGGCTTGAGCCTCAGAATGATAAATGCTCCGCCTCTGCGTACGTTCGACTCCAGCTCGTCGATGCCTTCGACACCCATAATCGCCCCTTCGATGGGTTCTACGACCAGCCGGGACATATCTTCCGGTGCCACGTTTGAATAATTTACCGATACCGCCAGTACCGGGATGTTGAATTCCGGCATAAGGGTCACACGCAGGTTGGTCAGCGAAAACAGACCAAATCCCACCACCATCAATGACAGCATAAATACCGTCACCGGGCGCTTCAGGATTTTCTCTGTTATCGTAATCTTTCTCATGCTTCCTGCGTCAGCGGATCGTCTTTGCTTACAGTGTCAAAACCGGCTTTTTCGACTAATTTGGTAACAAGATTGTACATGGACGGGACGGCGAAAAGCATCAGGATAGTGGACATGGCCAGTCCGCCGATAACCGTGCGTGCCATCGGACTCCAGGTTTCAGCCCCGGCCCCAAGCTGCAGGGCAAGCGGGGTCATGGCAAGAATGGTCGTCAGAGCTGTCATCAAAATAGGACGCAGACGACGGGTGGCGCCGTTGACGATGGCCTGATGGCGCTCCTGTCCGCGGGCCCTGAGAATTTTGATGTAGTCGATCATCACAATTCCATTGTTCACCACAATACCGGTCAGAAGGACAAGACCGACCATCGCCGTTACACTGACCGGAGTTCCGGTGAACCACAGCATAAGCAGCACGCCGGTCAACGCCAGCGGTATGGTGACAATAATGATAAACGGTTCGAGCAGGCTTTCAAACTGCGATGCCATGACCATGTAGGTCAGCAGTCCGGCCACCATGAATGCGATCATCAGGTAAAAGAACGAACTTTGCTGATCTTCGGCGGCCCCTCCTACTTCATAGCGGTATCCTTCAGGCCAGTTCATCTGATTCAGGGCACTTCGTGTCTGCTCTGTGGCCGTCCGCAGATCCAGACCGCCGAGCTCTGCATTGATTTCAACCATGCGTTCCTGATTGATTCGGTGGATGCTGGCGGGGCCGGTCACCCGCTCGATTTGCGCGAGGTTTTTGAGCGGCATCCAGTCACCGGCCGGCGACCGTAGCTGGATATCGTCGAGCATTCCCGAGTGAGCGCGGTCGAACGGATCCAGCTGTACCATCACTTCGAACTCCACGCCCTGATCCACAAACGTGGTGGCAATATTTCCTCTTACGGCATCACTGACAGCGCTGGTTACCTGTGCCGTGCTCATCCCGACCCTGGCGATACGTTCACGATCCATATTGATCCGCAGCTCCGGCCGGCCCTGATCAACCGAACTGAACAGTCCGGCAATGCCGTCAATGTTACGCATCTGCTGCATTGCGGAAAAAGCAAGATCTTCGCGCACTTCCGGGTCAAACCCGTAGATCTGAACAATAAGCCCGGTCTCACCGTCCGGACTCAGCGGGTCTTCGCGAAGCTCGCGGATTTCTGCAGCGGGGACATCCTGCATGGCCCGGAGCAATGATGCGGTGATTTCCTGCTGACTCCGCGAGCGCTCTCCCACAGGAACCAGCTCCAGCCTCACGACACCCTGGTTTCCTCCCGGATTTTCAGCACCTTCGATTCCCGTCTTGTCACCATAATCAGATACCACCAGACGGGCTTCGGGAACGTCACGTTCAATAATCTCCTCCATTTGAAGGATCGTGCGTTCCAACTCAAAAAGGTTGACTCCCGGCTCGCGCTGCACTTCAAGAACGATGTTGTTTTCATCCACCGTCGGGAAAAACTCACCGCCAAGCCGGTAGAAAATGGGGATGGATGCGGCAAGCAGGGCAAACGCAAGGAAGACGGTGAAACCGCTGTAAGGCAGCACCTTATCGATACTTCTGCGGTAGCGGTTTTCGACACTGTCGAATGCACGACCGAGAACCGGTGCGATTTTTTCAGAAAAGAATCTCCCGATGATGCCGAACAGCAGCGCCAGCATCATGTAAAATGGATAAAGCGGAAGCAGGACCAGAAAAGCGGGAATACTGATGATTCTTTTGATGACGGATGTCCGGCGCCACGCCATCAGCCGCTGCAGCGGAGTCAATGCGCGGCTCTCCCCTTCAGAGCCGGCACCTTCTGCCTTCTTTTTGCTTTCGGCTTCACGCTGCGTTTCCCTGCTGAAAAACCGGGATGCCATCACGGGGATGAGTGTCAGAGCTACCAATACCGAAACAATCAGGGCAAATGAGACCGTGAGCGCCAGATCCCGGAACAGGAGTCCGGCAATGCCGGGAACAAACAGCACCGGCAGAAAAACGACAAGCGTAGTGAGTGTCGACATAACCACCGGCGCGGACACCTCCTGCGCACCAAGAACAGCAGACCTGGCACCGTCCTCCCCGTCCTCACGGAACCGGAATATGTTCTCGAGCACCACCACGGCATTGTCAACGACCAGACCAACGGCGAGGGTCAGTCCCGAAAGCGAAATGATATTCATGCTCACATCCGCCCAGTGCATGATGCTGAAGGTGGCTATGATCGAGACCGGAATGGATATCGCCACAATCAGTGAAGACCGCCCGCTTCGCAGGAAGAGCAGCAACATCAGCATGACAAGAAATACTGCCTGAAAAGCTGTCAGGATAAGGTTCCGGATGGACATCTCGATGAAATCAGCCTGATTTGTCAGGACATCCAGCTGCACGCCGGCCGGCAGGATCCGTTGGAGATCCTCTATCGATTCCATCACTCCCCCGGCAGCCATGACCACATTGCTGTCGCTTTGCCGGTATACGTTGATGATCACACCGTCATTACCCTGTACGCGGACATTACCGATCGGCTGGGCGATTCCGTCCTCCACCCGGGCGACATCCTTCAGATAGACCGGACTGCCCTCATTGTTTCCGACAACGGTCTGACGAATCTGATCAATATTCCGGAAGTCACCAACCGTACGCAGTGAGTAGGTGGTCTCTCCCTCCTCAAGCTCACCCGCAGGCACCTGAATATTCTCATCACGCAGCGTGCCGGCGATATCGGATATACTCAGGTTGTACGCGCGCATGTCGGCGCTGCGAATCCGGATATTGATCTGGCGGTCGTAACCACCTGCGGTAGCGGCCGATGCCACGCCGCTGATGCGTTCAATGCGTTGTTCCAGCTGCTGGGTGGCGATGGTGCGCAGTTCGCGGGGACTCCGGTTGTTACTGGTCAAAGTAAGCACGACAACAGGCTCGTCATTCGGATCATACGAAAAGACGATGGGCTGCTCGGCATCATCCGGCAGACTCCGCCGGATCATATCAAGACGTTTGCGAACCTCGGTCTCTGCAAAAAACAGATCCGTGCCCCAGTTGAAGTTCAGCCGCACTACCGACGCCCCCTGGCTGGACTGTGACCGGACCCGCTCGATGCCCGACACGCTGCCCACGGATTCTTCGATGGGCCTGGTGATGAGCGTTTCCATATCTTCCGGAGCCACACCTTCGTATGTGGTATAAATGGTGACGGTCGGAAACGAAACATCCGGATAGAGGTTCAGCCTGAGATTCATCAGGCCGAAAATTCCGAAACCGATCAGGATCAGGCTTGCCATCAAAAAAGTGACCGGCCTTTTAACTGCAAGTCGGGATAAGTTCTTCATATGCAACTATTACCGGTTACTTCCCGCTGTTTCTGACGGCGGTTCGCCCTCAAGGTGTTGTTCCTGCCCGGGCCGGCGATCCTGTCCGGCGACGCGTATCCGGTCCCCGTCGCTGATGTTCCGCTGACCGGTGATAATCAGCTTTTCATCCGGCTCAAGTCCGGACAGCACCTCAACACGTTCGCCTTGCTCAAGCCCGATTTCAATCTGGCGCTGCTCGGCAACGGTGTCGCCAACAGCAACGAATGCGGCATAGTTACGCCGGATTTCCACCGTATTTGTTTCCGGCTCGATATAGGTTTCGATTTGCTCGATGGTTGCTGAACGCGGGATGACGACGGAGTTTTCGTTGGTCCTGAGCGTTACGCGTGACTCCATAAGTGATCCCTGGCGGACGCGCGGAGAGATATCAGTAAGACTGACCACTACCTCACCAAGGCCGGTTGCTTCGTTCAACTGCGGACTGATTCTGGATACAACCCCTTCGGCGGCAATTCCGTCCCGATTGGAAAACCGCAGTTCAACAGGCAGCCCCACCGTAATCTCTTCCCAGTCCTGCGTCGGCAGGAAGAGCCTGGTTTCATAACCGACGATATTGGCTATCTCAAATGCCGGCTCTCCGGTGCGGGCAAGATCACCCTGGGCCACCATCCGGTTTGTCACAACGCCATCGACCGGAGACCGGATTTCGGTATTTTCCAGATCTTCACGGCTTTGCGTGAGCGCGGCTCTGGCGGATTCATACTGGGCTCTGCTGCTTTCGTATGCCGACCGGGCATCATCCAGTTCGCTCCGGCTTGCGGCATTGCGCTCATACAGCTGCTGCTGCCGCTCATAACTCGTGCTGTCCCGCTGGTAAGCCGACCGGCTTTGGCGAAGCTGCGCTTGTGCCTGCTCGAGGGCATCCCGGTAGGGAACGTCATAAATTTTTGCAAGAACATCACCCTGGCTTACGGAATCGCCGAGATCGGCATCAATGCGGACAATCCGGTTACTGACTTGCGGGATAACGGTAACCACATCCTGAGCCTTGATAGATCCGAAAGCTCTGATCTGTTCGGAAATGGAAGAAGTGGAAACAGATGCCACTTCAACGCTGACAGCTTCCCGTTCCTGCTGCCATCCGCCGCCGCCACGTCCCTGGCCGCCGGAATCGCTTCCGCATGATGTCATCAAAAATAGTGAAGCTAAAAAAATTGCGGTACAAGTAAATCGTGTAATCAAGACATCCGGATTAAGCTATGAAAGGTTACAGATAACGGTCAATGTTACGGGTACTGGATTAAACTATGACAGCAAACTACTTATCATCTCATTAGACGAACAGAACAGCAAATTGTTGGAAAAAATTTGCCGCCCGGATTTTTTTTGGGGGAGACGGCTGCACTTTAAGAAAGAGACTGTTTTCACAGGAAACAGCTGCACTTTCAGAAAGCAGCTGCATTCTCAAGATTTGGCTGCAATTTGAGGAAGTTGCTGAAAAGCCGCCCGGGCATGGCATCTGCCTGATGAAATCCTGTCCTGCATCGCAACAGGTAAACGGGCGATGAGATGGAGTACAGACCGGATGCTGTCTCCACTTTCTCATCGCATCATTCAATCCGTTCATCCCATATACGGATACTCCCACTCCTTCGGCGGTTCGTGGGTTTCCTTGATGGCACGTGCCGAGAGCCAGCGAAGCATGTTCTGCTTGCTTCCGGCCTTATCATTGGTACCGGATTTGCGTGCGCCTCCAAACGGCTGCTGGTTGACTACGGCTGCGGTCGGCTTGTCATTGATATAGAAATTGCCGGCCGCATCCTGAAGGGCATCTGACATCTGATTGATGACATACCGGTTTTTGGCAAAAATCGCTCCGGTAAGACCGTATGGTGATGTCTTGTTGCAAAGATCGAGGGTCGCTTCGAAATCATCATCCTTGTAGACATAGATCGTGAGCACCGGTCCGAATATTTCCTCCTGCATGGTTTTGAAATGCGGGTTACCGGTAAGGATGACGGTCGGTTCCACAAAGTAGCCGGTGCTGTCATCGTATGAGCCTCCGGCGATTATCTCCGCGTCATCGGCTTCACTTGCAAAATCGATATACCCGGTAATGCTGTCGAAGGCTTTTTTATCTATTACCGCTCCCATGAAAGTGGAAAAGTCCGATATGTCGCCGGTCTTGATTTTTGCCACTTCGGCCAGAAATGTCTCTTTGAATTCCGGCCAGATCGACTCCGGAACATACATCCGTGATGCAGCGGAGCATTTTTGACCCTGGTATTCATATGCTCCCCGGAGTGCAGCAACGGCAAGTTCCTTGACATCTGCTGAGTTGTGGGCAAAAATAAAGTCCTTCCCGCCGGTTTCTCCGACAATCCGCGGGTAAGAGTGGTACTTGTCCAGGTTTTCAGCTGTCTTCTTCCAAAGATGATTGAATGTGCCTTCGGATCCGGTAAACTGGAGTCCGGCAAATTGGGGGCTTTCCATGACCGGATCACCGACATCCGGACCGGAACCCGGAACAAAGTTGATGACACCATCGGGCAGACCCGCTTCCTGAAGCAGTTTCATCATGAAAAAATTCGAGTAAATGGAACTGGTTGCCGGTTTCCAGACCACCACATTGCCGCACATCGCCATGGAAGTGGGCAGGTTAACGGCAATGGCCGTGAAATTAAACGGCGTTACTGCGAACAGGAATCCTTCGAGCGGACGGTATTCTACTCTGTTCCACATACCATCAGGCGAGTAAGGCTGATCGGACATTACGCCTGTAAGATAGTGGGCGTTGAAACGAAGAAAATCGGCCAGTTCGCCGACAGCCTCGATTTCGGCCTGCTGCGGTGTTTTTGATTGACCGAGCATGGTGGCGGCATTGATCGTATACCGCCAGTTGCCGGTCAGCATATCTGCTGCTTTGAGAAATACGGCGACGCGGTCCTGCCATGGTGTTGCTGCCCACTCTTTGCGCGCTTCGAGTGCTGCCTCGATGGCCATATTGACCTCTTTATTATTTGCAAGGTGCAATGTACCGAGTTTGTGACCGTGATTATGAGGCATCACGACAGGCTTGGTGCTGTTTGTCCGTACTTCCTTCCCTCCGATAATCAGTGGAATTTCAACTTCTTCGGAGCTTAACCGTTTCAGTTCGGCCTGCAGCCCTGATCTGCCGGGAGTGCCCGGGGCGTACGACAGATACGGTTCGTTTTTCGGTTCCGGGACGTTAAAATATGCCTGTGTCATGCTTTCTCCTGTTTTTTAAAGTTCAAAATCCGCAATTACCGGGTGTTGTTTCTTATAATACGGTTGTTTTTCACTACAATATCTGACAAGGGTAACAATATGCGCCTCTTCATGATTTCATAAAGCGCTTTTTCAGATTGAGAGCGTTGGTTTTCACAGGCAAAATAAGGGATAGTCAATTTAAGATTCCAGTAATTAAAAAAACTTCTTTCAGGTCATTTCGCGCTGGTTCCTGATTATTCCACTCCGTGCGTTCCCGTGCTGATTTTAAATGCAGCATCCTGTCTTTGCTCCTTTTCCATATTAATTACTTGTCACGATACATAAAAAAAGTGTTCGTTATTCCATTTTATATTAAAATAAAAGCGTTTCCAAAAAGGGCTTTCATACATTTTTGTGTCATTATTCTATTGAAAGCGTTTTTACATGGCTGCTATACTACAAAAAACCGCTTTCACATTTTTGTAAATTTTTAGTCCATTATTCCATACCCCTTATATATACATGGAAAAGCCCTTCCACTACACGGTAAATTATTGCACCAAAACATTTTACAGCAACAAAGAGAACCTTTTGAACGCAATTTTGGTTATATTATCACGTATCAAAAACAGAGTAAAATCCTGTGTACGGATAACAAAAAGAATAGCACCATTTGCACAAATGCAGGAATCTGCCTGCTTTTAAAAATTGAGAGAAAATATCTCTTCCTATTCTTTTTAAATGTGAACAAAAACCAGACAATATCATTATGAGATATCCAAACACAAAAAACACAACAGCAATATTTGCAGCTTTTATTCCGCTGCTTATCATAACACTCTTCTTTATAACTCAGGGTGAGTCAACGACTAATAATATGGACGGCAATCAGGAAACTGTTCAGAATCAGTCAATGAACTGGGCCTTTGACGCTGATAATGTTGTTTTCACATCAAGTGAAATGAGCCGTCTCGCCAGAGAGCTGCATGAAGAATCAGAGGGCTATCAGCGTGCTGCAGTACTTGATTCGTTGCTTTTGCAGATCACAGCCAGGCTGACAACCAATGAACAGCCTGTACCAATGGCACTCACCGACTTGCTCCGCGATGTATCTGTAGCACATCCGGAAAGTGAAACCAGGCTGTTTGCATACACGGCAATGATGAAGGCGCTCGAAAACGAAGAGCTCAGCTATGAAACCCATGAAGAGTTCGCTTCAAACTAAACAGACGTCCATACCAGCGCACATGACATCATGTGCTCCTTCATACCGTTTAAATAAACGAAGCACCCATATCAAACCATCATAACTTTCCGTATCGGGATAAACTGTACCAATACAGTATTATTCCCGATGAACAGCGGAAACGGGCAGTAAAAACATCCCTCAAAACACGGGATCCCGTTTCCCTCCCGGCGGAAGCCCTTTCCTCCCCGGATCACTTTTCACCGCTTTTTTCCCGCACTTCCCCGCTTCTTTTCACCTTTCTTCCTCACTCTCCCCCATTCGGTTCCGCTTTTTTCGGCACTTTCCCAGATTCCATTTCTCTTTTTCCTTTTTACACTTTTCTCTCCGTTGCGGATGTATTCTGTCAGGCTCATTAACGAATCATTTCTTATTATTGAGCAAATCCTTTTGACAGTTTCCTTTTTTGACATTCCCGGCATTTTTAATATCCAACCCAGATGTCATCATGTGCCATAGCGTAACAATGCACCGCAGCTTCACATCCCGGCCTGCACAACATTCCGGATTCAGATCATACCCGCTTGCTTTTGTATCCGCTCTTGCGGTTATACTCATTGTGACAACCACATCCTGCAATGACAAGCAGGCTTACGATGATCACGACGGAACAGATGACCCCTCCACCGAAAACCACTCCACGGAGAGTCATACACCGGCGCTGGCATCCGGCGAACCGCTCTATGCCGATCTTGAACGAAATGTGTATATCCCGGCAATGGAAGATCTGGTCCGGCCACTTGATGTGGCATTCACCTACAATGAAGACTCGGTACGTGTACATTTTCGATTCGAAACGGACAGACCTTCATGGTACCACCAATATCTGGTGTATGAGGATGGAGAATGGAATCGCTATGGCAGCGGCGGTCAGGGTCCTGACAAGCATGGTTTATATGAGGACCGTGTTTCCATGATGCTTGACGACGGATCGGTTGAGGGTTTTGCTGAAATCGGTGGTTTTGTGACCGTGCATCCCGGCATGCGGTCCCTCACAAATGCTGCTCCGCCATCTTCCGTAGAAGTTCACCCTCATCTTGGCGGGAATCTGGGACGTTCTGATGTGAGAAAATTCATCAGGGAATCAAGGGAGGAAGTGCAGGATGAATATCACTGGTCACAAACGCGGTCCACCGAAGAGTTGGATCAGCTGCGTGAAGAAGGCGCTTTTCTTGATTTATGGCAGTGGCGGGCGCACCGGTCAAACCCGCTCGGATATGCTGACAATGGTTATGTTCTCGAATACCGGCACGGGTCTGAAGGTACAGGAATGTTTACGGATAACAACGATGACTCCGGTCAGCCCAAATTTATGTTCGATCCTCAGGTAGTCGGTCGGCATGCGCTTCGCAAGGACAGCCTTCTGGATCGTCAATACGGCCAGGAAGACCCTTACTACATCTATGTGGGTAATTCTGTTCCGTTTGATCCGGATCACGACTGGCTGGACGGTGACGCTCTGCCTCAGCGCTTTCTTCAGGAACCGGAGGGCAGCCGTGGAGCTCTGAAGGCAGATGGTTACTGGAGCGACGGGTTCTGGGATATCACAATTACGCGTACCCTTGATGCACCCGGTCCCAAGGACAGCAAGACCATCGCAGAAGGCAACACATATAATGTCGCATTTGCCGCACATACTGATGGGGCCGGCGCGAGGTGGCATTACGTATCCGTGCCTTACGGAGTTGCCTTCGGAGACTCTGACAACACAAACTCAAGCGACCATCCGGACGGCCTGACGGTCATCCATGCCAAATTCACCGATGGTCCACTGGATAAAGCAGAGCCGGACTGGTTCGAAACATCTCTTTTCTACCCGGGACAAGTGGATCTTAGCTGGCTCGAAAATATAGATCATCCCGGGCATCAGTTTGTTCGTGACGGCTCGATGCATATGCTGGAAATACATGACCTGGAAGTTTTGAGTCAGTTTATCGTACGCCAGGAGCTTGAAATGCTTGGACTGGATCCCGAAGAATTCGGCGTCAGTCCGGAGCTTTCGTACTGACAGCAGTTTTCCCCGGGGCGTTTACAGCTCAAAATCGAATCCGGCAGAGACCCAGCGTCCGGGTTGCGGAACGTTGGCGATATCCACGTAACGGGTATCGAACACATTGGTGACATTTCCAAAGAGCCGGAACCGGCCTATGTGCTGATAAGCGCTCAGATCCGTCAGCCAAAACGAATCGAACGGTTGGGTTCCGGTGAAATCCCCGTCCTCATAGAGCAGGTATCCGCCGGCCCGGTCCTGCCAGGAAATTTTTGCGGTAAAGCCATTGCTGCCGGTAAAGGGCACATTCAGGCGAATATCCAGTTTGTGACTGAGGTGATCCAGGGCGTAGTTGGAAATAACATCTCCGCTGTGCTTGTCCGCGTGAAGATAGGTATACTGAACGCGCAGGCGTCGATTCGGGCCAGAATTTTCACCGCCTAGCAACCTTGTAACGGGAACACTGATACCCGCTTCAAATCCGGTAATGGTGACATCCGTAAGATTGTCGCTGCGCCATATGTTCTCATCAGCGATTATATGCACATTGTTATTGTGACCACGCATTTGCTCATCAGCCGATGCAAAAACATAGCGCTCATTGACTTCCGGACGAACCCAGTCGATGATATCCCTTCCCCATCGCCGAAAAACAGCAATGTCGGCCTTCATCCCTCCAAAACTGCTGTTCAGGCCGGTCTCCACGGTAACCGCCTTTTCCGGTTCAAGATCGGGATTGCCGATGTTATCCGGCCCGCTGTAAAACAGATCTGTGAATGTCGGGAGCCGCAACGTGCGATTGGCGGATGCATACCACCTCAGGTTATCGTGTAACTGCCAGCCCAGGTCCAGTCCCGGGAACAGGGTAAGAGCAGCATCCAGATCCGAGTTAGTGTGAATTAACGTACCTCCGGACACCGAAAACGGTCCCGAAGCATAACTTTGCTCAACCATCAGGCTAAGCCCCGAGCGGCTGTAAGCATGTGTATACCAGGCATGGTCGTCATCGGTTGGATCGCCGGCCTGAAGGTACCCCGGCACACGCACGGGCTGCGACATTTCCTCTCCGAGGACATTGCTGTAAATGTGCTCATAGCGATAGTCCAGTCCGGCCGATGTGGTCCCCAGCCTGTTTACATGCACCCAGTTCAAAGCCGCGCCGATGACATCCGTGCGGTGATAATTGTGGCCTTCGTACCAATCCGGACTGTCGTGGCGAAACAGTTCGAAGCGGTCATGATGACGACGCCAGTAGACCGAAGGCGTCAGTCGCAAAGCTCCGTCAGGAAGCCATCGGAGCGACAAAAACCCCGCCCGGGTATGTTCGTACTGATCCGGGAATTGCGGAGTGTAAAAGCTGTTGGCGCCAAATGCTTTTTCGTTATATCCGGCCTGCAAGTCGAAGCGGCCGGACTCTGCGGCAAATTGTGAGCGATAAAAAACATTGCCTGATGTAAAATCGGTGTTATCCGTAAATCCGTCGCTTCTCATGCCGCTCAGTGAGAGATGATGGGAGACGGGGCCGGTCTGAAAGCCTGTCCGGATATTTCCATGACCAAGCCCCTTCTGGCCTCCTGTAAAAGATCCGCCGGTTTGTGACTCACCGGGCTCTTTTGTGATAATGTTGACAGCTCCGTTGAACGCATCCGGACCGAAGATACGCGCGCCCGGTCCATGCAGAACTTCTATGCGCTCAATGCTCTGCAAATCGACCGGCACGTTGAGATTGTGGTGTCCGGTCTGCGGATCGGTGACATTCACACCATTCAGAAGTACCAATGTCTGATCGAACGTGCCACCCCGGATGCTGATATCCGACTGCATTCCGAAAGTCCCGCGATGACGGATATCGACACTTTGCACACCGGAAAGAAGATTGGTCAGATCCTGCGAAGAAGAAACAGCAATTTCGCTGCGCTCAATGACCCTAACGGATCGCCGCAGATCCGAATGGCGTACCGGAGTGCGCTGAGCGCTGATAATCACCTCATCCAGATCCTTGTGAAGGATCGAATCGGGTGAAACAAAAATTCGATTGCGGTCCTGGTTGCTCTCGCTCGTTTCCGCAGAGGCGTATTCGGGATTTGAACTGGCTGTTTCTTGAATATCAAAGGCGAATGCCGGAGAAATTGAAGTAAATTCAGGATTAGAAGTAAAAGCATCAGGAGCATCAGGAGCATCAGGAACATCTGGAGCAATTTCAGTGATAGAGGCGGAAATTACAGGAGTAACTAAAGCTATTTCAGAAATAGCTGAAAAAATCTCGGAAGTATCAGAATTAAACTCCGGAGTTTTATGGGGCACAGCCTCCATAGTCCCGGATCCGGCTGGAAGGATGACGTTTCCGTATATAAAAACGATTAAATACAGCAAAGCATAGAATGGCACCATTGTCTGGCAATATTATATTTTCCAAGTCCTGTTATAACAGCAAGATGGTACTCGCCGAAGGGTTCAAAGATAACACAGGCAGGGGAAAAATGAGACCTGAATCTGCATAATCCCGTTGCTTTCCGATTGCAAACGTGCTAATATGAACCTGGAACCGCTTTTCTGTCAATTATTTCGAACTCAAGTGAGGAGGATCCCATGATCGTTTATCTGGCTGACAAACTGCCGGAAGCGGCGCTGAAAGAACTTGGAAGTCTGGGCTGCGAAGTAGAAAACCATCCTGATGCCACTTCATCCGATATCGCAAACGGCATCGGTAAAGCGATGGTCCTGGTTGTCCGGTCCACGGTTGTTACCAAAGAATGCATAAATAACAGTCCCAATCTGACCCTGATCATCCGGGCGGGCGCTGGTGTAAACAATATCGACCTTGATGCCGCCAGCAAATCAGGGATATTTGTTGCCAACTGTCCGGGGCAGAATTCCATCGCTGTGGCCGAGCTGACTATGGGGCTGATACTCTCACTTGACCGGTTCTTACCGGACAATGTCATTGACTTCCGAAGCGGAAACTGGAAAAAAGCTGTGTACAGCAAGGCGGACGGACTCTATGGAAAAACCCTCGGAATCATCGGAACCGGACAAATCGGAACCGAGGTCATCCGTCGTGCCCGGGCTTTCGGGATGCCGGTGGTTGCCTGGTCCCGGTCGCTGACACCTGAAAAAGCAGAACAGCTGGATGTCACCTGCGCTGCAAGCGTGAAGGAAGTCGCCTCTCAGTGCGATATTCTGAGTATTCACCTTGCAATGAGTCCCGAAACCAAAAGCCTTATTTCATCCGATGTGCTGTCCGGACTCAAAGACGGTGCGTTTTTCATTAATACGGCGCGGGCCGAAGTGGTCGATGAGGAGGCGCTGTACAGGGAGCTGAATTCGGGCCGGATCAGGGCGGGACTGGATGTCTTTTCGGACGAGCCGGAATTCAAAAAGGGAGAATTCACAAGCCGCTTTCAGAAGCTGGACAATGTGTATATCACCCACCATATCGGGGCCAGCACAAAACAGGCCCAGATGGCTGTGGCAATGGATGCCGTCGACATCGTCAGGGGGTATCTGCAGGAAGGCACCGTTCGCAACTGGCTGAACCGCTGCGAGAAAACCCAGGCACCGTGGCAGCTTATCGTCCGGCATTTCGACAAACCGGGAGTGCTGGCCAATGTCCTTGCCGAGCTGAAAGATGCCGGAATCAATGCCCAGGAGATGGAAAACGTGATTTTCGACGGTATGAAGACGGCCTGTTGCAGCATCCAGCTGGACGTAAAGCCTGATGACGGCGTCATCGATGCGATCAACGAGCGTCATGACGAGGTGATCACCGCGGTACTGCTTCCGACCCGCACATAACAGCAGGGTACTGGCTGAGATTACTTTGTCAGAGATTACTGGTTTGGATTTCTATCAGAGACCACTTCCCGGGTTTACTGACTGAAGATATTGCACGGGATTACTGCCCAGGAGTTACTCGCTGAGATCACTCTGGCTGGGACTAATACCCTGGTTCACTCGATGGAACTACCGGCAGGGATCACCGCCCGGCAGTCTTGACTGCCAGCGCCATGCAAGCCTGATTGTCCGTCTACTTCTTTTTTTGCTTTTTTGCCCAGGTATCGCGCAGGGTGACAGTCCGGTTGAAGATCTGCTTCTCCTTTGTTGAGTACTTGTCGGGGACATAATACCCTTTGCGCATGAACTGGTAATACTCCTTCGGTCCGTTCTCTGCGACGGACGGCTCATCAGCCATTGCCGGTTCTGCATAGGCTTCACTGATGATATTCAGGCTGTTTTTGTTGATGTAATCGGTGAAATCGTGCTTTTGTAAGCTTTCTGCCGAATTTGAAGCATCTTCAGGCGATGTCGCATCTTGTGAACTACCGGCTGCTCCCGGATTTGAGGGTTTACCAGCATGTGTGTCCTCTGCCGCCTTACCGGAATTTTTCGATTTACCGGCATTTTCCGCTTTAACGGCATTTTCCGCTTTAACGGCATTTTCCGCTTTACCGGCTTCCTTCGCTTTACCGGCTTCCTTCGCTTTACCGGCTTCCTTCGCTTTACCGGACTCTT
>Ga0207421_10000312_pt1 | contig 61319 bp, 48 predicted proteins | sample SodLakKL_010_SED_4_FD_187542 | JGI IMG/M metagenome (GOLD analysis project Ga0207421, IMG submission 187542) | Alkaline sediment microbial communities from Lake Tanatar, Kulunda Steppe, Russia - 8KL_010_SED (SPAdes) (version 2) | ecosystem: Environmental > Aquatic > Non-marine Saline and...
CAACAAAATGAATAGATACAAGGTCTGTCAAGTAAACCAGCCTTATTTATTGCCGGTTCAATTTAACAGCTACCCGGTGATCTTCCACCCGCCTGGTCAACTTTTGCCGGTCAAAATGCTCCAGCAAAGCCTGGGCGTACTTGCGAGAAGTACCCGCGAGATCCCTGAACTGGGCCAGGGTCAGGGTGTCTTGCTCGCTAAAGTGGCCGCGCAGCAGCTCAATCGCTTCCCGGTAAGCATCCTGGTGGAAATATAGATCTTCACTGACTTTAACCAGGATCCCAGTTTTCTGCAGGTAATTAAAAAATTCATCCCTCCGGTCCTGCCCCGTTCCGGCCTTTTCGAGCGCATCCCGGGCCGACGGGGGTTGCAACTTCCCTGCAGCATACTGTTCAATCAGGCTATCCAGGATTTTCTTTTCCTTGTTCGACGGTTTGGGATTAAAATTATACAGACTAACCAGGTCGCTCTTAATCTCCACTTTTTTTTCTTCCTGGAGGCGAGCCAGGAAAGCATCATATTCACGCTGCCCGAATGCGCGAGGCAGGCTTCCGCGGAGGCGAGCCCTGGAAATACCCGGTGACAGGGGATACTTTTCGTGATAACGCTCCAGTTCAGAAAGCAGCGTGGCTTCAAAATCCTGACGGATGGCGGAAATTATGTAAGAGCCACCAATCTGCTCAACCTGGCCCCGGGCTGTAAAATCTTCTAAAATTGATCTTATGCGCTCTTCATCCAGGCGGGTTTCTTTCATCAAACCTGCCGGTTCAGCAGCAACCAGTTCTTCAAGTTTGCTGAGCAGGAAGGCAGCGTCACCGCCTTCAGTCGGAGCCTGCTTCAGCTCCTGCAAACGCTCAATTACCTCCCGGCGGAAGCGGCGGTGTTTTTCCGGGTAAGGATCCAGGACGATCCCCCCACCAATGGTGGTCATCGGCGAATAAGAACGGATTACAAAGGGGTCGCCTCGTTCGGCTACCAGCGCTTTTTCCAGGCGGCACTGCACCGGGGCGCTTTCTCCGGGTTTAAGCTGATCCCGATCAAGCAACAGCAGGCGGCCCACGGTGCGGACCGTGCCCAGGAAGAAATGAACCGGATCGAGATTTTTCAAACTGCGCGGCGATCCCGGCAAAAGTTCCACCCAGGCATCAAGCAGGGTGGTCTGGCTGTAATAGCCTGGATTGCTGACCACGCTACCCCTTAAGATCTCTCCTTTTTCCACACCGGCCAAGTTCAAAGCCACCCGGCTGCCTGCTTTTGCCTCCTCCACATCCTGTTCGTGGACCTGGATATTGCGCACCCTTGCTTCTAAACCCGGAGGAACTACGGCAACAGTCTGACCAACCCGGACCGATCCCTGCACCAGCGTCCCGGTAACCACGGTCCCGAACCCGGCAATAACAAAAGCGCGGTCCACGGGTAAACGCAAAGGGCCGGTGGAACTGCGCGTATCCAGGTTTACAGTCAACCGGTCGATCAAATCTTTCAAATCATCGATCCCCTGCCCGCTGACCGCAGAAACAGAACGGATCGGGGCATCTTCCAGGAAAGAGCCCTTCAGCTCCTCCCTGATTTCATCTTCAACCAGTTCCCGCCACTCTTCTTCAACCAGGTCAATCTTGGTAATAACTACTATTCCGTTGCGGATACCGAGCAACTGCAGAATATCAAGGTGCTCCCTGGTCTGGGGCATCACACCCTCGGTAGCGTCAACTACAAGCATTACCAGATCGAGCCCGGCAGCGCCGGCCAGCATATTATGGATAAATTTTTCATGGCCGGGAACATCGACAACACCGGCAACCCTGCCACTGGGCAGTTTAAAGGGGGCAAATCCCAGGTCAATGGAAATACCGCGCTGCTTTTCTTCCTGCAGGCGATCGGTATCCACCCCGGTCAAAGCTGAAATCAGGACTGTTTTGCCGTGATCAACGTGTCCGGCCGAACCAATGATTAGCTGTTCCAAAGTATAAATTCTCTCCTGTAATAATCATCTTAAATAAACCCTCTCAAGACAAACATAATTATTCCCGGCAAGCCGCAGCGACAGCTTCGATCAGTTCTGCTTCCTGATCTTCCCTGATCGTGCGGGGATCAAAAAGAATCCGGTCCTGCTGGAGGCGCGGGATCACCGGTGGGCGCCCCCGTCTTAGTTTTGACACCAGGCCGGATGGAGATTCTGACACCGGCGGCCTGAATGCAACCAGGAAGGTAGGCAGCTCCGCAGTGGGCAATGCCCCGCCTCCAACCCTGGAAACGCCTTCAATCACCTCTATACTCCCATCTTCAACCTGTCCTGACAGCTTTTCGGCCAGGTTTTCCGACCTTCGGCGCAGTTCCTGCGGAGAAACCTTCAACATGGTCCAAACCGGTATTTGTTCTACTGCTACACCGGGGTCCAGGTACAGGCGCAGGGTGGCCTCAAGGGCAGCGATTGTAAACTTGTCGATCCTTAATGCCCGGGCCAGCTGGTTTTTTCGAACTAAAGCTACCAGGTCCCTTCGGCCGACAATGATCCCGGCCTGGGGCCCCCCAAGCATCTTGTCACCACTAAAGGTAACCAGGTCAGCCCCGGCGGCTATACTGTCCTGGATACGCGGTTCAGGTGGGAGGTTATAAGCCGTTAAGTCCAAAAACACACCGCTGCCAAGGTCTTCTACGAGGGGCAGGTGGTTCCTGGCAGCCAGTGCAGCCAGGTCCCCGGTTTCCACTTCGGCAGTAAAGCCGACCATATGATAATTGCTGGTATGGACCTTTAAAAAAGCGGCCGTATTATCATTAAGCACCGCCTCGTAATCGCGCAGATAGGTCTTGTTGGTGGTACCGACCTCGACCAGGTGGGCCCCGCTGGCGGCCATTATCTCAGGGATCCTGAAAGAGCCTCCGATTTCAACCAGCTGCCCCCTGGAGACAACAACTTCTCTGCTGGCAGCCAGGGTATTTAAAACCAGGAAAACGGCAGCGGCATTGTTATTCACTACTGCTGCAGCTTCAGCCCCGCTCAGTTCGCAAAGCAGTTCCTCGAGGTGATCATGGCGCGAACCCCGTTCCCCGGTGTCCAGGGAAAACTCAAGGTTGGTGTAGTTTTTTGCAGTAGCGGTTATTGCTTCAACTGCGGTTGGGGCCAGGGGCACCCTTCCGAGGTTAGTATGGATAACTATTCCGGTAGCATTGATCAAGGATTTATGGTTCGAGTCTGCCTTACGTTCGGCCAGCAAGGCGGCTTCTTCAGCCAGGGCGAAAGGGGAAAGATCAATCTGAACCGGCGACTCCGGCGGATGGTCAAGGCTTGAATAATCGCTTAATCTACGGCGGTAAGAAGCAATTGTCTCCTGGGCCGCCTGCAGGACCAATCGCCGCGGCAGGCGCTGCAACTTATCTTCCAGCGGTGCCTCGCGCAGCAGGCGGTCAACTGCCGGCAGTTCCCGCAGGAGGGATTTGTAATCAGGCAATTTTTTTCTCTCCCCGCTATTTTATTCCTGTTCCCACTCTTCCGGGATTACAGGTAACGCAAGGTCCACGGTAATTATAACAATTTAGAACCCGGGTTGACAACTTAACAGCAGTTTTAAACAGCCTGTTTACGGGATTTAAAAGGTATCAGCACCATAACTGTTGCTGCATACCTGGTTTTTAAGGCTGCTGCCTGCCGCTTGATTAACCGTAAGGCGAACTAAAAAAGAGCATCCAATGCAGCGTGTAAACACCCTGGAAATTAAAGTTACTTGATTATTTCTTCATGGTATACCCCAGTTTGAGGTTAAGTTGATATTATATAGGTTTCACCTTCAACCGCCATTTCCACCCCGGGATAATGATTCTCTGCTTCCACCCGGGAAACATCCTGATCCTTACCCGGATGATGATGGGTTAGCAAAAGCCTTTTCGCCTGCGCAGAAGCAGCTGTCCGCGCAGCCTGGCCAGCGCTGATGTGGTTGGGAAGGTTGTTGGTGATATCCAGGTCCTGGTAATTGGCCTCACAGAGAAACAGGTCTGCTTCATAGGCAAAGTTTTCCAGTCCCTGGAAATATTCTGTATCTCCCGAATAAACCAGGGTCCCTGATGCGGATTTGATCCGCAGGGCTATTCCGGGGACAGCATGGAGAACAGCCGTAGTTTCAATGGTGAAAGGGCCCAGCTCCAGGGCTTGATCCGGCCCAATCGGCTGAACCGAATAAATATCTTTGTAGGGCAAACGCTCAAACTCCTCTTCCGGTTCCGGGGGAGCATAAATCTTTAAAGGTTCGCTGAGCCGGCCGCTGTTCCGGGCCATTACCAGGCCGTATCGCATGATCATAACATCAGAGTAGTGATCTGGATGAAGGTGAGAAAGCAGGACAGCATTAAGATCTCTAAAATCAATGTGCTCCTGCAGGCGGCTCAGAACCCCGTTGCCGCAATCGATCAACAGGTTATACTCCTCTTCGCGTAGCAAGTAGCCTGAACAGGCTCCCCCTGCCGGAGGATAAGGGCCGTAACAACCAAGGATCGTTAATTGCATAAGCTTACCCCTCCTTTTATCATTATAGCTATACTTCCAGTACACCAGCGAAAGATTAAGGATCAAGCGGTACCATCTATCATATCACAGATAACTGCACCCGCCCCGCGGCAATTTCATCTTCCAGGGCTGTTTTTATTTCCTCCTTGGCGCTAAAATAGATAATCTGCCAGCCTTTCCTGCTGAGATGATCGAGCATACCGAGCAGTTTTTGCAAACGCTCTGCATCGGCCTTGATAAAAGGATCATCGAGAATCAAAAATCCTTTGCCTCCCCGAAGCAGGCTTTCAGCCAGGGCCAGGCGGATCGAGAAGTAAAGCTGGTCATAAGCCCCGCCGGAAAGGCTGCCGGCATCAAGAAGCAAGCCTTCTTCAGTCATTACTTTAACCCGGTTTTCTGCTCCGTCAAAGACAACCTCCCGGTAACGGCCGCCGGTTATAGTTTTAAAATAGTCGCTGGCCGGTTTACCAGTCCCGAAAAGGTCATTTACTTTTTGCTCTTCGGCGGCTGCAACACTATCCACCACTGCAATGGCTGCCAGGGCCTTTTCACGCTGGTGTTCTTGCCTTTCCAGCCACTGACTTACTTTAGAGCCGGCAACTTCCAGGTCAACAACGGTTTGGCAGGGCAGATATCCTTCCTCATCCTGCAAGAGCGCATTAACATCTTTTTCCAGACTCCGGAGTTGATCGCCACGCCAACTCCTTTTCTTCCGAAGCCGCTCGATTTCTGTATCCGTCTGTTCCAGTTCTTGTTTTAACTGTTCAATAGTAGACCGATCATAACGTAAATCCGGGGCCGCACCGGCAAAGTTTTCCAACCGGCTTATCTGCTCATCCCAGTGGAACAACAACTCTTCCAGAGTATAATTTTCATCGTCAGGGCTAAAAAGGCTCAACAAAATACTTTTTTGCTTTTCAATTTCACCCTGCAGGGCATCCTTTTCCTCAAGCCGCTTATTATATTGAGCAAGGCTTTCTACTCCGCCAGAAAAACTTATTTCGGAAATCCTGCTTCCCTCCTGACCGACTCTCTTCTCCCGTTCACGAATATCTTCCTTCAACCGGCCAACTTCCTTTTCCAGCCACCGCCCTTCACTATCGGCCTTTTCCAGGGCTTCATGGGCCAGCTCGAGATTTCTATTCACCCGGCCCACCGCGGAACGGACTGTACTTATATCACAGGCTGAAAGATCAAGTTTTTCTGCTTCAGCACAGGCTTCGGATTCAATCCGGCCCAGGGCAGCTTGTCTTTGTGCACTCCTGAACCGGAAAAAACCGTAAACCAGCAAAATAGCGAGCGATCCGAAAAGGATGGGCAGCAACCACCAATCTGTGGTAATTACATAACCGCCCAGGGACATTAAAAAAGCCAAAACCGAGATTACAGCTGTTCCGTTGATAAAAGGGGTAGTTAGCAAAGCATCCTCTTTTTTGCAGGTTCCCTCAAGGTGGTTGTACTTTTCCAGGGCCGGTTCAATCTCTTCGTTAATCTTTCGGGACGTGTGCTCTATTTCCATTAAGTTTCCCCGGTAAAAATCCCTTTGTTCTTGAGCCTCCTGGAGCTGTTCCTGCTTTTCATGCGCCTCTTTTTCCAGGCGCTCGATTTCGCTTCGCATAAAGCTACGGTTCATTTCAGCCCGCTGCCAGGCTTCGTAATCATCACGATTAAAGCCCTCCAGTTTTCCAAGTCTGTCCAGGGCGTCACGAAGCGCAGAAACAGCTTCCCGGCCTCTTTCGTAGTGCTCCCTGTTGTAAGCCCTATCGTAGTTTTCGAGCAGGACTTTAATTTCTCCCCGCCGCTCTTCCAGCCAGGCCAGGCTCTCTTCGAAACTGCTAAAATTTTCGGCTTTCAGTTCCTCCAAAAAGGTTTCGATCTCGCTCAAAAGGGTTTTTCCCCTTGTATATCTGTCCTTCAATTTGCCCGGGGCAGCATTTGAAAAATCTCCACCGGCGGTAACACCGCCCAGTTCCTGCAGGTTATCCCTTAAATTTTTAATTTCATCTACCCTCATCCCGGTAAGGCGTCCGGTAACCGCACGAAAAAATTCTTCTTCACCGGAAAGGGCCAGATCACTGTCGCGGATTAAAAATATGTTCCTGAACTCAAGGGCGCTAATTTCTAGCAGGCTTGAAAAACGCCCTGCTTCAGGCAATTTATAATTTTTTTGCCCTGTTCCAACCACCAGGTATCCTTCCGGCTTTTCTTCTACCCGACTGACTCCAGCTACAGGCTTAAGTTCCCGGTTACTAAACATCATTTTAAGAATAGCGTCAATGGTTAAGGTTTTTCCTTCTTCATTTGGAGCGAAGAAAAGGGTAAACGGCGCCGGTTGTTTTACATCCCCACCCGAGAGAGGGCCGTAGCGAGTAATGGCAAATTCCTTTAGGAACACTGTTTGATCCTCCTGAAAGCCTGGATTATCATTTCTTCGACCTCTTCTTTCAGCCAAAGAGGGTAACCGGATTCTTCCAAGACACCTTTCATTTTTTTGAACAAATCATCTTCTAAAATATGGCTAACATCAACAAAGTTGAAGGTCGGTTCAGGAGTATAACGGCCAGCTGTTTTTTCCTTGATCGCAGAAACCAAACCGGTTTCGTCCAGGTTAAAAAAAGCGCCGTCAAAAAGGCCTTCTACGGTAAGCAAAATTCCAGCTGAGGAATGCAAGTCGGCCATTTTGTGATCCAGCTCCAACAAAGGATCTTGCTTTGTTAAAGGATCAAGAGTGATGACCAGTTCCTCGAAATGAAAGCTGTCCAGGGCAATTTCCCGGGGAGTTTCTCCGGCAAGCAGCAAATTAGCCCTGCGCCGGCCGGTTTCCCGCCTGGTTACAGACACAGGTGATCCGGGATAAACAAAAAGCCGTCCGCCCGGAGTCTGCCAAACGGCAAAGCGAGAGTGGAAATGACCGGCCAGTATGTAGCGGACCGGCAAAGGATCAAAAAATGCGAGCCGGGCCGGCATATAACGTTGTTCCCCCTCTTTTCCCATATCCCGGCGAGAAAAGAAGGTGTCAAGTAATTCACCATGAAACAGGAGGATGTTTTCCTGTTCCGGGTCCATCAGGGATCCCATTTCACGCAGGCGAGCGGCCAGGTGAGTGGGGCCGACATAATCATGAGGCAGCCCCCACAAGGCCGTTTCTCCCAGGTGGACCGGCTCCCTCCAATCTTGAATCACGTTTACATTGTCCCCAAAGTACAAACCGCTGCGGTACGCCCTGTGATCATGGTTGCCGGGTAGAATAATGGTTTTAAATCCGCACCCGTCAAAAGCCGCCCTTAGTTCAGTCCGCATCATCTCGGCGGCTCCTGCACACTCAAAAAGATCCCCGGCTATCACCAGGGCTGAAATCTCTTCCCGCTTGGCCAGGGCTAATAACTCTTCAAGGGCGGCCCAGCGCTCACCGGCATCTTGGTCCAGGTGGAGATCTGCTGTATGAAGGATTTTAATCATAGTGGCCTCCCGACAGAATATAATGGCGGAAAAATAATAAAAGGGGCGAACCAGTATCCGCCCCCCCGTTTTTATGCAATCTGTTCAAAAGAACAGGTCTGGATCATTTCTTTTTCAAAATAGACACAACCTGGTCACCATAGTATGAAAACAGGATCAACAGCACCCCGAACATGGTCAAACCCGCCGTTACCTGGTAAAAACGGGTCATGGCCGTTTCCAGGTAAAGTTCCTGGTAAGGCTGGACATCGGCGAAAATATTATCCAGGAAAGCCAGCATGACGGCGCCTACAAACACGGTCATAACCAGGGTTAGCAAACCGGGAGCCAGGAACACTTTAAATCTATGATCAATAAAGTATAAAAAGATCAATAAAAACCCAAGGCCGGCCAGGCTAAGCCAAAAAACATTATGAATAACCATCGGCTGCAGAGTGACAGTTATTAGCTGCACTTCAGTATAGGGAGGGGTAGCTTCTGTAACAATTACCTGTACGGTATCTTGCGCTTTTACTCCAAACAAGGAAAAAGTCAAAAACGTAATCAATATAGTAATCGAATAAATAAAGCCAATTACTATTTTTAACCAACTTCTAAGGCCCTGTCTCATTTTACTCCTCCTTATATGCTATAATACCTGAAAACACAGTGCTTTAATAGTAGTATTATTGTATTGCGATAGTTTTTAACTATTCGCTTTGCAGGCTCAAGATTCCTGCCCGATATATTCCAATTTTTGATTATAATTATAAAAATTTTTTAATCGCCGCACCAACCGGCCAGGTAGGTCGCGGGTTTTACGATGGTCTGGGTCCGGTCGGGACCCACTGAAATCATTTCTATGGGCACCCCAATTGTTTCTTCCATTGCCTCCAGGTACTGCCTGGCCGCTTCCGGCAGCTCTCCCAGGGTACGGGCTCTTGAAATATCTTCATGCCAGCCTGGGAACACCTCATAAACCGGCTTACATTGTTGAAGTGTGGCCATACTTGCAGGAAATTCCTTCGTCTTGGAACTACAGCATTCATAAGCTACGGCCAAATTAACCGTTTCCAGTCCGCTCAAAACATCTAGCTTTGTAATGGCCAGTCCGGTCAAACCATTAATGCGGGCCGCATACCGGGCAATTACCGCATCAAACCAGCCGCAGCGCCTGGGACGGCCGGTGGTGGTGCCGTATTCGCCTCCCTGGTCCCTGAGCAGGGCCCCTGCTTCACCTTTCTCCTCCGTAGGAAAAGGCCCTTCCCCAACCCGGGTAGTATAGGCTTTGATCACTCCCAGGACCCTTGAAGCACACTGGGGACCAAGTCCGCTGCCCGATCCGGCCGCTGCCGCTACAGTGGAAGAAGATGTAACATAAGGGTAAGTGCCGTGATCAATGTCTAGCAAGGCTCCCTGGGCTCCTTCGAATAAAACTTTTTTTCCTTCAGCAAGATTTTCTGAAAGCAGCCTGGAGGTATCAACTACCATAGGCCCCAACTTTTCAACAGCCGGGCGATACATCTCTAACAATTGGTCAAGATCATAACCTTCATGCCCGTACGCCCATTTTAATAAATGGTTTTGCAGGGGCAGAACCTGGGCCAGACGTTCCCGGAAAACCTTTATATCAACCAGGTCAATAGCCCGCAGGCCCCTCCGTAAAGCCTTGTCAGCATAAGCCGGTCCAATCCCCCGGCCGGTAGTGCCAATCTTATTTTCGCCAAGCAGTTCCTCGTTAACCCTGTCATAAACCTGGTGGTAAACCATGATCAGGTGGGCTTTAGTGCTGATCCGCAGGTTAGTGGTGCTGATGCCTCTTTTTTCCAATTCACTCAGTTCATCAAGCAAGACCAGCGGGTTGATTACCATTCCACTGCCAAGCAGGCTTATGCACCCCGGGTAAAGGATTCCCGAAGGTATATGGTGGAGCTTAAATATATTGGCCCCGTATACAACGGTATGGCCGGCATTATCACCACCCTGGAAGCGGGCCACCACATCCGCTTCAGCAGCCAGGTAATCAATAACCTTTCCTTTACCCTCATCGCCCCACTGTGCTCCTACAACAACCAGGCTGTTGGTATCATTCATCACAAATCCCCCGTAATCTTTTCTTCCAATAGGCGATTCAATTCAACCGGGTCAGCCCGGCCTTCAGTTTTCGCCATTACCCTGCCAACCAGGTAAGCAAAAGCTTTCTTTTTCCCCTTGCGGTAGTTGTCAACCGCTTCCGAGTTACTGGCAATTACTTCTTCTATAATCGGCAGGAGATTTTCACGGCCGGTTATTTGTTCCAGGCCTCGTTCTTTGATCGCTTTTTTCGGGTCCACACCGGCCTGCACCATTTCAGCAAGCAGTTCTTTGGCCACTGGGCGGTTAATCCTGCCTTCGTCAAGGAGCTGAAGCAAATTGGCCACCAGCCTGGGCTCCACTTCCTTTATCGCTTTTCCGCTTTCCCGAACCTGGTAGAGCAGGTCACCCTGGACCCAGTTGGAAAGGTGCTGATAATTGGGGTATTCTTCTGCAGCTGCTTCAAAAAAATCACCCAGTTCCTTGTTGCCGGTAAACAGGAAGGCTTCATCTTTTTCCACGCCGTACTGTTCCTGGAGGCGCTTCCTGCGCCTGGCAGGCAGTTCAGGCAACTGACGGGCCAGGTGCTCTACAAAAGAGCTTTCCAGGATCAGGGGCAATAAATCCGGTTCGGGAAAATAACGGTAATCAGAGGAGCCTTCTTTGCTCCGGGTGGCAAAGGTCTGCCTCTTCTCTTCGTCCCAGTGACAGGTTTCCTGGATTACCGAACCTCCTTCAGACAAAATCTGTTCCTGGCGCTCCCTTTCATAATCAAGGGCCAGTTCCACAGAACGAAAAGAATTCATATTTTTTACTTCAGCCTTGGTACCCAGTTCACTGCTCCCCTCGGGCCGCAGTGATATATTGGCATCGCAGCGCAGCGACCCCTCTTCCATTTTGCAGTCGGAAGCCCCTGAGTACAGAAGTACGGTCCGTAAATCTTCCAGGAAACGGCGGGCCTCCCTTCCTGAATGCAGTTCGGGAGCGGTGACGATCTCCAGCAGTGGAATCCCGGCCCTGTTGTAATCAACCAGGGAATGGCCGGCCCCGATGATGGAGTCGCCGGCATGGACCAGTTTGCCGGCTTCTTCTTCCAGGTGGACTCTTTCCAGGTTAATCTTTCGCTCTCCACCTGCAAACTCCACTTCCAGGTAACCTCCCCGGCCCAGGGGTTGATCATACTGGGAAATCTGGTAGGCCTTGGGCAGGTCGGGGTAGAAGTAGTTCTTGCGGTCAAAACGGCTCCGCAGGCTGACTTCGCTGTTTAATGCCAGGGCTGCTGTAACCGACAGCTCGACAGCCCGGCGGTTGAATACCGGCAAACTGCCCGGCAGGCCCAAACATACAGGACAGCAATTCGAGTTCGGCTCCCCTCCAAAAGCGGTGCTGCAGCCACAAAAAAGCTTGGAGGCAGTCATGAGCTCTACATGGATTTCTAGCCCGATCACAACTTCGTACTTCATTGCTGCCTCTTTCCTCCTTCAACATAATCTAAACTGGGTCGCAAGGGTGCTTGTTTTCGATTTTCCTCGAAGAAGCGGGCTGTTTTCAGAAGCAGGTGCTCCTGCAAGGGGCGGGCTGTCAGCTGCAACCCCAGGGGCAAGCCGCTGGAATGAAATCCGCCCGGCACAGCCAATGACGGTACTCCGGCCAGGGAATCGGTGATATTACAAACATCCGACAGGTACATCTGCAGAGGATCATCGGCTTTTTCGCCGATCTTGAAAGCCGGTGTCGGTGAAGCTGCCCCCAGCAGTACATCGTATTTTTTAAAAGCCTCTTCATATTCACGCCGGATCAGGGTCCTGACCTTCATCGCTTTCAGGTAGTAAGCGTCGTAATAACCGGCGCTCAAGGCATAAGTTCCAATCATAATCCGCCTTTTTACCTCGGGGCCAAACCCCTCACCCCTGGTCCGGCTGAACATGGCTTCAATGTTGCCCCCATCGGCAGAAAAGCCGTAGCGAATTCCGTCGTAGCGTCCCAGGTTGGAACTGGCCTCGGAAGGGGCAATCAGGTAGTAGGCACTTAAACCGTAATCCGTAAGGGATAAAGAAACCTCTCCTACCTCAGCCCCGTGTTCTTCCAACAGGGAAGCTGCTTTTTGCACTGTTTCAGTCACTTCCGGATCAAAACCTTTTGTGCTGCTATACCTGATCACACCGACCCGCAGTCCGTTTAACCCGGGCTCAAGCCCGGCGGTATAATCGGGAACAGCATCAGGCAGGGAAGTCGAATCAAGGGGATCATAGCCTGCAATTAAATTCATTAAAAGGGCACTGTCAACAGCATTCAAGCTAACAACACCGATTTGATCCAGTGAAGAGGCAAAAGCAATCAGGCCGTAGCGGGAAACCCGCCCGTAGGTCGGCCTGAGTCCCGTTACCCCGCACAGGGAAGCCGGTTGGCGAATCGAGCCACCTGTATCGGAACCCAGGGCAAGGGGAGCCATGCCGGTAGCTACAGCAACCACAGAACCACCACTCGATCCGCCTGGAACCAGCTCCGGATCCCAGGGATTGCGGGTAGGGAAAAAGGCCGAGTTTTCTGTTGAAGATCCCATGGCAAATTCATCCAGGTTGGTTTTACCCAGGATGGGCATTCCGGCACTTTTAATTGCTGCAGCTGCAGTGGCGTCAAAAGGAGGGATATAATCTTCCAGTATACGGGAAGCGCAGGTAGTGCGCAGATCTATGGTAGATATATTATCTTTAACGGCAACCGGCACTCCAGCCAGGGGATGAAGCACTTCCCCGCGCATTCTCCTGTTGTCGATCTCGCCGGCCGTATCAAGGGCCGTCACGGGGGTTTGCGTGATAAACGCCTTCAGGTGGGGATCGACTTCATCTATACGCTCCAGGAAACTGCGCACCACTTCAACCGAACTTACTTCCCCGGATTGCAGCATCCGACTCAATTCAAAGGCAGTATGTTCGTAAAGTTGCATTTTATTCCTCGCTTCCAGATGGATTATTATCCCAGTAGATATTAATTGTTTACATAATTACAGGTTCACTTTTCCTGTTCCAGCTCCGGAGAGGTGATCTGCGGAACCTTGACAAAACCTTTTTCTCGCTGGGGAACATTTTGCAACACCCTGTTAAGGGGAAGAGAAGGCCTAACTTTGTCTTCCCGCAATAATGCAGGCAGTTCCGTTACATGCGAGGTAGGCTCAACACCGGCAGTATCAAGCTCCTGGATGCGTCGGGCAGTCTCTAAAATGTCGCTAAGCTGACCGGCAAGGCGCGTCTTTTCCTCCGGTTCAAGGGCCAGGCGTGCTAACCGGGCTACATAATCAACTTCTTTCCCAAAATCAACAGGCATAGATACCAGCCTCCGTTTGTAAACGGTTTCAAATTTCTAGATGAAATAGGCCGGCTATGCAAGCCGGCCGGTAAATTATGAAAGTGCCGGGAAAAAGGCTATTGCTCTTATCCCCGGGCTTATCCCGGCGATTATACTATTTAAGACAACAGTGATCACATCAATTACAACCTTTAGCTACAAAACTTGTAACTCTCAGCCTAATGCCCCTGGTGAATGACAAGCAGCGCCACGGAGACGATTCAAAAGTCCTTTAAAGCACAGCTTTAAGGCCAAATATAAGACGGTGGAACCGTCACCATAGCTAAGCGGACTATGCCTGAGTATTTACAAAACTAAATGTCACAGGGATAATTTTAATCTATCTGTATAAGCCCGTCAAGTTATAGGGCGACCTTATTTTGGTTATGACATTTGCATCTGTTAACTCGCTAGCATGCTCTTAATTAAATTGCCGGCACCTTCAAACCTTAACTTGATAATTGCCTCAGTATTTAATTTTAGCGCCTGCCGGGTTAAATGCAAAAGAAGATGGGCAGGCACTCATATGCTATAATGTAGCGCAGGGGACAAAACCGCCCGGGACACTGAACAAGCAAAATGGAGGCATTGTACCAATTATGCAGGGCAGGGAGAAAAAATTTGATTTAGCGGTAGTAGGGGGCGGCCCTGCAGGTTCCATTACAGCTGCGCTGGCTGCGGAGGCCGGACTTACGACCGCCGTGCTGGAGCAGTATAAAATGCCCCGTTTTAAAACATGCGGCGGCTTCGTTTCTGCCAGGGCTCTTTCGCTTTTACCGCCGGACCTCGATCTGGATAGTGTTCCCGGGGATCCGGTATTTACCCTGCGCATTATCAAAGGCAACCGAAGTTATGATTATCGCCCCTCCGGGCGCCTGGGGATACTGGTAAATAGAGAGCACTATGATCAGTACCTGCTTCGATACGCTGCTAAAAAAGGAGCTGAAATCCTCGAAGAACATACCTTACAGGAATTGATTGAACCAGGTGCTTCTTCCGGCCCTCCGGCTTATTACCGCCTGGAATCGGGAGAAGCTGCCACCTCCCCGATCTTTTCCCGTTATGTTGTTGGAGCTGATGGTGCCATCGGCCGCACCGGAGTGCTTTCCGGTTTGCGAAAAACCGGTTTGTCTCCTTGTGGTCGCGGCCTTAGCGAGATAGTCAAAACTGGAAATAACCAGGCTTACACCGGCATAGAACCGGGGATTTTAAAGTTTTACCCACTGCCGGGATTGGGCGGAATGGGATGGTCTTTCCAGGGCAGCGGATGGATCAACCGGGGCGTTGGCGGCCTGCTTGGCCCCGGATTGCTAAAAAAAGCCTACTTACAGCTTTTTGCCGGCGAAAAACCCGGCTGCGGGCCTTCCTGGTGGCCCCTGCCTTTCCTGGGGCCATTAAAAAAAGCAGGTTGCAAGAACCTGCTTTTAATCGGTGACGCTGCCGGCCTGGTAGAGCCTTTTTCCGGCGAAGGCCTTTTTAATGCTTTTAAAAGCGCGATACTGGCTGTCAATGCCATCAAAGAGGCCGAAGAATCAGCAATGCAAGCTGCGGACATTTACAACCGATCATATAAAAACCACTTTAAAAAAGCTTTCTTACCCACAATCGCTGGAGCGGCGGTTTTACACAGCCGGGGCATCTTACACCCGGCCTCAATGCCCGGCCATATGGCCGGCTTAATGAAAAATAGACTCTGTTTCAACCGGCAGTTCAAACCCTGGACCTAACCCTGTTTTACAGGTTAACCGAGCAGGCGGATAATACTCGGGTTGGGTTTAATAGCTGAGATATCGGTTACCTTGCTTAAAGCCTTATGGAAAGCTTCTTCCCTGACTTCATGGGTCACCAGCACCACTTCGGCCAAATCGCCCACTCTCCGCTTCTGGATAATCATGTCCAGGCTAACCCCTTCATCGGCAAAAGCGTTGGCCAGGGAAGCAAAAACACCGGCCCGATCCTCAACCAGGAAACGTAAGTAGAAGCGGCATTCTACTGCCCCTATGGGAACAAAATCAGTCTCCTGCAGTTCTCTTTCTACCACCCCGTTAGAAACATTGAAACGAATACAACGGGCTGCCTCGACCACGTCCGACAAAATAGCGGTTGCCGTTGGCATAGGCCCAGCCCCGGGCCCGTAAAACATGAGCTCTTTTGCCGCCTCGCTTTCTATAAAAACGGCATTTAGTTCGTTCAACACAGATGCCAGGGGATGATCCATGGGAACCAGGGCGGGATGAACCCTTAAAGCAAGGCCTCCCGGGAGATCTTCACCGATGGCCAGGAGCTTAATGGTGTAACCAATTTCCCTTGCATAGGCGATATCTTCATAAGTGACACCCCTAATTCCTTCGATGTAAACCTGGTCGAAATCAGCTTTCTTACCGAAAGCAAGGTTGGACATTATAACCAGCTTGTATGCTGCATCCAGACCCTCAACATCGTTAGTGGGGTCTGCTTCAGCAAAACCAAGCCTCTGTGCTTCAGAGAGGGCGTCTTCCAGGGTCAGATCATCCTGATCCATATGGGTAAAAATATAATTGGTAGTCCCGTTGACAATACCGAGCAACCGGCTAACCCGATCGGCAACCAGGCTGTGTTTGAGGGGGCGAATCAAGGGAATCGCAGCGCCCACACTGGCCTCATAAAAAACATTCAGGTTTTTCTCCCGGGCCAGTGCAATCAGTTCCTGGCCGTGGCGGGCCATCATATCCTTATTGGCTGTAACTACGTATTTGCCATTTTCAAGAGCTTGTGCGATAAAACTGCGGGCAGGTTCAATTCCGCCAATCAGTTCAATAACAATATCAATTTCCGGATCATCCAGCACCTCGGCGGCATCCGTGCTCAGCTTTTCTTCATCCAGCCCAAGCGCCTGCAGACGTTCATGATCCTTGTCGGCCACCTTTGCCAGGGTTACCTCAAAATTAACCCTATCATTGATCAAATTACCGTTACGCTTGTATAGATCGACCACACCTTTGCCGATTGTCCCTGCGCCTACGAGGCCTACTCTTATGCATTCTTTCCCCATTTTCTGTCCTCCCCCTTATAGAGTTGTTCCTGTGCTGCTCCTGTTCCTATTCATAAATTTTTTCTTCTTCTTGATCTGCTTCTGCTGCGTCAAGTTCGATATCGCGGCCCTTAAAACCTTCTTTTGCCAGCTCCCTATAGTATTCGTGCTGAATAATTAAGTCCATAATCTCGTTGGTCCCGGTCCAGATCATGATCAGGCGAACATCACGGAGCATTTTTTCAATGGGATAGACATTTGTATAGCCGATACCTCCCATAACCTGCATGGCATGGTTTACCACCTGCCAGGCATTTTCAGTGGCCACTTTTTTGGCCTCTGAAACAAGTCTCCTGGAACGACCGGGCGGATCCCCGGCATCTACAGAACGGGCAGCCAGGTATACTATACCCCTGGCCGTATCAAGGGCGGTAACACCGTCGGCCACCTTGAAACTGACGCCCTGGTAATTTTTGATTTCCTGACCAAAAGCTTTGCGCCTGGTACTGTAACGCGCGGCCACTTCCAGGGCGGCTCTACCCATTCCTACCGCACCACCGGCGCTGGTCATCCTTTCTGGAATCATCATTTGATAAAATATAGCCGCCCCGTTGTTTTCTTCTCCCAGCAGATTTTCCGCCGGAACCCGGGCATCCTTGAAAACAAGCCTGCCGGTTCCGCCACCGCGGGTGCCCATCAAACCGTAGAGGTATTCTGCCTTAACCTCGGGAGAACGGTCCACTATAAATGCGCTGATCGATTTATGGGGAGGGGCCTCCAGATCTGTTTTTGCATAAACCATGAAATAGTCGGCCCCCTCGGATCCGACCACAAAACGCTTTTGCCCGTTAATTACATAGTGATCTCCTTCTTTCCTGGCCGTGCAGGTAGCTCCGAAAAAATCCGATCCGCCGCGCGGCTCGGTAAGGGCTTCTGCACAGGTCAGGCGGCCTTCAAGGGTCGGCTGCAGGTATTTCTTTTTCAAATGATCAGAGCCAAACTTATCGATAGCCTCTCCCACAATACTGACCAGTGAGTAAAGGCAACCCAGCGAGGTCCCCAAAACCCCGACTTCTTCCAGGGCAATAATTTCAGATGCCCAGGGCATACCCCTGCCCCCGTACTCTTTTGGAAAACGCAGGCCCAGCAGGTTCCGGGCTGCCGCCTTTTCCAGGAATTCACGTGGATAGCGGATATTGTCTTCGTCCATATCCCGCAAAAGCTTCTTGTCAATATCCTCCTTGACAAAGGCACGGACTTCTTCCTGTAGCTTTTTTTCTTCGGCACTCATCAAGCAATCGAGCATTCTCATACCTCCGCATTTTTTAATAATATAGTGGCTGAAACACTACTATGTTAACAAACCCTAACCCCGGCCAGGTAAGGGTTAATAAACCTCGAATCCTCAGCTTCTGCCAGGCTCTGAAAAGCCTGCTTGTAATAAAACATCACATCACGGGCCATATGGCCCCGTCCCTCCGGCACCAGGTCACCGGCCAGGCCGTGCATAAAGGCCCCGGCCCGGGCGGCATTTTCGGCTTCCAGGCCCTGGGCGATAAAAGAGGCAATCAGGCCCGTTAACAAATCCCCAGAACCGGCCGTGGCCAGGGCCGGTCCACCGGTGGTGTTAATAGCAGCCCTTCCATCAGGAGCGGCAATAATCGTATTAAAACCTTTTAACAGCAAAAAAACACCCCATTTCCGGGCATGATCCAGGGCCACTTCCAGGCGATTTTCCTGCACTTCTCGGACAGAAAGGCCCGCCAGGCGGCCCATTTCACCTGGATGTGGGGTTATTGCCACCGGTTGTTTGGCCTCTTTTAGTATTTCCATCCTGCCTTTTAACGCTTCCAGGGCGCCTGCATCTATAACCAGGGGCACGGGTGAAGAAATAATCAACCGTTCAAGAAGTTCGGCCGTATCGCTGCCCGGATCAAGTCCCGGCCCTATGGCGAGTGCATCGCAATGCACGGCTTTGTCAAGTATGGTTTCCGCTGCACCCGGGCTGATTATACCCTGTCCTGCTTCTTCAAGAGAAATGGTGATCACCTCTACCAGCCTTGCACTAACAGAGGACTCCAGGCTTTGCGGAACAGCCAGGTAGACGAGGCCCGCCCCGCCCATCAAAGCCGACTCGCCGGCCATAACAGCTGCCCCGGTCATACCGGGTGAACCGGCCACGATCATGACCCGGCCCAGGTTGCCCTTGTGAACAGATTTGTTCCACGAGGGCAAGATAGACAGGATCTGCGCCGGGGTGATCAGATCAACCCGCTCATTTTCAACCAGGGCAGGTGGAATATTAATCTGGCCCACATAAACCTCCCCGGCCTTTTCGGCCCCTTCATGACATAAAAGGCCCTGTTTGGGAAAAGCAAAGGTTACGGTCCAATCGGCCTGCACGGCACAGCCCATTACCGCACCGCTATTGGCATTAACACCCGAAGGAATATCAACAGAAACCACAGGTAAGCCTGCATCATTTACTCCTTCTATCAATTCTGCAAACAGGCCCTCCACGTTCCGGTCAACTCCTACCCCCAGCAGGGCGTCCACCACAAAATCGACGCAATTTAATTCTTCCCGGAACTGCTCCAGGCTTTCCCGCTCTCCGAGGCGGTTGATGGGGTAAGCAGCCCTTTCTAGAAACTGCTCGTTCATCCCGGCATCACCGCGGTATCCTCCCGGCTTTACAGTGCTCCACAGTGATCCCGACAGACCTGCATTTTTTAGAAGCCTGGCAATAACAAGACCGTCGCCACCGTTATTCCCGGGACCGGCCAGGACGGCAAAACGCTTCGCCCGGGGCAATTTATGCCTGATCAGTTCAACCGTGCGTATAGCTGCCGTTTCCATCAAAACCGCACCCGGCATTCCCATTTCTTCAATGGTTCTTCGGTCCGCTTCTTTCATTGCCGCGCTGCTGAGCACTTTCATTTCTTCGTACCACCTTTCTGCAGGTCCAGTTAATATATTTTTTCCGGAGATTTATAATTTCGATAACTAGCGATTTTTCTCCTTCCTGTCGCATAAATTGTAAAACAAATACTTGCTTTTTGTCTCCTCTGATGATAATATTCTAGTGTTTTAGAGGAAGGAAAGGAGGTATGGAGTTTGCCTAACATTAGATCAGCAGCAAAAAGATCAAGGCAGGCAGAAAAACGCGAATTAAGAAATAAGCGTGTTAAAAGCCTGGTTAAAACTTCAATCCGCCGCTTCGAAGAAGCGCTTCACAGCGGGGATGAAGAAGAAGCGAAAAGTATGCTGAACCGTGCTGTGCGCCAGATTGACAAGGCGGCGGCCAAGGGAATCCTGCATAAAAACAATGCAGCCCGTAAAAAGTCCAGTCTTTCCCGCAGGTTTAACCAGAGCGCAACCGGTTAAACTCGTAAACGACAATTAATCCGGCCGGGTTAATTATAAAGATTTAAACAACAAAAAACCAGCCTTATTTCAGCCGGGACGGCAGAAAAGGCTGGTTTGTATTTGACGGCTCCGCGTTCTTCCCTCCGGCCTCCGCTTCACTCCGTAGGGTTTATCTATTCAGTTCAAGGGAGCTATTTTGATAAAACTAATCACACAGTCTGACGTCCCCGCGGCAGGTCTCCGTGAGCTATAGAACATGACAACCGAAACGTCCCCGTGGCAGGTGCGTTACTAAGGTTTTTGTTTTAAAATGGGGACCTTGTGCTCGATCAATTTTTCAGCCAGCCAGGCGCTCGCCTCTCCCACCACAGCCGGGCATTTGTCTTTATGGCCGCCTCTTTTTTCATATTCGTAATACTCATCATTGTCAAGAAAGCGGTAAGCGGTCCCGAAAAAGCAGTGCTGGACCTCGCGGCAGGTTTCACCATTGTATTTTTCCCGAAACATATCCCAGTATTCCTGGACCAGGGGACCGGGCCGCCTTAAGAGACTGATATCGGAGAATTCTTCACGGGGTCGGCCAAAAAAGTAACTAAGGACCATGATCCCCCCGGTGAGGGCTCCGCAGGTCCCTTCGATAGAAGATGCAATTCCTCCAGAAAACGAAGTGGCGGCTTTAAAGACAGCATTATTCAAAGGGAAAAAATCCTGGATCGCCCCCACTACGCACTGGGCACACCCATAGTAGCGCTGTTCTAACTCATACCCGCGCTGGTATACTTCCTGAACCAGTTTATCTTTATCCATTCCTGCGTTCTCGGTCACCTCGATCACTCCTTTTTATAACTCTACTTTATAACTCTACCAGGATCAGAACCCAAATCCTGGCAAATTCATCTTGCCACGCTTTGCACATAGTCAATCCGGCTTAAAACTAATTTTAACGCCTGAACCGGATCAAGGCAACCGGTTTTAATCTGGTAATCGGTTTTCTGCAGGGCCAGCATCGCTTCTTCCAGGGCCAGTCGATCATAGCGGGCAGTTTGTTCTTTCAATTTCCGGACTACAAAAGGTTGGACCCCTAAGGTGGAAGCAAGATCACCGCCCCTTTCTTCCTCAAGCAGGCTGTAAGCCTGCATTAGCATCCGGTAATGGCGGGTAAGCATGAAGAATATAAGCAGGGGCTGTTCACGTCTTTTCAAAAGCAGGTCCAGGAGTTCCTGGGCTCCGGCCAACCTGCCCTCAGCCAGGGCATCGGCCAGCTTGAATACATTACCCTGCAGGTCACCTGAAAACAGGGTTTCCACAGTGTCGGCCGTTATCGTATCTTCCTCATCTCCAAGATATAAACCGTATTTTTCCAGCTCATTGGAAAGGTAGTACAGGTCATGGTCTCCGGCTAAAAGCAGCCTTTCCACTGCAGCCCGGTCTATCTTTTTACCCATTCGTTCAGCTTTCCTGCGGATCCATGCCGCAAGGGTATCACCCTTGAGGGAGGCGCATTCAACAACCACACCTTTTTTATCGATCAATTTAAACAGGCGCCTGCGCCGGTCAGCCCCCGGGGTTAAAAAGACAAGAATGCTGTCTGGATCATCAGGATCCGTCCTCTCCATAAATTCAGACAATAGGTCGGCATTATGTTTCTCCCGGCTGTCCAGCCCCGGTTCCTCTCCGGGTTCTTCCCGATCTGTTTTTTTCCGGGGCGGAGCCAGGTAAGGAGGATTATCAACAACAACGATCCGGCGCCTGGCAAAAAGGCCTCCTTCATTTAACCCAGATATAATTTCTCCCAGTTCGTGCTCTGAACCATCCACCTTTTCCAGGCCAAACTCTACCTCTGATCCCAGGTAGCTGTCTGCCAATCGGGAAATAAATTCCTGCTGGAGATACCTTTCTTCGCCGAAAAAAAGGTAAACGGAGGCAAATTTACCTTCTTTGAATTGTTTCAGTAAAGCCTGATAGGATATCATTATTAGCTCTTCCCTTGCAGGGCCCTGGTCCAGATGCGTCTTGACTCAGGCAGGAAAATAACCAGGACTGTAAAAATTTCCAGGCGGCCGACCACCATCAGTACAGGCAGGAGCAACTGCCCTGCCGGCGGTATAGACTGGTATGTTTCCACCGGCCCAACCCCGCCAAGGCCGGGGCCGACATTGCCAAGAGTTGCAGCCACGGCAGAAAAAGCCGTTTCCGTGTCCAGGCCCATTAAAGCCATGAGAAGTGTCGAACCAATGGCAAGAAATAAATAGAGAAATCCAAAGCCCATCACCGAACGCAGCACTTCTTCATTCACAAACTGTTTGCCCAGCTTAACAGAAGAAACAGCGGAAGGGTGAATGACCCGGTATAATTCCCGAAAAGCATACTTAAACATTAGCATCCAGCGGACCTGCTTCATAGCCCCGCCTGTTGAACCACCACAACCGCCGACAAACATAGCCGTCAGCAAAAAGAGGCGGGAAAAGTTGTGCCAGCCGTCAAAATCCGCTGTGGCATAACCCGTGGTGGTAGTGATAGAAACAACCTGGAAAGCGCTCTGGCGCAGGGCAAGAACCAGGCAGTTCCCGGCATCTTCCAGGGTATTGATGGTTACCAGGCAAATCCCTACCAGGATAACGGCCAGGTAAAACCTGAGCTCAGGGTTTTTCAAGACGTTGAATTCACCGCGGATCACCCGGAAATAGATGGCGAAGTTGATGCCGGCAAAAAGCATAAAAAAGATGATGATCACTTCGGCGGCCGGGTTGTCAAAAGCAGCAATACTGGCATTATAAGGTGAAAACCCGCCGGTAGGCATCGTGGTCAACGCATGGGCGATAGCGTCATAGAAACTGATCCCGGCCAACATTAGCAGGATCGCCAGGGCCAGGGTAAAAGCGACATAAATCAACCAGAGCCTGCGGGCAGTTTCAACCACCCTGGGCACAACCCTTTCTGCAACCGGTCCCGGTATTTCTGCTTTAAACATGGTCATGCTTCGAAATCCAAACCTGGGCAAAACGGCCAGGAAAAGAACGATAATGCCCATTCCACCGAGCCACTGGGTAAACTGGCGCCATAACAGAAGGCCGCGGGGTAAAATCTCAATATCTTCAATCAGGGTGGATCCTGTAGTGGTAAAACCAGAAACGGATTCAAAAAAGGCCTGCAAAAAGCTGCCATTAAAAACACCGTAAAAGTGGTACGGCAGGGCCCCAAAAAACCCGGCCACAAACCAGGCCAGGGAAACAACAATAAAATTTTCAATTATACTGAGTTCTCCACCGCGCGATGGCAGGAAGTACCAGTAGAGAGCACCGCCCACCACTGCAGTGACAAGAATAGCTTTAAAAAGAGCCACCTGATCCGGGCCCTGTTCGGCAACTGCCCACAGGGCAGGCAGCAGCATGGTCAAGGCCAGGAACAGGAGCATAATTCCCAGCAGGTATAATATGCGGAATTGACGCAACTGTGATATCTCCTTCAACCACTGCTTCGTTAATGCTTTATTTATACTTGATCCATACTACAACTACAAGAAGGAAAAATCAACCATCTTCACTATGCACCAGTTTGTTCCTGAGATACTCTTTATTTTCTTTGCCCATGGGAGGGGCAAAATAGCGATCCAGAGTAGCGCTGACCTTAGGAACAGCAAAAATAATCAGGTGATCGCCCGGCAGGAGCATCGTATCACCCCGGGGAACGATAACTTCCTCATCCCTGACAATGGAGCCGATCACCATTCCCCGCGGCAGCTGGGCATTGGCGATTTTCTTATTGGCCACCTTTGCATTTTCCGGCAGGACAATTTCCACCACCTCGGCATTTTCATCCTGCAAAAGGGAAAAAGCTACGGCATCTTCTTTACGGGTTAAACGCAAGATCTGGGATGCAGCCAGGATCCGGGGATTAATCACACTGTCGATCCCAAGGGTACTGTATACGGGAACATAATGGGGCCGCATTACTTCACAGATGATTTTCGAGACCCCGAACTGGCGGGCCAGTAAAGCGACAACAATATTACTGCGGTCATCACCGGTTACAGCCACTACAGCATCAGCTTTGCCGGTATCCTCCTCCTCGAGCATGGCTATCTCTGTCGCGTCACCTTCCAAAACCAGGGTCCGGTTCAAATCCCGGCACAATTCTTCACACCGTTCCATATCTTTTTCTATAATTTTTACATCGAAATTTTGTTTGCTGTTTTCGAGAATTTGGGCCAGTTGGACCCCGATTATTCCGCCTCCCATGATGGTCACCTGGCTGATCCTTTTCTTATCATGGTGCAGCAACGAACTGACATCTTTCAGGGTTTTGCTTTTGCCCAGGAGGTAAATTTTGTTGCCGGGATAAACAATATCATCCCCGCCAGGGACTATAAATTTACCTTTGGGATCCTTAATACCTACTATTACCGCATCGGTATTAATAGGCAAATCACGCAGTGGAACATCGGTAATATCAGCCTCTTTCCCAACGGTAATGCCGACCATCATTACCTTCCCGTGATTAAAATACTCTATTTCACTGGCATCGGGAAAATGCAGCATTTTGGAAATCTCCATGGCCGCAACTCTTTCCGGGTTGATCACTACATCGATACCGAGCTGCTGCGGGGTTAAAACCGATGAACTCCCGACATATTCAGGATTGCGGATCCGGCAGACTGTAATCGGCACCTCGTACTGCTTGGCCACCATGCAGGCAATAACGTTGACTTCATCTGATTGAGTAACCGCAACAAGCATGTCGGCATTTTTAATATCCGCCCTTTCAAGCACAGCCGCATTAGCTCCGTTGTCCTCAATAACCATTACGTCCAGGGCTTCCTTAAAGCGCCTGGCTTTTTCTTCATTTTTTTCGATCACTACAACATCTTGGTCTTTTTCTGACAGGTTGCGGGCCAGCTCATAGCTTACTCCGCCGCCCCCGACAATAATAATGTGCACTCAAAACCCATCCTTTCACTATCAAAAGAGCGTCGAAAAAAAAGAGACAGCGGCTACGCTGCCTCATCAGGGAGAAAAAGTATAGCAAACTTTATTATGATCGGCAAGTATTCAATTACTTTTTGTAGCTTGGCCCTGCGATAATCTTGAGTAGTCATTTTACTGTGCCGATCTTGTTTTCTTAATTTATTATATACGATCACTTCTTTAAAGACAACACCATTTTCGGCAAATTATCCACTAAATTAAAGCAGAAAATTAAAGCTCTGTGAAGCAGCAATTTCAGATGAACCAGACCTCTTTTTACTCTTATCAGTAATTATATCCGGTTTACCCTGTTTTTTAAAGATCCAATCTCATCAATTTTTACTTCAAATTCATCTCCCGGCTCAAGGGGCCCAATGCCTGAAGGGGTGCCGGTCATGATCACATCTCCGGGCAGCAAGGTCATGCAGCTTGAAACATATTCAATAATTTCAGCTACATTGAAAAGGTGATCGGCAGTCGGGGCCTGCTGAACCACCTTGCCATTCAACAACCCTGTAACGTTAAGGCTTTCAGGATCTATAATTTCTGTTTCAATGACAGGCCCAAGGGGACAAAAAGTATCAAAACTTTTAGCATAAGTCCACTGCCCATCCGGCGGCTGCTTATCGCGGGCTGTAACATCGTTGGCGCAGGTATAACCGAGGATATAATCAAGCGCCTTTGATTGTTCCACCCGGTAAGCTCGCCGGCCAATAACTACTCCCAGCTCGGCTTCATAATCAACCCTTTTACTCTGAGGTGGGTATAAAATAAATTGATCAGGGCCGATAACAGTGGTGGAAGGTTTCATAAATAAAATTGGCTTTTCAGGGAGAGCCAGGTTTAGTTCTTCCGCATGGCTGCGGTAGTTCAATCCCAGGCAGATAATTTTTGAAGGCGTGCAGGGAGCAAGCATCTTCACCTCTGAAGTTCCTACCGCTGACCCGGACTCTATTATTTCTTTAAGTCCCCAATCCCCGTTTGGTTCATTAATTTCCCTTAATTCCTGTCCCTCCATTATTCCGTATTTTACTTGATTATTAACCATGTACCGTGCCAGTTTCAATATTAAAACCCCTTTTCAAACTTTTTAATCCACAGGTTAACCAGGCTGTAACACATTTTAGCTGTTTTCCAGGCTAAATCCTCAATTAGATAAAAGGTGGATATTCCAGCTTTTAAACGTGGAACCCGGGTAAACCGGGTTCCACGTTATTATTTTACCAGTTTTCACAAATCACTTCGAAGTGGGCCTGGGGATGGTTGCAGGAGGGACAAACTTCAGGCGCCTCTTCTCCTTCGTAAACATAACCACAATTGCGGCAGAACCACCGGAGAGGCTGGTCCTTTTTGAAAACTGTTCCGTTATCAATATTAGCCATCAATCCCAGGTAACGCCTCTCATGCTGTTTTTCAGCCACTGCAATCGCTTCAAACATGTTTGCTATATCATCAAAGCCTTCTTCCCGGGCTGTCTTGGCAAAACTGGGGTACATATCCGTCCACTCGTAATTTTCGCCACCAGCAGCCTCTTTCAAGTTTTCCCGAGTAGTACCTATGACACCGGCCGGAAAAGAAGCCTGGATTTCTACTTCTCCACCTTCAAGATGTTTAAAAAGCCTTTTGGCATGTTCTTTCTCCTGGTTAGCGGTCTCTTCAAAAATGGCAGATATTTGAACATAACCTTCTTTTTTAGCCTGACTGGCAAAGTAAGTATAGCGGTTCCTGGCCTGTGATTCTCCGGCAAATGCAGTTAAGATGTTTTTTTCAGTTTTAGTTCCTTTCAGACTCATGCACTATCTTCCTCCTGTTTAATATTTTTGAGAGCAGTTTTAGCATGACTGCTTAATACTATATTATTATACAATAATATTTAAATACTTGCACCCTGCTATAATTTTTTCCAACTTTCTGTTTAATCTCCACTATTAACGCGGGCCAGCCCAACTTTAACAAAAAAGAGCGGCGCCAGGAAAGTAGCCCAGAAAGTGGAAAGAGCATGGATAGAAAAAGTGAGCATATGAATATTGCCTGGAAGCAGTGTTCCCAGGGGGAGAATGATTATCCCGATCACCACAATCCCGATCAAAGCCCTGGCCAGGTGTTCGATCCATCTTCCCCGGGGGTTAAAGTCAATTTTACCCTTTTCCAGCAGGCGCCCCACACCCGCTCCCGCTACGTAGCCCATCAAGTTGGGTGCATAGGTAGCGGGTAAAAAGGAAAGTCCGATCGGTATAACCAGGGCCAGTAGCAAGAGAACCTGAGATGAGAATTTTTCATAATACTTGTTTTCGATCAATCCCAGGCCGCTACCCAGGAATATGGCCAGAAAAATTATTCCGGTTACAATACCGCCTATAACATCGCCCGGGTAATGGTAGCCCAGGGTAACCCTGGATAGGCCAACCAGCAAGATGATTATGACCGTCCAAATCCAGAGCCAGCGTTTTTTTAGCATTATAGCCAGGTAACCCCAAACGCTGACCGCTCCCGAAGTGTGACCGCTGGGGAAAGTGTAGGTGGGAACAGTAATCCCCCTGACATCGGGGCGGGGCAGCCTGATAATATCTTTGGGGATTTCACTGGTCACAAAAATTGCCGAGGGCATCAAGATCAGGCCCCAGAAACCCAGGGATTTATTAACAGACCAGTAGATTACGGACAAAAATAACAGGAAAAAACCTTCACTGCCCAGCGTAGTGATACCCTGGAACAACCATAGCACCACGGTATTGTGAACAGTTATGGATACTATAGAGTAAGCAAACCCGGGATCCCGTAACGGGTACCAGAACATGTAAAGGAAGATCGCCAGAAAGACAATAAAGAAAAGGCAAACCCAGCGCCATGTTCGTTCAGTATTATGATCTGTGGAAAATATATTGCCTGTTAAAGGGGGTAGCTCCATTATTCAAACTCTCCTGCATGAACCTGTTCAACCCATTCAGCCAGATCGCTGATAGTTTTGATATTGTATTCTGCGGCATGACCCGCCTGCATCATGATGGTATAAGTTTTATTTAACGAGGCATAATCAAGCCAGATCAAACCTTTTTCAGCATCCCTTTTAGAAACCTTGCTGTAAACTTTTTCCGGATCGCTGATCCTTTCTTCTTTTTCATAAATATCCTGCCAGACAACACCGGTATACTCCCAGTACAGGTCGATATTTCCCAGCTCTATCGCCCGCCTGATCGCCTCGGTGCCGGCAATAGGCTCCCTTTTTTCTACCGGAATACCTGCGTTTTCCAGGGCAAGGAAGGTAATCTGGCCCAGGATCCTTTGTTCCATGAATTCCTTCGAACTGACGATAAGCGGATCTCCTTCAACCGGGATACGTTCATATTCAGTTATCAGGTCATTATCAAGAAGCCACTGCCTGGCCACATCGACCGGTTCGTTTTCTTCCAGGTCAACCTTGTAATTAAGCTTGATCATGGTCTCATTATCAAGCTCATCGGTTATTTTCGCCATGATACTCTTGATCTGGGGATACTGTTCCAGGACTTCTTCACGGAGCAGGGGGGCTGGATTAGAAGCCTGGAAAACCTTCTTATCATCTTCAAGCTTGAGCAGGCCCAGTTCCTTGATTTTACCATCGGTCGTAAACCCGATTGCTGCATCAACATCCCCGACTTTAAGGGCTTCATGGGTTAAGCCTACGGCCATTTCATGGACCTCATCGAAGACCAGCCCATATTCTTCCTCCAACAGGACCAACCCTTCTTCATCAACAATAAACTGCTCATTTGCAGCCAGTCGCACTTTTTCTTCAGGTTCTACCGGTTCTTCGACAGGGCAACCGCTTACTAAACCACTGAGAAGGACACATAATACCACCACGGAAAAAGCCCGTATAGTTAAAGTCTTTTCATTCATTATCATCCTGCCCCTGTTTAAAAAATAAGCTCGCTATAAATATAACATTTATTGCATCGTTAATGGAAGGGTGATTAAAGATAGACCATGATTCCGAACAGGGATGCATAACCGGCAAAAAACATGGTTGGTGAATCCCAGGTATGAGGTGAAAAAGCCTCCACCAGGGTTAGCAGCAAAGGGACTGCAGCCATGGCCACTATAAACTGCAAGGGAGTAAAATAGTTATAAAACGCACCAATAACAACCAGGCCGGTTAAAAGAACCACAGCGCTCCCCTCTAAGGTCCGGACATAGGATTTGCGAGTAAAAAGCGCATAAGATTTGTACTCGTGCCGGCCAAAACGAACACCGACCGGTTCGGCAAGACCATCACCGATACCGTAAATCAGGATCGGAATTACTACCAGGTGCAGTAAATCGTAATAAGCAAAAATCATGCTGGCCGGCAAAAGAACCACGTAACCCGCTGCAGTCTGGGTCACGATCCATTTCAGTGTATGCGGGCGATCTTCGGGCCGGTCAAACGAATGAAACATAACATTTATAAAAGACACCCGGTCGCGAATCGGCTTGATGTAAAAAATAAACTTGGCCACGGCCAAAAAAGCTCCAATGGCGTAAAGATCAAAAGCCTCAATATGGGCATACCCGCGATTTAAAAATATGGGAATAAAAAAAAGTAAAAAATGATTGATCTTCCGGGTATAATTGACCTTCACATTCTTATGGATCACTAAAAGACCGTTTAGATACTGGCTCAAGATCAGCACTATAACATTACTGGACTGGTTAAGCACAAAGCTTAAATCTAGTATTTTTTCCATAACACCTTACTTTCCGGGGACTCCTTTATTTTTAAGGCAAATATTGGCTGAAAAACCGGGATTTATGAGCTATTTAGGTAATTATAACATATCAATTATAAATCACTATTCATATTTTAATCTAAAACGGATTAATAGCAACCAAACTTACATTTTTTTATGTAAACATTTTGTAAATTTTTATCGGAATAAAACAGCAGAATAATTTGAAGCCATGCAATAATTTTGGCAATATTTCTATATCGCACCGGTGTAAACTTTATATTTAGCCCTGGCAGGAGTTTAACCAAAAACAGCCAATTAAATTAGGTATTATATTTTTAGGGAGGAATAATTAGAAATGGCGGTAATGTATTACGACCAGGACGCGGATTTGAGTATCCTGAAGAACAAAAAAATCGCCGTACTCGGTTACGGCAGCCAGGGCCATGCCCAATCCCAAAACCTGAACGACAGCGGGCTGGATGTGGTTGTAGGCTTGCATCCAGAAAGCAAGCGTTGGAACAAAGTAAAACAGGACGGGCTGGAGGTAGCAACAGTAAGTGATGCCTGCAAAGCAGCTGACATAATCCAGATCCTGATCGGCGACAGTCACCAGCCGGCTGTTTTCGAAGAGTCAGTTTTGCCTCATTTAACAGAAGGAAAAGCCCTGGTAGTTTCTCATGGCTTTAATATCCTTTATAACCAGGTTGTCCCGCCTGAAAACATTGATGTTTTCATGATTGCCCCTAAGAGCCCTGGACACCTGGTAAGAAGACTGCACCAGGAAGGAGCCGGAGTCCCGGGCCTGCTGGCTGTCCACCAGGATTACAGCGGCAAAGCAAAGGACCTGGCCCTGGCCTACGCCAAGGGAATCGGCTGCACCCGGGCGGGTGTTATCGAAACCACTTTCCAGGAAGAAACTGAAACCGACCTGTTCGGAGAACAGGTCATACTCTGCGGCGGCACCTCAGCCTTAATCAAGGCCAGTTTTGAAACCCTGGTCGAAGCCGGTTACCAGCCTGAAATAGCCTACTTTGAGTGCCTGCATGAGCTTAAATTGATCGTGGACCTGATTTATGAAGGCGGCCTGGAAAGAATGCGCTATTCGGTAAGCGATACGGCCGAATACGGAGACTTAACCAGAGGGCCGCGCATAGTCAATGACGAGGTTAAAACAGAAATGAAAGAAATCTTAGATGAAGTCCAGAGCGGGCAATTCGCCCTGGAGTGGGTACTTGAAAACCAGGCTAACCAGCCCCAGTTTAAAGCTTTAAGAAAAATCGAGGAAAAACACCAGATCGTAGATGTGGGCAAAAAACTGCGCAAAATGATGAAATACATCGAGCAGTGATCGAAGTAAGGTTTAATTAACTCATTCTATATCACCAGTAATGCTTTCAAGCTGATCTGCTGAAACAGGGCCGGACACCACCACCAGGGCCTGGTATTGGTCGGCTTCCCGCCAGGCCAGGCCCGGTTGTCCGGCAGACTCAAAATGTATAAAACCGTTATCTTCTTTCACAGGCCGGGATTCCACCTCGATATGCTCCCCGAGGTTTTCTATAAAACTGCCCATTTCTTCCTGCTCAACCGCAGACTTAACCCAAAGGAGGACCTCTTCCTCCCCAAGATAGATAGCTCCTTGATAATCGGGGCCCTCTCTTGCCTGTAACAGCACAGCTTCTTCAAAGAAAAGGCTGTCGTTCAAATTCTCCTGCCATTCAGGTGGAACAGGATCTACTGTTATTTCAAACGGACGAAGAGCACTTACAACTACTTCTTCTGTAGAAATATCGACTTCTTCTGCTTCTTCCGGCACTTCTGCTTCCTCGACTTCCAGGATACCCACTTCTGCTTCCGGGGCTTCGGCCTCTTCCACTTCCGGTGCACTCACTTCTTCTTCCGGCGCATCGGCCTCTTCCACCTGCAAAGCATCCACTTCTTCATCTGCAGTCCTCATAGGGGCTTCTTCAGCAGGAGTTTCTTCTACCATGGGCGAAGCGAATTCGGTCATTTGCATAATGCCTATACTGCTTAAAGCAATTACCAGGAGGACTGCAGCAGCAACTGCCGCATAGCGGGCCCAGCTAAAGCCCCGGATTTGCCCGGGTTTTCGGCCACCACGCAGTCCTGCCTCAACCCGGCTCCAGCACTCATCAACAGGAGGCGCTTCAATGGACTCAAACTCACGGGCCAGGGCTTCACGGATCAGCTCATCGCTCAATTGTTCCGGCTTATTCTTCTCAGGCACTATTCCCGCTCACCTCCTCTGTCTATAAGACAAGCAGAGTCGTTGTTTAGTTCCAGTTCACCGGCCAGCCTTTGCCGAGCACGATACAGGCGCGATTTGACCGTGCCGGGGCTCAACTTAAGCAGTTTGGCAATTTCCTCCACCCGCAGATCATAATAATACTGTAGAACAACAACCTGGTAATGATCCGGGGGAAGCTTCTTAATCGCCTTCCTGATCCGCTCAACTTCCAGGCTGCGCAGGGCTGATTCCTCTGTATAATCTGACTCCGAAGCCCCGTCATTGATTATTTCGCGATCCGTGTAATCGATCCGTTTTTCCCGCTTCAAATAGTTTCGGGCCAGGTTCGAAGTGATCACGGCCAGCCAGGCTCCAAACTTGGTTTCATCATGAAGCTGGCTTATATTTTGAAAAGCTTTTATGAAGGCATCCTGGGTGATATCTTCAGCGTTTTCACGGTTACGCAGGATGTTATAAGCCACGGCATAAGTTTTCTTGTAATAAGCTTCAAAAAGCTGACGCCGCGAATCATTGTCATTCTTTTTGACCAGTTTTTTCAGTTCTTCTGGCTGCAAAATATTCCTCCTGGGTACAGCTTCTTTGACATTATTATTTCGCCGGTGGCAGGCCGATTCCTTTATTGTTTAGTTGTCTTCACTGCAGGGCCGGCACCTGTTTTTCAGTAACAAAAACGTCCAGCTCTCTGCCGTTTGTTTCTATAATCACAGCGCCATGCTGATCATTGCGGAATATCTGCACTCCTGCCTCTTCTAAAGATGCAATAACAAAGGGGTGAGGATGCCCAAAAGGGTTGTTTCCAACCTGGATCACGGCCAGGCAGGGCTTGACCTGTTCAAGAAAATCTGGCATTTGGGCCATATAACCACCATGATGAGGAACCTGAAGCACATCTGCCTTAAGGTCAAAGTTTTGTTTAAAAAGAGAACTTGCCGCCGCATCTTCTATATCACCTGTAAACAGCATCTTGATATCTCTATATATTAACCTGAATACGATAGAATTGTTATTTAAGTCGCTGCCGGTACCGCTAAGCAGTCTTTCAGGAGGTCCGTACATATTTAGCACCAGCCCGGAACCACAGCTCCATATTTCACCTGCCCGGGTTTCTTCGACAGGTATTCCTTCAGCTTCGGCTTTTTCGAGCAGCTCTTCATAGTAGACAGAGCCACCGCTAACCGGGGAAACCATGAGCATACCGATATCAACTGCGCCGACCAGGGGAATAAAACCGCCAAAATGATCTTCATGGGGATGAGTAATAACCGCCAGATCAATTGTATCGATTCTTTCCCGCCTTAACAGGGGCAGTAAAACCCTTTCCCCTATTTCACCCGGTTCCCCGTAAAAGGGCAGCTCCCCTCCGGCATCGACCATGATCACCACCCCGCAGGGAGCTTCAATTAAGGCTGACGCTCCCTGCCCCACGTCTATAAAAGTGACCTTCAAATCGTTCCCCGGTGGGAAAATGAGTCCCTTCCAGAGCACAAAAACAGCTGCAATCAAAACCACACCATAGAGTGCGGGCTTGCGTAAGTGTAAAGGAGGAGCAAGTTCTTTGACAGTCCTCTTTAGATAATGACCAAAAACAACTCTTTCTTTACTGTGCTGCTGCTCATTTTCCCACCGGTAGTAAACCAGGAGGAAACAGGCAGGTAAGCCGTAGTAGATGACCAGGACAGGTATGCCGGGAGGCGAAAAGGGGATATAAAAACCGGGCAGGCTGCTCCATTCAACTACAATTAGCATCACTTCAAGCAGGGGCCGGGCTGCCCAGAGCAGGATTTCTCCCAGAAAAGGAAGCAGCAGGCTTAGCAAAGCCCCCAGCAAACCCAGGCCGATTATAAAAGCAACCAGCGGCATTAACAGCAGGTTAAATAAAACTGCTCCTGCAGGCAGGTGATGGAAATAATAAACGCTGAGAGGCAATACCCCCCACTGGGCAGCCAGGATCACTGCCAGAGGGGAGCGTAAAAAAGAAGGAATGCCGGCTCCGCTTAGCAAGCGTTCCAGGGGGCGGTGAATATAGATCAAGGCCAGGGTAGCAGCATAAGAGAGCTGGAAACCGGGCCCGAATAGAAGCAGGGGGTTGACAGCAAGGGTCACCAGGGCAGCAAGCGAAACAGCAGTGGGCAAATCCCGTTCTCGATCTAAAAGCAGTGCCCCAAAGGCCATGGAAACCATAACCGCCGCCCGCAGGGCGGACGGCCTCATCCCGGTCAGGTAAGCATAACCGATAACCAGGACAATGGCTAAGACCAGTGGAAAGCGGCCCCTTAGCCCCAACTTCCCCAGCAGCCAGGTAAGCATGGCTGCAACCAGGCCGACATGAAGCCCGGAAACAGCCAGCAGGTGCCCTGCACCGGCTCGCTGGAAATTATGCTCGATCTGTTCCGGCAAGCGATGCCCCTGCCCAAACAAAATCCCCGTCAACAAATCACTTGACGGGGAAGACAAGGCCGTTCCAATAATCTCCACCATACTGCTGCGAAGGGTGATCGCCGAACTGGCAAGAAAGCTCATTTCACCCCGGCCAATATTTTCCACCCTTCCGTCCCGGGGGTATACAAGAGCATCAATACCCTGGCTTTTTAAGTAAAACCGGTAATCAAACCCGCCCGGATTGCGCTGCCCCCGCGGCACAGTAATAGTGCCTCGCAGGCGCAACCTGTCACCATAGCGAAATTTCTCTTCGTTTTCACCGTAAAGTTTAACCAGCAGGGTGCCCTGAACAGGCTTACGCCCGTCTCCGGTTTCCACCGTCTCAACTTGCAATTGATAAGCGTCGTGATCTTCATAAAAAAGCGGTTCTTCAGAAACTGTACCTTCGATATAAGCAGGTATACCTGCAAAGCCGGTTAAGCTTCCAGCGGGCTGCTGGATTGAGTAAAAAAAAGCAGCTCCTCCACAGAGGGCAGCCACAAGGAGAATTATTAACTTGTATAAACCGATCCGCCTGAATAACAGGAAAGCGATTAAAGAAAAAAACAGCCCAGCCACAGCGAAAAAAGCTACCCCCGGGCTCTCGAGCCAAATTCTGCCCGTGATGATCCCGGCAATATAAAACAAGGCCAGAACAACCATGAAACGGTTTGCCAGATCGCGGCCCGCCTGTTTTAAGATCTCCACTATTTAAATACCTGCCCAAAAAGGCCAAAGGTTTTTTCCCGCTGTTCGGGTGAAGGCACCGGGGTCAGGTATGAAACAACGATCAGGGTAATTACAGCCAGTACAAAAGAGGGGAAAACAGGCATAAAGCCCAGCGTAGTCCACTCCGGTAATAATCCCAGGTACCAGAGGTGAAGGGTAATAGCGGGCAAAACCAGGGCGGCACAGGCCCCCTGGGCGGTAGCCCTGGGCCAGTAAAGCGCTCCAATCATGACCGGAAGCATTACAGAAAAACCGGAAAACGCAAACCCGGCAATGCTCAGGATAGCAGCCGGGCGGATCAAAGCGATGTAATATGCTACAGCAGCAAAAACAACCAGCAAAAGCCGTCCCCAGAGTACAGCTTGCTGTGAATTGATCCTTTTGAAACGAGGCAAAAAGTCATCTGTGACCAGGTGGGCTACGGATAGCAGCTGAGAATCGATTGATGACTTTACTATAGCGAGGACCACCACCAAACCTAAAACCATCCAGGTGGGAGTAAGGAACTGGTGAATTAAAAGAGGAACAATATTGTCGGCTTCTTTACCGGAAAGGCCGGGAATAGCCACTGATCCCCAGACCCCGAGCAGGGTAGAAACCCCGAAGATCACGGCCAGGGCAATGGGATAATACAAACTAACTTGCTTTAAGTTGGCGCTGCTTCTGGCAGCCAAAATCCTGGTATAAATCTGGGGAAAGACGACCACCGCAATCGAGTTGATAAATGAATAGCTAAACCAGTTTATCGGGGCCAGTTCTTCTGACAAAGTTCTCTGGAGCATGGCCGGATTACTCTCTACAATATCTGCAGTTATTTCAGAAAACCCGCCCAGGGCCCTGGCTACCGCAGACAGCAGAAAGGCGGCCACAACCAGGAAAAGGGTGCCCTGGAATACATCCGTCCATACCGTACCCCGCAGTCCGGCGGGCAGGGTGTAAATTAAGGATATACCAATTAACACCATAGCGGAAACCCAGTACGGCACCATCCCCTCGGTAACAGTGGTAAAAGCCAGGCCGCCGCCGATAATACTCACCACGAGATAAGGCAGGGTATAATAAAGAAGCAGGACCAGGAACAACAGGGATATCAGTTTGCTGTTAAAAATACCGCCAAATACCTGGGGTTGGGTGGCAAACCCGTATTTTTTGCCCAGCAGCCAGGAACGGTAGCCAACCAGGTAATAAGTAAACGGGGTGATAAATATACTCCACCCGATCACGTACCCGTAAGCGCCGTAACCGGTTTCATAGGAAAAGCCAGCATGGCCGATAATTGTAAAGGCGGTAATATTGCTGGCAAACAGGGCCATAAAAACAGCTACGCTACCCAGCCCGCGGCCGGCCAGGAAATAGTCTTCCCTGGTTTTAAGAGACACCCGGGCCCCGTAAACACCAATGGCTACCAGGATACACATGTATAAAAGTAGTAATCCGATTCCGATAACGTTAGTCATTACGCCCGAGTCGGCTCCTTCTGCACAGACGATTAATGCCTGGATTTAGTGGTTTTATTCTGCCCGGACTCTTCAAACAGGTGATCGGGAGGATCCGGCCAGGCCAGCCCGATAATCAGTCTCATGGCCAAAACAGCCAGGATCGTGTACCCGATATAATAGGAATAAGCAAATGGCATGAACCCGAATAACAGGGGTACCCGGGCATCCAGGTCCCATAACCAAAAACTGTTGTGTAGTATAAACATGATCAACACGATCAAGATAACCATGCCCAGGCGTACCTTGAAGTTCATAGCCCTGATTGCCTCCTATAATAATGGGCCGGTTGATACCGGCCTGACATATTCCTGCTAATTCGACGGCTTCGCTATTAATCCTGCTTTGTGGCTGCATTTATTTTAGGGACAATTCGGTGCCAACCTTGTTTTTAAGGGCACTTTCATAAATTGCCCTGGCGGCAACCACATCGAGTGAGCCCATACCGACGGTCTCGTATACAGTTAGCCCATCACCCGCTTCGCGGCCCTCTTTCTTCTCCAAAAGTACTTCGCCGATTTCACCGTTAATATCTTCTTTAACCAGTTTGCCATCACGCATGGGAATGATCAAATCGCCCGATTCGGCCAGGGCGCCCTCGAAATCATCAACAAAAAGCTTGTCCGCCTTCTTCATTATCGCAGCGTCTATCTCCTGCATTTGCGGCGTAAAAGCGCCAACAGCATTGATATGGACTTCCTTTTCGCCCAGGTCTGAATAAAGAAATACCGGTTCCCTGGCTGTAGTGCAGGTAGTAATGATCTGCGCTTCTTTCACCGCTTCGGCCGCAGAGCTGGCCACCACAAAATTAACCTCGCTAAAGTCTTTTTCTACCTGTTCCTTGAAAGCTTGCGCCTTGTCCTGCGCAATATCAAAAATTTTGTATTCTTCAATACCCGGAACGGCAGTCAATACCGCCCAGAGCTGGGTATAGGCCTGGGCTCCCGTGCCGATGATGGCCGCACGGGTGGCGCCTTGAGGAGCCAGGTAGCGGGTGGCTACCCCGCTGGATGCACCCGTACGCAGCTTGGTTATGTAAGAAGCCTCCATTACAGATAACGGGGCCCCGGTTTCGCCGTCAAATAGCTGGACCGTCCCCTGGATCACCGGCAGGTTCCGGCCGGGGTTATCCTGGTAAACCGTAACCGTTTTGATACCCATGGCCTTGATCGGCTCCACCCAGCTGGGCATAAATAAACCGATCCCGTTGACCGTATCTAAGTCCAGGTGGGTCCGGACCGGCGTTTTGGTCATACCCTCAGAATGAACCCGGAAAGCCATTTCCAGGGCGTCTATGGCCCCCTTCATATCTAATGCCGCCTTGATGTCGCTTTCCGATAAAAACAGCATCTTTGCACCTCGCTTCAGCAAAATATCAATCAAAATGTAACTACCCCTGAGATTCTTGCTTTCTGAACTCTCGACTCGCCTTTATTATCGCAACCTATCCGGTGTCTATATCAGCACTATTACTGCACTAAAAAAATAGGATGCGTCTGCGCGTTGCACAAGTCAGCCCCGATGATTTTTCACCGGGGCTGAAATTACTATGAAAATCCATCACGCATTATCCACCATGGACCAGGTGGAATACATTGACATCAGCGTTATCAGGGACCTCATAAGTTGCATAGTCTTCTTGTTGGACTAACTGGTTGTTGACTGTAACCGTGATTAGTGGGTAATCATAGCCCATTTCATCCAGGACATCCTGGACAGTCATCCCTTCACGCCATTCCAGGTTTTCCTTTTTGTTTACAGTAATCATAGATCTTGCCCCGCTTTATTTCTCAGGCTCTTTTAGCATGTCCAGAACCTCGGGAACGTCAATCCCAAGCTCATGCAGTCTTTCCGGGGTGGGTACACCGTTTTCGTCCCAGCCACGTATTTTATAAACAGCATCTACCAGTGCATTGTAGCGTTTATAACGGTATTCCCGCAAGATATCCATTTTTTCCCTGGTGGATTTCCCTTCAGGATCTATACCAATTTCTTCTTTCAGTTGTTTATCATAACGCTCTTCCCGGGAAGTGTACTCTTCTTCAGTAGCCGGTCCAACTGCCCTCAACGGCGGCATATCGTCTTCCCTGGTTCCGTACCCTAGATAGTAATTCATGACTCGCTGCAGGTTAAAAGCACGTTCAGATTGCTTTAACATCTTCTCTTCATCTAAAGCTTCACCGGTCATGCCTTCATAAAATTTCTGGAAGTCTTCAACTCGCTCCGGTATTTTTGCCGCTTCATCTGGCGGATACTTACTGTTGTCCGGAGGAACGATGTCATTCCATATCAGTTTACACTGGCCCAGCAAAGAGAACCAGGTCCTAAATAACGGAAAGTAATAAAGCATTTCAGCTTTATCTTCAATGGTTGGAGCCTGGTTGTTGATTGCATCGAAAGCGACCAGCAATGCTTCATCATGCTGAGGACCTTTTATGGCCATGGCGTAGCCTGCCTGCTGTAAAGGAGACTCCTTGGATACATACTCTGAGAACTCTAAGCCTTTAACCTCCATGCCTATATCCTGCAGGAATTTTGCATCAGCGCCCAGTTCCTTGCTCCATTTTTCTTTTAGCCTTCGGATACCCTGTCCTACATCAACTCCAAAGCCTTCACCACGGGCAAGCTCATGAAGACACTCCAGTACCTCGTCGGTGGCACCAAAGTTCAACTCTTTACCCCCGGTGTTTTCCCTGGTAATGATACCGGCCTCATATGCTTCCATGACAAAAGCCATGGTAGTGGCAAAAGATATTGTATCTATACCGTAAGTGTCACAGTAAAAATTAAACTCGACAATAAAATCAAGATCGAAACAGCCCATGTTGGATCCGCCGGCAGCGGTTTCATATTCCGGGCCGTCCACCACTACTTTTTGTCCCTTGTAAGGGCCGGTTTTAATTTCAAAACCATCAACCGCTTTGGCACAGGATATGGAACAACCCATCCAGCAACCATCAGCGATATCCTGGGTAAAGTACTTTCTTTTCATAACCCCGGATTCTATATTCCTGGTATCGGGGTGCTTGCCATATTTATAGTTGTGCACAGGCAAAATATCATAATTATCCATAACCTCCACCAGGTTGGCAGTCCCCACCTCACGCATCCTGTTCTGTGCTTTGTCATAGACAGACATCATTGCGTTGATTCTCATACCGTGGTAACGGATCAGCTCCGGATCAGCAGGGTTGTTCATTTCATCAGCTATCTGTATTGCGCCGGTTGGACAAACATATGCACAAGAAGTACATCCAATACAATGAGGATCGGTTTCATTAAAGGGCATGGTCATGTGACGTGTGATCCCGCGCCCCGCAAAACCCAAAATGTTCTGGACGACAAACGAGTTGCATGCACGCACACAGTGGCCACAAAGGACGCAGGCTTTTGGGTTTTCATCAGTTAATTCGCTCTTAAATCTTTCAGTATCTGATGCTCCACATATCTTGGCGATATTTTGAATAACTTCCACATTGGGAAAGCGTCCCAGGAACATTTCAGCAAGGGTTTTACGGTGCTTCTTGATCCTGTCGGTGTTGGTAAATACCTCTATCTCTTCGCGAACCGGATAGTTGCAGGCTGTAACCAGCTTTCTTTTACCATTCACCTCTATCTCAGTAAGGCAAAGCCTGCAGGCTCCTTCTGGAGCCAGGTCTTTGTGATTACAAAGAGTGGGCACACTAAAGCCGGCACTTAAGATTGCTTTTAGTAAATAAGTATCCTCCGTAACAGTAGCCGCTTTACCGTTAATGGTAATATCGATCTTTTTAGGACCGGATTTTACTGTTTTTGTCATTTATTTTACCTCCACCGCATCGTATTTGCAGGATTCAAAGCAAATCCCACATTTTATACAATCATCCTGATTAATTTCATACTGTTCTTTCGGTTGACCACTGATGCACCCGGTTGGGCATTTCTTGGCACAGATAGCACAGCCGGTGCAATTTTCATTGATCGAATAGGTAATCAAAGCAGTACAAATCCCCGCAGGACAAGTTTTATCTTTAACATGCTTTTCATATTCGTCATAAAAATATCGCAGTGTGGTCATCACCGGATTCGGAGCAGTACTGCCCAACTGGCAAAGGCTTGCTTCTGTTATAGTCTGGCATAATTCCTCCAGGCTATCCAGATCTTCTGGCTGGCCTTCGCCCCTGGTGATCCTGGTCAATATCTTCCTCAAGGAAAATAAGCCTTCCCGGCAGGCCGTACATTTACCGCAGGATTCATCTACCAGGAAATTAATAAAGTAACGGGCGACATCGACCATGCAGGCATTGTCGTCCATCACGATCATTCCGCCCGAACCCATCATCGATCCTGTTTCGAGAAGTGAATCAAAGTCGACTTCCAGGTCCAGCAGATCTTCGGGAATACAACCGCCCGAAGGGCCGCCAATCTGGACTGCTTTAAACTTCCGGCCTCCGGGTATTCCTCCGCCCACTTTATAAACCACATCATGCAGAGTTATACCCATGGGCACTTCAACCAGCCCGGTGTTGTTAATATTGCCAACCAGGGAAAACACCTTGGTCCCGCTGGAACCGTTCCAGGGGTTGGAACTAACATCACCGGTGCCAATTGAGGCAAACCAGTTGGCTCCTTTCAAAATTATCTCTGGAATATTGGCCCAGGTTTCAACATTATTCAAAACGGTCGGTTTTTCCCTGAAGCCCTGCTCTGTATTATGAATATACTTCGCCCGAGGCTCACCGGCTTTACCGGACATTGAAGCCATCAGGGCTGTTGACTCTCCGCAAACAAAGGCCCCTGCACCACGATGAACCTGGATATCGAAAGAAAAGTCCGTACCCATGATTGATTCACCGAGCAACCCTCTCTCACGTGCTTGCTTGAGAGCTTTGTTTAGGCGTTCTAAGGCCAGGGGATATTCTTTGCGGATATAGATAAAACCTTCCCGGGCATTTAAGGCTTTAGCTGCAATGAGCATGCCTTCAATGACCGTGTGAGGGTCAGTTTCGATAATACTGCGATCCATAAATGCTCCGGGGTCGCCCTCGTCGGCATTGCATACGATATAGGATGTCTCGCCGCTTTTTTCCATCGCTTCCAGGCAGGATTGCCACTTGATCCCGGCGGGAAATCCACCGCCGCCCCGGCCTCTGATCCCGGAAACCTTTACTTCGTCGATGATGTTTTGAGGGGACATCTCCAACGCTTTAGCCAAACCCTCGTAACCACCGGAGGCTATATAATGATCAATGTTTTCCGGATCGATGAGGCCCTTGTTACGCAGGGCAATCAGTTCTTGCCGGGTGAAAAACTCTATCTGGTCCATTTTCTCAAAAGTATCCTCTGATACAGGATCTTTATAGAGTAGAGATTCGACGATTTTTCCTCCCACAAGATGCTCATCAACAATGGACTCAATATCCTCCTCTTTTACCTGTTGGTAAAAGACGCCCTGGGGCTGGACAACTACGATCGGCCCTGCCGCGCAGAAACCGTTGCAGCCGGTTCCAACCACCAGGTAATCGTTTTCCAGGCCCCTGTCCTGCAGGACCTGCTTAAGACGATCACGAATATCAAACCCCTTGGCCGAAACACAGCCTGTACCGGTACAGACCATCAAGGCCCCCTTGTATTTTTCGAAACTCTGTTTTTCTCTGGTCTTAATAGCTTCAAGATCTTCTTTTCTAATTTTCTCCAAACCATTGCCGGAATATGCTTCCTGGCCTGGCTCTTCTTCCCCTTCAGCAGAATAGTTTTCAAGTATTTTTTCTACATCTACAGCCTGAACATTTCCTACCACCTGGTTACCAATCTGCACTACAGGAGCTATACTGCAGGCACCTAGACAGCGGACTCCTTCCAGGCTGTATTTTTTATCCTCTGTCGTTTCTCCATCCTTGATATTCAGAGCCCGCTCAAAAGCGGAAAGCACATTTTGCGCGCCCTTTACATGGCAGGCTGTACCAAGGCAAACTTGAATTAGAGTTTCCCCTTTGGGTTCCAGGCTGAAAGATTTGTAGAATGTCGCTATATGATAAATCGTCGCCTTCGGGGCACCTGTTTGGGTGCTAATCATATCAACTGCAGTTTTAGATATGTGTTTGAAACGATCCTGGATATCCTGCATCATTTCTATTACATATTCAGTATCATAACCCCATTTGGCGATAATATTCCTGATCTCGTCCTGATCGCCGGCATCTTCCTGGATATATACAGTTTCCGGCGTTATTTCCCTGGCAGCCTTGTTCTCTTCAACTAGCCAGGATGGGGTAAATTTGGTGTTCTTTACTACGATGGCCTTGATATTTTTATCCCGTAATACAGTCCCGGTGCCTCCTCTTCCAGCCTGCTTTAAGCGGGTGGCACCCCTGCGCCAATCCCAAAAAGAGAAGTTTAGGACGCCCATCCGGGAATGTTCTGCCGCTTCTCCCGAGGAAACTACAGAAATGTTCTTTTTGTCAATATCGTTATTGGCGTACATCTCGGTCAATTCTTCAGCTATCAGGTGAGAATTTATGCTTTCACGCGGGGCATTTTCGATAGTAATTTTGTTCGATACAGCATCGACATTAATGATAACATCTTCTTTTGCCTTACCAACAATTACCATGGCATCAAAACCGGCAAATTTAAGATATGGGCCAAAATAGCCGCCCACATTACTGTCTATAATCAGGTTGGTCATCGGAGATATAGTTGTGACAATGGTTTTACCCGAGCCTGGGAATGAAGTAGTTCCCCCCAGGGGGCCGGACGAAAAACAAAGAGGGTTGTTATTGCTGTCCCATTTTGTATTTGCATCTATTTCCGGTAAAGTCAGCCACAGGTCAAAACCTTTCCCCCCGATCCACAGGTCTTTCATCTGCTGAGTTACACCATGAGTAGTTATTTCGTTTCGGTCTAGGTCAATGCGTAATACCCTGTTTGCATAACCTCTTTCCAGTTCAACAGGTTCAAAATCAAATCCCTGCAAAACTTCGCGTTCATTCTTAAGGTTCTTATTATTACTATTAGACAAACTTATACCTCCTCCATATTGATCCGTTTTACTAGCATGCAAAACCCTATGCACTCAATATAATCCAGGCACCACTAAACCATTTTAATAAGTGTACAATATATATTCAGCAGTCTACATTAATTTCGTTAAACTTTATAAAAATCCTGCCGTTGATATCATTTTAGGTTGCTTCAATACTGCAGCCTAAAAGATAGGATGAAGAAGAAAGGCCGGAGCAGCGGTTTTAGCCGGATATTAATAATATCCGCTAGAGTTTACCGTTTCTGCATCCGGCCTGTATGTGTATTAAACTATATGCCTTTAAGCAATCTTTAACTTATCACTCTTACTCACGCGGCCTGCCTTCTTCATCCCAGCCGTGCAGTTCGTAGTATTCCCGGATCATAATGGCCAGGTTATCGGCATTGACCACAAGATTCTTCTCCGGGCCAATGGGATCATTGAACAGGCGCGGAGGAAGTGTGTCATCATCTTTAGTCCAGCCCTCACGCATGTTAAATTGCTTGGTGAGCGTAGTCACACTGCGGCCGATATCAAAAAGCTGATCCTTGTTCAAATCCATGCCGGTAATGTATTTGATTATCTGCTGCATGCCTTCCCAGCCGATAAACTGCTGGTAAAAACGGCACAGGATCAGGCAGTCTTCCACGACATTCCTGCTTTCAAAATCTATAAAGATCTTGGCTTTACCCTCGATCATATCCCTGGGGATTTCCCCTCTTAATTCACTCATGTAGAAACTAGACCTGAGGTGGCAGCCACCACGGTTAGATACGGCGTAACCCAGGCTCATGCCGGGCAGGGTCCTGGCATCATAGCCGGCAGGTTCCATGCCTTTGGCATGCACGGCGATATCCTCGAGGCCGAGCTCTTCTGAGGCGTGTTTTATGCCCTGGGAGAGCAGCTCTCCTACTCCCTCTTTGTAGGCAATCTGATGGAAAAGTCTGGCAATGCCATCGACATCACCATAATCAGGCATATCGCTCAGCTTACCTCTTTTACCCGCTTCGATAGCAAATGCAGCCAGGTTCCCGCCAGAAATTGTATCCAGGCCCAACCGATCGCAGACATCGTTCAAGTAAACTACTTCTTCAATCGGGTAAACACAGCACAGTCCCCCCAGGGCATACAGGGTTTCGTACTCCGGCCCTTCCAGTTCCAGGCCTTTATGGCGCCCCTGGGTAACCTTGCTAAGCTTACCGCAGGACATGAAACAGCGGTGGCACGCTTTCGGTTTTACTTCCATCCTTGAACGCATTGCATCGGTGCTGATTTCTTCCCACTTATCAAAACTGCCTTCCGCCCAGTAACGGGTAGGGAATGCCGATTGCTCGTTGGTGACGGTTACCATGTAAGGGGTGCCCTTTTCCTTCATGTTTTTGCTCCGTTCAGTATTTGCACATTCTTTGATCAGGTTTTTCACGTAATCCTTAAGCATTTCCTCGTCGGCAAGGCCGGCTTTTTGCTCGCCGCTGAAAACGACACCTTTCAATTTTTTCGAACCCATTACCGCGCCCATTCCGGTCCTTCCCGCCGAGCGCCAGTGGTTGTTCTTAATGCAGGCAAACCTGACCAGGTTTTCACCGGCCGGACCGATCGAAACCGCCTGGGCCCCATCAACACCGACCTTTTCGAGCAGGGCGTCTTCAGTTTCGTAACTTTCTTTACCCCAGAGATCGGAAGCATCTTCAAATTCCACGCCCTGGTCAGAAATGTGCAAGTAAACCGGCTTATCAGAAACCCCTTCAATCATAATGGCATCATAGCCTGTTTTTTTAATTGCTGCAGCAGTATACCCACCCGAATAAGATTCGCCAAAAAACCCGGTCAGGGGAGACTTGGCAAAAACACCGTGCCTCCCGGCAGCGGGAACGGTAGTTCCTGTAGCGGGCCCGGTAGCAAATATTAAGACATTATCGGCCGACAGGGGATCGATACCAGCCGGCAAGTAGTTCAGCATCAAGTATGCAGCCAGACCCTTACCACCCAAATATTTTCTTTGAACATCCTCAGGTATAGCTTCTTCCTTTACTTCTTTATCGGTTAAAGAAACTCGCAAAAACTTACCATACATACCATCCATTTTTTTAGTACCTCCCATTTAATCGAGTTGTAAATTTCGTAGTTTTGTCAAATGCTCTAAAACAGTTTGAACAAAGCCATTGAACCTTGACCTCAAAACTTAAATATAATCATAAAAACCGGGCTTATCCGAGCACTTTTTTGATCTTTTCTGTTGCATATTCCAGCTCTTCCAGGGTTGTTGCATAGGCCAGGCGAATAAAACCTTCCCCGCCTGCGCCAAATGCCGGGCCGGGCACTGTAGCTACCCCTTCATCAAGCAGGCGCTCCACTGCTTCCTGTGAGGAATAACCTGCCGGCCGGACGTCAAGGAAAAAGTAAAAGGCACCGCCAGGCTTAACCGGGACCAGCTTAGAATTGATATTGTTAAGGAGGAAAGTTCTTCTTTCGGCCAGTATCGAGGCCATTTCCCTGACACAATCCTGGGATTCGTTGAGGGCTGCGGCTCCGGCGGCTTGCACGAAAGAAGTGGATGAACCGACTACGTACTGGTGCACCCTCACCATTGAACTGATCAGGTTTTCCGGGGCGGCAATATAACCAAGCCTCCACCCGGTCATGGAATAGGTCTTGGAAAAGGAATTGGCCAGGATGGTTCGCTCCTGCATTCCGGGTAAAGTGGAAATGCTGACGTGTTCCCCATCAAAAACCATCTGGTCATATACTTCATCGCTCAGGACGAGGAAATCATAGCGCCGGGCTAATTCGGCCACCCCTTCCAGGGTTTCTTTGCTCAGCACAGTCCCGGTGGGATTGTGCGGAGAAATGATCACCAGGATCTTTGTTTGTGGGGTAATCTTTTTTTCCAATTCATCAAGGTTAATTTGAAAGCCTTCTTCTGCTTTCATTTCTAAGGGCACCGGGATTCCGCCAAAAAAACGGGGTGCATTCAGGTAACTCACAAAAGTTGGAGTGGGAATAATCACTTCATCGCCCTGATCCAAAAATGCGCCCATGGCCAGCAAGGCTCCCTGGGTCGCCCCCATAGTGGCAATTATTTCTTTATCCTTATAACTCAAGCCTAACTGCCTTTGCAGGTGGTTCTTGACAGCTTCCCTGAATACCGGCAGGCCCAGGTTGGGAGTATAGTGGACCAGCCCTTCGTCCAAAGCCTTCTTGGCTGCATCCTTAATGTGCAGTGGAGTATCAAAATCCAGCCGCCCCAGCTCGAGGTGGACAACTTTTTTACCTTCCGATTCCAGCTGGTTGGCTTTGTCAAATACAGCCCTGATTCCAGAAAACCCAATATGATCAAGCGCCGATGATGTAAAATCTTTCATTCAATAAAACCCCCTGTAAATATGATTACCTGTCCTCCAGGACTAAACCCGGACAGGAAAAATCCGCCTTATGCATAGCGGATGAAATATACGACATCAAAATCACTGCTCTTGTTCAGGCTCAATGATAACTTCCCGGGTAGCGCGAACCTCATCACCAACTTCTACAGATATTTTGTACATTCCTTGATGGCCAAACCAGATCATATCGGCAACCAGGTCCCATTCGGGATCAACTTCGTAGACATTTTCAGCCTTCACTTCACCGGTGTCACTGTGAATCAGTTCAACTGTGACTTCTTCTTCCCCAAAAGGCTCATTATTATAAAAGGAAAAGTAGAAATCCTCGTTAGCCCTAAAAGTTGTTTGAGGTGATACTATCTTCCTGTCATCATCTACTTCATAACCCGTTTCTAACACAGAACCGCCGACCGACGTGCTTTCCGGTTCACGCTCCGGCTCTTCTTCTTCGCACGACACACAAAACAGAATGACCGGGATTAAGAGCAATACTAACCAACCATTCTGTTTTAACATCTGTGCAAAAACCCCTTTCATCTTCTGCATTACCTCTTTAATTTTATCGTGTTTTATATTATTCTGCATATAGTTGCCTATTCCTTCTCCGGCAGGGCTTGCATTTTGGCCAAATATGCAGGCCAAATTCTAGCCACAGCGTATAAATTTGTCGGTAAGGATTGGTTATCAGTGAAGGATTACCCGGTTTAATGTAGAACTCTAACCTGTCTGCAGACAACGGGAATAGGAGGACATAACATAACATGAGCTTATCGGTTAGGAAAATCGTTATTTCAGGTATTTTAGGCGCTATAGCAATATTGCTGGGTGTTACCAGGCTCGGTTTCATCCCCGTTCCAACCCCGGCCGGACATGCTACTATTATGCATATCCCCGTAATCCTGGGCGGTGTGCTGGAAGGACCGGTAGTAGGATTAATCACCGGGGCCATTTTCGGCCTGTTCAGCTTCTTACAGCCGGGTGCTCCTTTTTTCGCAGATCCCCTGGTTTCCATATTTCCCCGACTCTTTATAGGCGTCGTTTCTTACCTGGTATACTTTTTCAGCAAAAAAGTGATAAACCTTGCTGCCAGGCCGCAAGCAAGCATAACTCCAGGAGCAGACGGCACCTCACCGAAACCCACCGCGGCAGGCTCGAAAATTAGCAGGATTCTTCCCTATCTACTTGCCGGAGCATTTGGTTCCGCCACTAACACGGTTTTGGTGATGGGCATGGCCACCTGGAGGGGTTACCTGCCATCCGAGGTTTCAATTTCAATCGGTGTATTACACGGTGTCCCGGAGCTTATCTTAGCCGCTATTTTAACAGTCATCCTGGTCCAGGGGATCCAGAGAATTCGCCCATCTGAAGAATAAACCTGAGCTATGGAGTTGTAAACTATTGAAAAAATTGATCGAAACAACCAACCTGACTTACTTCTACCGCTCGGGAACCAAAGATGAAGTTAAGGCGCTGGACAATGTAAATATAAATATTTTCCAGGGAGAAATACTGGCTATCACCGGGCAAAACGGTTCAGGCAAATCAACCCTGGCCAGGCATTTCAACGCCCTGCTTATTCCAGGTCAGGGTGATGTCCTTGTAAAAGGCCTATCCACCGGCAATAAAGAAAATATCCCCGAAATCCGTAAAATTATCGGTATGGTTTTCCAGAATCCCGACAACCAGCTGGTCAGCAGTATCGTGGAAGAAGATATCGCATTTGGGCCGGAAAACCTGGGCCTACCCCAGGCTGAAATAGTCGAGCGAGTGGACTGGGCCTTGCAAACCCTTAACCTGGAAGAATTGAGAAATGAATCGCCCCATAATTTATCGGAAGGCCAGAAGCAGCAGGTAGCCATTGCCGGAGTTCTGGCCATGAAACCGGAATGCATAGTGCTGGACGAACCCACCGCTCATTTAGATCCCCGCGGCCGCCGCGAGGTCCTGGAAAGCGCCCTTCGTTTGAACCGGGAAGAAGGCATTACCATCGTTTTATTAACTCACTTCATGAACGAAGTGGTACACTGTAACCGGATGATAGTGATGGAAAACGGATCGGTGCAAATGGAAGGCACTCCAGGCGATATTTTTAGAAGAAGCGAAGATATTAAAAAATCCGGCCTCGATTTCCCGGTAGCTTCACAAATAGCCGAAGGACTGCGCCTGGAAGGCTTTAATATCGAACCGGGTATTATAAGGACAGAGGAGTTACTCGAGTCTCTATGCCAATTGAAGTCATAAATTTAAACCACAGCTATAAAGAAGGAACCCCTTTTTCTAAACAGGTTCTGTTTGATATCAACCTATCCATAAAAGAGGGCGAATTTGTCGGCATAATCGGCCCGACCAGGTCGGGCAAAACCACCCTTGCCCAGCACTTTAATGCCCTGCATATTCCCCGCCTGGGACAAGTACTGATCGACGGGAAGGATACAAAAGACAAGCAAACCGACCTGGTTACAATCCGCCACCGGGTTGGTTATGTATTTCAAAACCCCGACTACCAGCTTTTTGCCCCCACAGTGGGAGAAGATATTGCTTTCGGTCCTCTCAACCAAAAATTATCCCGGGAAGATACTGAAAGAAGGGTCCGTGAAGCAATGTCCCAGGTTGGCCTGGATTATAACACCCTGCATAACCGTGATATTTTTGCCCTCAGCGGAGGACAGAAAAGACGTGCCGCCATTGCCGGCGTGCTGGCCTGCAGGCCGAATGTTCTGGTTTTGGATGATATTACAGCCGGCTTAGATCCGCGCGGCCGGGAAGAAATCCTCACTGTAATCAGGGACCTGCACCACCATCAAAACATTACCACCATTTTTATTAGCAACAGCATGGATGAAGTAGCAACCATGGCTGAAAGGATAATAGTCATGGACCGGGGGAGGATTATTATGGACGGTTTGACCAGGCAGGTCTTTGCCCGCTTTAAAGAACTACAAGCGATTGGCCTGGAACTGCCCGAAATAACCGTTTTGGTGAATAAACTGCGCTCTGCCGGTTTCAACCTTCCGGCCGAGGTTTTAGATGTCAGGGAAGCCCTTGGATTAATAACCGCCGCCCTTAAAGAAATGGAGGCCAACAGATAGTGGAACTGACAAAGAATATCACCCTGGGGGTTTACCTGCCGGGCAAAAGCTTTATCCACAAACTGGACCCCCGGACTAAAATAATCGCTGCCACCATTATCATTATCCTCCTTTTGCTGTCTCGCTCCTATGCCGCTTTTGCTCTGTCTGCCCTGTTTATCGGATCCCTAATGATACTCTCAGGCATCCCCACCGGTTACGCCCTGCGTGGTCTAAAGCCAATGCTGCCGGTGCTGGTCATAATGTGGATCTTTCAGCTCTTTTTATTTAAAGAACCCGGCGCTAATGTGTATTTCCACTGGTGGATCTTTGAAGCCACCGAAGCAGGTTTGCATATGGGGAACCTGATTATATTAAGAGTACTGTTCTTATTTACAGTCACCACTTTCCTGACCCTGACTACTTCTGTGGTCAGCCTGACTGATGGTTTGGAAAGCCTGCTAAAACCGCTGCGCATGATCGGGCTTCCCTCCCAGGAACTGGTGATGACCCTGGTCATAGCCCTCCGTTTCGTCCTGATACTGGCCGAAGAGCTGGAAAAAATAATTAAAGCCCAGATGGCCCGCGGCGTCGCCTTTGACCAGGGCAACTTTATCCAGAAAACCAGGAAGATATTTCCGGTTTTTCTGCCGCTTTTTATTGGGGCCTTTAAAAGGGCGGAAGAACTAATTGTAGCCATGGACGCCCGCAGCTATACGGGGGGCAAAGGCAGGACCAAAATGAAAACCCTGCACATGGGCAGGGTCGACCTCACTGCAGCAGCCGGAATGTTAGCCTACAGCGGACTGCTGATCTATATCATCATTTCTACCGAACCAATGATCTAACCCGGCTCCATGGGACAAGAAACCTGTCCCCCGTGTCCCAGGTTAGATTGGGCAGCCAAAAGAAGTTCCTACAGCAAGTGCGGCACGGACCTGCTCGCTGGAAGGATCAACGCGCTTGGTGCCGGCTACTGCTTCCTCCAGTGGGGCAGATTGAATATCATCGCCCCTGAGGCAGACCATCTCATTAAAATTTCCTTCCCGGAACAGTTCTACCGCCTTAACACCAAAGCGGGTAGCAAGGACCCGGTCATAAGATGTGGGGCTGCCGCCGCGCTGCAGGTGCCCAAGCACGGTAGCCCGGCTTTCCATATCAGTCCTTTTTTCAATTTCCATGGCAATAACTGAGCTGATGCCACCCAGTCTTTTGACCTCGCCCTTGGCCTGGTACATGGGTTCTCCCCCGGCAGGGTAGGCGCCTTCGGCCGCTACAATAATGCTGAACTTTTTGCCCCGGCTGTTTCGTTCCATAATCTTATCTACTATATGCTGGTATTCAAAGGGCACTTCCGGGATCAGAATAATATCGCCACCGCCGGCCATTCCAGCCTGCAGGGCGATCCATCCCGCATTGCGGCCCATGACTTCCACCACCATGACCCGGTGATGTGATTCAGCAGTGGTATGGATTTTGTCGATAGCATCTGTTGCAGTAGTGACAGCTGAGTCAAAACCAAAAGTAACATCAGTAGCAGGCAGGTCATTGTCGATAGTTTTGGGTATCCCAATTACTGGAACACCCAGTTTGCTGAAACGATGGGCTAAAAGCAGGCTGCCGTCGCCCCCGATCACCACCAGGCACTCTATGCCCCATTTTTTCAAGTTTTCTACAGCATCCCCGGAACGGTCATTATCGGTTTCCCGGTAATCTGAAGATCCGCCCGGGCGAAAATCAAAAGGATTATCACGGTTGGAAGTGCCGAGAATGGTTCCCCCGCGGTTTAAGATCCCCGAAACGGCAAAATCGTCGATCAGGCAAGCGTCATTTTCAACAAGCCCCCTGAAACCGTTATTAAAACCGACTACTTCCATGTTATAGTTATAAGTAGCCCCCTTAACCACGGCCCTGATCACCGCATTGAGGCCGGGGCAGTCGCCGCCCCCGGTCAAAAGGCCCAACCTGCGTATCCCGGCTGTATTGCGTGCCCCTGGAAAACCGGACGGCTTGGTTTCATCCCCAGGTGTTGTTCCATGATCCAGCCGGCTATATTCTTCCCCTTCTCCAGCATCTTTGTTAGCAGGTTCTTCGTTTTCACCTGCGGCAGAAATGGCCCCGCGGGCCAGGTAGTCACAGCGCTGGTTTAAAAGATCATCACTGTGCCCCTTGACCTTGATCCACTCCACCGTGTTGCCCCTGGAAAGTTCAAGCAACTCCCTCCAAAGGTCCTGGTTCTCTACCGGCAGACCTTTCCCGGTCAGCCAGCCATTTTTTTGCCAGCGCTTAATCCAACCCTGGTTAAAACAGTTGACCAGGTAGGCACTGTCGCTGAACAACCTGACCCTGCTGCCGGTAGGAACCATCCGGAGGGCTTCGACGGCCGCTTTTAGCTCCATGCGCTGGTTGGTAGTTCTTTCTTCAAAGCCGCTAATTTCACGGACCTGGTCACCTTCCGTGATCACGGCCGCCCAACCGCCCGGGCCGGGATTGCCTGAACAGGCACCGTCAGTATATATATCAATTTCACGTGTAGACAAGGTTTTAACCTCCCGGCCTGGCTGCCCGGTTCTTAAGGAGCAAGGCGCGATAAATCAGACAAGATATCCTCCAGTTCCTGGATCTTTTCACCATACCCGGACCAGTCGCCCTCCTGCTGATATTCGATAGCCTCATCATAGACATCACGAGCCTGCCTGATCAAGTCGGCCATTTCAGCATCGATCTCAACAGGAACTTCGGCTACGGGATCTTCCAGGTCAAGGTCATCGGGGATTTCTTCAGCCGGTACTTCAGCCGGCAGTTCATCCATCTCTCCAAAAACCTGGATCAGGGCCGCATCTAAGCTCTCGCCCATCACCACCGTTTCTTCGAAGCTGACTATAACCCGGGCCAGCTCCGGTAATCCACCGTCTTCAGCCTGCAGGAAGATCGGCTCCACGTAGAGGAGGGCATCATTAATGGGCAGGACCAGCAGGTTACCGCGGATTACCCGGGAACCGACCTGTCCCCACAACGTGAACTGCTCCGATATGTCCGTGCTTTGATCGATCCGGTTTTCAACCTGCCTGGGTCCCAGGATCACCCGCTCCTTGGGGAACAGGAACAGTTCTACATCGCCGTAATTTGGCTGGTCGCAGCGGGCCACCATCCAGGCAATAACATTGTTTCTTTTATCCGGAGTAAAGGGCAGAATCAAGACATACTCCGGTTCTTCGTAGCCTGGCAGCTGCAGGATAGTGTAATAGGGCTCCATGAGCTGTTCCTGGCCGAAGGATTGCTCAAATGGAATAGCCCAGAGATCTTCCCGGCTGTAAAACTGGTTTGCATCGGTAATGTGGTAAAGTTGCAGCATCTCGGACTGGATGGCAAAAAGATCCTCCGGGTAACGGATATTATCCATCAGGCCTTCGGGTATTTCCTCCATGGGGCTAAACATTTCGGGAAAGATATTCTCGTAAGTCTGCACCAGGGGGTCATCTGGATCGCTGATGTAGTAATTGACATCGCCGTTATAAGCATCGATAACCACCTTGACCGAGTTGCGGATATAATTTATACCGTCATAAGGCGCAGAATAGGGGTAACGGTCAGTTACCGTGTAGGCATCCTGGATCCAGAACAACCGCCCATCATTTACCGCGATATAAGGGTCACCGTCGTAGCGGAGGAAAGGCGCGATTTTGCGCACCCTTTCGTGGATATTGCGGTCAAATACAAGCCTGCTGTCATTGTTTAGTTCATTTGAGATAAAGATCCGGTACTCACCGAACCGCACTGCCATCATGGCCCGGCGGAAAATGGAATTGAGTGGTATGCCGGCATCTCCGTCATAGTGTATAAACTCATTTTCATCACCGGCAGTAGCATAATGGAATTCCGGGGTTTCCGTGTTGACAATGACATAATCATCGGTCAGCTCCCCAAAATATATGGAGGGGTTGTCCAGTTCCATCTCTCCAACCGGCGGGATATCGCCCAGGAAGTAACGGGGCAGTCCCTCCGGGCTGACTTCGTTGACAGGGCTCATAGCCACCCCGTAGCCATGGGTATACTGCAGGCGGAGATTGACCCAGGTCTGGGCCCTTTCAGCCAGCCTGCTTTTGTCTAATTCACGGGCGGCCAGCATTACCTGGCGGTATTCATCATTCACCATATAACGGTCTATATCAACATCAACAAAACGGTAATAAGGCCTGATAGCCTGCAATTCGTTAAAAGTAGTTAAAAGAGGCCTGTGGTCCCAGAGGCGGACGTTTTTAATTGTCCCTTCATTGGCCCGCAAATCGTCCCAGTTTAGTTCCTGGGAAGCTTCATAACGCCGGGTATCAAACTGTTCGATCCCGTAGGCAGCCCGGGTAAATTCGATGTTATGTTCCAGGTATTCTCGCTCATAGCTAAACTCACTGGGTTCAACCACAAAGTTCTGAATAGCAGCGGGCAAAGCCCAGCCCCCCAAAAGCGAGAATCCTATCAGAGCCATGACCCCGTAAATAAACAAACGGAACCGGCGTAAAAATATGTTAGCCACAAAAAGCAAAGCAATAGCACCGGCCAGAACCATCAAGACCATTAAAACAGTGTAATTGGCGTTTAAATCTGTATAGCCGGCACCAAAAACAACACCAAAATCAGAGAGTAGAAGCTCCTTTTGACTGAGCCGGTAATCCCAGGCTTTTAAACCAAAGATCAAGGCTAACAGCACGGCCAAATGGCTGACCGCCCTGGATGGAGGAAGCATCCAGACCTGCTTGCCATGGGAAGGTGCATTTAAGAGGATGTAAATGCTTCCCACAATCAGGAAAGCTATCACCAGGCTCATCATAAAAAATTCATAAATAAAACGGTAAAAAGGAAGGCTGAATACATAATACGAAACATCTGCCCCAAAAACAGGATCACTGATATTAAACGAAACCTGGTTGAGATAGCGGAGCACGTCCATCCAGGCATTACCCACATAAGCTGAAAAAATAAAAGCCAGTACCGCCGAAGCGCCTGCAAAATAAAGGACCAAACGGCGCGGGGTTAAAAACCGCATTGCACCCGAAGCCATTAATTTTTCTCTTAAGGCCAAATTAGGGAAACTGAGGATGTAACGCCTCGTAAACATCAAATTGGCAAACAAAAAGGCAAATAAAAACACAAAAGCCCCTATCCTCATTCCCCAGCGGGTCAGATACTGGGTCCAAAAAACCTGTTCCACATCAAGCACCGTAAACCAGAGCAAATCAAGATAAAATGTAGTTCCGGCCGCTAGAAGCGACCCTAAAACAATTACTATAATAAGAATCAGAAAAAAACGACTGCGCACAACAAGCCCTCCCGGCAAAATAAATACCGGCTTCACACCGGTTAGTGATTACGTGTAGTAATTGTAGCTAATACTCGAAGCATTGTCAAAAAGAATTCCTAAGTGAAATATCCTGTTATCTCTTCGCGGCGCTTATTCCGGCCTTGAATCAGCGCCGCCTACAATATTTATCCCCGAGCTGGTTCCGATCCTGTTTGCACCGGCTTCGATCATCTCCCGGGCTGTTTTTGCCGTCCTCACTCCGGCGGAGGCTTTTACCCCCATTTCCCGCCCTACTGTTTTCCTCATTAACACGATATCTTCAACGGTAGCTCCACCCGGACCAACCCCGGTCGAGTTCTTTACCATCTGGGCCCCGGCCTCCTCGGCCAAACAGCAGGCCAGGATTTTTTCCTTACTTGTTAACAGCCCCGTCTCAATGATAACCTTGACGGTCCTCCCCTGAGCTGCCTCTACAATAGCATAAATATCGTTCAAGACATATTCCCTGTCGCCAGACTTAAGGGCTCCGATGTGGATGACCATATCAATCTCATCAGCCCCTCCTTTTACCGCTTCAGAGGTCTCAAAGGCTTTTACAGCCGTAGTGGTAGCACCCAGCGGGAAACCGACCACTACACAAACCTTGACCGTGCTCCTGGCCAGCTCTTTTACCGCAATCGGCAAATAGGATGAATTAATACATACAGAATAGAATTGATGCTCAACAGCTTCCCGGCACAGCTTGATTATGTCTTCCCTTGTGGCTTCGGGCTTTAGCAAAGTGTGGTCGATATATACGGCCATATTTTCAGACATGACATTCCTCACCTTCCCGGTCGATCCAACCACAAATTAATGGTGCAACCCTTACCGGCTCAGCGCTATATTCATAAGCGGACTGGATCTTATTTCCCACTGTTGCTCTTGTCTCCTCACTGCTTTCTTCCCGGGCATGCATGAAAGCCAGTATATCTCCCGCCCGGACCTTATCACCAACCTTTTTCTCCAAAACAATACCCACAGCAGGATCTATGATATCATCTTTTTTTTCACGCCCGGCACCGAGAGTTACCGCTGTCTCACCAATTTTTAAGGCATCGATACCGCTTATAAAACCACCTTGCTCTGATTTAACGGCAATTTTTTGACCCGCCTCCGGCAAAATCGAAAGATCATCAACTACCTTTTGATTCCCGCCTTGATTTTCAACCATTTCCCTGAACTTATTCAGCGCAGATCCGTTATCTAACAGCCTCTTCATGATTTCCTTGCCTTTTTCCAGATCCCCGGCCTGGCCGCCAAGGCAAACCATCCACCCTCCAAGTGCCAGGCACAGTTCTTCCAGGTCTGAAGGACCTTCTCCGCGCAGGGTGAGGACAGCTTCTTTAACTTCTAAAGCATTTCCGACTGCTTTGCCGAGCGGTTGGTCCATCCTGCTGATAACCGCTGCTGTATCACGACCATCTCCCCGGCCGATGGCGCACATAGCCCGGGCCAGCTCAAAAGCTTCCGGTATTTCTTTCATGAAAGCTCCCCTGCCAACCTTTACGTCGAGTACCAGGGCATCTGTACCAACAGCAATTTTTTTGGCCATAATGCTGGCAGCAATTAATGGGATACTGTCCACCGTCGCGGTTACATCACGCAGGGCATATAACATTTTATCTGCCGGGACCAGCTCAGGCCCCTGGGCAGCTACGGCCACCCCGGTTTTCTCCAGCGCGCTGGCCAGGGCATCGATTGTAAGGTGAGTATTAAAACCGGGTATCGCTTCCAGCTTATCCAGCGTGCCCCCGGTATGGCCAAGCCCTCGGCCGGACAATTTTGCCACCGGTAACCCGGCGGCGGCCACCAGGGGAGCCAGGACCAGGGTGGTGGTATCGCCCACACCACCGGTGCTGTGCTTATCAATTTTTACACCCTGAATATGATCAAGGTTGACCCTGCGTCCAGAATTAACCATAACCCTGGTTAAAGCCAGCGTTTCATCTTCGCTCATGCCCCGGAAATAAACAGCCATCATAAAAGCCGCCACCTGGTAATCGGGTATAGCACCGCTCACATAACCTTCAACTAAATGGCCGATCTCGGTTTCGTTCAGGGCCTGCCCGTTGCGTTTCTTTAAGATTAGATCATCAGCCCGCATTAAAACACCTCAGCTTAATAAATGGTAATCAGATCAGTAATATTGTCAAATGTAGCCTGCCCGATCCCACTCACATCCATTATATCTTCTTTAGCCTTAAAAAACCCGTGTTTTTCCCGGTGCTCGACGATCTGGGCAGCGCGTACATCCCCGATTCCAGGCAGGGCCGTCAGTTCTGAAGCGACAGCCTGGTTGATATTAATTAGCGCTGCAGCTCCATTACGGGCAGCCGGAGGATCTTCACCGAGCCGGTGCACATAAACCTGCTCCCCGTCCAGGAGAGGCCGGGCCTGGTTTAAACTATCCTGGTCAGCTTCTGGCGTAAATCCTCCTCCCTTTTCCAGCAATTCATAGACCCTTGAGCCTTCCGGTAATTGATACACACCCGGGTTATTAATCGCTCCAACCAGGTGAACCGAGATAAGTTCCGGTTCAGGTTCAACACCCTCCTGGCCGTTGACCTCACTTTGTATAACCTGGGTTATTTCCGGCTCAGGAGCCTGGTAATTATTCACAGCTCGCCAAGCTCCTCCGACTACTAACAGCAAAATCAATACTCCCAAAATTATTTTTTCTTTAACTACAAATTTTCCTTCCACCGCTTTATTAACCTCCGAGAGTAGTTTATGAATATGTTAAAGTATAAATTATTCTCCCTTTTCTTCGTTTCCCCTGCTTTCTTAACACAAGCACGAAAAAAAACCCGGCCGCCCTCTACTGGCAGGGTGCCGGGTTACGATTCTTACATGCACAAATATTGTTGACTCAAAAAGGAGAAGCTATTTCTTTTCCTCGCCTTCTCCCTTTTCTTCTTTTTCTTCTTCAGGGACGTTGATACCCTGAACATTGATATTAATTGATTCCACAGTCAAACCAGTTGTCTTTTCTACATTGGTGCGAATTTCTTTTTTCAACTTGTCAGTAGAATCGACTATGGATTTTCCATATTCAACAATTACATTCAGGTCAATAGTAACCCTGTCTTCATTAACATCGACCTTTATACCCCTGGTCATGTCACGGCGGCCCAGCCTTTCGGCAATTCCGCCTACAACACCACCACTCAAGCCGGCTATACCCGTTATATCGCTGGCTATAATGCTGGTTATAACAGCAATCACTTCTGATGATATTCTAATGCTGTCTCCTTCTTTTGAGGGATCCGGCTTTAAAACAGCTTCACCACTTCCACCTGCTTTTTCTTCATTCTTGCCTTTTTTTTCCTCTTCTGCCATTATATTTGGCCTCCTTTCAGGTTTTGTTAACCGGAAAACTAATAACCAACATTAATTGCCGGTTAAGTCAGCTAAAAACTTGTCAAAAAATGAGTTACGTAGAAATACCGGAGCTTACAAGCAAGCAATCATGCTATTTACTATTATATTATAAAGCCTGAATATAGATATGTCAAGGATAGGACGTCAATTTGCCATTATTTTACTAATTGCCAGAAATATTAACGTACTACTATGTTAAGCAACTTGTTAGGCACGGTAATTGTTTTGACTATTTCTTTGCCCTCAAGCAGTTCACCGATCCGGTCGCTGCTGCGAGCCTCTTCCAGCAGGCGATCTTCCGGACAATCGGTTGGCACGGTAATCCTGCCGCGAACCTTGCCATTGATCTGGATCACTACTTCAACCTGGTCAACTTCCAACATTTCGGGATTATAGGACGGCCAATGCTGGCGGTGCACGCTTCCTTCCCTGCCTAACATTTCCCAGGCTTCTTCGGCCAGGTGGGGAGCAAAAGGCGCCAGCAGAACAACCATTTTTGTTAGTGACTCCTGCATTGCCTCTCTATGGTAGGATTCTTTCTCCACTGCCTGGCGGTAAGCATAGATGGCATTAACCAGTTCCATAATAGCACTGATGGCGGTATTGAAATTGAACCGTTCTTCTATATCCACGCTTACTTTTTTGATCGCCCCGTGGAGGCTGCGCAACAATTCTTCTTCATGTTCCCCCTGGTCAGCTTTGCCTGGTCCAGAATCAATTTCCTCTGTGCTTTCTGCAACCAGGCGCCATACTCGACGCAGGAAGCGGTGACAGCCTTCCACTCCCTGGTCATTCCAATCCAGGTCTTTCTCGGGTGGTGAAGCAAACAGGATAAAAAGGCGTCCGGTATCGGCGCCGAAACGCTCAACTATTTCATCAGGGGTTACCACGTTGCCTTTTGATTTGGACATTTTAGCGCCGTCTTTGTAGACCATACCCTGGGCCAGTAACCTCTTGAATGGCTCATTTACTTTGAGCATGCCGGCATCATAAAGGACCTTGGTGAAAAAGCGAGCATAGAGCAAATGAAGAATAGCATGCTCGATACCACCAATATACTGGTCAACAGGCATCCAGTAATCAGCATCACCTTGATCAAAGGGGGCATAGTCACAGTTTGGACTGGTAAAACGCAGGAAATACCATGATGAACAAATAAACGTATCCATGGTGTCTGTTTCCCGGGTGGCATCGCCTCCACACCCGGGACACTTTGTATGCATAAAATCAGGATAGTGGGCCAGGCTGGGCACCCGGTTGCCGGACAGCTCCATCTCTAATGGCAGTTCCACCGGCAAATCTGATTCCGGAACGGGGACAGTACCGCACTCTTTGCAATAAACCACCGGGATTGGCGCTCCCCAGTAACGCTGCCGGGAGATTAACCAGTCACGGATTCGGTAAGTGACCCTGAACTGGCCCAGGTTATGTTCCTCCAGGTACCCGGTTACTTTTTTAATCCCTTCGCGGCTTTCAGTCCCGCTAAAAGACCCGGAATTGGCCATGTACCCTTCATCTACGTAAGCTTCCGTCATAGTTTCTTCAGACAAAGCTTCTCCGTCACGGGGTTGAATAACCACCCTGATCGGCAGGTTGTATTTTTTAGCAAATTCAAAATCCCTGTGATCGTGGGCCGGCACTCCCATTACAGCACCGGTGCCGTAGGCCATCAGGACATAATTGCCAACCAGGATCGGAACTTCTTCCCCGTTAACAGGGTTTGTGGCAGAACGCCCGGTAAAGAGACCTATTTTTGGCGTTTCCTCTGATGTCCGGTCAATTTCACTTTCCTGCCTGGTCCTGGCCACAAAGTCCATCACTTCCTGTTCCCGGTCTGTCCCCTCTACGAGGGGTTTGACCAGGGGATGCTCAGGAGCTAAAACCATGTAGGTTACCCCAAACAAGGTGTCGGGGCGGGTTGTGAAAGTGCGTACTTCTTCTGCCGGGAAATCTTTGATCTGAAAAGCAATTTCTGCTCCCTCACTTCGGCCAATCCAGTTCTGCTGCATCAGTTTCACCCGTTCCGGCCAGCCGGGAAGTTGCTCCAGATCACTTAGCAGCCTCTCCGCATAATCGGTGATGCGCAGGAACCATTGCTCCAGTTCCCTGGTTTCTACTACGGTCGAACAACGCCAGCACAGCCCTTTTTCGACCTGCTCATTAGCCAGGACAGTGGCGCAGGTTTCACACCAGTTGACATTTGACTTTTTCTTATAGGCCAGGTTCCGTTTGTACATGAGCAAAAACAGCCACTGCGACCAGCGGTAGTAATCCGGGGCCGAGGTATTTACCTCCCTGTGCCAGTCATAACTGACTCCCAGCCTGTTTTGCTGTTTTTTCATATGTTCAATGTTTCGGGCGGTCCATTCCGCCGGGTTTACATTATTTTCAATAGCGGCATTTTCAGCCGGTAGCCCAAAAGCATCCCAACCCATGGGGTGAATGACGTTATAATCACGCATTCTTAAGTAGCGGGCCAGGACATCACCGATGGAATAAACACGCATATGTCCCATATGCAGTTTTCCGGATGGATAGGGGAACATCTCCAAAACATAATACTTGGTTTTAGAATTATCCCTCTGGGAACGGTATGAATCCTGTTCTTCCCATAGTTTTTGCCACTTTTCTTCGATCTGGGTCGCATTGTATGCTCTCATCACTAATATCCCCCCGTAATTGAATAAAAAAATCCGCCCTGCTAAGGGACGGAATTATACCCGCGGTACCACCCTTATTGGTGAAAATAGTGGTGGAGCTGGCGGGAGTCGAACCCGCGACCTCTTCCATGCCAAGGAAGCGCGCTCCCACTGCGCCACAGCCCCCCGTTTATTACCCGCTCAAACCGT
>Ga0207421_10000314_pt1 | contig 61220 bp, 45 predicted proteins | sample SodLakKL_010_SED_4_FD_187542 | JGI IMG/M metagenome (GOLD analysis project Ga0207421, IMG submission 187542) | Alkaline sediment microbial communities from Lake Tanatar, Kulunda Steppe, Russia - 8KL_010_SED (SPAdes) (version 2) | ecosystem: Environmental > Aquatic > Non-marine Saline and...
ACCGGCAACCGGCAACCGGCGAGCGGCAAGCCGGCAACCGGCAACCGGCAACCGGCAAGCGGCAAGCGGCAAGCGGCAACCGGCAACCGGCGAGCGGCAAGCGGCAAGCGGCAAGCGGCGAGCGGCAACCGGGCGGCCGGCGAAAGGGAATCTGCAATGGGGAACGCTGCGTCGAGCGTGCAAGGAAATCGATCGGGACCGGGGGCCACGCGCCTTGAAAGGCTGTCGGGAGCTGAGCTGTCGGTGCTGCGGCTGTTCCGCGCCGGGATACCCATGACTCGGGCCGAGGCAGCCCGCGCGCTGGGACAGAGTCACCCGGGGGTTGCATCCCATGTCGAGCGTCTTGTCGAAACGGGCTGGCTGACACGATGCGGAACTCGCGCGTCCGGAGCGGGACGGCCGGCTGAAGTCTACCGGCTGAATGGCCGCGCGGCATGCGGAGTGGGCATCGAGATACGTCCGGAGAGCGTTCGGCGCTTTGTCGCGGCGGTCGACGGGCGGGTGCTTCTCGATTCGGTTCGACCTTCCCGGCCGCGCGAAGCAAGCTCGTTGAACGCGCTGATCCAGCGCGAGGCGAGCGCCGCCATCTCCGAAGCGCGTTTCTTCGCGCCTGTTGCGGGCGTGGGGGTAGCGCTCCCCGGCCTTGTGGACTGTAGCCGCAATGTTCTGATCCGTGCTCCCAACCTCGGCCTCTCCGAGGTCTATCTGGACGGGTTGGCGAGTCGGCTGGGGGTGCCGGTAGTTCTGGACAACGAGGCGAACCTGGCGGCCGCCGCGGAGCAATTCGCCCCGCGGTACCAGGAGATCAGTGCCGGTGAATCCGCTGCGCACGGGGCGCCGGCTATGGACTCGGGAACCGGCGGCCTTGCCGGCGCCGGCCAGGCTGTTACCCGAACCGGCGGGACCGGGACCGCGTCTTCGGCCCCCGGCGGCACCGGTGACTCGTTGGTTCTGGTCTCGGTGACCGAAGGGGTAGGAGCGGGTCTGGTTCTAGACGCCAGGCTCGTCCGCGGCGATACTTGGCGCGCGGGCGAGGTCGGGCACATGGCAATCCGCGAGGGGCGCCGGCGCTGTAGCTGCGGCCGTCGCGGGTGCTGGGAGCAGTACGTCTCCGAACGAGCGCTCTGGTACGACGCGCGGCGCCGGGGGGTGTACGTTGCGAATATGGAGACCCTCCTCTCGATGATCGCCCGAGGGGATCAGGTAGCCTGGGCGGTCTGGGAGTCGTATCTGTATAACTTCACTGTCGGAATCGAGAATATCGTCGCCTGCTTCGATCCACGACGGATCGTCGTAGGCGGGCGCATTGCATGGTTGGGTAATCTGCTTGTAGAGCCGCTTCAGCGGATGGTGGACGAGGCGGGCTTCCCGGCGCAGCGGGTATGGATCGAGGCTTCCGGCCTGCGGGAGATTGGTCCGGCGCACGGTGCGGCGCTCGCTCCGTTTGCACCGCTCTATCCGGAGGTATCGGTATGAGTAATGGAAAAGACGAAGGGCGCTGTGTGCTGGGAGTGGAGTTTTCCACGCAGTCGGCGAAGTGGGTCGTGCTCGATCTTGCAACGGGCGCGGTGGAACGCCGCGGATCGCTCGACTACGATCGCGAGCTGCCTCAGTACGGGACGGCCGGCGGCGTGCTCCCGGCGGAGGATCCGCGAGTTCGCCAGTCGCCGCCGGCGATGTTCCTAGATGCGCTGGACGGAGTGTTCGCTCGACTCGGGGAGGAAGGAACCCGGCTCGAGCGGATCGCGGCGATCAAGTGCGACGCACAGCAACACTGTACGGTCTACACCGGCGAAGGGTTCGATTCCGCGCTCGCCGAGCTGCGGCGCGGCGAAGGCCAGAGCGGCAAAAGCCTTGCCGAGCGGATTGCGCCGCACCTGACTCGTGAGCGAAGCCCTATCTGGGAAGACCGGAGCACGGAGCACGAGGCGCGTGAGCTGGAGCAGGAGCTTGCGAGCCGCGGCGGCATCCGCGCCATCACCGGGAACCGGGCCGAGCTCCGTTTCCCGGCGGCGCAGATCGTTCGCTGGGCGCGGAGCAATCCCGCCGCGTTCCGGCGTACGGCCCACATCCAGCTCCTGAGCGCCTTCATGAGCTCGGTGCTGGCCGGAAGGCTCGCGCCGGTCGACACCGGCGACGGCTGGGGGACCAACCTCAACACGCTTGATGTCGAGCGGCCCGGGTTCAGCCCGGCCGCGCTGGAGAGCTGCGCCGCGCTTATCGGGAGCGGCGTCGAGGCGGCGGAGCTCGAGGCCAAGGTCGGCGGCATGGTGCCGTACGACACCGTGGTCGGCACCGTGGCACCGTATTTCGCCCGGCGCTACGGCGTCCCGGAGGATGCGATCGTTCTTGCGGGAACGGGGGACAATCCGGCTACGCTCCTTGGCTGCGGGGACGGCGCGCTCGTGAGCCTGGGGACGAGCTACACCGTCTGCGGTCCGATGGCTCGTATCGAGCCTGCGCGCGACGACAGTTACAACGTTTTCGGCTACCGGCCGGGGTTGGCGATGGCCTTGAGTGTCATAACCAACGGCGGAAAGGTCCATGAGCAGTTCCGAACCGAGTACGCCGGGGGCGACTGGACGCGCTACGCGGAGCTCGCGGGGACCATCGAGGAGCTGAGCGCCGAGGAGCCGTTGCTGCTCCCCTATCTCAGCGACGAAAGCGTACCGCTTGCCCCGGCGGGGATCGTACGGCACGGGCTCGAAGAGCACGACCCGGCAGCCAACGTCCGGGCACTCCACGTGTCGCAGGTGGCTTCGCTCAAGCTCCACTCGCGCCATCTCTCGGACGTCGACCGGCTCTGCGTGGTCGGCGGCGGCGCCGCAAACCGGCTCATGCGCGAGCTCATCGCTGACGCCTTCGGCGCGCAGGTCTATTCGATTGCCTACGCCGACGTGGCGGCACCGTTTGGGTGCGCGGTGAGCGGAGCTCGGGCCGCCTTGGGGATCTCGTACGAGGCGGCGGTGGAGCGCTTCGTCCGCTTCTCCGACGAACCGCCCGCCGATCCCGACCCGGAGCGATCGGAGCGTTTTGCCCGCATCGTGGAGCGCTACGCGGAGCTCGAGCAGAGCGTCGTCGGCGGAGGTGCGTGAGAGTAAACCTGGCCGGGGCCGGCCCGGCGCCGAGGCGGCATCGGGATCGACATTCGCTTCAATGCGGAGAAACTGGGCGGTGCCGGGCGCGCCGGAGCTCATAGAGGTGACCGAGGAGCGGGATGATGAGTGACGATATGAGCACCATGAGCAAGGGTACGGGCGAACCGGAACAGGCGCGGGTCGTCTACGTCACCGGCGGAGCGCAGGGGATCGGCAAGGGCATCGCAGTTCACCTCCTCAGCGCCGGGTACCACGTGGTTATCGCCGATGTGGACCGCGAGGCGGGAGAACAGTGCGTACGCGAGCTGAAAGGCTCCGGGTTTGCGGCCGGTGCCCGCGGCACCGAGGCCGGTGCTCGGGGCGTCCCGGAGTTCCATCACGTCGACGTCCGCAGCGAGGAGGAGGTTGCCGGCTCGATTCGCTCGGTGATCGAAGGCTTCGGAAGGCTGGATGCAGCGGTCAACAACGCCGGGATTGCCGATCCGGACCATGGGCCGTTGGAAGAGCTCGATCTCGAGGCCTGGCGTCGGGTAATCGACACGAACCTCACCGGAGCGTTTCTCGTGGCCAAGCATGCAGCGCCCCATCTGCGGCAGGCGAACGGTTCGGTTGTGAACATCGCCTCGACGCGGGCACTTCAGTCGGAGCCGGACTCGGAGCCGTATGCGGCCAGCAAGGGAGGTATTCTTGCGCTCACGCACGCGATGGCGATGAGCCTTGGCCCGGATGTTCGGGTGAATGCCATCAGCCCCGGCTGGATCGAGGTAAGCGAGTGGAAAAAACACGCGGCGCGAGAGGAGCCGGAGCTCCGGCCGGTCGATCACCATCAGCACCCCGCCGGGCGGGTGGGGCGGCCGACCGACATTGCGAGCATGGTAGCCTATCTCATCTCGGACCAGGCAGGCTTTATCACCGGCCAGAACTTCGTCGTGGACGGCGGTATGACGCGGAAGATGATCTACGCGGAGTGAGGGACTCAGCGGAGCGCGCGTGAGCCGAACGATCGGCGAGCTCCGGATGTGCGGAACGGCAGGGAAAGTTCCCTACTCAGGCAGTTTTATGTGATCGGCGTCGTATAAAATGAGTGTCGGTACTGACTGCGGATTGTAGAGCCTTCGTGTCTGCCGAAAGAGTGGCACAATACGCTATTGCCGCCGTGATTTTGTGATAGTATACTCCGTGGCATGGCGGATAAAGGGAAAATGGTAAACGAGCAGGAAGAGCGCGAACGAAGCGCCCTCTTGAACCAGCGGGTCCGTTGGATCCTCGATTCCATCTTCGACGGTGTCTACATCACCGATCGCCGGCGCCGCATCGTCTTCTGGAACAAGGGGGCGGAACGTCTGACCGGCTTCAGTCCTCAGGAGGTTCAGGGGCGATGGTGTGGCGACAACCTGCTGAACCACATCGACGCTGAAGGTAACCTGCTCTGTACCGGACGGTGCCCACTTGAGAACACGATCGAAACGGGCGAGCCGGCGCAGGCTAAGGTCTATCCTCGTGCCAAGGACGGCACCCGATTCCCCGTTTACACGCACATCGGAGCGATCAAGGACTCCGACGGCCGCCCGATCGCCGGGATTGAGGTGTTCCGCGATGTGACCTCGGAGGAGCAGTACCGGCAGCTGCAGGAGAAGTTCCAAGCCCTCATTCGGAAGTACGTGTCGGAGGGAACCTATGAGGAGGTTCTGGAGCAGGTCAATTCCGGGGAAGGAACCGAGGCGCGGCAGTGTGACATGACGGTGCTCTTCCTCGACATTGTGAGCTTCACCACCTTTGCGGAGAGCAATTCTCCGGAGGAGGTGTCCCAGCTCCTCAACGAGGTGTTCGGAATCTGCGAGGTGATCACGAGTGAAGCCCATGGCGACATCGACAAGTTCATCGGAGATGCCGTCATGGCCACGTTCTTCGACGCGGATGACGCAGTTTCGGCGGCAATGAAGATCATCGATGCCCTGGCGCGGTTGAACGAGACACGGGTCGAGGTTGGGAAGGATCCGGTTCAGGTCAGGATAGGACTCAACAGCGGCCCGGTGATCCGCGGCGAGATCGGAACGCAGAAGCGAAGAGACCTGACCGTGCTTGGTGACACGGTGAACGTGGCTTCCCGCATCCAGGAAACCGCGAACCCTGAGAGCATTCTGATCTCCGAGGCCACTCTGGCTCGCCTTACGCGTGACTACGGTTTTCGCGAGCGCGGCTCGGTGAAGGTGAAGGGGAGGACGCAACCGGTGGTCACGTAGGGGTATCGCCCCGGCGAAGACGCGCCTGCTTAGGCGCCGACTAGGTGCCGAACCGGCGGTCCGGGTCACGTCGGGTCACGACGGCCACGGTGCAGCGCGAGACGCATACCATCTTCCCGTCGGGCACGGTGATGCGAATATCCCAGACCCACGTCCGTGTTCCGGCGGAAAGCGGGCACGCGGTTGCGGTCACCGTGCCGCTTCGGAGCGGCCGGAGGTGGTTGGCGTTTATCTCGAGGCCCGCGGCGGAGTACGTTTCCGGATCGATGTTGAACCATGTGCCGAGGCTTGCGACGGTCTCAGCCAGCGCGACCGAGGCGCCGCCGTGGAGTAAACCCGCGGGCTGGCGGGTGCGCTCGTCCACCGGCATCGTGGCACGTATCTCCGCCCGCGTGATGTAGGTCAACTCGATTCCCAGCGTCTCGGCGAGCCCAGGTTTCCCGGCGCGACGGAAGAGCTCGTAGCGATCCTGAAGCGATTCTTCCACGTACATGCTTCAAATCGAGGCTACTCGATTTGCCGCCGGGCGGCAACGGTGGCTTACCCGCGGCCCGGTTGCGGGATCGCGTCTTCGCGCGGACCACAGTCAGGCGGGGCGCGGCTTGGGTGTCGTGCCTGCCGCGGGGCAACAGCGACGCGGCGTGGGGCTCGGGAGTTGCCCGTTGGCGTAGAGATGCTCCGCGAGAGGTGCTCCGTCGCTACTCAGATGGTCCGGCAGAGGTGCCCCGTCCCTACTCCCCTCGTTCCTACTCCCCGCCCGCGACGAGCTCGAGAACGCGGAGAAGCCCTTGGAGGTTACGCTGAAAGGCCTCCTGGTCATGTTGCTCAAGCTCCACGTCCGCTGCAGCAATCCCTTCCTCGGCCATGGCGTTTATGAACTCGCCGGTTATCGGATAGTACGGCCATTCCCGGATATGGCGGTAGCCGGCAGCTTCCGCGTATGCACGGGTGAGCGGTTCTGCCGCGCCGGCATCGTTGTCCTCGAGAAGCGCAGCGTACCCGTGATAGCTCAGAACGAAATGCGGCTGGAGGTCCACGAGAAACTCGTAAAGCGCCCGAGTCTCCGCCTCCGAGAGGGGCTCGTCTCCCGCGTCGACACGCCGGTCGCCGTGATAGGCCTCGGCCTGCCAGTCTTCGGTAGGCCAGTTACGGTTGAGATCCACTCCGCGCGCGTTGACGCGCGTGCCGTGCTCGTACCCGTCGGGGTTTGCGTTGGGAACGAATACGAGGCCGAGTCCCCGCGGTAACTGGTCCGGGTGCTCCGCGAAGTAGTCCCGGAGCTCCTCCACGATGTGAACCGACTCCTCCTCGGCTCCGGTATGGATTCCGCCTATCAGTGCGACCACGCGCTCTGCGTCCCCGATGCGGTAGGCCGCGATCGGCCGGTCTTCCACCGATCGACCGATGACCTCGCGCTCGATCTCGGTCTCCCGCCCTGTGTCCTGGGCATGCGTGAGCTCGAGACCGGGTGAGGCCCACAGGAGGACGAGCATCGCCACGAGTGCGACGAGCGGCGGCGATAGCCGGCTGGAACCTGCCTTGAGTGATCCGGGGAGCGGCAGGCTTGAGTCTTCTCCCGGCCTGGACGTGGATTCCCGCCTTTCTGGTGTCACGACAGGAGCTCGGTTCATCTGGGATCTCCGATACTGCATTGCGCACTCTATACCATAGCGCATCCTATGGTGCATATCGTCGCGCTGCGCCGCGGCACGGCTGTGACAGGCACCCGCACCGCCTTGCTGTCAGGAGTCTTGGCGCCCAGCTCGGCGACCGGCATACCAGAAGCTCTGTGGTGGTCGGCAACTTTCGATCGGATCGGAGGCTTATCTTGAACCGGCGGCTCCCGGGCAGTATGTTGTCTGCGAGCAAAATGTTGATAAGAGGGGTCAAGAAATTATGCCGCGAATAGAGCCCAAACCGATCTCCCGCCATCCGTGGTACATCCGGTTGTTCCTGCGACGTCAGGAGCGCAAGTACGGTCGCGTGCTTGCGCCGTCCCTTCTCTGGGCTCGCCTGCCGGGGCCGTTTCTGGGCATGCTCACGCTTGTCGGGCTGTTTCAACGGCGCCGGTATCCGGTTGACGCGGCCCTGCGGAGCATAGTCTCGATTCGCGTGGCTCAGTTGAATGGATGCCGCTTCTGCGTGGACTTGAACTCGTACAACTTCCTGCGCGCAGCCGGGGCCGAGCAGAAGGCGGCTGAAGTCGATCGATGGCGCCGGAGTACCGCCTATACGCCCCGGGAGCGGGCTGCCTTGGCCTATGCGGAAGAGGTCACTCAACGCTGTGCCGAGCTGGATGACGCCCTGTTCGCCACGCTGAAAAACCACTTCACCGGCGACGAGATCACCGCGCTTACGGCCTGGATCTCATTTCAGAATATGAGCGCCAAGTTCAACGCTGCTCTTGATGCGGAGGAGCATGGTTTCTGCACGGTTCCGCCTCCAGAGTCGTCTCCGGAGCCTTGAGCGCGAGCTTGGTGACACGGCCTTGCTCCACGATGCACTCGATTCGCGAGCGCTCCAGCTTGAAGGTGATGGCTTTGTCGGTGACCCGGTGGGCCTTGAGCTCCTGAGGAGGTGCGCCGGTCTGGGCAAAGAATACCTTCTGACCGTGGACCGAGATAGTGAAAGTGATCCCTTCGATGCCGGGGTCGTACTCGCCGCATACGAGCGCACGTTGCTCCTCGGTGAGCTCCACTTCCTTCCGCTTGAACACGACGTCCTCTACCGCCGGCTCGATCGGGAGCGAAACCGAGTCGATCTCTCCTTGCTCGTTGACCAGGAAGCGGGCGGCAGGGCGCAGTTCGAGGTCGTCGATATGCCACTCAAAGACGTCGTAGTGGAGATGACGGAGCACCGACCAGTCGAAGCTTCCGACGAGCTGAGCTTGCAGGCGAGGGGATGAGGTCTCCGCCGCATTGTCCGCGTCGTCAGGGCCGTGCGCGGCCCCGCTGCCGCTGTCGCCGCTGCCGATCGAACCGCCGCCGGCGCCGGCCCCGCCGGCCCCACTGCGGCGGGTGTCTCCGCTGTCGCCCGTCGAGCTTGCACTGCCGGCCGACGCATCGCGCGGCCTCGTTGCCGGCGCTTGGCGCACCGCGAACTCCGGATAGCCGTCAGCTTCGAAGACTCCGGTGTACTCCTCGATCGGATGGGTTGGCGGTGCGCCGGCCACTCGTTCCTCTTCAGTGGTCTGCTTGCTCTTGGCGCGGCCCGCAAAGATTGGGTCGACCACACTGTGGTACCGGGCGTTCCAGTCCTGACTCGGGGATCCGAGGGCGCGGTCGATCGCCTCGTAGAGGAGAGCTTGCGGGTGCGGGCAGAAGGCGAGGTTCGTGAGGACGACGACCCCGACCCGGTGCTTGGGAAGAACGCCGACATGAAGCGTGTGTCCTTCGACTCCTCCGCCGTGGTGGAGGAGCGTGTCGTCGCGGTACGGATCCACCATCCACCCGAGGCCGTACGTCGATATCGTGGTTCCGTGGAGCGCTTCCCCGATGCCTCCCGTAGGCACGATCGTGTGAGGCGCGTGCATCTGTCGGAGGTTGTCCTCGGAGAGGAGCCGGGACGCGTTTCCGCCGGCGGGAGGGCTCCCAGAATCGCTGGTCCCTTCCCCGGCGGATCCGGCTTCCGGCCCAGGCGTTGCCGTCGCTTCGCCGGTCCGGCCCGGCCGTGGCGCCTCGGCCGGGGCTCCCGGAATAACCCCGCCGTTCGCATGGAGCTGGAGCCACCGGACCATGTCCGAGAGGGTGGAGAAGAGCGCTCCGGCGCCGCCGGGGGAGAGCTTGGTGTGCCGCCCGAAGGGCACGTGTACGAGCCCGGTGACATCGCCTTCTTCGTCCCGCTCGGCTCGATATCCGAGTGCAAGAGGCAGCTCCGCGCCGTCCCAGTCCGGGCTGAAGTTTGACGAGCTCATGCCGAGTGGCCCAAAGATACGCTCGGTGACGAACTCCTCCCAGTCCCGGCCGCTGAGCTTCTCCACCAGGTAGGGAGTTATGTAGTACATGAGGTTGTTGTAGAGAAAGTGCTCGCGGAAGCTCGCGGCGAGCTTCAGGTGTCGCATGCGCCGGACGAGCTCCGCCCGGGAGATGTCGAGCCGCCACGCGGCCGCGTCGTGCCGCGGAAGCCCGCTCCGGTGGCTCAGCATGTCCCGGACGGTGAGGTGCTCGGTGACGTAGCGATCGTTGAGCACGAGCTCCGGCATGTACTCCCGTACCGGCTTGTCCCATTCCAGGAGCCCGTCCTCCACAAGGAGTGCCACGCTCATAGCGGTGAACGCTTTGGTGACCGAGGCCATGGGGAAGCGGGTATCTTCGGTCATCGGGGCTTCGTGCTCCCGGTCCCGCACGCCGAACGCGGCGCGGTAGACCGGCTCCCCGTCTTTGATCACTGCGATTGCCGTGCCTGGACAGCTCCATGAGGCCATGGCATCGCGAACATATGCATCGAAACCTTCCAGCTCACCCATAAGGCGTCTCCTCGAAAATACGCTCGAACTCTTCCCACGTTGTACACTACCTCGGCCACCTCCACAATCGGGCGGAAGGGCGGGAAGGCGGCGCCTCTCTTCCGCCCGGAATCCACCAACAATCCGTGCCTCACGCTGTTCGGGGCACCGCGATCGGGTATACCATGAGCGCATGCGGAGAATGACTGTGTGGCCGGCAGCCGGATGTATAGCGCTTGTCGTGTCGGTGACAGCCGGCGCCTCGGGGCCCCTCACGGCGACTCAGTTCGTCGATCAATCGGAGCGGACGTTTGAATCGCGGGCGCTCTACTACCGGAACATCGATCGCCTCTCGCGGATGGTTCGGTACCGGGACGTCCGCCTGTTTGCTCATGGGACGTTCTGGTACCCACTGGGCGACGAGCCCGTCTCGGTTCGCACCTCGGACGGTCCGCGGGCGGCGGACGCGGAAGCAGGCGAGGTGGCGGCGGCGTGGGTGTGGGACCGCGCGCCGTGGGGGCCCGGTGCGGTGATGCTTTTCGGGGTGGCCGGGGGGAACACGGTAACCATGGACGACCAAGAGTGGATCTACTCCAACGTTCTTGGCGGGCTATGGTTACAGGCGGATAGGCTCCGCATTGTTGTGGCGGGGCTGACCGAGGAGCGGCCGGCGTTTGCCGGCCGGGGCCGTGACGGTGAAGCAGACGCCGGCGATGCGGATGCGAACCCGGAAGACTCCGGGGAGGAAGAGGAGGAGACCGCACCGGAGAGTGAACCTGAGACGATAGAGCGGGAGTTTCAATTCTACGAGGTATCGGTAGAACCGTTTCGGTTAGCGGTGTTCTACGACGGGGAAGCCGAGCGTATCGCGCAGTGGGACCTCTCGGTACGGCGAAGCAGGGTGGAGGAGCTCGTCCGGGAGATCGCCGGCGGTCTGCTCTATTTGCCGGCGGGCCAAGCGCTCTGGCCGTACGTCGACGCAGGACGGGAGCTTCTCGAGCCGCGCGTTCTTGTTTCCGGGGCGCTCACCGCGGGCGTAGACCTCCGGGGCGACGCCCAACTCGTGCGCGATCCCGCGGTATCGCTCGGGGTGTCTCGGGCGGGGATGACCGAAGAGGAGCGTCTGATCGGCTTCGATTACGAGGCACAAGCCTCGCTCACCTACGATGTTGCCGGGGGCACCGTTCGGCCTGGGGCGCGAGCCCGATTCTCTCTTCCGCGGCTGTTCTGGAATACGCGGATCCATCTGGGGCTCTCTATAAACGATCCGGGCAGGGCCGGGGCACTGTGGACGGAAAACCTGCCGGTGGCCGATATCGGCTTTGATACGATTCTGCTCGGCCGGCCGTAGCGGACGTAGCGGCCGCGGGGGCTCTCGCGAACTGTACGAGCCGACCTGGCCCGGTCCCACGCGCCGGAGAGCTAGGCGCTTGCGCCGCTACCGTGGAAGGTGACCGCTCGATCTGCTATTCTTTCGTTTTATGGATACGATCTACTTCACCAATATGAAAACGGAGCATCGGAACTCGCTCGAGCAGAAACTGAAAAAGCTCCTCAAGGCAAGCGGATACTTCGATTCGATCTCCGAAGGCGAGCTCGTGGCGATCAAGGTCCACGTCGGCGAGCGCGAGAACTTGGGATACCTGAACCCGAACTTCGCGCGTATTGTCGCGGAGGAGGTGAAAGCCCGAGGCGGCAAGCCGTATCTCACCGACACGAATACGCTCTACTCCGGCGGTCGCCACAACGGAGTGGACCACTGCGTGACCGCCGTCCAGCACGGCTACACCTACGCTACCGTCGGCGCCCCGTTTGTCCCGGCGGACGGCGTGCGCGGGCTCGGATACCGGGAAGTGGAGGTCGCCGGCAAGCACTTCAGCAAGACCAAGCTTGCAGGCGGAATCCTGGAAGCGGAGAAAGTGATTTTTCTCACTCACTTCAAGGGCCATATCGAGGCCGGGTTCGGCGGAACCCTCAAGAACCTCTCGATGGGCTGCGCCTCCATTGCCGGGAAGATGGATCAGCACGCAGCCGCCAAGCCGGTCGTGAAAGCGGAAAACTGTGTGGGCTGCCGGCAGTGCTACCGGGTCTGTCCCGAGGGGGCGATCACGATGCAGGACGGGACGGCAGTCATCGACTACGAGCTCTGTATCGGCTGCGGTCAGTGCGTTTCGGTCTGTAACTACCAGGCAATGGAGCCCGGTTCGGGCTCGGAGGTCCACGAGTTCGTGGAGAAGGCGGCGGAACACGCCTATTCCGCGGCGGATTACCTCGGTGAGAACGCCCTCTACATCAACTTCGCCGTGAACATTACTCCGGACTGCGACTGCGCCCCGTGGAACGACGTTCCGCTCGTCGAGGACGTCGGGTTCTTCGTCGGACGAAATCCGTTCGCCCTGGACCGCGCGACGTTGGAAGCGGTGAACCGGGCGCGGGTGCAGACGGGAACGCGTTACCGGGAGAAGCTCACCGGAGAGCAGGACATCTTCGAAGCTGTCTGGGACGCTCCCCAGGCTTCATCCATCTTCGAGCATGCGCAGAAGCAGTTTGGGGTGGAGCTCGATTACACGGTGAAGGAGCTTTAGCCTCAGAGCGTGAGGCAAGGATTGTTGGTGCCAAGTCGCACGGGTGCGGACAGTATCGTCAACGCTATGGTATGTTCATGGTGTGAGTCCAACAGTATTCCGTGACGGGCCCTATCGGTTCTTCTTTTTCTCGCGAGAGGAGCCTCGGAAACACGTTCACGTCCTGGGTCCGGACGGAGAGGCGAAGTTTTGGCTCGAGCCTGCGGTGCAGTTGGCCGTATCCAAAGGCCTCTCGGCACAGACATTAAGGGATCTGGAGTCGACCGTTATCGAGCGGAAGGAGGAAATCTCTCGTGCCTGGGATCAGCACTTCAGAGTCGGAGATTGAGGTGGTACAGGTGACACCCTTCGGCCTGTGGCTCGCCTATGGAGATGAGGAACTATATCTGGACTTCGATCGGTTCCCGTGGTTCGAGCACGCTCCGGTGAAGAAGATCTTTCACGTGGAGGAAGTAAGACCTGGCCACTTCCATTGGCCGGATCTTGACGTTGACCTGGACCTAGATCGTATGAGAAATCCCGAACGCTATCCGCTTTGCGCCGATCCGAGCAAAAGGAGCGACTAAAACGCACCTTAACGAGAGCTTGTACGCCACAGTACGATGGTCGCGTCCGGCTCGGACCGGGGCCTTCAGAGCGTGAGGCAAGGATTGTTGGTGCTATCCCAAGAGACGTCCCATGCCCGAAACTACCACCACGAGGGCAAAGCCGGCCAGAAACACCGCGCAGGCGCCGATAAGGACGCGGTAGACGCGGTCGGAGACGAGTTTCTTCCCCTTACCGACGGCGGTCGAGACCGCAGCGTACCAAATGAAGTCGGCCGCAATGTGGCCTACAAAGAAGAGTGCAACGCCGGCGACTCCGAATGCCCGCGAGTGGAGCACGTAGCCTAGCCCAATGGTGGCCCACCAGATAGTCCAGTACGGATTGGCAATGCTCATGAGGGCGCCGGAGAGAAAGAGGTTTCGCGCTCCATCTCCCTCGGGCACCGTGCGGAAGGAGAGCGTCGGGAGCGACTTGAACATCCCGCGCGCCATCCGGAGCATGATTGCACCGCCGGCGAGCGCCGTCACGACGAAGAAAAGGTCGTGCTCGAGAACCGGGCTGAGACCAAAGAGGAGCGCTACGACCAAGGCGAGCTCGAGAAGCGCGTGGCCTACCATGAGGAGTGGTCCCGCGGCGGGGCCGCGCCGGGCGCTCTCGCTGATGGTGACCGAGAGAAGCGGCCCCGGCATCATCGCGCCCGAAAACGCGACCAGAAGCGATGTGAAGAAGATTGTCCCGAGTGCTGCCATAGCTCCGTGACTCCGCCGTGAAGTGAGTGCCCGATTGTATCGAGCGCCGGGAAGCGGTTCAACCGGGGCCTCCGCTGTGCCCAGGGCAAACGCAGTTGGCCCCTGCAACCGGAAAGGCCGCGGCGAATGCCCGCGGTCATTGCTCTCCCGTGGCCCATGGTGGCGTTGCCACGGGGCGCGAGTACTTGTTTCACGGGGCGCTCGTCGCCGCTCCTATAGCCTTGTTCCAATTCGATTGCCGGACTCGTAGCGCCGAAGGCCGCGAGCGAATACGGCAAAGCCGAGGACAACGATAGCGATGTCGGCTACCAGCACGATCGCCAGGAGGCCGGGATCGAACGCGCGGAAAAGCCGGGCGGGGAGGTATGCGACAAACGCCACGGGAATAAGGGAGTGGAGGAGCCACCGGGTTGCGCCTTCGAACACGCCGCCCGGGTAGAGTGAGAACGTGAGCGCGAGCTCGCCGGCGGTCTGCGCGAAGTCCTCGGCGTTCCCAAAGAAGAACGTCAGGCTGTGAAAGATGACGCGCACGGCAGTGAAGACGACCGCAAACGCGCCGCCGAACGCGAGAAAGGCCACCACCCGCAGTGGATCGAGCGGCTGGGTGAGCGCGAAGAGCAAGATCCCGTAGAGGACATCTCCCCAGCCGGAAATGATGCTCCGCGACCAGAGCAGGTTGGGCAGCACCGGTTTGGGTTGGAGCAAGAACACGTCGAGCTCCCCGTTGTAGATGGTGCGCGAGAGGTAGAACGCGTTTCCCATAAGCGCGTGCGCCAGCCCGAACCCGAGTGCTGCCAGCGACCAGAGGAACATGACGTCGGCGAACGCCCATCCGGCGATGTCGCCCGGCGTGTGTTGGTAGACGATGAGCCAGAACACGACGAAGACGCCGTTGTTGAGCATCATCCCGAAGACCTGCGTCAGAAAGGCGGTACGGTACTCCATAGCCGCCTGGAGATTGAGCTTCACGTATTGAGCCAAGAGCTTGGCGAGGTCTGTGTCCACGAGCTTCATTCAAAGCCTCCTTCATTCTTCCGTTTGGGCTTTTCTTCCGGCGCTTAGGTGAGGCCTTCGCCTCCGGCCTCCGCGTCCGCCCCTTTTCTTGGCAGGCCGTCGTAACCGGCTGTGAGTAGCCGCCGCCTGCCCCCGCCCGCCGCCGGGCGTAGCCGTTGGCCGGCAGCCGGCAGCCGGGAGCCTTCGGCCGGGTGAGCGCTGCCGGTCGCGCCCGGCCGGACGACTGTGCCTCTTGGGCCCGGCTACCCCCCGGTGGGCGTGCATGCGCCTGTACCTCCCGTGCCGGGCCGCACTGGCCCGGCGGCTACCCCCCGTGAGCGTGCATGCGCCGCCGGGCGCGAGCGAAGAGGAGTGCGCAGGCGAGCGCGAGCACGGCAATCCATCCGGCCTGGCCTACGGCGGTCTCGATTCGGGTGGCTGCGTCCGGCGCGACCATCATGCGAGCGGGCCAGTACGCCTGATAGGCAAACGGCGTCCGGGCGGAGAGCGCCGCGAGCCAGTCGGGGAAGAAATCGATCGGGATGAACATGCCGCCCAAGACGAAGACAAGCTTCTGGTAGATCCAGTAGAACGGCGAAACGTCCTCGGTCCAGAAGGCGAGGAGCCCGATAAAGAGCACCCAGAGGGTGCCCAAAACGACACCGGCCATCATCGCAACGAGGCCCAGCGGGAACGCGGCCACGTACCCGTCCAGGGGCCCGACAAGGACCATCGCCACGGCAAAGCCGATTGCCAGAAGCGGCCACAGCTTCACCATCGCCGAGCCGAGTGCCTGTGCCAGATTGAATCCGACGTAGGAATAGGGACGGGTGAGCGTGTACGCCACGGCGCCGGTGCGTACGTCGTCCTGGATGTCGATATGGAGTCGCGTCCGGGAGAGCTCCACCGCTTCGGTGAACGTCAGATACCAGAGCGTCTGGCCGAGGGTGAAGCCGGCTATGGCGCTGTCGGCGAAGACAACGCGCCAGAGCGAGTACATAACGAAGAGAATCACCACGAGGAAGACGTTCCGGAAGAGAAACGCGCCGAGGTAGGTGACCTGCGTGCGCGCTGCCGAGAGAAACACTGCCCCGTACCGCCTGCCGATACGCGCGAGCGGCCCGGCAGGGCGGAGCAGGCCGGCCGGATCGGGCCGGCCGGACGATCCCGATGGGCCCGCCGAACGCGATGAACCCAATGGCCCGGTCCCACGGCGGGTCCGGGCGGTCCCACGGCGGAGCCGTTCGGCGCCGGTTGCTATGCTCGACATGGCCGGCCTCCTTTCGGTTCGGCTCCGGAGCCGGAGTTTGAGTTCGAGTTGGAGTTGGAGCTGGAGCTGGAGCTGGAGCTGGAGCTCGTCCCGGGCGTAGCTCCCGCTTCGGTATCTTGGTAGATGCGCGTGATGATCTCCTCAGTGGGGACATTTGCGATATTGATGTCCTGAACGCTTACCGAGGCAAAGATCCGCTGGACAGCCTCTTCGAGGCGGATCGTATCGAGATCGACCTCGAGCTTGGCGCTGTAGTCGGTTGCTTTGATGGTGCGGACGCCCGGAATGTCGAGCGGGATCGGGCCGTCGCTCTTGAGGTCGATGATGCGGCGGTTGAGAAGCGAGTACTTGAGATGTTTCACCGTTCCGTCCCACACGACTTCGCCGCCGTTTATCACCACGGCGCGGCGGCAGAGCTTCTCGATATCGCCGACGTCGTGGCTGGTGAGAAAGATGGTCACGCCCTGCTCACGGTTCATCGTCCGGATGAGGTCACGGATCCGCTGTCTCACCACGACATCGAGCCCGATGGTCGGTTCGTCGAGAAAGAGAATTTCGGGCCGATGGATGAGCGAAGCGGCCATCTCGCAGCGGATGCGCTCGCCGAGGGAGAGCTTTCGTACCGGCTGGTGGAGGAGCGGCTCGATCTCGAAGACGTGCACGAGCTCGTCGATTCGCTCCTTCAGCGTGCGACCGGGTACGTCGTACACGCGTCCGAGGAGGTGGAACGAGTCGAGCGGAGGCAGATGGAACCAGAGCTGGGACTTCTGTCCGAAGACGGTCCCGATGCGAAAGGCCAGCTCTCGCCGCTTGCGATGCGGATCGAGCCCGAGGACATCGATCTTCCCGGAGTCGGGGAAGAGGATGCCGGTTATGAGCTTGATGGTCGTGCTCTTGCCGGCGCCGTTGGGGCCGATGAACGCGAGAAGCTCCCCGCGCCCGACGGCGAGATCCAGATTCCGAACCGCGTGAACCGAGCGTATATCCGGCCGTGCAAGCGAACGAAGCGAGGCGCGGAGCCCTTTCCCTTTCACTTTGCTGAGGAACACTTTGTTGACCTGGTCGAGACGTAACGCGTAGTCCTCCATGGTAATCCTCCTTTCCCCTATACCTCGGGTGCACATGCTTCGAGGGGCGTTGGCGACGAGTATGCCGGTCGACAGGGTGATGCTGGTGGCGTGAAGAATTGCCGAGCGCCGGCCTACCGCCGGGCCCGATTACCACCGCCGCAACCACCGACCGGCTGGGCAACCGGTACGGGTGCGATACCTGCTACGGCAGTGTGAAACAGGACAGGTGTGGCACTCCGAGAGACCAGCCGCGCGCCGGCCTCTGTGCGTGCGCTTGTCTTCGGTCGGAAAGAACCCCGGAGCGGGAAGGATGAAACGGGCGCATTACGAAAGGAGGCATACCCGGATACCGTCGTGGCCGCTCGACTGAAGGCGGCGGTAACCGGAGACAAGGAGGTCCGGCGAGCTGCGGCAAAAGCAGTCGCAACTCGCGGTGGGGCGGCGCACCCGCTTGCCCGCACGGCGGTGGCCCGGCGAGCATGGGGATCGAAAAACGTGCCCCGGGGGCGCCGCATACCCAAGGAGGAGGTATGGTGTTGACCGGTGCGTCTGCGCACGAAAGCCGCCATCCTTCCCGTCCGAGAATGAGATTAGCGCAGTTCATACACTATTCTGATCGATTTTGTCAACAGCTATAGCTTGAATCTCAAATCGGCAAGGCAAACGCATTTGGCCCAGACAGGTTGTGCGGCGGCGCCGGGGGGCCGGCCCGGCGGTGCCATTGACCGTGCTGGTCAACTTCAAGCGGGATACGACGCCCATACGGAGGACCGATCGCCGCCGTTCTTTCGCCGGCGGACGTCGAATGCGTTTGCCCTGCTTAAATCGGAGTTTGCACCTGTGAGCGAGGCACGTGACGTGAGGCGTGAAACACCGCGGGCCGAGCCGGCCGCGCTGCGGCGAGAGCTACCCGATGCCGCCGGCGATAGGGATGTTGACCCCGGTGATGTAGCTTGCATCCGGGCTCATGAGGAACGCGACGGTGCCGGGGATCTCTTCGATCCGGCCGCATCGGCGCATGGGGATGCTCTCGATCATCTGGTCTCCTACGGCTGAGGGATCCGCCGGGAAGTACTGCGAGCCTGCCTCCGCCTGTTTCCGGGTCTGGCGGTCCCACATGTACCCGGGCCCCATGTACGCAGGGCTTATGGCGTTCACTCGGATGCCCAAAGGAGCCAGGTCCTTGGCGGCGGTCATGGTCATCGTAATAACGGCTCCTTTGGAGGCGCCGTAGCCAAGCATGTTGGGAGGGCCTTCGACTCCGGCCATACTGGCGGTGTTGACGACGGCGCCGCCTCCGCGCTCGGCCATGTGGGCGGTGACCTCCCGGAGTACGAGAAAAGCTCCGGTCACGTTGACCTCGAGGATCTTGCGGAAGTCCTGAGCGGGGAAACGGTGGGTCTGCGCGAACTCGCCCTGATAGCCTGCGTTGTTGAAGAGGAGATCGATCCCGTCGAGCTCTCGGGCGGCCTGCTCAGTAAGCTGGACGACCGCTTTCTCATCGGTGACGTCACACGGGTAGCACCGCAGGTTACGCGGTCCCACCTCGCGGAGCGTTGCCTCGGCGCGGCGGAGCGCATCCTGGTCGAGGTCCGCGAGCGCGAGGTCCGCGCCCTCTTGGGCGAACCGGCCGGCGGTGGCGAGCCCGATGTCTCCCGCAGCGCCGGTGATGAGGATGGTCTTACCGTCAAAGCGCCCGGGGACCGGCGGCCCGCCCCAGGAAGTGTCAGCCATGGGAGCCTCCTACCGATCGATTCTGCCCGAGGGGGGTGCGCCCGTCAACACAAGCGGGCGTTTCGTGTAGTGGCGTTCAACCGAACGCGGTGATCTGGGGCCGATGGTGAGGACGGATGCGGTTGGTGTAGACTCGCGCCATGTTCGAAATCCGGCTGCTCGAAGAGGATCATATCGAGGCGGCTCTTGCGCTTTGGCGAGCAACACCCCATATCGGGTTGAGCTCCGCTGACGAGCCGGAACGGCTTCAGCGCTTTCTGGAGCGCAACCGCGGGTGTAGCTTTGTGGCGCTGGCGGGAGACCGCGTGGTGGGAACGTCGCTGTGCGGGCACGACGGGCGGCGGGGCTATCTCTACCATGTGGCGGTAGCGGCCGAGTGGCAGGGCAACGGCCTGGGGTCGCAGCTTGTGGAGCGGAGTCTGGCGGCGCTCCGTGAGCAGGGAATCGGAAAATGTCACGCGTTTGTCTTCCGGGAAGACCCGCACCGGGAGCGCTTCTGGGAGCCGAAAGGCTGGGAGCGCCGCGACGAGATCGTGGTCTACTCGTACCGGTGCGGCGAGGGAGGATAGTCGTGCAGGGACGGAGGAGCCGCGAACGGAGGAGCTGCGAAGGTTGGCCTCGGCCGGCGGGGCCTGCCCGGCGCCTCGAAGGGACGAGTCCGGCCCCACCGGGCGGGGCCGACCCGATCCACCCAAGAGAGTGCGCCGGCACGGCGTCAGTCACTCTCAGCTACCTGGACGTCACCGTTGACAACCTCGGCGATAACTTCTTCGGTCTCGACCGCGGCGACTTGCATGACTTCGGAGATGACTCCGCCGAACGGGCGTGCCATGAGATCGCTGTTCATGCGACCGATGTAGGCGGTGCCGTCGCTCTTCTCATAGATGGAGACGCGGCACGGCATAAGAGGGGAGACAATTCGCTCGTCGTCGAGGGCGAGGATCTCCGCGGAATACTCTGAGGAGCAGAGCTCGAAGATCTTCACAGCATCTATGTCGTGGCCGTGACCGGCGAGCGTTTCCTGCATGTCGTGAACCTGAAGGACGGACCAACCGCCTTCGGCGACGGCCTGTTCGAACGCGTCGACAGTCGTTTCGAAGCCATACGGGCTTTCGTCCTCGAGCATCATGAGCGATGGCATGCTGAAGAAGCCGACGGCGCCGGTAAGGGCAATGCCGGCAACGAATGCGATGACGGTGGTGATTACTACGTTCTTCCGCTTCATAGTCGGAAACCTCCTGTGAATTGCTGTGTTTCAATCACACGTCTAATATATACTCCCGTGACTATATAGTCCAGGCGGTATACCGGACTGCCGTCGCTATCCCCTCGGTGCCTCGCGCCGGTACACGCGGGCTACGCAGCGGAAACCGTGGCCGTGTGCACGGGAAAAGCTTTCTGGTATCGTAGCGACAGCAATGCGAATTGAGAGATACCACCGCGATGCGGAGTTAGACCAGCGGGGACTTCGAGCTCGGCGCCTGCTTCGGGAAGCCGGCGCGCCGGTCTCGGCGGTTCGTAGCCTTGATGTCTTCCTGGTGCATGGCCGGGGCGATACGGGGAGCGTGGTCGCGGAGTTCACGCCTCCCGAAGAGATGGCGAAGGTATTCCGGGACCCGGTAGCAGAGGAGATTACCCTGGACGGCGACGGCGCGTCGGCGGCCATGCCGGGGTGGGACGTCGCGCTCGAAATCGCGCTTAAGCCGGGCGTGGCCGACCCTGTGGCGGGCACGGCGCAGGAGGCGTTGGAGACGGTGCTGGGGGCGACGCCGGATGGAGCCGAGACGGATGGAGCCGAGGCCCCCAGCGCGGAGGATGAGGCCGGCGGCCGGGGCGGTACGACAACGCGGGGCGGCGGCGCAAGCGCGCGCATGGCGGGGCCCGGGAGGGACCTCGGCGCGCCCGCCAGGGCAGACGCGGGGCGGTCAGCACGGTTTCGAGTACAGACGGCGCTGCAGTACGTGATATCGGCGCATGGGGTGCCGGAGGCGGCGATCGTGGCGGCAGCGGGCGAACTGTACAATCCGTTGATTCAGCAGCTTACCGTGAGGCGGCCCGGCGGGCCCTCGTTCCCGGCCTGGTATCCGGAGGTCCGGTTGCACGGGACGCGGGGCGCGGAGCGGTTCGATGTTGCCCGAGCGAGTGACGACGAGCTGGCGCGCTTGTCGCGCGAGCGGCTTCTTGCCCTGAGCCACCGTGAGCTGGAGGCGATTCGCGGCTACTATCAGGACACGGGAGTCCGGAACGACCGGCTGCGGCACGGGCCGGCGCCCGCGGCCACCGACTGCGAGCTCGAGATGCTCGCGCAAACGTGGAGCGAGCACTGCAAGCACAAGATCTTCGCAGCTCGAATCGATTATCGCGACGGGGCGGGACGCTTCCGGATCGACGGGCTCTTTCGGAGCTACATCGCCGCCGCCACGCGTGAGGCCGGCCGGGGCGCCGGCGCTCGCGACGAGGCCGGGGGCGTAGGCGCGGGCGACGACGTTGGCGTCGGTGCCGGCGCACGCGGCGGGGGCGGCGCATGTGCCGGGGTTGGGGGCGGCGCCGGCGGGGCTTCTGCCGGGGAGCCTTCTGCCGGCGGCCCCGAGGGACCGTTCTTGCTCTCGGTGTTCGAGGACAACTCGGGAGTCGTCGCGTTGGACGAGGAGTACGCGGTCTGCTTCAAGGCGGAGACCCATAACTCGCCGTCGGCCCTGGATCCGTACGGGGGAGCGATCACCGGCATCGTCGGCGTGAACCGCGACATCCTGGGAACGGGCCTGGGGGCGAAGCCGATCTTCAATACGGACGTCCTCTGCTTCGGGCCGCCGGGGACGCCGGCGGGGGCGCTTCCGGAAGGGCTCCTGCCGCCGCGTCGCGTCCTGGAAGGGGTGCACCGCGGGATCGTCGACGGGGGAAACCAGTCGGGGATTCCGACGGTGGCGGGCGCTTTTCTTTTCGACGAGAGCTACGTGGGAAAGCCACTGGTGTTCTGCGGGACCGGAGGGATCATGCCGCGGGAGGTTCCGGCGGAGCCGGGGAGTGGTCGCCAACAGCAGGCGGACGAGGACGCCGGCTCCGAGGCTCGCGGGCCGGAAGAGGACGGCCCGCCGGCTCGACCGGCGCGGCCGGCACATGAAAAAGGAGCGCGGCCGGGCGACCGGGCGGTGATGGTCGGCGGGCGGATCGGCAAGGACGGAATTCACGGCGCGACGTTCTCGAGCCTGGCGTTGGAGGAGAGCTCGCCGACCTCAGCGGTACAGATCGCCGATCCGATCGTCCAGAAGCGCATGACCGATTTCCTGCTGGAAGCGCGCGACCGGGGGCTCATTCGCTCGATCACCGACAACGGAGCGGGCGGGCTTTCGTCGTCGCTGGGTGAGATGGCGCGCGAATCCGGGGGCGTCGAAGTGGATCTTGGCCGCTGTCCGCTCAAGTATCCGGGGCTTGCCCCGTGGGAGATCTGGGTGAGCGAGAGCCAGGAGCGGATGAGCGTTGCGGTGGCGCCCGAGGCGCTTTCGGAGTTTCTCGCTTTGGCTGCCGAGCGGAGGGTGGAAGCAACGGATATCGGCTGCTTCTCCGACTCGGGCTACGTCCATCTCGAGTACGGTGGGGAGTGCGTAGGGCGGCTGCGCCTGGAGTTCCTCCACGACGGCGTGCCGCGCATGGAGCTGGCGGCGCGCTGGAGCGAGCCCGCGATCGACGGCACGATCGAGCCACAGGGTACGCTTGGCGATCAGCTCCTTGCGGTTCTGGCCGATCCGGTGGTGGCGAGCAAAGAGGGGCTGGTCCGCTGTTACGACCACGAGGTTCAGGGGCAGTCGGTGACGAAGCCGTTCGTAGGCCAGGCGATGGACGGGCCGTCCGACGGGGCGGTCCTCAAGCCGCGCTATGACCGGGACTACGGCCTCACGGTCACGCACGGTATCTGTCCGCGCTACGGCGATCACGACACCTACCGGATGGCGGTGTGCGCGGTCGATGAGGCGTTTCGCGCGCACGTCGTGCTGGGAGGCTCGCCGCGCTGGACGGCGGCGCTCGACAACTTCTGCTGGCCCGATCCGGTGGTGAGCGACGAGACTCCGGACGGAGAGTACAAGCTCGCGCAGCTGGTTCGCGCCTGTCGCGGCCTCTACGACGCGTGCACGGCGTACGGCATTCCGCTTGTCTCGGGGAAAGACTCGATGAAGAACGACGCGAGCTTCGGCGGCAGGAAGATGTCGGTCCGGCCGACGCTCCTCGTAAGCCTCATGGGACGGATCGAGTCGTGCGCGCAGGCAGTGACGAGCGATTTCAAGGCGGAGGGCGACGTTGTGTTCCTCTTGGGCCGCACGCGCGGCGAGCTGGGTGGAAGCGTGTACGAGCGGCTCTACGGCCAGGGGCTCGCCGACGTAGCTCCGCTCCCGGACCTGTCGGAATCGCGCAGGCTCTACGACGCAGTGGCCACAGCCATTCGCGAGGGGCTTGTGCGGAGCGCGCACGACCTCGCCGACGGTGGGCTCGGCGTAGCGCTTGCCGAGTGCGCGATCGGCGGACGCCGCGGGGCGGAAATCGAGCTCGGGGGCGTCCCGTTGGAGGAGCCGCTGGTTTCGGGCGATGTGGGCGGTGAGCCTGGTGCGGCGTACAGCGGCGGCGGTACGCCCGGCGCGCCGGACCGCGACAGCACCGGTGAGCCCGGCGCGCCGGACCTCGACGGTGGCGGCGGTGAGGCGGCCGGCGTTGGCGGTATGCCCGGCCCAAGGGGCAGCAGTGGCGTTCCGGCGACCGGCGTTGGCGGTACGCCCGGGCCCCGGGCCGGCGGCGAACGCGAGGTCGGCCGCGGCACGGGAGCAGGCAACGCGATCGCGGGCACGCGGGGGAGCCGTCGCGCTTGCGCGAAGAGCTCCGCCGGAGTGGCCGATGCCGGGGTGCAGATGCTCTTTGGGGAGAGCGCGGGGCGGCTCCTCGTAACGACGGATCCTTCGCGCGCGGAGCAGCTGGAGCGTCTTCTGGCGGGGCTCCCGTGTTACCGCATCGGCCGCGTCGGCGAGGCGGGGCCGGAGGCCCGGCTCGTGATCCGAGCGGGCGGCGCCGGCGCGGAGCCGGGGAGCCGCGCGGAGGCTGGGAACGCGGCCGGCGCCGGGAACGCGGCCGGCGGCGAGCGTGGACGGGGTGACGGCGGGGGGACGCTGGTGTCGCTCCGGGTGGGGGATTTGGTTTCGGCGTGGGAGCGGTTTGAGGGGGAGCTCGGGGTGCCGGGGGAGCGGGCGCGGAGAGCCGACGCGTACGGGGGTGAGCATGCCACCGGTGCGGGCTCGGGTGCCGAAGGGTATGCAGAAGGGGAGGTAGAGTAACGTGGCACGGGTAGGAGTGCTCCGGGGGAACGGAATCAACGCGGAGGCGGAGCTGGCGGAGGCGTTTCGACGCGCCGGCGGCACGGTAGCCATGCTGCACGTGGAAGAGGTGCTCCGGGATCCGGCGTGTATTCGCCGGCACGAAGTGTTGGCCTTTCCAGGCGGGTTCAGCTACGGAGACCATCTGGGGTCCGGCCTGGTTCTCGCGCACTTCCTGCGGAGCCGAGCCGGAGGGGAGCTGGATCGCTTCGTCGCCGAGGGCGGGCTCGTGCTGGGGATTTGCAACGGGTTTCAGGTGCTCGTGAGGCTCGGGATGCTTCCGAATCTGGACGGGAGCCGGCGCCAGTCGGTCTCCTTGGTGGAAAACGACCGGGGAGTGTTCGTGAACGTCTGGGTGCCGATCCGGGTCGAAGGAGCGAATACCTCACCCTGGCTGGACGGGCTCTCGGACATGGAGCTGCCGGTACGCCACGGGGAGGGACGACTGATCGCTGAGGCGGCGGGCGTCGAAGCGGAGCTCGAGCGCTGCGGCGTCATTGCGTTCCGGTACGGGATAAACCCGAACGGAAGCCTTGGCGATATCGCCGGGCTCACCGATCACACGGGTCGCGTTCTCGGGCTTATGCCGCATCCGGAAGCGTTTCTTTGCGGGCACAACCATCCCCGGTGGCGGCGGGAGACGCTGATGGAGAAGCCGGCGGCGCTCCGGTTATTCGAGAACGGGGTGCGAAATACGCACCGTTTGTCGCAAAAGGTTTGAAAAAGCCGTCGAAATGGCGTACCCTGGTGTGGCAGAGGTGAAGGCGATATGCTCATTGAGGCAGAAATCTGGACGGTCGCACGTACCGACAAAGGAAACGCGGTCTTGGTGAAGCCGCTGGGTTCCGAACGGGCGGTACCGATTATCATCGGGCAACTCGAGGCGCAATCCATCCTTATCGGATTGGGCAGCGTTCCGATGCCGCGCCCTCTCACCCACGATCTCTTCGTCTCGACGTTCGAAAAACTCAACGCCCAGGTAGAACGCGTCGAGATCACTGAGCTCAAGGAGAGCACGTTCTACGCTCGGCTTCTTCTCAAGCACGGTATGAAGAAGATTGCCGTGGACGCGCGGCCGTCGGATGCGCTTGGCATCGCCGCGCGGGTTCACTGTGAGGTCTTCATCGAGGAGAACATTGTCGAAGAAGCCGGAATCTCCATAAACCTGATTACCGAGGAAGAATCGGCCCCGGAAGTACCCAGCTCCAAAGAGCTCGAGCTGAACCGGCTGGAAGAAGAGCTGAACAAGGCGATTGAAGAGGAGAACTACGAGGAAGCCGCACGGATTCGCGATCGGATGAAAGAGCTGTCCTAAGGCCGGAGTCTTTCGCCTGGAGTTGATTCCGGCAGCCCTCCACAAACGAGGCCTCTATTCGGCGAGGCCTCTATTGAGCCGGGACTCCAACGGGCGGCGCCTCTATCTATCGGGGTAGTCGCGCGGAGTGAGCCCCGCGGAGAACTCCCTCGGCCGGCAAGTCCCGAGCTCCGCCGACACCTCCTTAATCGGCTTCTGCGCGTTTCCCGCTTGGTCCGCCGCTTCCGTGTTGTTCCGGCGGTTCTTCGTCAGCCTGCTGCTGAGCCGCGGTGCTGTGAAGGATACGTTCCAACGCTCGATCGAACTGAGCGATCCGCTCGTCCAAGACTTCATGGAGCGAATAGACACCTTCCTCGTATATCTCCGTGACAAGTTCGACATCTTTCGCAAGTCCCTGGAACGTGCGAACAATGCGCGCTCCAAACTCCGATGGCGTGTCGCTTGGTGAGCGCTCTGTTCCGCGCTCCTGGGCCCAATCGATGAGCCGAGCGTACTTTCGGGAGAAGGCCGCGAGCTGTCGACGTTTCTTGAACGAGAGCTTCGCGCCGAAACGGGTCACCGGAGTGGACCTGCCGCCGGTCTGCTCCTCGATGCGTTTGCGGACGCGCGAACGAAAGCGAAAGAGAGCAAAGGCGGAGAACACGAGTGCGAACATCCGGCGAATTCGCCGGACGAGCTCGACGAACCATGCCCGCAACGCGTGTCGCAGCTCGAGTCTTCGAAGGGCACGCCTGAACTCGCGTGAGAACAGAGGCGACAGTATGAACCCGAGCAGAAGAAGTATCCCGAGCGCGAGCGCCACGTGCTGGATGACCGCACCAATCTGCTCCCAGAGTGCCGATGTCGCTGGATCAGTGGGGACCTCTTCCTGCGGTCGGGCGAAATCTCGCATTACGTGATCGTACTCCAACTCCGACCTCGGGCGCTCCACATCCGGTATCTGCGGTACGAGATGAGATAGAAAGCGCATGAAAGCTCCGATAGCGGCGAGAATCACGGTAAACGGGAAGATGCTACGATCGCCGGCGATCAGCAACGCCACTACCCCGGAAATAACGAGGATCATCACAACGTAGGCCATGCGCTGGCGGTGGAAGCTCTCCGGAACCTCCAAGCCCTGCATGTACACGCGAAGCTCATCGAGCGTAGAGTTTACGACAGCCGTGTTGACATATCGGAGAACGGCGAAGCAGAGAACCAGAACGAACGATACGAGTCCGGCGCGACCCACGGAGACGGTCCCGGCAATCAGGATCCCGACAAGGAGCAGGAGCATGAAAGTCACTCCGCCCCGTAACCGGGCGAGCTGTCCAAGGGCGTCGCTTGCGACGTCACCGTGCTGCCGCATGGCGCGCTCGCGTTCCTCAAGACTCTTGCCCTCGTAGATTGACAGGAGGTTTCCGCGCTCGCGTAGGGCGCTCAGGAACTGTCCGGTCAGCAGCCACGTCAACACGATGAGGATGATCCGATATACCGACACAGCGTCGAGCGCCAGCCGTTCTGTAAGAGAGCCGGAGCCGGAAGCGACGTAGGCCCCGTACACGATCAGGAGCGTCACGACGTAGAACCGTACGCGCGGCGCGGACCCAGCCCGGCTTCGGGTGAGCGCAGACTCCACCGCGACGAGCGCAATCACCGTCGCCAGCAAGAGCGGCACCCCAAGCATCCCGAGCCAGGGGATTCCCGCGAAATCAGTAAGAAGCCGCGAGAAGGCAAGGACGAATACGCCTCCGAGCGCGGCCGAGAGTATAGGGTGAGCGAACTGCTCGAGAGCGGGCCGGCGTGAGGCGTTCTCGCCGTTCATTGTTGTAGACGACTTTGTTCTAGACGAGTCATGTCCGGTCAAAGCTGATCTCTCCATAGGGAGCGATACGGTGGACCGCGATACCCTCCGGTACAAAACCGGTCTCCGATTTCTCCGCACCCGACATGTAGAATAGCTCGATTGTGGTGCCGCCGCGGACGTGGGTGGTCAGGGTACGAACCTCTTCCACTGTGAGCTCAGGCCCAATGTACATGACGCGAGTTCCGTACGGAATATGCCCTGCGGTCTGTAGCAGCTCGAAGACGCCGCCTCTGCCTTGAGTGATCTCCACCTGCGCAAGCATGGCCATGATCTCCATGCCGTGCGCGGTGCCTGCGTTGAGTGGGAATGCAGCGATGCGGTCTTCCCAGCCTGGGACTTCGCCGTTGGTAACCAACCCGACGTCCTGACCGATCTCCACCGCGTATCTCACCAGGGAGGCCGCCGCCTCGATGGTACGCTCGGTGATGTGATACCGCTGCTTGAGCTGAAAGTCCTCGCTTCGTAGGTTCAGCAAGATCAGAACGGGGAACGAGAGCGACGGTAGATACTCGGTGGTGTGTAGCGTCCCGCGTCGAGCGGATACCTTCCAGTTGATCCGTCGGGTATCGTCGCCGTTGATGTACTCCCGTACCGATCGATACTGGGTGACATCCTCATAGATGGGATTCCACGTACGGAGTGCCCCTGCAGGGAGCCCGTGAGTGATGTTCAGCCGAACATCGTGCGTTGCGGGATAGACGATGATGTCGGTGAACGTATGGATTTCCTTTCGCCATGGGAACAGCCCCAACGGATCGCTCCCGCCGATCTCGACAGGGCCAACGCGAAAAAGCCCACGGTTGGTGCTTCGCACGGTATAACGGAGCGAGCACTCGGCCCCGCCGGGCAAGGAAAACACGGCGCGGGAGGCGTCGGAAGAGGCAAGAAACGAGGGGCGGTGATCGTTTACGTAGAGGTACGGAGCAGGAAGGATGCCGTCGTTGACGAAGCGAAGCGCAACTTGCGCGTCCTGGAACCGATATGTCATCACTTGAGGGTCCAGCCGTTGCGCCTGAATCGATCTCTGATTGCGAACCGCCCAGAACCCACTGAGCCAGATAGTGACGGTCCCGAACAGTCCAACCCACTGGACGGATCGCGCCGGAAAGAAAAACAGCAGGAAGAGACAGATTATGCCGGCAATAACCGTCCGCTGTCTCACGCTTCCTCCCGGAGTACCGGAACCTCCGTACTGTCGAGGATCGCGTCGATCACGCCTTCCGGCGTTCGGCCCTTTATCATGGCGTCGGAGCTGAGGATCATCCGCTTGCCGAATACCGGTCGGACCAGCTCTTTTACATCCTCCGGAACCACATAGTCTCTTCCGCGGATGGCTGCGTGTGCCTGAGCGGTCTTATACAGCGCCAACGACCCGCGCGGAGACACCCCGACGCGCACCTCAGGGGCTTTGCGAGTAGCTTCCACAAGGCTGATGATGTAGTTGGCAACCTGGTCGTCGACGTGCACATTCACCACCTGCTCCTGGAGCTGTCTTACCGTCTCCAGGTCGGTAGCCGCCTCCAGATCCGAAATCGGGTGGGTGACGCGGCGTTGAGCGGTTACGATGTGAAGCTCATCCTCACGCGATGGGTAGCCGACGCCAAGGCTCAGGAGAAAACGGTCCTTCTGTGCTTCCGGCAGGGGGAATGTGCCTTCGAACTCTACCGGGTTCTCCGTTGCCATGAGGAAGAACGGATCGGGTAGCTTCAGGAGCTTGCCTTCGACCGTTACCTGCCCCTCGCCCATGGCTTCGAGCAGCGCACTCTGCGTCCGCGGCGTTGCTCGGTTTATCTCGTCAACGAGAATCAGATTCCCCTGAATCGGACCGCGACGGAAGCGGAACGTTCCTTCCTTGGGGTTGTACACGCTGACGCCGATGACATCCGCCGGGAGGAGATCGGGGGTGCACTGAATGCGGTTGAACGCACCGCCCAGGGTAATGGAGATCGCCCGGGCCAATATCGTCTTCCCCAGCCCGGGCACGTCCTCAAGCAGTACATGCCCGCGACAGAGCAGCGCAACCAGCAGCTTCTCGATCACCTCACGTTTGCCGTAGAAGACGCGCTCAACCGCGCCGATTACTGTCTCCGCCCACTCCCGGACGTTCTTGTTTGACGTATATGCCATAGTTTCACGCGTCAATGTATACGGGGATATCGGGTCGTGCAACCCGTCGGTGCCGAACTGCCGACCGGCGGTTTAACCGCCGGGCCTTCACGTAGTATAAGACGGTGATGTTTCTTCGGAGCTTGCAGCCTCAGTGGTTTCTGATCGGATTGGCGGTCGCCCTTGCAGGCGGGCTGCTCCTCCCCGGTCTGGGCGAGATCTTGAACCCGGGCGGAAACCTGGTTCAGGCGCTTACCGTGCTCATCTTTCTGGTAACCGGCTTCACCTTGCCCTCGGAGGCGATCACCAAGGGCTTGCGGACGCTGCGGATGCACCTTTTCATCCAAGGGTTCATCTTCGTGCTGGTGCCGCTCTACTTCGCGCTTACCGCCCCCCTCTTCTCGGCGTACCTCGGGGGGCGGCTCGAGATCGGCCTCTACGCGCTGGCGGTCTTGCCTACTACCATATCGACGTGCGTAGTCTTCACGCAAACGAGCGGCGGGAACACGGTCGGCGCCATCTTCAACAGTGCACTCTCGAACGTCTTGGGAATTGCCGTCTCACCGCTTCTCCTCAGCCTGTTCCTCCGGGGCACCCAAGCCGCCCTTCCTGCGCACGAAGTGGTCGCCGTCTTCCGCAACCTGGTGTTCGTCATGCTCATTCCGGTCGTGTTCGGTCAGCTCCTTCGGCGACGTTTCGAGCGGGCCGCGCGCGGCGGCGCGCCGGCGGCCTCCCTGGTAAATAGCGGCGCGATTCTCATCATCGTGTTCATCACCTTCTCCATGACGGCCGCCGACGCGGAGTTCATGGCGGCGCTCACTCGAGTGTTTGTCCCGTTCGCGTTTCTGGCCGTATCGCATGTGGCGTTGCGAGGAGTGGCGTATCTTGGTGCTAAGCTGCTCTCGCTTGGGCGGGAAGACATCATCTGCACGGTGTATTCCGCGCCTCAGAAGACAATGGCGATGGGGGTGCCACTACTCACGGTATACTTCGCCGGCGCTCCTGATCTGCTGGGGTATGCACTACTGCCGCTGCTCTTCTATCACCCGTGGCAGCTTCTGGTAGCCGGGGTGATACGCGGCCTCATCGGCCGACAGAGGAAACACCAGAATACCGGAGAGGCCGGGGCTGCGGACAAGAGCGCTGAAGAGGTGATGGCATGAAGCAGGAGTCGCTCGAGCGCTATCGCTCCAGGCGTTCCCCCGTCATCTCCGCCGGCGGCATGTGCGCCACGAGCCAGCCTCTGGCGGGCATGGCGGGAGTCGACGTCTTGCGAGCAGGGGGAACCGCGGCGGACGCAGCGGTGGCGGCTGCCGCGACGCTCCAGGTCCCGCAGCCGTGCTCGACTGGGCTGGGTGGAGCCGATCTCGCTCGACTATCGCGGGACTCGCGTTTGGGAATGCCCTCCGAACGGACAGGGGCTGGCTGCGCTCATTGCACTGAACGTCCTGCGCCATCTGCCGGTGGGCGACGTGCCTGCCGAGTCGCCGGAGTACTATCACTTGCTCATCGAGTCGATGCGGCTCCGGTTCGCCGAGGCGCAGGAAGCCGTTTTCGATCCGGACTTAGGGACGGTTCCTATCTCCGAGCTTCTGAATTCGAGCTACGGCCGGGAACGAGCTGCTTCGATTGCACCGGATCGGCGGATGCCGTCGGCGGAGCCGGGGGGACCGGCCCGCGGCCTTCGCGCAGGTGATGATACGGTGTATCTGGCGGCTGTCGACCGTTGGGGCAACGGCTGTTCGTTCATAAACAGCAACTACATGGGATTCGGGACCGGGATCGTGCCCAAGGAGTGTGGGTTCAGTCTACAGAATCGAAGGAAAGGTTTTTCGCTGGATCCGACGCACCCCGGTTGTCTCGAACCCCCGAAGCGCCCCTATCATACGATCATCCCGGCGCTCGGTACCAGAGAAGCCGACGGTGAGTTGGCTTGCGTTTTCGGGGTGATGGGGGGCATGATGCAACCTCAGGGCCATCTTCAGGTGGCTTCCGCTTTGGTGGACGACGATGTGGATCCCCAGGCTGCGTTGGATCGTCCGAGATTTCAGTTGGAGGACGGCCGCCCGGGGGCGGTCATGATGGAAACGTCGTCGGACGAATCACCGAGCGCGCAGGCGACTGGATTGGAAGCGTTGGGGCATCCGGTGCAGCCGGTGGCGGGGATTTCGAGGTACCGTTTCGGCCTGGGACAAGTAATCGAGTCGTACCGGGGTATGTGGTGGGGAGGAAGCGATCCCCGGGGTGACGGTTTCGCGGTGCCGGGAGGATAGCCTCCGATTGCGGATGTTCGCGGCGGATCGGAGAGATGGCCTGAGACTCTAGAATAATCGTTGGAGGATTGAGACATGGATTTCCCCGGACTGAACCGGTATCTTTCCGGCGTAGCGGTACCGGTGACCGCGTTGCGGGACGATTTCGACGTAGGAACTGGCGAGTTCGCGGATCTACCGGAGATGGGGCGGTTTCTCCGGAGCGTCGGACTTCGCGTGCTCCAAGTGCTTCCGGTAAACGACACCGGCTACGATCCGAGCCCCTACAGCGCACTCAGCGCGTACGCGCTGCATCCGATCTATCTTCGTATTTCCGATCTTCCTGAGCTGGAGATTCCTGCGGTGCAGTCGATGGCCCACCCGGCTTTGCAGAATATGCACGAGGAGGCCCGACAGCGGACGGAGGTGGAATACGAAGCGGTGCTGCAGCAGAAACTGCAACTCCTCCGCCGGATCTATGCCGAAGCACGCTCGCAGATTGCAGGCAACGCTGCGTTGAGCGATTGGATTTCCGCCAATCGCTGGGTTAAGCCGTATGCCGTCTTCCGGCTACTGAAAGACCGGAACGAGCAGCGTGCCTGGTGGGAATGGAGCGACATGCGCGAGCCTACCGCCGAGGCGATCGACCGGATGTGGGAAGAGAGCGAGCTCCATGAGGAGCTCCTCTTCTACGCCTGGGTACAGTGGCGGCTGGAGCAGCAGCTGCAGGCGGCGGCCGGGGAGCTGGATGAGATGGGCGTCTACTTCAAAGGGGATCTCCCGATTCTCATGAACGAGGACTCTGCGGACGTGTGGCTGCACCGCAGTATCTTCCGGCGTGAGTTGCGGGCAGGGGCCCCGCCGGATATGTTCAGCCAATTCGGGCAGAATTGGGGATTTCCGATATACGATTGGGAGGAACTCGCCAAACAGGACTACGGGTGGTGGCGGGATCGCCTGCGGCAGGCTGACAAGTTCTTCCATATGTTTCGGATCGATCACGTTCTCGGATTCTTCCGGATCTGGGCGGTTCCGCAGGAGAACGTTACCGGAACGATGGGCTACTTCATCCCGGGCCGGAGGTTTTCTTATGACGAGTTGAGGGCGCTCGGGTTCGACGAGGCCCGGATCGCGTGGTTGGCTGAGCCGCATATTACCGGCGAGCAGCTACGGCAGGATTTCGGTGAGCAAGCTGACAGGGTCGCCGAGCTCTGTCTAATGCAGCTGCCCGGAGAGGATCTCTACAAGCTCCACCCAAGGGTCACCGGCGAGCGTTGGCTCATGGAAGTGGACTTGGAGGACGAGCTCCGTGATAAGCTGCTGCTGCATTTCGCGGATCGTGCGCTGATTCCCGTGGACGCGGAGAACGGCCGCGAGTTCGCCCCGGCGTGGGCGTACCGGAACTGTTGGCGTTATGAGACGCTTCTGCCGGAGGAAAAAGAACGGCTGGAGGCGGCGATGGCGGACGCCGGCGAGGAGTCGGAGAAGATCTGGGAGCAGCACGGCCGGGAGGTCTTAGGCTTCATGCAGGACACCGTGGGAATGCTGCCGTGTGCGGAAGACCTGGGCGCGGTGCCTAACTGCGTGCCGCACGTGCTGAGGGAATTGGGGATACTCGGCTTGCGGGTTCCCCGGTGGACCAAGGATTCTGACGACCCGGCAGAGCCGTTGGTGCCGCCGGAGCGCTACCCGACATTGACGGTGTGCGCTGCCAGTGTACATGACACGAGCACCATCCGCGGGTGGTGGTATGAGGACAAAGCCGCGCGTGAAGAGCTCTGGAATGTGTTCGGGTTCGAAGGCCCTTGCCCTGAGGAATACGACGAGGCAACGGCTTATCGGGTACTGGAGCGGATCAGTGAGGCGGGAAGCGCCGTATGCGTATTCCAGATTCAGGATCTACTGGCGCTGAACGATTCGCTCCTACCGGAGAACCGTGATCACGAGCGGATTAACATCCCGGGCACGGTCGGCGGGCTCAACTGGAAGTATCGGCTGCAGTATCGCCCTCAGGAGCTTTCAGCGGACGAGAAGCTCTGCCGGCGGATCAAAGACATCGTGAATGCCCGGCCGCCCGGTAAACCGGTTTTCTGAGGCGGCGACCGGCGCATGGCGATGCTCGCCCTATCGGCGTCGCCTTCGGGGGACCGGCCGGCTTGCCGGATTCGCAGACGACAGCTTGCACGTTGTCCCTCAGTGCGCGATGCTACCGGTAGCGAACTCGTCCTGAGCGTCATGACCGAGCGGTAGGCCGGAACCGGGTAATCGGTACGTATCGAACCGTATTCGGGAACGACAGCGGACCGGGATCGAGCGGCAGGAGAGAGAACGTATGGCAGAGAACGAGCGAGAGTTTCACGTCTCGAAGCGGGCGCGCGAGCACTACGGTCTGAACGGGCGGATATTCACCATGCGTGGAAACGCCGTCTTCGCCGACTACCATGCGTGCCGGGTTTTCGCCTCACGGATGAACCGTGAGCGCTCGCTGGCCGAGCGGCCTGAGTCGGCAATTAGAGCGTCGGACATATACGCCGCCGGGTTGATCGAAGAGATCATGCACTATGTGGTGCAACTCTATCGGGAGGCGCACGGGGGCGATAAGATCTCCGGTGCGCTCCAGGCGGCAAGCGAGCGCTTGACTGCGGACCACCTGGACACAATCCTCAGACGGTACCTGGAGGAGTTTCCGCCCGAGGCTGTACGAGCCGGGGAGCTGAGCCCGGACGCATTCCTGGCAACCGGTTTCGACGGAGTGAGCGGGCGTGAGATCGCGCTCGAAGAGCTCATGATGCTCCGCTTGGAAAACCGAAACCCCGCCTACGCCCAGATCCGGGAGCTGTTCGACGACCGCAGCTTGCGCGAGAGCTCCGAGTACCTGAAGCTGATCGAAGAGCTTGACGCCTACTTCGCGGAGCAACCGCCGTTCGGGCCGGAGTCGGAACCGTTACCGGAGATGCTATCGGCTCCGCAACGTCATCACCCGGATTCGGTCTATGACCAACTTGCCTATATTCGGGAACACTGGGGGCACCTCATTGGCCACTTCCTGTTCCGGATTCTGCGAGGCATGGATTTCCTCAAGGAGGAGCATACCGGCGGGCGGCCGTTTGTGCCGGGAGAGACGTACGTCCTGGAGTATGGGGGCGAAAGCGCCGAGCGGTACTCGCCGGACCGGGACTGGATGCCGAACGTGGTGCTACTGGCGAAGAGTACCCTGGTGTGGCTTGATCAGCTTTCGCGTTGGTACGGGCGGGAAGTTCGCCGTCTCGACCAGATCCCTGACGAAGAGCTGGACAGGATCGCCGCTCGTGGGTTCACCGGGCTCTGGCTGATCGGTCTGTGGGAGCGCAGCGTTGCGTCGAAGCGGATCAAGCGGATGTGCGGCAATCCGGAGGCCGAGTCGAGCGCATACGCGCTCCATGACTACGAGATAGCCGAAAACCTGGGAGGCTGGAATGCACTCGACGGCCTGCGGAGCCGGTGTGAGCAACGCGGCATCCGTCTGGCAAGCGATATGGTTCCCAACCATACCGGAATCGACTCGAGCTGGGTTATGGAGCATCCGGACCGGTTTCTGCAGCTCACGTATTCGCCGTTTCCCGGCTACAGCTTCTCGGGCGAGAATCTATCGTGGCAAGAGGATGTCGGCATCTACCTCGAGGATCACTACTACGACCGGACGGACGCTGCGGTGGTGTTCAAACGAGTCGACTTCAGGAGCGGGGAGGAGCGCTTCATCTACCACGGCAACGACGGTACCAGCATGCCCTGGAACGATACCGCCCAGCTCGATTTCCTCAATCCGAATACTCGGGAATCCGTCATTCAGACCATTCTCAACGTGGCGCGGAACTTCTCCATCATCCGGTTCGACGCAGCGATGACCCTGGCCAAGAAGCACATACATCGCCTCTGGTTCCCGCCGCCGGGTTCCGGCGGTGCCATCGCCAGCCGCGCCGAGCACGGCATGTCGTGGGAAGAGTTTGAGCGGGCAATGCCTCAGGAGTTCTGGCGGGAGGTGGTCGACCGGGTAGCCGCAGAAGCCCCGGATACCCTGCTTCTGGCAGAGGCGTTCTGGATGATGGAAGGGTACTTTGTCCGCACTCTGGGGATGCACCGGGTGTACAACAGTGCGTTCATGCACATGCTAAAGGACGAGGAGAACGACAAGTACCGCAAGACGATGAAGAACACATTGGAGTTCGACCCGCGTATTCTCAAGCGGTTCGTGAACTTCATGAACAATCCGGACGAGGAGACGGCGATCGCCCAGTTCGGAAGCGGTGACAAATACTTCGGCGTATGCACGCTGATGGTAACCATGCCCGGCCTCCCGATGTTCGGGCACGGCCAGATCGAAGGCTTCGCGGAGAAGTACGGCATGGAGTACAGCCGCGCCTACTGGGACGAGAGGCCGAACCAGGAGCTGATCGGACGGCACGAGCGGGAGATTTTCCCGCTCATGAGGCGGCGGTGGCTGTTCGCAGAGGTGGACAGCTTCTACCTCTACGATTTCTACGACCATCGCGGGATCGTGAACGAGAACGTCTTTGCCTACACGAATCGTGCCGGGCGGCACGCCTCGGTCGTCTTCTACAATAACGCCTACGAAACGGTCTCCGGTACGGTGCATACCTCGAGTCCGGTCATGCGTCCGTTGGAGAATGGGGACCGCCACGAAGACCGACGTACGATCGGGCAGGCGCTCGAGCTGACTGCCGACGAGAACTGTTTCGTGCTGATGCGAGAACAGCGAAGCGGACTCTGGTTCATCCGGAACTCACGAGATCTCCATGAGACCGGACTTACCGTGATTCTCTCGGGCTACGAAGCGCAGGTCTACTTGGACCTTACCGAAGTCCGTGATTCGCCGGACGGCCATTACCGGAGACTGAGCGAGGAGCTTGCGGGAACCGGCGTACCGGACGTAGACGAAGCGCTCAAGGAGCTCTTCCTTCGGCCGCTTCACGAGGCGTTCGCGCACGTTGCGGCCTCCGAACGGATCGAGCCGTTGCGGAAGGCCTACCGTGATAAGCGACGGCTCTCCGAGGCGGAGATCACGGCACTGTGCGACACGTACGGCGAGCTGGCCCGTTACGTACTGGATTTCAGCGGACACGAAGGATCGGTGGATCGCGTTATCACTCGGTTTCGTGGCCTCCTGGAAGCGTTCGATGCGCTGGTGCGGCTGGAGAGCCATTCGGTTCAACACGAGCCGTTGCCGTATACCGACGCGCGGAACTTCCTGTTTGCAGGATTGTCGACCGAGCCTGCGCGGCTCGAGGCCGTTCTCGGTTACGTGCTCGTAGCGCCTCTGGCGGAGCTCGAGGAACGCTATCCGGAGGACGAGCGGCTCCTTCTCCACGACCTCGATTCGCTTGCCCAGAACCTGATGCTCACCTACCAATGGCAGCGCTGCTCAGCCGTGGCCGATCGAGCGTTGGAACCGGCCCTTGCGGAGACGCTCCAGATGGCCACCGCGGTTCGTGCCTGGCCGGAAGGGCTTGGAAGCGCACCGCGTGCGGGCGCTCTCATCGAGGAAGTCTTGGAGGATCAGACCATAAGCGACTATCTCCGCTGCAATACGTACGAAGGAGTGGTGTGGTTCAGCCGTGAGGCGTATCGAGAGCTGTTGTGGTGGCTCGTCACTGCGCCTCTGCTCGAGCGCGTAGCGGAGTACCAGATCGAGGGGGCCGCCGCGGCAGAGCGTGTTACGGGTGAGGAGCGGCTTGACCAACGCCTGCCCGAGCCGGACCCGGTCGGGTTCGCCGCAAACGAGCTGCGTTCACTCTATGAGACGGTATCAGTCCTGCGGCGAGCGGAAGCCTCATGCAACTACCGGGTGGACTGGCTGCTCGAGGCGGTGGAGGCTGACCGGCAGCGTTATCCGGGCGTGACGGCCGACGCGGGCGGTGCCGGTTCGCGAGCTGCCGGTTCGGGAAGATCAGGGGCGGGAGCTTCCGGCTCGGACGTTACCCGCTCGGGAGCGTCGGGCTCGGGGACCGCCGGATCGGGAGCTACCGAAACCGAGCGGGCGGAAGAAAGCGCCCGCCGCGGTGAGTCCCGTGGCGATTCGAGCGGAAAAGCGAAGGGCTCGTCGAGCCGTCGCAGCGGATCCGAGAACTCGGAGGAAGGCGAATAGCCGCGGCGGACTCCGGAGGAGCGGCGCCGGCGGCCGGCGTCAGCGCGCACGCACGTCAGCGCCCGCCGCCGGCGCCGAATGTCGCGGGTAGCGCTCGCCGTCGCCGCGGGGCGCCGCCGCCCCTACGTGTCGGTGGCCGTCGACACCGTATGGCGCCGGCGGCCGGCACTGCCCGCTGGTTGCCCGCGGGGGCGCGGGCGATTCCGTTGTCCGGCACCTGTCTATCGCGTGACCAAGGTGCGGCCAATAAGCTGTTCCAGCTCGACGAGCGCCTGCTCTACCGTGAGCTCCGCACGGGTAAGCTCGAGCTCGGCGGAGAGCGCGCCGGTGCGCGCCATGAGGAGCTCTTCGCGGGTGATCATGTCGTTTTCGTAGGAGACCTCGGCGTTTTTCTCACGTTCCCGCGCCAGCTCAAGGTCTGCGCGGCTCTCACCGAGCTGGGCTTCCGCTACGCGGAGCTGTTGCGCTGCGTCGGCAACCTGAATGGGGAGCGATTCGTCGAACTGGTCGAGGCCGGTTCGCGCGCGAGCCCGGTCGATCTCGGCGCTGCGCCGGGCGGCCCGCTGCGCGCCGCCGTCGTAGAGCGAGAGCCGGCCCGCGAGCGTTATTGTCACGTTCGTGTCCCAGGTGTCACTCCAGTTCCGCTGAAGCCCGGGGAAGCGCTGTCCGCCGGTTTCCAGTTGGACGCTCAGAGCGAGGTCCGGGCGCCACGGCGAGTCGGTGCGCTCTTCTATACGCTCGGCGATTTGCGCTTGCTCGATCCGTTTCCGGATCACCTCGCGTTCGGGCGAGTGCTCGCGCGCTTGCTGCTCGAGCTCGTCGGCGTCGAGCTCCGGGACGTCCGTGCGCGGAGCTGTAGTGAGCTCTTCGTCCTCGCCGAGCTCGCGGCCGATCAGATAGGCCAGGGAGCGCCGCGCGCTCATCTGGGCCTGCTCCGCGGAGACTCGCGCGCTTCTGGTCTGGGCTACTTGCTGCTCGGCTTCGAGCACTTCCTGGCGGGGGCGCGCTCCCTCCTCGTAGGCGCGCTCGCGGTCGGCCGCGATAGTCTCGAACATATCTTCGAGTTCGCTGAGCACCTCCACCGACTGGTCCGCCACGGCAACGCCGAAGTAGGCGTTGCGTACGTCGGCCTCGAGCTCGCTACGAGTATCCTGCAGCTCGATCCGCGCAATCTCCCGGCCGATCTCGGCTGCCGCGACTCCGTCCCGGAGCTTGCCCCAGGTGAAGAGCGGCTGCTCGAGGGAGGCCTGGAGCTGGTAGAACGTCGACTCCGGATCCGGCATGAGCTCGATATCCGTGTCGGGAAAGGGTTCGGGGAAGGTGGCGTCCGGCGTCGGGACCGTGCCCAGCTCTCCCCGTTCGATTGCGATACCTTCTCCGGGGTCGGTCATGTAGGACGCAGTGATCTGTGAGTCGATCGAGGGGCGCCGGGCGGCGCGCGCCGCGTCGACATCCGTCTGGGCCTCCTCGAAATCGAATCGAGCCAGGGCCAGCTCATGGCTGTGGCGGATCGCCTCGTGCTGTGCCTCTTCCAGGGTGAGCTCGGACTGGTTTTGCGCGTCGGCAGACAGTTGATGCGCCTCGTCCGAGCCGCTTGCGGGTATCGCGACGAGAGCTCCGGCGAGCACGGCCAAGAGGGCGGGAAGACCCCGGAGCGCGGGAAGAACCGTCTGAAGAGTGGATGCCTGCCGTGCCAGGCGCGAGCCGGGGGGGAGGCCTCGGACTCGCGCGGCCGGGCACCGAGCTCGGGTAGCGAGCTCGGCAACTCGGTTCCGAAACAAGGGCAATGAGCGTGCAGTGTGCGGCCGAGTGCATGGTAGCTCCGTCATGATATCCTACGGTCTCCCGGGCCCCGGTTAGTCGCCGTTTTCGCGCTCGACATAGAAGTCGCCGATACGGTTCACGGCCTGGTCGGAGGTGACCTCAACGTCAGCTCTCGTGCGAATCTGGGTCCCGTTCTCTGCGTCGGCGAACTCGAAGTCGGTATCGCTCGTGTCCGCTTCTACCTCGATGGTGATCTCGCTCTCCTCGCCTTCGTCCGGGTCGGGCTCATCGTCGTTCCATTCGATTCCGATGTTGACGAATCCGTCGTCGCCGGTGCGCTCGCGGTATTCATCTTCCATGAGCCCGTTGCCGTCGTCTTCGCCCGCTTTGATTGTAATACGGACGCCAGGGACGCCTTCGTCTGGGTCATCGTCCCGGACTACACGGGTGCGTACGATCGTGCCGTAATCCCCCTCCTCCGGGGCGTCCGGATCAGTTAGGACCACGGAAGAAACCCGGTTGGTCTGATCGGAGACGATGTCGGGGATTTTGGCGATCTTGCCTTCGAAGTCGTCGTGCGTGACGCCGAGATAGAAGTCTCTGCGGTCCGCTTCGGTGCCGTAGTCGCCGAAGCGCTCTTCCCAAAGAACGGTGGTGGAGTAGTATCCGAGGTTCCCTCCGCTGGTGGCCGTTTGTGTTCGAACGATCGGTCCCGGACTGTCTTGATCGGGCTCGTCCGGCTCCTCTTCGTAGACCCGGACCGTGGCATCGTTGATACCGGCTCCGTCGGGATCTTCGATGAATCCTTCGATGGTGGTCCGATAGACGTAGCCGCAGCCGGCGAGAAGCCCGAGCGTCCCCAGGAGAATCAGGGTTCCCAGGGCATACCGGAGGCACCTTCGTGCTGACAGTGGGACCGATACTCCGCCCGGCCGAGTCTCCTTCGATCTGGGGCGTCGGTTTGACTCCCAATACCTTGCGTTCATTTTTTCTCTCATAAGCAAGCTCCTCGCCTCTGGCGTCGGGTCTGTTGTTATGTATCGGCACCATGCCCCGGCTGTCGGCCGGGTCCGTCCGGTCCGCGCGAGTCGCGGCCCGCGTGTTGTGGCTCTTCTTCGTGCCCGTTTCCACCGGGCTCGGCTTCTCCGTGCCCGGCTCCGTTCTCGTCGTGATCGGATTGGACTTCCGCGCCGCGATCCCTCGCATGACGCCCTTCCGAATGATGTCTCTCTCTATGCCGGCCGTCGCCATCGCCGTCTCCCCCGTTTCCCCCGTGGGCGGTGCCCGGCACTCGCGCCGGGAGCTCCCATTCGATCTCGAGGTCGGTAGGCCCCCCAGATGCGCCGGCCGGCCGCGGTGTCGCGGCGCCTTCAGCGGCGGCGCCTTCGAGCGCTGCTTGATAATCGGCGAATTCGGCGGTACCCGCGGCCGGCTTGGTGCGGACTTTCGCCTCGATGAAGTAGTAGAGCGTCGGGATGAGGATCAACGTGATACCGGTCGAGGTTATGAGCCCGCCGACCACGGCGCGTCCCAACGGCGCCATGAGAGCGCCTCCCGGTCCGATCCCGATGGCCATGGGGACCATGGCCAGGAGGGTGGTAAGCGTAGTCATGAGGATCGGCTTGAGTCGCGTCTTTCCGCCTTCGATCAGGGAGTCACGCAGGTAGAAGCCACGTTTCCGCAAGAGGACAACATAGTCGATGAGAACGATCGCGTTGTTGACGACGAGCCCTGTGAGGAGAATTCCGCCCACGAAAGCCAGGATGTTGAACGTAGTCCCGGTAACCAAGAGGGCGGCGGTTAGGCCAATCGTGGCAAAGGGCACGGAGAACATGACGATCAACGGGTTGAGCATGTTTTCGAACTGCCCGGCCATCACCATGTACACAAGTCCAATCGCCAGAAGGAGCGCGTAGAAGAGCGTCTCGAAGCCTTCGGTCATCTCCTCCGCCGCACCGGTGAACTCGACGTCGACGCCCACCGGCGGCTGCGCTTCACGCTCCATCCGCGCTTCGATGTCCTCTACCACATTGCTCAATGCCCGGTCCCCGGTAAGGGCCGCACGGACCTCGACCATCCGTTGGCGATTATACCGTTCGATCTCGAGAGGCCCGAGTCCTTCCTCGAAGTCCACCACCGACTTAATCGGTATTTGCGATCCCGCTTCGTTGACGAAGAAGAGGTTCTCGAACCGCGATCGATCCAGGCGGTCCTCCTCCCTGAGGATGGTAACGATGTCGTAGTCGTCTTCGTCTCGACTGAACCGCCCGACATCGGTCCCGTCGAAGGCGGTACGGAGTTGCATGGCTATTCGTGCTGGGGGAAGGCCGAGCGTGAGAGCTTCCTGCCGCCGTACACGGAACTGCAGCTCAGGCAAGGCTTCGCTATAGGAGGAGTGGACGTTTCGCGTACCGTCTACATCGGAGACCACGTCCACCAGCTCGTTGGCGTAATCGCTCAGCAGGGAAAGATCGTCCCCGGTGAGGCGAACGGCTACCGGAGCTTCCGTTCCACCGGCCTGCGCTGCCAGGGTGGCCATACCTTCGGCGCGAATACGGTGATCGACGTCGTACACTTCCCCGGCGATTCGCCGATCGGCTTCGTTCATGATGCTCCAGATGTCGCGGCGGCGCTCCTGAGCGTCGATAAGCCCCACGAAAACGGTAGCCCGGTTGCTCCCGCCGTCTCCGACGCGCGTGGCGAGGTTGTCGATCAGCTCCTCGCCGGCCACGTCCAGCACGATCTCCTCGATCTGTGCGGCCTTCTCGTCGGTAACGTGGTAGCCGGCGCCGGGGCGGGTCTCCACATCGATTCGGAAGAACGCCTCGTCGGCTTCCGGTATGAACTCCATTCCCAAGAGGGCCACGCTCCCGACGCTGAGCACCAGAAGCACGATTGCCGTGGAGAACACGGCGGCAAGGTGGTCTAAAGCCCACGACACTGCCCGTTCGTAGAAGGCGTCCAACCACTGCAGCACCCGCTGTACCCAGCCCGCCACGCGGTTTACGATGCCGTACCGGGTGTGGACCTCGACGTCTGCAAGGCTTGGTTCGTGGGTATGGGGCTGGTCGCTCTCCGGTGCGTTGCCGCCGGATGCACTGTCGGTGCGGGAAGCGGCGGCGGGGCTTGCTGCGCCGTCGCTACCGGATGCGCCGCCGGGGCTGGGGGCCGTGCCGGGGCTGGGGGCGCCCTCGGGCGTGGTTGCTCTGCCGGTGGCGCGCGCCCCGCCCGTGGCGGGTGCCGCCCCCGGTACGGCCCCGGCTCCGGCAGGCGTTCGAACGCCGGCGCCGACGCGCAGGAACTTGGCACAGAGAATCGGGATGATGACGAGCGCTCCGGCCAGCGACATGAAGAGCGAGAAGCTGATCGTGAGCGAGAGGTCGTAGAAGATGACACCTGCGATCCCCTCGATAAAGAGCATGGGCAGAAAGACCGACATCGTGGTGAGCGTGCTGGCGGTGATCGCGGTGCCGACCTCTTCTGCCCCGTCCACGGCAGCTTGCTCCGGGGAAAGACCGCCGAGCTGCTTCCGGTAGATCGACTCCAGGATCACCACGGCGTTGTCGACGAACATGCCCACCGCGAGTGTCACCCCCATCAAGCTCGTCATGTTGAGAGTCATGCCGCCGAAGTCCATGAGCGAGAACGTGGCCACGATAGACACGGGGATCACGGTGGCGATGATGAACGTAGGACGTAGGTTGCGCAGGAAGAAGAGCAGCACCAAGATCGCAAGGAGCCCGCCCTGCCACGCTGCGGTGGCCACTCCGCCAACGCTCTCGCGAATCATGTCCGACTGGTCTTCCTGCACGACGAACCGGACCGAAGGCGGAAGCGTTTGCTCGAGCTCCTCTATGGCTTCCCGTACGCCCTCGTTCACATCGACCGTGTTGTGATCGGGTTGCTTCTGGACTGCGAGCCGCACCCCTTCTCCGTCGGGTGTCCGCATGAATTCGTCCTGAGGCCGGAACCCCATCTCGACGTTCGCAACGTCGCCCAAGAAGATCGGGACACCGTCACGCATGGTTATGACCACGTCTCTTATGTCGTCGATCTCTTCGAACTCCGATACGGTGCGGAGTACCATCTGTTGGTCGCCGATTCCCACACTCCCGGCGGGCAGGCTGATGTTGTCGGCCTCGAATGCCTGGGTGACCTGGGCAATCGGGATGTTGAGCTTGGCAAGAGTGTCGAGGTCGAGCTCGACGAGCACCGCGCGCTCGCGCCCGCCGAAAACCTGTATCTGTGCGACCCCGGGCACGCGCTCGAACTCAGGAACGACTTCGTCTTCCACCAGCCGGCGCATGTCCATGTCCGGGCTCGTGCTGACGATGACCATCTGCATGGTCGGCAGGAACCCGGCGCTCATCGTGAAAACCGAGGAGCGGAGCGTGCCTTCCGGGAAATCGCCTTCTACATCGTTGATGCGCTCGCGGATCTCAGGCACCAAGGGCTGCATTTCGGTACCGTCGGCGAACTGGAGCATGACCAGGGCCATGCCCTCTTCAGAGGTGGAACTGATGTCTTCCACAGCCTCCAGGCCGGCGAAGCTTCCTTCCAGGGGCCGGGCGATGCGCTCCTCTACGTCATAGGGGCCTACTCCTGGACTCGGGACGATTACAACTGCTGCCGGCAGCGTAATGTCCGGGAAGAGCTCCATTCCCAAGCGCCCGAGGGAGATGATCCCCATGAGCGCCGCGGCGGCGAAGAACATGAGGGCCGTTACTGGATGTCTGACTGAAGCGCGCGGAATGCTCATGAGCGTTCGGCTACCTCGACCTCTTGCCCGTCTTCCAGGAAGGCATTGCCTTCCACTACCACCGGTGCATCCGCCGGAAGACCCGATCGGATTTCGACCATCCCGTCACTTTGCAGCCCCCGCTCGACTTCCACCTCGCGTACAATCTCGTTTTCCTCGTCTTCGACAACGAACACGATGTGGCGCCCGCCTCGCTGGACGACGGCGTCGGCGGGAACCGTCAGAGCTCCTTCCCTCTCCTCGACTACCAAGTCGGAGTTCACGTACATTCCCGGACTCAGAAGCCCGTCCTCGTTGTCGACGGCGAGTTCCACTTCGAACGTCCGGGTGGCCGGATCGATGTCGCTGTCGACGCGGATCACGGTGGCGGGGAACGGGTCAGCATTCGGATAAGCTACCGGGCGGACCTGAGCGGTGAGCTGCCCCTCGGCCGCCGATACTCGTTCGTAGAAGCGCTCAGGCACGGCGATGCGCACCTTTATCGCGTCGTCTCCGACGATCAGAGCGGCCATGTCCCCGGTTCCGGCCATGTCTCCGGGCTCCACCTCCAGGCGAGAGACGCGTCCGGACACGGGCGCAGTTACCTGGGTGTAATTCAGCTGGAGCACGGCCAGCTCGTACTGCTTGGCCGCTGCCTCCGCCTGCGCTTCGGCGGCTTCCAGCTCCTCGTCGGCAGCCCCTTCCTGGAGCATGCGGAGGTTGCGCCGGGCGTTCTCGAGCTGCGTCCGGGCCGAACGGAACTCGCTCTCAGCGGATTCCAGCTCCGTACGAGGAATCGTACCGGCTTCGTGGAGTCGTCGCATTCGCTCGAGATCCTCCTCGGCCGTACGCAGATCTTCCTCCGCCGTCTCCAGCTCGGCTTCAGCGCTCTCCACCTCTTCATCCCGGCCGCCTCGCTGAGCTTGCCGAAAGGAGCTCTCCGCGGCACGCCAGTTCGCTCGAGCCTGCTCCATCTCCAGCTGTACGCGTTCGTCGTCGATGCGGAAGAGCTTGTCGCCCGCTTCCACGTGGTCGCCTTCGGAGACGAAAGTCTCCTGTACTTCGCCGGCTACCCGCGGTACCACGGCGGTGTTCCGAGAGGCCTCAAGTGTGCCGGGATAGTGGATGCTGTCCGCTACCGTTCCTACGGTGGGCTCTTCCACGCGTACCGGAGTGCGAGGCATCGGCTCGTCTTCGGCGAGCGCGTCCTGCAGATGCTGCACGAGCGGTATCGCGACGAACACGCCTAACACGACCGAGATGAATGCGATGATTCGCTTATGATGTCGGTGCATAGTTAACGTAGCTCCACCCCCCGGCTCGTCCCAGATCGAGTGAGATTTTGGTGTTTCGCTTCAGGAGCCGCTTCATCCGCTCGATCTCTTCCGAGAGCCGCTCGGGCTCCACCAGGGAAAGCTGGAAGAGAATTCCGGAGGCTATGGTACGCACATAGAAGCGTCGCGTCTCGTGGTCGGTCACCTCAGGGACTTCTTCCTGCTGCCGGCTCTCCGAGATCAGGGCTTCGAGGTTATCGCAGAAAGCTTCTAGATTCTGATCGAAGAGATCCATCCGGACCGCATCCCCGATCATCCCGTGCAGAATCGGGTGGACCTGCCGGAGCGAGTCGAAGCCGACATCGATCAGCCGTTCCAACTTCTGGTCGTATGAGCCCGCTGAGCGGCGGATCTCCGCCATCGAAGCGTGAAACCGGGTCCAAGCCTCGGCGACTGCCGTACGGAAGAGTGCTTCCTTGTCGGAGAAATAGGTATAGATGGTACCCGGCGATATCCCTGCTCGTAGCGCGATGTCCTTGATAGTCGCGCGAGAGAAGCCCAAATCTCCAAATGTTGTGAACGCCGCATCGATGATGCGACACCGTTTCCCCTGATCCTGTTGACGTGCCATCGTCATCTTCTCCCCAACGTGCTCTTGCCCGGCGGGCGCGCATTGCTTTCGGCTCACTGCCGCTCAGTACCGGTCGGAAAGCAGGAGCGGCGGATACTTATTCCGCCGGCCTCTGATCCAGGATGCTCCTCTACAATGTGCGGTGGCGGTCCCCCGCATACTTGAATGAACGTTCAATCAACTATTGACTAAGCTACTGACGTTGTAGCTTCGGGTCAAGGGGCGGGAAGGTATACTCGGCAGTCGTGCACGCGCCTGTACTGCGAAGCCGGTGCCCCGCGTACGCGAAGCAGCCGCCTACGAGAAGATGGCGGAGTCGGTGTCCCACCGCCGTTGCCCCGTGTACGCGAAGCAGCCTTCGCCGAGCACGCCAGGCCTTGGAGCCGGCCCACGGGCCGGAAGCGCCCTCGATGGAGTTCGCATGAGCGGACAATCCGAAAGCTTGACCGCAGTCGGGGGCGCGGATAGTATGACGCAGCATGCCGCAGAAGGTTCTGCTCACAGGCACGCCCTCGCCTCTCTTGCGCGACCTAGCTCTTCTAGTTCAACAAGGCAATGGGCGCGGAATTGTCACCACGGATCCAGATGCGGATCCACCACTGGAGTCGGACGAGCGAATCTCAGTGGTCCGATGGAACCGACGCTCCCCGATATCCGCGCGCACCGTGGTCATGCAAGCCAAGAACACTTTGGATACGCTCGAAGAGACGGTTATCGTTTTCTCGCCGGACAAGGGAACCGGTGCGTACCACGAAGAGGGGCTTTCGCACATCGAGGAGCGTGTGGATGCGGGTATCCGTTCGGTGCTCTTCATGACGCGGGAGGTACTGACACAGCTTGAGCAACAGGGTAATGGGATCCTCTCCTTCGTGCTCTTCGACGGAGGCTCCGAGCCGCGACCTCCCTTGGAAGGCGCTGCCCTTGGCGCATTCAGCGGCTTCGTGCAGTCGCTCTTCGACCAGTACGCAAACGAACCGGTTCTCATTCGCGGGTTCCACTGGCGAGTGGATTCCGAGGACCGGCGCGGTTTTGCCCGTTTTGTGTTGCGCGACCACGCCGAACGCCCGGAGCGGACTCGCGGCCGCTGGGTGCGTTTCGGTCGCCGCGGCGGGCTCTTCTCTCGGACCCGCTGAGGAGACTCGGGTGGCGGCCGGCGCGTCTTGGGCCGGTGCCGTGTGTGCGTGACGCCCCGGATGGCGATGCTCCGTGTGTTGCAGGCGGCGCCAGGTTCCGGTATTGTCCTCGGGATGAAGCTCTGGATACGCTATCTCGTCGGCGTCATAATCGGTATCGCTCTGGCCATCCTGCTCCCCGAAGCCGGAGGGGACACAGCGGGTCGATTCGAGCAACTGTCGCGGATCGCTGCCAATATTGGGCGATACCTGCTGTTTCCCCTCGCGTTCTTCAGCGTCATCATCGCGATCCACGACCTGCATGAGGATCGAAAGGCTCTCTCGGTGTTAGGGCTAACCGTAGGCGCTACGGTGGTTGCCGGCCTCGGCCTCGTGGTGCTTGGAGTCGGGCTGATGCTGTTGCTCAGCCCGGCCCCGATTCCCGTGGTCATCGAAGAGGCGCGGGCTGCAACGATTCCAACGTTGAACGAGCTGGTGCATGCCGTATTTCCGGCAAACGCTTTTTCGGTTCTGGCCGGGGACGGCAGGCACCTCCTGCCGGTGGTGGTGCTTGCGCTTCTGGTAGGTGCCGGGCTCATCCGGGATAAGCGATTTGCGTCGCTACTGGCAGATGTCTTCGACGGGTTCGCGCGGCTCTTCTACCGGCTCAGCACCGTGATCGTCGAGACAATCGCAGTCCTTCTGGTGGCGCTTACGGCGGCCCTGGTCTATGAGAGCGGCACCGCAATCGACTACGGCTTCTACGGCCAGCTCTTTCTGGTAGTGGGTTTCACGGTAGCAGTCATCATCCTCGGCATATATCCACTTCTCGCCTATCTCCTGGGCGGACGCTGGAATCCGTTTCCATGGCTGTATGGGATGGTTGCGCCGGGGTTGGCGGCGCTTGCTTCCGGCGACGTCTTCTTCTCAACGCCGACGCTGATGCGCGTGGGCCGGGAAAGCCATGGCGTCAAACGCTCCGTCGGCGGAGTCGTATATCCGGTGGCTGCCGTTCTGGCGCGTGGAGGGACGGCGCTCGTGGCGGCTATGACGTTCGTGCTCGTTTTGCGTTCGTACTCGCCGCTGGAGCTGGCGGTGGCCGACGTCCTCTGGATCGGTGGAGCCGCGTTCGGAGCGTCGTTCTTGTTGGCAACGGTTCCGGCGCATGGCGTCCTGGTTCTGCTTGCCTTTATGAGCGGGGCATTTCGGGCCGGTATCGGCGATGCGTTCCTGATCGTGATGCCCGCCATTCCCATCTTAGGAGGCTTGGGTGCGCTTCTCGACGTGTTTACGTCGGGGTTGATCGGATACATAGCGGCTCATCAACACCGTGAGCGGGAGCTTATCGAGGTGACGGACTTCATCTGAGGCCGACGTGCAGTGGGTACCACGTGGCTATCGGAGCCGGTAGCGCAGTGAGAGTTGAGCCGCCAATTTGAGCTGGTCCCAGAAGGGTAGCTCGGTCTCGTCGGTCCACAACCGGAAGACCGGCGCAAACGCGCGCACTCGGAACGCAAAGGTGAGCCACTCCGGCATGTCGTATTCCAGAGCGAGGGTCGCTTCCGGGAAAGCGAAGCGTCCGTTGCCTAGGAGGTAATCCCATAGCTGGTCCACTTCCGAATCCTCGATCGGAACGATCGGTAGCCGAAGTATTGCGGTTGGGGAGAGGCCTGCGTCGACATGGAAGCTGGTGCCGCGGAAGACGCGGACGGAGAGTGGGGCGGATACCGCCACTCCCATTACGTGCGCAAGCTGGCCGGCCGCGCGACCGGTTTCGATCTGCGTCGGCACCGCTCGTCCGTCGACGGCGAGGTAGTCCTTGAAGAAGAAATCTAAACCGGGCGATACCGCAAGCCGCCGGCCGAAGCCAATTCTCCCGCCCGCCCCGTAGAAGTGGAGAATCGGGTTGAAGTCGCTTCCTTCAACCGGCTCGTCGAGTACGGGTGGCCGGTACGCGTTTCCTATCCAGATGGATCCGGTTCGGACTTCGGGGCCCGAGGAAGCGGCGGTCGCGAGTGGCATCGCCAGCGTGGGTGCGACGAAAAGGGCGATGACAGCGAAGCCGAGGATGAGTGAGCGGGCTGTTCGCGGTCGCTTATACGTCACGAGCTGTAGTATAGCACAATCAGCGTCAGGGTACCCGGTCGCGCCTTCGCGAAGGCCGGGCCGGCTTGAAGGCCGGGCCCGCTGGAACGCCGGCGCTCTTGAGGGCTGGGCGCTTCGGTCCGTATTTCGCAGGGCCTGCGGTGTTAGCAGGTCCGCAGCGAGCCCCTAGCCGGGAAGCCGTGTGGTTTCCACCATGTACCGGATACTCTTGCCCCGCTCGGTCGGACGGTGCATTTCGATGACGAAGACAAGCGAGCGCTCATCGCTTGAGACAAGCGCCTGCCTTACACGGTACGACTCCACTCCGTCTCGCCAGTGATCCGGAAGCCCGATTCGTTCCTCGTGGACGCTTCCATCGGACCGTTGGATCGTCACGTCAAGGTGAAATCGGGCGCGGATATCGGTGCCGCTTCCCTCGCGTTCCTGATGCAGCTCCACCTCGTATCGCCGGTCACTCTCGAAATCCCGGAACTCGATCCGCTCCTTCGGCTCTTCATCGTTCATCAAGATGTAGATCGGGCGCCCGGTCTGAAGATGATCGATCGAGTGCGAGTCGATCATCCCGGCCGCCTTCCGGAGTACTCGGTAAAGCGCCCCGCTGCCGTCTTGACCCGCTTGAATATCCTGATCGTACGTTCGGCGGAACACACCGTCCGACACGAACTCGTTCGCCGGTACGTCCACCGTGTAGAGCTCCGCATAAGCGCGACCGGAAAGGACCCCGATGCCGTACTGGGCAAACATGTATGTCTGCTGATCCACCGAGAACCCGAGATTGACGAATGTAGCCGCGTCTCCGGACCAGGCAGCATGCGCAACGAACAGAGACAACGCAACCGGTATGAGAACCCTTCGAATCATACGCCTCACCTTGCTTGCTATACCTCTCTTTCAGTATCGAGCGATTGGCGGCTGACTATAGCCTTTTTTGCCCAGCTTCACCATAATCCCCAGCTTCACTATAATACGCCACACCATGACGTTGGCAGCCCGCAACACGACGCTAACGGTCGGCATCGTACTCACCTCCATGATTGCCGCCACTGCCCTGGGAGCCGTGGGGCTTGGCGTTGCGGTTGGCTACGATCCGGTACGGATCGCTTCGTTCGAGGCAAGCGAGCTCTTCGGCTACGGGCTGGATGGCGCGGTAGCCGGGTGGATGCGGCTGGGCATCAGCGCGGTGGCGTCAATGCTGGCGGTGGTCGGCGGGATGCTGATCCGCCGGTACTTCCGCAAGAGCGTCGTGCCGGGTACCTTCTTCTTCGGGTGTTTTGTCCTTCTGGTCGCCTTCGAAGGGCTGAAACCGTTACACCTCGTTTTGAATTGGCTTCGGGCGGTTCAGCCGTACCACGTTGTGCTTACTCGTGCCGTAGTCTTTGGCCATGTCGCCGGTGCAATGTCTCTTCTGGCTACAAGTCTTTATACCGCGGGCTCTCAATATGCGAAGCTCTGGACTGTGTTGGGCATTGTTGCGCTGGTGGCTCTGGCTTTCGCTTACCTGGTTCCGGTGGACAGCGGCATGGTGGAGCCGGCTCTCATCCATCCCGTCGGGGAGATGAGCGGCGCCCGATTTGCTGGGGCGGTGCTTGCGGGGTTGGCGGTGATAACCTTCGCCCAGGCGGCGTTGAGCGGAGAACAGCGCTCCGATGGATATCGGTTGCTTGCCGCAGTCCTTCTGGTAGTGGGGCGCGAAATCCTGTTCCAAGGCCGTCATCCGGCGCTGGTCATAGCGGCTCCGCTGATGATGGTGGTCGGATTCGCGCTCTACTTCCGGCGCGCCTACCACACGTTTCTCTGGTCAGGCTGAGTCTGGGTGATGCGGTGTGAGACTGGACGAGCCCAGCCTGCCTGCGGCGCACTGCCACCGGTCTCCGCGATCGCCGAGCCTACAAGCCTACAGGATCAGCATGCCGGCCACGAACCCCGTACCGATTGGGAGGAGCAGATTGTCAAGATCCCGGATCGGCAGTGCTTCCAGCAGTGTGGCGACGACAGCTATGGTCAGCGCCTCCGAGGGACGGGTGACCAGCCCCGAGGAAACCGCGAACACCGCGGCAAAGCAGGCAATGCTCCCCTCCGCGGTCTTGCCGCCCAAACCCGGGATCCGGTGGCGACCGGCGATCTTCCCTACCAAGCTGGATACGCCGTCGCCGAAGGCGAGAGCATAGATGGCGATTGTAGCTGCGGGGTCCGGATAGAGCAGCAGCGCGAGCATTGCTCCGAGTCCGAGGGTGATGGGCCCCATGACGAAGCGGTTGCGGTCCCGGCGTCTAGCGGCTAACAGGGTGAGATCTGATATCACGTAGACGTCATGACCGCCAAGCCGAGAGGTTTCGGCAACGGCGTAGAGGAGCGTGCCGCCTCCCAGGAGCCCAAGCGCAACGGGGGCTCCGGCAAACGCAGCAATTGAAGGAACGAGCGCAACGAGCATGTGGATCGATTTGCGCACCAGCTCTGTGCGGACATATCCGGGGATGGACTCCGCGGCGGAATCCAGGGCGTACCACATTGACTGCGGAAAGAGAGGAAGCACATTACCCCGCGTTCTTGTTGTCCGCGCAGCGTTGTGGTACTGTTGGGTTTCGCTTTGCATGTTTGCCATTCGCCTGTGAAGCTGACGTTAGATTTCGTTCTCGCGTACATACGTGCAAGTTGCGTGCCACTCAGGCCGAAATTACGGGAACTCTTAAATTGCTGAATTGCAGTACTTTATAACGATGGCAGTGAGAGGCCGAACATAGTTGGTCGCGAATTGTATACAAAAAAATACACTTGTATTCAAATTTTGCGAATAGCTCGGGCCGGTTATCGGAGTCTTGGCGGCGCTCGTGAGCGAAAGGCCCCACGGTAACGAGGTCTGGAATGGGCGGCGAGGTGAGGCCCACTCCGCGATTCTCTGAGTATCAGCGCAACGTTGCTTTACAAGCGCATGGCGATACGCTACCAATACAGGACCATGACACGTCGTTTTTTTGCTCGCGGGCACCTGATCGATTCGGGAATAATGACCAATATTCTCAACTTGATTGTCGCCGAGGGCGGGCGCTATCAGGTTATTCGCTTCGACATGGGGGAGAACAACGAGGCGTTCTCCGAGTTGGAGATAGACGTCACCTGTGGATCCGGGGAAGAGCTGGAGGAGCTCACCCGCAAGCTAATTCAGGCCGGATGCTACGAGAAGCAGGCGCCGGAAGCCGTGTTGAAGCCGGCCCCGGCCGACGGCTGCGTGCCGGACGACTTCTACTCCACGACCAACCACAAGACGGAAGTGCTCCTTCAGGGGCAGTGGCGAGAAGTCCGAAACCAGCGAATGGACGCCGTCATTGTGGTAACGGAGGACGGTCCTGAGTGCCGGAAAATCCGAGACGTCCGGAAAGATGAGCAGGTTCTGTGCAGCGCGGACGCGGTGCGGGTTTCCCCTCCATACCGGGACCGAGAAGGGGACTTCTTCGGGTTCATGTGGAACGAGGTCTCGAGCGAGCGCAGCGTCGACGTGACGGTCCACCATGTCGCGCGCGAGCTGGTGCGGCTCAAGGAGGCCGGTGAGAAGGTGGTAGCGGTGGCGGGACCGGTGATCGTGCATACGGGAGGCTCCGGGGCGTTCTCTAGTCTGCTCCGCAACGGGTACATTCACGGCGTGCTGGCCGGGAATGCGCTGGCGGTGCACGACGTAGAGAACGTCTTCTTCGGAACGAGTCTTGGTGTGGAGCTGGAAACCGGACGCCCGTCGCATGAGGGGCACAAGAACCACATGCGCGCAATCAACCGGATTCGCTATTACGGCTCGCTTCGGCGCGCAATCGAAGCAGGGGCGCTCACCGAAGGGGTTATGTACGAGATCCTCGCCAACGGCATTCCGTACTGTTTGGCCGGATCGATTCGGGATGACGGACCGGTGCCCGATACCATCAACGATATGATCGAGGCACAGCGCCAGTATGCGGAGATCCTCGAAGGGGCTTCAATGGTTCTGATGCTGAGCTCGATGTTGCATTCGATCGGAACCGGAAACATGCTCCCTTCATGGGTGCGAACGGTCTGCGTTGACATCAACCCCGCCGTCGTCACCAAGCTCAGCGATCGAGGGTCCAGCCAGGCAATCGGTGTGGTAAGCGACGTAGGGCTGTTTTTGCGTTCGCTGGCGGAGAAGACGCTGCTATCCGGAACGTAAGGCGGCGTCCTTGGAAGCACCGCGGAGGGCGGGCCGTCCGAGCCCGCAGATGCGGGCGAAGTCGGCCATCTGGTGCCGGCTCTGCTGAGGCGGTCCCGGCCGCAGCGTAGGGCCCGGCCGCACGAGGCGACTACGGGTGACAAGGATATGTGGAGGAACCAATGGGAGCTGATGCTGATCTAAAACGACTCCATCCGTTGGAAGTGAAGGTGCTCCGGTCTTACGGAGCGGAGGATCGCCTGACCGTTGCGCGGATGCAGGAGGAGCTCGGGTTCAACGAAGGGCAGTGTAACCAGGCGCTCAGCTGGCTCAGCGCCAAGGAGTACGTGCAGGAGGAAGAGCGCCGTAGCCGGGTGTACTACGAGCTGACCGACCTGGGCCGTGACTTCGCCCGGAACGGAATCCCCGAACGTCGCATACTCCACCACGTGTCGGAGCACGGGCCGACCCCGATGGCGGAGCTGGGGGCCGCGGTAGGGCTGGAGAAGAAGGACGTCGGGAGCGCGTTCGGTGCGATGTCGAAGGCCGGCGCGGTCCGGATGGACGATCAGAAGCGCGTCGAGGTCCAGGAGCCGGACCAGGCCGACTGGGTGGAAACGGTCGAAGCGCTGATTGCGCGCGCTGCGCAGAACGGAAGCATTTCCCATGGCGAGCTCTCCGAGGCGGATGCACGGCTCATCGGCGGTATGAGCAAGAAGCGAGGCGCCCAAGGGGTTCCGTTCAAGGTAGTCGAGCGTGAGGACGTCACGTATCGGCTGACCGACGCGGGGCTTACGGCCGCGCGTTCGGCAGCCGAAGCGGGCCTCACCGGCGAGGAAGTGGGCGCGCTCACTCCCGCGATGCTCCGCGACGGAAGCTGGCGGCGCGTTTCGTTCCGCGAGTACAACATCGACACCCCGCCGGCGCGGGTGTCGATCGGGCGGCGCAATCCGTACGCGGAGTACGTCGACTGGGTCAAGGACAAGCTCGTCGGTCTCGGGTTCGAGGAGTTTGACGGGCCGCTTGTGGAGACCGAGTTCTGGAACTCGGACGCGCTCTTCATGCCGCAGTTCCACGCGGCGCGCGACATCCACGACGTCTACAAAGTGAAAGAGCCGACCCACGCCGGCGAGATGGCGCAGCCGTACCTGGACCAGGTTGCGGCGACGCACGAGGACGGTTGGAAGACGGGGAGCCGCGGCTGGCGGTACGGGTTCGACCGCGACTTCACGCGGCGTCTGATCCTGAGAAGCCAGGGCACGGTGTTGAGCGCCAAGACCCTTCCGGAAGCGAAGATCCCCGGGAAGTACTTCGGGATCGTGCGCTGTTTCCGCCCGGACGACGTCGACGCGACCCACCTTTCCGACTTCTACCAGACCGAGGGCATCGTCCTCGGCGAGGAGGTCAATCTCCGCACGCTCCTCGGGTTCCTGCGCATTTTCGCTGAAGAGGTCGCGGGCGCGGACGAGGTGAAGTACGTCCCGGGCTACTTCCCGTTCACCGAGCCGTCGGTCGAGGTGCACATCAAGCACCCGGTGCTCGGTTGGTTCGAGCTGGGCGGATCGGGCATCTTCCGGCCGGAGGTGACCGAGCCGTTGGGCGTGTCGGTACCGGTTCTGGCCTGGGGGCTCGGAATCGACCGGATGGCGCTTATGCAGCTCGGTCTCGGGGATCTGCGGGAGCTGTTCTCCAACGACCTGGAAAAAGTGCGGCTAAGACGAAGGAGCTAACGCTATGCCGAAGATCGAGATGTACCGGAGTGCGCTCGATGCGTACATCGGAGAGCGATACGAGCGTGAGGAGCTTGAAGAGAAGCTCGTCACCGCCAAGGCGGAAGTGGACGAGTGGGAGGACGAGGAAGGCATCCTCAAGATCGAGCTGAACGACACGAACCGGCCGGACCTCTGGTCCGCTGCCGGGCTCGGGCGGCAGCTGCGCGTCCGTCGTACCGGCGAGCGCCCGAGCTACAACTTTTTCTCCGCCCCGGGCAAGCTCGCGGATGCGGGGGAGCGGCGGATCGTCGTGGACGAGTCGGTGCGGGAGATCCGCCCCTACGTGGTCGGGTTTGCCGTCTCCGGGAAGGCCATCGACGAGGCTACCCTCAAAGACGTAATCCAGAGCCAGGAGAAGCTCTGCTGGAACTACGGCCAGAAGCGCGAAGCGGTTGCCATGGGAATCTACCGGAGTGAGCTCATGCGGTATCCGGTTCGGTATCGGGGTGCCGACCCGGACGAGGCAAGCTTCGTACCGCTCCAGATGGAGGAAGAGCTGAGCCTGCGACGGATTCTCTCGGAGCACCCGAAGGGGCTCGAGTTCGGTCACATCGTGGCGGACAAGCCGCGGATGCCGCTTCTCACCGACGACCGGGGAGACGTCCTGAGCTTCCCGCCCATCATCAATAGCGCTCGCATCGGCGCGGTCGAAGTCGGCGACAGCGAGCTCTTCGTCGAGATGACCGGGGGCAATCTGGAAATTCTGTTGCTTGCGTGCTCGGTGGTTGCGTGCGACATGGCGGATTCCGGTTTCACGGTACATCCAGTGTCGGTGGAGTATCCGTTCGACACGCCGTACGGGCGGACGGTGGTGACTCCGTTCTACTTCCAGGAGCCCATCCGGGTAAGTCCCGAGGGCGCGGGAAAGCTCCTCGGAGTGGAGATGGAGCCGGACGAGGTCGTGCGCCGGATCGAGCAGGTCGGCTCCTATGCGCGCATGGACGGAGACGAGATCGAGGTGCAGCCGGCGGAGTATCGCAACGACTTCCTCCACCCGGTGGACGTGTATGAGGACGTCATGATCGGCCGCGGCATGGACTCCTTCGAGCCGGCCGTACCGCACGATTTCACCGTCGGGCGCCTCACCGCGGAGGAGGAGCTGGCGCGGCGCGTCAAGCTGATCATGGTCGGCCTGGGGTATCAGGAGATGGTTTTCAGCTACCTCGGATCCCGGCGTGACTACATTGGACGGATGCGACCGGAACCGGTCGACCGGCAAGAGCCGATCGATCCGCCGAGCCGGGGCATCGTACAGATCGCCAACCCCATGAGTGAGAACTACGAGCTTGTGCGGAACTCGATACTGCCCCATCTTCTGGGCGCGGAGACGGTTTCGGCGAACGCGGCGTATCCGCACCGTATGTTCGAGGTGGGGAAGACCGCCTGCGTCGACCGCTCGCTCAACTATGGGACGCGCACCGACGATACGCTCGGATTCCTGGTAGCTGATGCCGAGGCATCGTTCAACACGCTTCGGGACCACATTGCGGTCCTTCTGTACTATCTGAATCTGGACCACACGCTTGCGGCAAACGACGACGAGCGATTCATCCGCGGACGCCGCGCGGACGTCCTGGTTGGCGACCGAACGGTCGGCTTGCTGGGAGAGGTGCACCCCCAGGTGCTGGTCAACTGGGGGATTGAGGTGCCGTGCGTGGCAGCGGAGCTGCGGCTGACCGCTCTGCCCGTGTAGTTGGTCGGAGTGCGCGTGGCGGTTCGGGGGAGCACGCTTGTCACGGCTGTGGCGTGCTGCGGCCGCTGTTGGCGAATGCACAGGGAGCGTGCTGCAGCTGGTAAAGGGGCAGCGAGCGTACTACAATAGAGGGTGTGCGACAGCGGGAAGGCGAGAACGGCCGCCGGCCCAGCGTGCTGGTGCCATACCCGGGGCCGGTTGTCCGGTCGGACGAGCAGGACGTCTTCGTGTATCTGCGGCCGGAGACCAACGGAGTCGAAGTAGAGAGCGCGGTTCTCAGGGTTATCGAGCGGTCTCCGGTCTACAAGCGTGACCTGAAGCTCGTCTATTTGGCTAACGTGCCTGGTAGCTTCATCGCTCGCAACCATATAGTCGAATCCCACTACTCAACGAAGCTGTTTTTCGCTACCCATTCAGGCCGCGCGTTCACTCCGGGGATGCGGAACGCGTTCGAGGAGCATTACGGGATAGCGCTCAATGAGGCTCGTGTGGTGGGCGGGTTCGAAGCGCTCCATGTTCTGGGGCTCACGCCGGAGGAGCTTTTCCAGATCTGGGTTCCGGCGTCTGAGGTTCTGGCGGTTCACGGTCAGACGATTAAGCGGATCGATGACGTGTTCGTGGTCAACTACGACATTCCGGCGCTACTCCATAAGAACAACCGGAATACTGACATTGCCGTGATGGTTTTCCGGTGTCGTGCGTCGTACGCCGTCTTTGTGGAGGTGGTGGACCAGATGCGGGAAGCGTTGATTGCCGAGGGACACATGAACGCAAGCGCGCCCCTGAGCCGACTCCTCCACTACTCGAAGGGCCCGTTCGAGCAAATCTTGGACGGTTTCGACTACCTATTCGACAGAAACGCATGTCCTGCGTCTGTCGCGGATCTCAGCTTTGCGTGTTACCTAATGGAGTGCGGCATAAGCGGCGCCGAGATCGTGGCGGCGGTTCGCCAACCGATTATGGAGTTCGAGGACTCGTCGGGACAGCGCTTTGAGCAGGAGATCATGACCTACACGGAGCACGACTCCTATCCTGAAGCTCTTGCCAAGTTCCGGTCTGCCCGCCGGCAATTCGTGCTCAAATCGTTGGCGTGAGGAGGCGGGTTCGTGCACGTGTGCCACTTCCAGCTCGCGTAGCTATGGTGATACACGGCATGCGGCATTCTGCTTCTGTTCCGCCCACGCGAGAAGATCGGCATACTCCTCACACGCAGGCAAGTCGCTGTTTGCCGCGCGGATGGTTGTCGGAGCTCGAAACAGCATGCCGGCATCCGCCGCTCGCAGCATCGTGAGATCGTTGTGACTGTCTCCGGCGGCAAGCACTTTCAGATTGAGAGACTGAAAAGCTTCCACGGCCGCGCGTTTCCCGTCCGGTTGTCGCAGGCGATAGTCGACGATACGATCGCTCTGTACGCACAGCTCGTTACAGAGGAGAACCGGGTAGTCGAGTTTCTCCATGAGAGGGTCCGCGAATTGCGTGAAAGTGTCACTCAGGATAATCACCGCGGTCTTCCGCTTGAGTGAGCACAGGAAATCCGTGGCTCCGGCAAACGGTTTCAGCAACGAAATCACTGAGCGAATACGCGACAAGCCGATTTCGTGCTTGGCCAGGACGGCAAGGCGGTGCTGCATGAGCTCGTCATAGTTCGAAAGATCCCGAGTGGTAAGACGCAAAGCATCGATACCCGTTTCATCGGCGATAGCGGGCCAAATTTCCGGTACGAGGACCCCCTCCAGATCAAGGCACGTGACGGTCATAGGAGGCTTCTTGTACCACATCTCGGCTATCTACGGAAGCCCGCCTCCTGTGAGGCTCTTTCGCACAGAAAAATTCGCTATCCACTTGACGTCGCTAAGGCTATTCCTTAACCTCGTAGCAAGAACTAAGATCCCCGAAGCTGGGCGTTGGGCCCAGGCCTCGTGGTATTGCTTTCGCTCTGTCTACATAACAAATAGGATAAGCCGAGGTCAGCGCGACGCACGGGGATAGACGCTGCTTCGCCGCCTCCCGTGCTACAAGCTGAGACAGAAACCGGAGCAAAGGCAGAAAGGTGGTTTGATGTCTGGTGTGCTAGAACAAGCTGAAGATAAGCCGGAACAGAGCCAGAAAGGCGGTTCGATGGCTGAGGATGGCCGGAAGGTCAAGATTCGCATCGAGGATGTGTACAAAGTATTCGGGAAGAACCCGACCCGTGCTATCGACATGGTCAAGAACGGCATGTCAAAGGACGAGATCCTGTCCCAGGCTAAGCTCGTAGTCGGCTGTTCCCGAGTCTCCTTCAACATCTACGAAGGGGAGACCGTCGTTGTCATGGGGCTCTCCGGGAGCGGAAAGAGCACTCTCATCCGCTGTGTTAACCGGCTCATGGAACCGACCGCAGGGAAGATCTACGTCGATGAGACGGACGTGACGAGCCTGAGCCTTGATGATCTTCGGGAGCTTCGCCGAAGGAAGTTTGGCATGGTATTCCAGAGCTTCGCTCTCTTCCCTCACCGCACCGTGGTGGGTAACGTAGAGTACGGCCTTGAGGTGCAGGGGGTCGATCCGGATACTCGGCGGGAGAAAGCCGAGAATGCTCTCAAGTTGGTCGGCCTTTCCGGCTGGGATGAGTATCTTCCCAAGAATCTCTCCGGCGGGATGAAGCAGCGGGTTGGTCTTGCGCGCGCTCTTGCGGTGGATCCCGACGTCATGCTTCTGGATGAGGCCTTCAGCGCGCTCGATCCGCTCATTCGTACGGACATGCAGGATGAGCTTCTGGCGCTCGAGAGTCGCGTTCAGAAGACAATCCTCTTTATCACTCACGATCTCGACGAAGCGTTGAAGATGGGTGACCGCATCGTCCTGATGAAGGACGGCGAGGTCGTGCAGATCGGTACTCCGGAGGAGATTCTGACTCAGCCGGCAAACGACTATGTCGAGCGTTTCGTTGCGAATGTCGACGTCACGAAGGTTCTTACCGCTGAAGACGTAATGGTGAAGCCGCAGCCGGTGGCTTTCGTGAAGGATGGGCCGCGGACCGCTCTCCGAAAGATGCAGGAGGCCGGACACTCCGGCATTTTCGTAGTGAGGCAGAACTTCGAGCTTGTAGGGTACGCTACCGCCGAGCGCGCCGCGGAAGCGGCTAAGAAAGAAGAGAAGTGGCTCGATGAGGTCATCAAGTCGGAACAGGTTGCAACCGTTCCAACCGATGAGCCTGTTCGCCAGGTGCTCCCTCGTTTTAAGGATTGGCCGGGTCCTGTGGCCGTGACCAGTCCGGACAATATCCTGAAGGGAGTCATCGTGAAGGGCTCCGTGATCGCGGCCCTTGCCGAAGGCGGAGGAGGAGAGTAGCGTGGAAACGTTTATACCACAGATACCGCTTGCAGATTTCTTTGACCTGATACTGGATTGGCTAACCGACGCTCTTGCCGGCGTCACCCGTGCTATCGCTACGGTGGTTCGGACCGCCATGAGCGACACAGTGGATTTCCTGACGTGGTTGCCGCCATGGGTAGTGATTCTCGTAGTGATCGCCGCCGCGTGGTGGGTAGCCGGGAAGAAAGTGGGAATTGGAGCCGGCATTGGGCTCTTGCTCGTTTGGAACATAGGGCTCTGGGAACCGACGATGTCTACGGTCGTCTTGGTGCTATTGTCTACACTCGTAGCTGTCGCCATTGGAATCCCAATCGGCCTTCTTGGCGGTCTCTACAATAGGTTCTACACGGTTATCAAGCCGATTTTGGACTTCATGCAGACGATGCCGGCTTTTGTCTATCTTATACCGGCAATCCCGTTCTTCGGATTAGGGACCGTGGCGGCAATGTTCTCTACGGTCATCTTCTCCATACCTCCGGTTATCCGCTTGACGGCGTTAGGGATCCGGCAGATCGACCGTGAGCTGATCGAGGCGTCAGATGCGTTCGGCTCGACGACGATGCAGAAACTAACGAAAGTCCAGATTCCTGTGGCGACCCCGACGATTATGGCCGGCGTCAACCAGACGATCATGTTGGCCCTTTCGATGGTCGTTATCGCGGCAATGATCGGAGCCGGCGGCCTCGGAGGTGAGGTCCTCCGCGCTATTCAGCGGTTGCAGGCCGGTATGGGCTTCGCAGCTGGTATCGCGGTTGTGATTCTGGCTATCATCATCGACCGGGTAACGCAGGCGTTAGGTACGAAGAGCAAAGCGGCCGAGTAGGCGGCCGCCTCAAGCCCGCCGCCCCGGTGTGCGGCCCTTGGTTGGCGGCCTCGGGG